>Ga0209148_1000235_pt1 | contig 90398 bp, 85 predicted proteins | sample AraplaCol_mMF_r2_2_FD_184288 | JGI IMG/M metagenome (GOLD analysis project Ga0209148, IMG submission 184288) | Arabidopsis root microbial communities from North Carolina, USA - plate scrape CL_Col_mMF_r2 (SPAdes) (version 2) | ecosystem: Host-associated > Plants > Roots > Endosphere | place...
GTTCGGCGCATTGGTGTAGCCGAGCACGCCCTTGAGCTGCTGCTCGCTGGCGCGCTTCATCGCCGCGTTGATTTCCTTGGCGTCGGTGGCGCGCTTGGCGACGATCTTGAGGTCGACGACCGAGACGTTCGGGGTCGGCACGCGGATCGCGACGCCGTCGAGCTTGCCCTTCAGCTCCGGCAGCACGAGGCCGATCGCCTTGGCAGCGCCGGTCGAGGTCGGGATCATCGACATCGCAGCCGCACGGCCGCGGTAGAGATCCTTGTGCAGCGTGTCCAGCGTCGGCTGGTCGCCGGTATAGGCGTGGATCGTGGTCATGAAGCCGGTCTCGATGCCGACGAGATCGTTCAGCACCTTGGCGACCGGCGCGAGGCAGTTGGTGGTGCACGAGCCGTTGGAGACGACCAGATGATCCTTGGTCAAGGTTTCGTGGTTGACGCCGAACACGATGGTGGCGTCGGCGCCGTCAGCGGGCGCGGAGACCAGCACGCGCTTGGCGCCGGCGGTCAGATGCGCGGAGGCCTTGTCCTTCGAGGTGAAGATGCCGGTGCATTCCAGCGCGATGTCGACGCCGAGATCCTTCCAGGGCAGCTTCGAGGGATCGCGCTCGGCGGTCACCTTGATCTTGTTGGCCCCGAGGCTGATCGTATCGCCATCGACGGTCACCGTGCCGGGGAAGCGGCCATGGACGCTGTCGTAGCGGAGGAGATGAGCATTGGTCTCGACCGGACCGAGATCGTTGATGCCGACGACCTCGATGTCCTTGCGGCCGGACTCGGCGATGGCCCGCAGGACGTTGCGGCCGATGCGACCAAAACCGTTAATTCCAACGCGGACTACCATGTTTCGTCTCCTTATGACCGTTCAGTGACGGCTGTTCAATGACCCCATCATCCCGCACAACGCGCTTTGCGCGCCTGCGAGGGTTTTTTAGAGGCGGACGCCCGGTTCGGCCGGGCGGTGCTTGATCATATGAGACCTTACGTAGTCCTTTTTTCCGGCAAGCTCAACTCTCAGGAAACGCGCTTCAGAACGGCGTTAACCGCGGCCTCGGCGGTAATGCCGAAGTGCTTGTAAAGGTCCTTCGCCGGCGCGCTCGCGCCGAACGAATGCATGCCCACGAATTCGCCATCCTGGCCGATCACGGCATCCCAGCCCCAGCGCACCGCGGCCTCGATCGCGACCTTCACCGGCGCATTGCCGATGATGGCGGCACGCTTGGCCTCTGGTTGCGCTAACAACAGCTCGAGCGATGGCACCGAGACCACACGCGAGGCGATGCCGCGCTCGGCGAGCTGCTTCTGGGCGGCCACCGCGATCTCGACCTCGGAGCCGGAGGCAAACAGCGTCGCCTTGGCCTCGCCTTCCGCTGCGACCAGCTCGTAGCCGCCGGCGGCGCAGGGGTTCTCGTTCGGCGCAGTGGTGCGGAGCTGCGGCAGGTTCTGCCGCGTCAGCGCCAGCACGGTCGGACCGTCCACGCGGTTGAGCGCAAGCTCCCAGCACTCGGCGGTCTCGATGGCATCGCAGGGACGGAACACGCGCATGTTCGGAATGGCGCGCAACGCCGAGAGATGCTCGACCGGTTGATGGGTCGGGCCGTCTTCGCCAAGGCCGATGGAATCGTGCGTCATCACATAGACCACGCCGGCACCCATCAGCGCGGCGAGGCGCATCGCGGGCCGTGCGTAATCGGTGAACACCAGGAAGGTCGCGCCGTTAGGCGCGAAACCGCCGTGCAGGAAGATGCCGTTCATCGCGGCACACATGCCGTGCTCGCGGATGCCGTAATGGATGAAGCGGCCCTTCGGCGTCTTCGCGGAGAAGGCGGTCGCCGACTTCGCCTTGTTGTTGTTGGAGCCGGTGAGGTCGGCGGAGCCTGCGAGGAATTCCATCGGCATCGCGCCGGCGATCACCTCGATCACCGCTTCCGACGACTTGCGGGTCGCCGCATTCATCGGCTTCTCCAGCAGCTCCTTCTTGTAGGCGCGCACGGCTTTCGCGAGCGAAGCCGGGCGCTCGTGGCGCAGGCGGCGCTCGAACTCGGCGCGCTTGCGGCTGCCGAGCTCTCCGAGCCGTCCCTCCCATTCCTGACGGGCCGCAGCGCCGCGGCTGCCTGCTGCGCGCCAGGCCTTCAGCACGTCATCGGGCACCGAGAATGGCTCGAGCGAGATGCCGAGATTTTCCTTGGCGGCCTTGAGCTCGTCGGCGCCGAGCGCTTCGCCATGCGCCTTCGCGGTGCCGGCCTTGTGCGGCGCGCCGAAGCCGATGGTGGTGCGGCAGGCGATCAGCGTCGGCTTGTTGGATTTCTGCGCGCGGGTGATCGCCGCTGCGATCGCCGCCTGGTCGTGACCGTCGATCTTCTCGGCGGCCCAGCCCGCGGACTTGAAGCGCTTCACCTGGTCGACCGAGTCGGAGATCGAGGTCGGGCCGTCGATCGAGATGCCGTTGTCGTCGTAGAGCACGATCAGCTTGCCGAGCTTCCAGTGGCCGGCCATCGCGATCGCTTCCTGCGACACGCCTTCCATCAGGTCGCCGTCGGAGGCGAGGACGTAGGTGTGGTGGTCGACGATCTTCTTGCCGAACTCGGCGGCGAGCATCTTCTCGGCCAGCGCCATGCCGACCGCCGTCGAGATGCCCTGGCCGAGCGGGCCGGTGGTGGTCTCGATGCCCTTGGTGTGGAAGTTCTCGGGATGCCCGGGGGTCAGCGAGCCGAGCTGGCGGAAGTTCTTGAGCTGGTCCAGCGTCATCGCGGCGTTGCCGGTCAAGTACAGCAGCGAATAGAGCAGCATCGAGCCGTGGCCGGCCGAGAGCACGAAGCGGTCGCGGTCGGGCCAGTCGGTGGCTGTCGCATCGAATTTCAGGAACTGCGTGAACAGCACCGTGGCGATGTCGGCGGCGCCCATCGGCAGGCCGGGATGGCCCGATTTCGCTTTCTCGACAGCGTCCATCGAGAGGCCGCGGATCGCGTTGGCCATGCGGTTGTGATCGACCTGCGTCATGTCTGAAATCCGTCTGAAATGAGGCGCTTGGCGGCGAACTGCGCCCGCGCTGAAAGGAGCCTTTCGGCCACTGAAAGTCGGGGCTGGGATAGCATCTCGGTTCCGGGAGGCCAAGGCAGTCAAACGCCGCTTTGGGGGTAAAAGTTGCTTACGGCATGATCCGGACCCGAAGGGCCGCGTCAGCGCAAAGTGGAGGCCGGTTTTCCGGCCAGATCATGCCGCAAGATCGGTGCATAGTTTCGCGGCGGCGTTGCGATTTGCTAGCTTGCCACGTAAATTTCTGCTTCTAACCGCTTGCCGAACCGAGTCTTTTGCCGGCCGGCAAGCCCTGAGGTAAAGGCCACGGGCAACGCCCACAGGTTCCGCCGCTGACTGCATGAACGATCGCGTATCCAAAAGCTCTGCCATGACGGAGTCCTCCGCCGTCGAGATCGAGATCGCGATCCGCAGACTCACGGCGGCGCTGGACGCGCTCGAAAGCGCGGTGGAGCGGCGGCGCGATGCCGATCGCGACGAGAACGAGCTTGCGACGCGAATCCAGGCGCTGGGTGCGGACCGCTCGCGTCTTGCCGACGAGCTCGACGGCGCGCTGGTGAAGGCGCGCAAGCTCGAGCGCACCAACCGCGAAATCTCCGATCGGCTGGATTCCGCGATCGTCACGATACGCTCGGTGCTCGATACCGGAGAGGACGGATGAGCCACATCAACGTCACCATCAACGCCCGGCAATACCGCATGGCCTGCGAGGAAGGCCAGGAGGTGCGGCTGCTCAAACTCGCCGAAAGCCTGGAGACGCGGATCCAGTCGCTGCGCGGAAAGTTCGGCGAGATCGGCGATGCGCGCCTCACCGTGATGGCGGCGCTGACCGTCTGCGACGAACTGGTCGACGCCGGCAACCGCATCCGCACCATGGAGCAGGAGCTGGTCGAGCTCCGAGATTTCCGCAACGCCGCCGTCGAGCGCGCCAGGCTAACCCAGACCGCCGTCGTGAATGCGCTGAACTCGGCCGCCGAACGCATCGAGAAGTCGACCCAGGTCCTGAACCGGACCGTCGGGAATGGAATTGCGATCGGGTAGGGTGGTTAGAACGAAGGGTCGCGAGCCGGCGAAGGTGCCCACCTCTCCCGGAGGGAGAGGTCGGATCGCATCGTAAGATGCGATCCGGGTGAGGGCTTAAGGTCCCGCTGTGTGCCGCGCGCCCTCACCCGGATTGCTCCGGACGATGCTTCGCATCGCCCAGCGCAATCCGACCTCTCCCCGCTGGGGAGAGGTGGGCATCGGAGCCACTTCGCCGGGCTGGCGATTCGTCAGTATCGTTGTTACATTGCCCAAGCGAAGCTGCGACGCGCGTCAGGAGCCATATATCCCCGGGGCCTTATCGATCCTTTAGGGAACTGTCCCTGGCCGGGCCCGTGGGCCCGGACATATGGTGCCCACCTACTTTCGTAGGGAACTCCGGGATCGAGTGCTTCAACGGCGTACGCGGCTTCGCACTGTTTCTTCCTTCTGGTTCGTGCCTGTCGAAACTGCGGCCAGTTCAGTTGGTGTCATGCCCCGCCGAGTGCGCAATTGCGCACGGAGGACCGGGGCATCCAGTACGCCGCGGCCTTTGTGTGAATCATCGCCGCCTCTGGAATACTGGATCACCCGCTCCAGTGCGCAATTGCGCACAAGGCGGGTGATGACGAAGGGACCGAGCCCTATGACCAACACCAAATCCGAACTCCGCGCCAAAGCCCTCGCGGCGCGCGACGCGCTCAGCGAGAAGAAGCGCATCGCTGCCGCCGCAAAGCTCGCCAAGCGCGGGCTGCCGTTCAACCTGCTGCCCGGCAGCATCGTCTCCGGCTATTCGCCGATCCGCAGCGAGATCGATCCTGCGCCGCTGATGCGGATGCTCGCGGAGCAGGGGGCAAAGCTGGCGCTGCCCTGCGTCACCGCGCGCGGCCAGGCGCTGGTCTTCCGCCTCTTCCATCCGAACGACCGCCTGATGCTCGGCCCGCTCGGCATTCCCGAGCCGTCGCCGGCAGCCGCCGAGGTCATCCCCGACATCATGCTGACGCCGCTCGCGGCGTTCGACCGTCTCGGCCATCGCATCGGCTATGGTGCGGGGCATTACGACTTCACCTTCGCGCATTTGCGGAAGACCAAGAACATCGTCGGCATCGGGCTCGCTTTTGCAGCGCAGGAGATCAAGGCGGTTCCGGCATTGGCCCACGACGTGGCGCTGGATTATGTGCTAACGGAATCGGACGTTTTCGATTTCCGGAGTTCTGAAGTTGCGCATTCTCTTCGTGGGTGATGTCGTCGGCCGTAGCGGGCGCGATGCCATCGCCGAATATCTCCCCGGCATGGTCAAGGACTGGTCGCTCGATTTCGTCGTCGTCAACGGCGAGAACGCGGCCGGCGGCTTCGGCATCACCGAGACGATCTATCACGAGTTTCTCGAGGCCGGCGCCGATGCGGTGACCCTGGGCAATCACTCCTGGGACCAGCGCGAGGCCCTCGTCTTCATCGAGCGCGCCGACCGCCTTGTGCGTCCCGCGAACTATCCGCGCGGCACGCCCGGCCGCGGCGCCGCCCTGGTCGAGACCAAGAACGGCAAGCATGCGCTCGTCGTCAACGCGCTGGGCCGTGTCTTCATGACCCCGTTCGACGATCCCTTCGCCGCGCTCGAGCGCGAGCTCGGGGCCTGCCCGCTCGGCGTTGCCGCCGATGCCATCGTCGTCGACTTCCATTGCGAGGCGACCAGCGAGAAGCAGGGCATCGGCTTCTTCTGCGACGGCCGCGCCAGCCTCGTCGTCGGCACGCACACGCATGTGCCGACCGCCGACTACCAGATCCTCACGGGCGGCACCGCCTACATGACGGACGCCGGCATGACCGGCGATTACGACTCCATCATCGGCATGCAAAAGGAAGAGCCGCTGCGGAGATTTACGTCAGGGATTCCGTCGGGCCGCTTCGAGCCGGCATCCGGCGTGGCGACGCTCAGCGGCGTCGCGGTGGAGACGGATGACGCGACGGGCCTCGCACTGAAGATTGCGCCGGTGCGCATCGGTGGACGGCTGGAGCCGACGACGCCGAAGTTCTGGTTGAGCTAACTCAACAAACTCGGAATTCGTAGGGTGTGCAAAGGCGCACTTGCGCCGTGCCCACCACAGCGGAGATTGACGCGCGATCGCATCAATCTTGCCATGAGCAACGATGCGGCGACACTACTCCGCCGTCTGCTCCCTCAGCTCCGCCACATCCTTCGCCGTCAGCTTCGAGCCCTTCGTCCCGAACCGCGCCGTGACGTAGTTCGCCACCGCCGCGATCTCGTCGTCGGTGTAGGCATTGCCGAACGCCGGCATCGACAGCGCGCCGTCAGGCGTGTGGCGCTTCGTGCCTGAGATCACGATCTGCGCGACGTTGGTGGCGGCGGGGTCGTTGACGGCCCAGGTGCCGGTGAGCGTCGCCATCGGCGACACCGGGCTTTCGCCGCTCCAGCCGTGACAGCTGGCGCAGGCGCTGGCGAACACTTTCTTGCCGCGGGCGTCCGCTGTCACACCTTCCTTGTGGGAAGCAGGCGCAACCGGCGCGGTGGTGGCCGGCAGGTCCGGCGAAGAGACCGGCGGCACGCTGCGCAAGTAAGCAACGATGGAACGGATGTCCTCTGGCGCGAACTGGCTAAAACTGTGGTCGACCGCTTCGCCCATGGGACCGGAGGCCGAGCCGTGGCCTGGCGCGTGGCCGAGCGACAGATACGAGATCAGATCCTGATCGCTCCAATTGCCGAGGCCAGTGGCCTTGTCGGAAGAGATGTTGAAAGCGTGCCAGCCGGCGGTGATGGCACCGGCGAACTTCTTGCGGTTGTCGAGCGCAAAGCCGAGATTGCGCGGTGTGTGGCATTCGCCGCAATGCGCCAGGGCTTCCGCCAGATACGCGCCTCTGTTCCACTCCGGGCTCTTCGACGTATCGGGCGCAAAGCGCGTGTCCGGATTGAACACGGCCGACCAGAAGATCATCGCCCAGCGCTGGTTGAACGGGAACGACAGCGTATTGTCGGGTGCCTTGGCGCGCACCGCCGGCAGGCTGAACAGATAGGCCTTCACCGCCAGCACGTCCTCGTCGCTCATATAGGTGTAGGAGGTGTAGGGCATCGCCGGATAAAGCCGCGCGCCGTCATGGCGCTTACCGCGCTGGACCGCGTTGAGGAAATCCTGGTCGCTGTAATTGCCGATGCCGGTGTCTTTGTCAGACGTGATGTTGGTGGAATAGAGCGTGCCGAACGGCAGCTTGAAGGCGAGCCCGCCGGCATAGTCCTTCTCGCCGGGCTTGGTGTGGCAGACCATGCAGTCGGCGGCCTTGGCAAGATACTCGCCGCGTTCGACGAGGCTCGCCTTCTCGAGCCCGGCGGGCACGCCCGTAGGCTTGCCGGCACGGTAATCGGCCAGCGCCACTTTCGTGCCCCCGGTGAAATCGAGCGGACCGGGTCCGCGGATGATGAAGACGCCAAGCGCGACCGCGACGATGGCGATCGCGACGAGGCCTGCAAGGATACGCATTGTCCGGCTCATGCCTTCTTCCCCACGGCCAGCAGTTTCCGATCGATCGGCATGCGCCGCAGCACCACGCCGGTTGCGGCGTAAATCGCGTTACGCAGTGCCGGCGGCCCGGCGTTGACGCCGGCTTCGCCGATGCCGCCAGGGGCCTCGCCACTCTTGACCACGGTGACCTCGATCTTCGGCGTCTCGTTGATGCGCATCATGCGGTAGTCGTGGAAGTTCGACTGCTGCACGCGGCCCTTCTCGATGGTGATCTCGCCATAGAGTGCGGCGGTGAGTCCGAAGACCAGCCCGCCCTCGATCTGTGCCTTCACCGTGTCGGGGTTGACGGCGATGCCGGTATCGACCACCGAGGTGACGCGGCGGAGCGCGATCTCGCCGCTGTCGTCGATCTCGGCCTCGACCACTGTTGCGAGGAAGCTTGCGAAGGACGGCTGCAGGCAGACGCCGCGGCCGACGCGCGGCGGCAATGGCTGACCCCAGCCGGACTTTTCGGCGACGAGGTTCAGCACCGCGAGCGCACGCGGATTTTTGGTCAGCATCGACCGTCGGAATTCGACCGGGTCCTTGCCGGCCTTGCGCGCGAGCTCGTCCATCGCGCATTCGACCGCGAACACGTTGTTGTTCGGGCCGACGCCGCGCCAGAAGCCCGTCGGCACCGCCGGCGGCTCGACGCGGACATATTCGACGTGGAAGTTCGCGAAGTCGTAGGGCGCATCGACCGCGGCGTCGACCGCGTCGATGTCGATGCCCTTCTGGAACGCCGGCGGCAGCCAGCGCGCGATCACGGCCGAGCCCGCGACCTTGTACTTCCAGGCCGCCACCTTGCCGTCGACCAGCGAGGCCGTGATCTGGTCGCGATAGACGGGACGGTAGACGTCGTGCTGGATGTCCTCCTCGCGGGTCCAGATCACCTTGACGGGATAGTCGACCTGCTTTGCGATTCTGACCGCCGCGACCACCATGTCTGGCTCGAGCTTGCGGCCGAAGCCGCCGCCGAGCAGGTGCTGGTTGACGATCACCTTGTCGACCGCGACACCGGCGGCCTTCGCGGCCTCCGATTGCACGCGCGTCATGATCTGCGTGCCGGTCCAGATCTCGCAGGAATCCTTGGTGACCCGCACGGTGGCGTTAACAGGCTCCATCGAGGCATGTGCCAGGAATGGCATCTCATAGGCCGCCTCGAATTTGTCGCCGGTGGCAAGCGCCTTGGCGATGTCGCCGGTGGATTTCGCCACCGCGCCGTCCTTTTCGCTCGCCGTGCGCAAGTCCTGCCAGATGTCCTTGGTGCTGATCTTGGCGTTCGGGCCCTCGTTCCACGCGATCTTGAGCGCCTCCAGACCCTTCTTCGCCGCCCACATGTGGTCGCCGATCACGGCGACCGCGTCGTCGAGCACGACGACCTTGCGCACGCCGGCGACCTTCATCGCCGCGCCGTCGTCGACCTTGCCGACCTTGCCGCCGAACACCGGGCAATTGGCGATCGCGGCGATCTTCATGTCGGGCAGGATTGCGTCGATGCCGTAGACGGCCTTGCCGTTGACCTTGTCAGGCGTATCGAGTCGCTTCAGCGGCTGGCCGATGAGAACGAAGTTTTTGGGGTCCTTGATCGCCACGTCCCCGGGGGGCGTCTGGCTCTGTGCGGCCAGCGCCAGTTCGCCATAGCCGAGCTTGCGGCCGCTGGCGGCGTGGGCGACTTCGCCCTTCGACGCCGTGCAGCTTGCACCGTCGACGCCCCATTGGCTCGCCGCAGCCTGTATCAGCATCGCGCGCGCGGTCGCGCCTGCCTTGCGCAGGGGCATCCACCAGGCGCGGATCGAGGTCGAGCCGCCGGTCGCCTGCAAGCCGAAGACGGGATTGGCGTAGAATTTGTCATTGGGCGGTGCGTGCTGCACCTCGACCTTGCCCCAGTCGGCGTCGAGTTCCTCCGCGAGGATCATCGATATCGAGGTGTAGACGCCCTGGCCCATCTCGACCTGGGGCATCATCAGCACCGTGCGGCCGGTCTCGTCGATGCGGATGAAGGCGTTGGGCGCGAATTTGCCGTCGGTCGCGTCCTTCTGCACCGGCTCGTTCGAGGCGGCGCGCAGCGGCAGGTGGAAGGCGAGCAGAAAGCCGGTGGCGAGGCCGCCGCTCAGCAGCGCGCGGCGGGAGACGTTGTCAGGTGCATTCATGGCGGACCTCACGACTGGCGGCCGGACGCGGCGAGCTTGATGGCCTCGCGGATGCGCACATAGGTGCCGCAGCGGCAGATGTTGCCGGCCATCGCCGCATCGATGTCGGCATCGTCAGGATTGGGCGTTGCCGCCAGCAGCGCCGCGGCCGACATGATCTGGCCGGACTGGCAATAGCCGCACTGGACCACTTCGGCCTCCAGCCAGGCCTTCTGCACCTTCGCACCCGAGGGCGTGCTGCCGACATGCTCGATCGTGGTGATTGCGCGATTTTCGACCGCGCTGACCGGCAGCACGCAGGAGCGCACCGCCTTGCCGTCGACATGCACCGTGCAGGCGCCGCATTGTGCGATGCCGCAGCCGAATTTCGTGCCGGTCATCCCCAGGATGTCGCGCAGCACCCACAGCAGCGGCATTTCGCCGGGCGCATCGAAGGATTTCGTTTCGCCGTTGATGGTGAGAGTTGTTGCCATATGCATTCCCTTCTTCGCCACATCGCTTACGGCGATCCAGTCGGCGAAAATTTCGCGCGACCATAATCATACCGATGCGCAACGATGAAGCTTTCAAATTCGCAGCAATGCATTTTTGCGCTGCTGACGCGTCACACCATGACGTTCACGAATTTGTGCTGGAATGATTGCTGCGGTTTTGGGCTCATTGATATGATAAGCGTCATGTTTTGACGTTTTTTCGTCATGCGCGCGGTTGATCTCCGCTAGATGGTCGTGCGAATGCGCAAAATCATGCGATGACGAAAGTCGTGCGAACAGGAAATGCGGTAGCTCGCCCGCAGCCATCCTTCGAGACGCTCGCCTCCGGCGGGCCCTCAGGATGAGGACGGAGTGCGCGGCAGCAATTTCGAGGGGCGCGGTGCTGCTCAGCGTCATCCTGAGGGACCGCGAAGCGGTCGTCTCGAGGACGAGGCGCTTGCTCAGGCGGTCGCTGAGACGTCAACCGCTCCATCCTGTCGAAGAGAGCGGCGGCAAGAATATGGATTTCGGAATAATAGTATTGTACGCCTGTTTTGCCCGACGGGTCAAGCATTCAAAAGGCGCCTCTAGCGTGATGAGGCGAAAAGCCGTTGATTCCCCGCGCCCCGGCTACTGTGCATGGGGTTGTTTTCGAGATTTTGTTTCAGCTCTGCCGGAAACCCATCCGGAACGCGCCCCAGTGCTTGCCGCGGATCATGATCGGCGAGGACAGGTCCTTCATCAGCACGAACTGCCCGCCGCCCATGTCGCGGCGGTAGGTCTGCAGCAGGAACGGCTTTGTGTTGGCCGCGACCTTCTTCACCGCGCGATCGGTGAAGAGGCGGCGGTTGCGGCAATTGGCGTTGTTCCAGACCGGGTCCTTGCCCTGCGGCAGGCGGTAGTTCGGATTGTGTGTCGGCAGGTAGCCGCCCTTGGCCCAGGCGACGCAGAACACGATGCGGGGATCGGACTTCTGGATCGGGTCCTGGATCGCGGGCAGCACGCGGTCGGTGAAGTCGACATAGGCGGTGGTGTACTGCTTGGGATCGGTGCCTGCGATCTCCCGGTAGTTCTCGTCCATGAGCTGGTCGAGCGTGATCTCGCCGCGGCCGATCGCAGCCTCGAACTCGGCCGAGATCTGTTTGGCGGTGTCGACGACGACGCGGATCAGCGGCGCATCCGAGGTCTCGACGCCGCTGTCGGCGATCAGCGCGATCAGGTCTTCCGAGACGTCGAGCAGCTTGGTCACGCGCTGGTCGGCGCTCCTAAGATCGCGCGAGGAGAGGTCGACGCCCCTGGCGAGTTCGTTGAGCTCGGAGATGACGGTGTCGCAATGGCCGAGATTGGAAGTCGCCGCGCGCGTGACGCTGTCGATCTCGGCTTCCACCGAGGCAAAGCCCTGCTGGACGCGCGAGATGATGCCGGAGATCGCTTGCGCGCCTTCGCCCGCGGTCTTGGCGCGCTGCGAGGCGTCGCTGCTCTCGCCGATCAGGCCTTCGATCTGGCCGTCGAGATCGCGCACCGTGTCGGAGATCTGGTGCGTGGCCTGGCGCGTTGCCTCCGCGAGGTTCTTCACTTCGCTCGCGACCACCGCAAAGCCGCGGCCGGCATTGCCGGCGCGCGCGGCTTCGATGGTGGCGTTGAGCGCGAGCAGATTGGTTTGCTTGGCGATCGCCTCGATCGAGCCGGAGACCTTTGCTACCTGCGCCAGCGCCGAGCCGACGGCGGAGAGGCGCGCCTCGATCCGCCCGACGGCTGCAACGAGCTCGGAGATGTGGCTGACTGCGGTCTCGACCGCGCTGCGCGACTGCGCGATCTCGCCGACCGCGGCCGATGTGGTCGATTGCACCGCCTGCGAGGCGTTGGCGATGTCGTGGTTGGCGGAGACCATGGTCTCCGCCGTCTTCTGCAGGTGGTGGAACCGCTCTGACTGGTTGGCGACGCGACTGGCGACCTCCTGGACGTTGCCGGCGATGTCGGCAAGCTCGACGCCGAGGCCGCCGATGCGGTCGGCGAGCTGGTCGATCAGCCGTTCGGCGAGCGTCCGGTTCGATCCGGTGTCGAGCACTGCAACCTGTGCAAGGGACATGTACGGGCTTTCTCCAATCGGAGCCGTTCGCCGGCCCACCGCGGCATTCCCATTCCAGGGTCGAGCTTAGAGGATGATTCGCGCGCCCCGTCTTGCCCGAGAGCGCACGAGAGGTGCCCTAGAGCTTGTACGCGGTGCGGAATCCGCCCCAGTGCCGGCCCTGCACCCGGATCGGGACGTCGATCTCGCGCATCATCACGGTGTTACCGTTGCCCATGTCGCGCGCGTAGCTCTGGATCAGGTACGAGCGCTGGTTGTGCGCGGCCGCGAGCCCAGCCGGATCGTTGAAGATGCGGCGGTTGCGACAATTGGCCGTGTTCCAGGCGACATCGCCCGGCCGCTGCGGATGCGAATAGATCTTGTTGTGAACCGGCAGGAAGCCGTTGCGGTCGACCATGGCGCAGAACGCCATGCGCGGTTCCTTGGCCAGGAAAGCCTCCTGGAACGGCGGCAGCGCGCGGTCGGCCCAGTCGAGATATTTGGTGCGGTATTGCTGCGGATTGGTGCCCGCGATCTCGGCGTAGTCGGTATCGAAGAGGTCATCGATCTTGACCTCGCCGCGGGCGACGGCCTGCTCGAAGATTTTTGTCAGCGCGTTGCCGGCCTCCATCGCGCGGGTGACGAACTCGGTGTTCTCCTCGTGGATCGACCAGAGCTTGTCTTCGGTCTTTTCGCGCAGCTCGGCGTTGGGGCTGACGAATTGCGTGCGGGCACCGGCCTTGGATTGCTCGATCACGCGCAGGCGGCAGGCGCCGATGTCTTCGAGGCTGCCGTCGATGATTGCCTGCGGCGCGAGCCGGCTCGCTTCCGGGCCGCCGATCAGGACGCCGTCCATCGCGATCTCGTAGACCGGCAGCACGCCGCGCGCGCTCTCGAATTTGAGATGGCAGGGCAGCCGTTCGGTCTTGCGGCGGTCGTCGTGCTCGCTCTGCTTGAGCAGCACTGCGCAGCGCGATTTCAGCTTCTGGGCGAAGGTCGTCACGGCCTTGCCGGCGCTGGCGACGTTTTCGCCATGGGTCTCGGCCGCCTTGGTCGCGGCGTCGATCTCGGCTGCGCTTTCGCCGACCGCGATGATGAATTGCGATGCGCTGCTGGCGTTGCCGGAGACTTCGCTGGTGGTGGCGTTCTGCTCGGCCACCGCGCCGTTGACGGTGTCGAACACCGGGCGGATCGCCTCGATGGCCTGTGAGATCCGGTGCACCGCATCCGCGGAGCCGGCGGCGTCGCGCTGGAGCGCGTCGATCTTCTTGGAGATCTCCTCCGTCGCGCTCTGGGTCTGCACGGCGAGTGCCTTGACCTCGGTGGCGACCACGGCAAAGCCCTTGCCGGCAGCGCCTGCGCGCGCGGCCTCGATGGTGGAGTTGAGCGCGAGCAGCGTGGTCTGCCGCGCGATCTGGGCGATCAGATTGACGACATTGCCGATCGCCGCGGAGGATTCGCGCAGGCGGTCGACATTTTCGCGCGCTTCCTGCGCCGCTGCGCTGGCCTGGTCGGCAAGCTTGCCGGCCTCGCGGACCTGCGCGCCGATGCCGTGCGCGGACTGGGTGAACTTCTCAGCGGCATGGGCAAAGCCCGAGGCGTTGGACTGCGCGGCATTGGTCCGGCCGGTCAGCGCATCGGTGCGCTGGCGGATATCGGCGAGGGTCGTCGCGGTCGCCTCGGCGCCGCCTGCCACCGAATTGGCGGCGCGCTCGAGCTGGCGGATCATGGCGCCGAGCTCGAGTTCCAGCAGTTCCAGGATTTCCCGGGCCGAATCGACCTCGGCAGCCGGAGCGGGGGCGGATTGGGCCGCCGGCTGCGCCGCTTGCGGGGCAGCCGCTGGCGCGGCCGTGTCTGGCAGGCGCTTCCGGAAAAATGCGAACGCCATGGGGGACTACTCTTGTCGGGAGATGGGCGGACGCTATTTTTGCAGGCCGGAATGAAATCAGGGTTAACGGTGCCTGACTTCTGGGCACGGACCTCTACGGTATTACCTTAAAGTATGAGAGGCTCTTTCATTCCGGTGGGTTGGCGGCCTATAAGTCCGCGCATCCCCTCGCTCACCTTTGACGCACGATTCCCTAGAGAAGATCACGCATGGCCGGACATTCCCAATTCAAGAACATCATGCACCGCAAGGGGCGGCAGGATGCCCAGAAGTCGAAGCTGTTCGGCAAGCTCGCGCGGGAAATCACCGTCGCAGCCAAGCTCGGCACGCCTGACCCCGCCATGAACCCGCGCCTGCGTGCGGCGATCATAGCGGCGCGTCAGGAGAACATGCCGAAGGACAACATCGAGCGCGCGGTCAAGAAGGCGCTCGGCAATGAGGGCGAGAACTATGACGAGATCCGCTACGAGGGTTACGGCCCCGGCGGCGTCGCCGTCATCGTCGAGGCCCTGACCGACAACCGCAACCGCGCCGCCTCCGACATCCGCTCCTTCTTCACCAAATCCGGCGGCAATCTCGGCGAAACCGGCTCGGTCTCCTTCATGTTCGACCGCACCGGCATCATCGAATACGACCGCAGCGTCGCCGATGACGATGCGGTGCTCGACGCCGCGATCGAGGCCGGCGCCGACGACGTCGTCTCCGGCGAGGGCGGTCACGAAATCTACGCCTCGACCGAAGGCTATCGCGACGTCGCCAAGGCGCTGGAAGCCAAGTTCGGCGAGCCGCGCAAGGCTGCGCTGATCTGGAAGCCGCAGAACACGGTCGCGGTCGACGACGAGACCGGCGAGAAGCTGCTCAAGCTCATGGACCTGCTCAACGAGCACGACGACGTCCAGCAGGTCTACGCCAATTTCGAGATTTCAGACGCGCTGGTCGCGAAGATGGGCGGGTAGGGGCGCTCGCCACCTTTCCCCAGGGGACTTCTGTTCTGTTTCTGTTTCGCTATCATGGGCCAACCGCTATCACTGGCCCATGACCGCGCTCCCGATTCGCCAACCCGTTCGTATCATCGGCATCGATCCCGGCCTGCGCCGCACCGGCTGGGGCGTGATCGAGGCTGAGGGCAACCGCCTCATCTACGTCGCCTGCGGCTCGGTGGAACCGCCGGACGATTTGCCGCTGTCGAGCCGGCTATTGGCGATCCACGAGGGGTTAGCCGCCATTCTCTCCAGCCACCAGCCGATGGAAGCGGCGGTCGAGCAGACCTTTGTGAACAAGGACGGCGTCGCGACGCTGAAACTCGGCCAGGCCCGCGGCGTCGCCATGCTGGCGCCCGCAATGTTCGGCATCCCCGTCGCCGAATACGCGCCGAACCAGGTCAAGAAGACGGTGGTCGGCGCCGGCCATGCCGACAAGCAGCAAGTCGCGATGATGCTGAAGATCCTGTTGCCGAAGGCCGAGCCGCCCTCAGCGGATGCTGCCGACGCGCTCGCCATCGCCATCACCCATGCCCACCACCGCCAGAGCACGGCGCTGCGGCTGAAGGTGGCGGGCCTATGATCGGCAAGCTCAAGGGCCTGATCGATTCCTACGGCGAGGATTTTGTGATTCTCGATGTCAGCGGCGTCGGCTATCAGGTGCATTGCTCGTCCCGTACCTTGCAGCATTTGCCATCGCCAGGAGAAGCGGCGGTCTTGTCGATCGAGACCTATGTCCGCGAGGATCAGATCAAGCTGTTCGGATTCCGCACCGATCAGGAGCGCGAATGGTTCCGCTTGCTGCAGACCGTGCAGGGCGTCGGCGCCAAGGTCGCGCTCGCGGTGCTCGGCACGCTGGCGCCGGCCGATCTCGCCAACGCCATTGCCTTGCGCGACAAGGCCGCGGTGGCGCGCACGCCCGGTGTTGGCCCCAAGGTCGCCGAACGCATCGTCACTGAATTGAAGGATAAGGCGCCGGCCTTCGCCAATGTCGATCCGGCCGTCGTGCATCTTGCCGGCGCCGTCGATGACCAGCGCGCGCCACGGCCGGTCGCGGACGCGATCTCCGCGCTGGTCAATCTCGGCTACGGCCAGCCGCAAGCGGCTGCGGCGATCGCATCCGCATCGCGCAGCGCAGGTGAGGGTGCCGAGACCGCGCAGCTCATCCGCCTCGGCCTGAAGGAGCTCTCGAAGTGAGCGATCCCAAGGCCAACCGCATGGTCTCGCCCGAGCGCCGCAGCGACGACGTCGGCGACACCGCGCTGCGTCCGCAATCGCTGTCCGACTTCGTCGGCCAGCAGCAGGCGCGCAAGAATCTCTCGATCTTCATCGAGGCGGCGCGCAAGCGCGGCGAGGCGCTGGATCACGTGTTGTTCGTCGGTCCGCCCGGCCTCGGCAAGACCACGCTGGCGCAGATCGTGGCGAAAGAGCTCGGCGTCGGCTTTCGCGCCACGTCAGGCCCTGTCATTGCCAAAGCCGGCGATCTCGCCGCGCTGCTGACCAATCTCGAAGAGCGCGACGTGCTTTTCATCGACGAGATCCATCGTCTCAGCCCCGCGGTGGAAGAAGTGCTCTATCCCGCGATGGAGGACTTTCAGCTCGACCTCATCATCGGCGAAGGTCCCGCGGCGCGCTCGGTCAAGATCGAGCTGTCGAAATTCACCCTTGTCGGCGCCACCACACGCGCGGGCCTGCTCACCAATCCCCTGCGCGATCGCTTCGGCATTCCGGTCCGGCTCAACTTCTATACCATCGAGGAACTGGAGAGCATCGTCACCCGCGGCGCGCGGGTGCTCAATGTCGGCATGAGCGCCGATGGCGCCAACGAAATTGCACGCCGCGCCCGAGGCACGCCGCGCATCGCCGGCCGCCTGCTTCGGCGCGTGCGTGACTTTGCCTCAGCCGCCAACGCCGACAAGATCGACCGCAAGATCGCCGACCATGCACTCAGCGCGCTCGAGGTCGACGCTGCCGGCCTCGATGCCATGGACCGCCGCTACCTCACGACCATCGCGACGAATTACGGTGGCGGCCCGGTCGGCGTCGAGACGATGGCCGCGGCGTTGTCCGAGCCGCGCGATGCGATCGAGGACATCATCGAGCCGTATCTGATCCAGTGCGGCTACCTCCAGCGCACCCCGCGCGGCCGCCTGCTCACCTCGCACGCTTTTCGTCATCTCGGCATCGCCGAGCCATCGCGCGATGCCGCGGCCCAGTTTGGCCTGTTCGGCACTGACGAAAGTGACGAATAATCCGTACCAACGCGTATGGCTCTGGCTGTCATGAACTTTCGGTAACCTCCGTGCAGATGATCTGCACAAGCGCACCCCAATTTCGCTCCATTCAAGCCGCATCACGGAAGCGCATCACGAGCAGGCTTGCATGATCTCTCGGCGTCATCTCATCCGTTCTGTCGGCGGCCTGTCCGCGCTCGGCGTCTCGACCGCCGCCTATGGCGTCGGCGTCGAGCCGGAGCTGCGGCCGCGCATCACCCGCTATCATCCGACGCCGCGGCAATGGCCTTCGGACTTGCCGCTGAGGATCGCCGTAATCGCCGACATCCACGCCTGCGATCCCTGGATGTCGCTGGAGCGGATCGAGGCCATTGTCGACCAGACCAATGCGCTCAAGCCCGATCTCATCGCTCTGCTCGGCGATTATGTCGCCGGCCATCACCACGTCACGCGCATCATCCCGGCCGCAGAGTGGGCGAGGGTGTTGGCTGGCCTGAAGGCGCCGCTCGGTGTCCATGCCGTCATGGGCAATCATGACTATTGGGACGACAAGGTCGTGCAGCGCGCCGGGCACGGGCCGACGGTCGCCCATCGTGCGCTGGAGGCGGCCGGCATTCCCGTTTACGAGAACGATGTTGCGCGCCTCACCAAGGATGGCCGCTCGTTCTGGCTCGCGGGCCTCGGCGATCAGCTCGCTTTTGTTTCAGGGCCGCGCTATGGCCACGCGAAGGGTTTCGGGGCCGACGATCTCAATGCGACGCTCGCAAAGATCAACGACGATTCGCCGATCATTCTGCTCGCGCATGAGCCCTATGTCGCGCCGCGTGTGCCCTCGCGTGTCGCGCTGCAACTGTCCGGCCACACCCATGGCGGACAAGTCCGCTTGCTCGGCTGGTCGCCGGCGCTTCCGCGGCAGCATGGCGTTCCGCTCGTCTATGGTTATCTGCGGCTGAAATGCGACGTCGTCATCTCCGGCGGCCTTGGTTGCAGCATCGTGCCGGTCCGCGTCGGCGTGCCGCCCGAGATCGTCGAGGTGACACTGGGGCGAGCGGCGGTGGAAACCGTGTCCTAGCCGCGCTTGCGCTGCCGGCCGTTTTTGCGCAAAACGGGCCTGCAGCGACAAGCGAAGAGGCTCGCGACGTGACAGCTCATCTCGACGGCGAGATCCGCGACGGCCGCCACCACATGCAGGTCCGCGTCTACTACGAGGACACGGATTTTTCCGGCATCGTCTATCACGCCAATTATCTGCGCTACATGGAGCGCGGGCGGACCAATCATCTGCGGCTGATGGGCGCCGAGCAGCAGGCGCTGTTCGACCAGGTGGAGACCGAAGGCGCCGGCTTCGCCTTCGTGGTGCGTTCGATGCACCTGGACTTCCTTAAGCCCGCCCGGATGGACGACGTGCTCGACGTCGTGACCTGGCCGGTTGCGGTGAAGGGCGCCTCGATCATGCTGGCGCAGGAGGTGCGGCGCGGCGAGGACGTGCTGGTCAAGGCGGAGGTGCGCGTCGCCTTCATCAGTGGCGGCCGGGCGCAGCCGATTCCGAAGTCGATCCGCACGTTGATGAAGGCCGATTTGATTTCGTGATCGTCTGATAGGGGATCGCCTCTCGACTCCATCGCATGCGGGGATAGATTGCGGCCTCGCAAACCGATGAGGCCCCCATGTCGCGCCCTCCGCTTCCGCCCTTCACCCGAGAGACCGCCGCGCAAAAGGCGCGCATGGCCGAAGACGCCTGGAATTCACGCGATCCGGTGCGCGTCTCGCTCGCCTATACCGAGGACAGCCGCTGGCGCAATCGTTCGGAAGTGTTCCAGGGCCGCGAGGCCATCGTCGCGTTTCTCACCCGCAAATGGGAGAAGGAGCAGGACTATCGCCTCATCAAGGATCTCTGGGCCTTCGACGGGAACCGCATCGCGGTGCGCTTCCAGTACGAATGGCACGACGTTAGCGGCCAGTGGTATCGTTCCTACGGCAACGAGCAATGGGAGTTCGACGAGCACGGCCTGATGCGCCGGCGCGAGGCCTCGATCAACGACATCATGATCGCAGAGAAGGATCGGCGGTTTCACTGGGCCGCGCCGGGGCCGAGGCCGGCGGATGTGCCGGGGCTGGGGACGGATCCGTTCTGAGAAGCACAAAATAGTGTAGCGGGCACGCTGCAGCCTCTCCCGCAAGTGGAGAAGGGAAGAGGAGTGTGCCGCGCGCTTCGTAGCTAGGTGCGCCGCGCCAAGAATCTTGTAATCGCGCCACCCAGCTTCGCGCTGTCCAGTGGCTGCGCGAGAGACTCCCTCGCCGTCGAAACAACATCCTCCGGCGCCTTGCCGTCGCGCAGCTCGCAGCACACTTGCGCAAACTCCACGTCGAACTCCGGATGCGGCTGCACCGTCAGCGTGGCGCCATTGGCGTAGAGCAGGCCGGCATGCGGGGTGAATTCGGATGAGAGGATCGTCAGCGCATCGTTGGGCGCTTCGATCACCTGGTCCTGATGCGAGCAGGCGATGGCGAGGGCCTCGCCGCCAATGACACCGTTCTCCGGCAGCACCTGATAGACGTGCCGGCCGATGCCCCAGCCCTTGTCGGACTTGCGCACGGTGCCGCCGAGCGCCTGCGCGATCAGCTGATGGCCGAAGCAGACGCCGACCATCGGCGTCTTGTTGGCGTAGGCGGAGCGCACGAAGTCTTCCAGCGGCGCGATCCAGTCGAGCCCGTCATAGACACCTGCGGCTGCTCCCGTGATCAGCACGGCTTCGAGCTTGCGCGGATCGGGCAGTGCATCGCCATTCGGGATGCTGACGACGTCGACCTCGGCGGTCGGATCCTCGGCGCGAACCATGCGCTCGAACATGTCCGGAAACGAGCCGTGCTGCCCGCGATATTTTGGCGGGACCTGCCCGGTCTCGATGATGGTGATGCGTGCCATGATTTTTTTACCCAGAAGTGCCCCGCAGGTCAGAGCTTGCGAAGCTCAGTCGTTTCCTGCCCCATGTTGCTGGTGTGGCGCTGGTTGCTCCAGAAGCGCGCTCTCCTTGCGGATTTCGCCGAGAAAGGCCTTTGCCAGACGCGACAGCGGTTCGGCTTCCGACCATAGCATGTAGGCGACCGCGCGCGTCGTCGGTGTGAACGGCCGGACAACGAGCCCGTGACCGCCGTTCTGCCGCGGCGAGAAGGGATCGACCACGGCGGCACCGACGCCCGCGGCTGCGAGCACACAGGCCGTATTGCAATAGCGCACCTCGACGGTCGGCTGGAACGGCGCGCCGGCCCGGGCAAAACTGTCGCGCACGGCTTCGCCAAGCCGCGTGCCGCGTTCGAGCCCGATGAAGGGCAGGCCGGAGAGATCAGAGGCGGAGATCACAGGCCTGTTGGCCAGCGGATGCTGCGGCGGCAACACGCACACCATCTCGCCAGTGTGCACCACCTCATGCGCGATACCAGGGTGATGCGTCAGCCCCAGCGCGAAGCCGAGCTCGGCGACATGGCTGAGCACGCCTTCGATGATGCCCTCATAGCGCCTGACGTCGAAGAACACGCGCGTCTCCGGACGGCGGTGGAGGAAGCCGGATAGCGCAGTGGGGATGATGCTGTAGGCGAGCGGTGGCGTCGCCACGATGGCGAGATGTCCGGCGCGGTTCTCGCGCAAATCCCGCACGCGGTTCTCGAGCTTGGCGTGCAGCGCGAAGATCGCCTCGCTCTCCTTGTAGAGCGCCATCGCCTCCACGGTCGGAAACAGCCGGTTGTTGACGCGTTCGAAAAGCGCAAAGCCCGCCTGCGCCTCCATCGTCTTCAGCGCGTTGCTGACCGCAGGCTGCGACAGTGCCAGCTCGTCGGCCGCCGCCACCGTGGTGCGGTGGCGGATGACGGCACGCAGGATCTCAAGCTGGCGCAGGTTCATATCACTGTCTGTTATACTCTTGGCCAAAACATCATAGCACGATGAATTGCTTTTGCAGCCAGCCTTACGCCTAATGCCCTAGGATTTGCACGCTGGATCAAAGGGTTCACCCGCCCATTGAGGCAGCATGCGCACAGATTGGAGGCAATCTTGGTTCGTGTCCTTCGCGCCGCCGCCGCCCAGATGGGGCCGACGCAGAAAGCCGATACGCGTGAGCATACGCTGTCGCGGATGCTGGCCATGCTGGAGGAGGCGGCGAGCCGGGGCGCCAGCCTCGTGGTGTTTCCCGAGCTCGCCTTCACCACCTTCTTTCCGCGCTGGCTGCTCGAAGGCGACGCGCTCGATCAATATTTCGAGCACAGCATGCCGAACCCGGCCGTGGCAAGACTGTTCGACCGCGCGCGTGCGCTACGCGTCGGCTTCTATGTCGGCTATGCCGAGCTGACCCCGGAGGGCCGTCGCTACAATTGCGCCATCTTGGTCGATCGCGACGGCGAGATCCTCGGCCGTTACCGCAAAGTGCATCTGCCTGGATCGGTCGAGCCGCGGCCGGGCGCACGCTATCAGCAGCTCGAGAAGCGCTACTTTGAGTATGGCGATCTCGGCTTTCCCGCGTTCCGTGCCGGCTCGGCCTGGGCGCATGCGATCATGGGCATGATGATCTGCAACGATCGGCGCTGGCCGGAATCCTGGCGCGTGCTTGGCTTGCAAGGCGTCGAGCTCGTCTGCATCGGCTACAATTCGGCCGCCTATGATCCCAATGGCGGCACCAGCGAAGACGCGTCCTTGCGCACCTTCCATTCGACGTTGGTGACGCAGGCCAATGCCTACATGAACGCCACCTGGGCGATCTCGGTCGCCAAGGCCGGCGACGAGGACGGTTCGGGCCTGATCGGCGGCTCCTGCATCGTCGACCCCAACGGCCGCATCGTCGCCCAGGCCGCGACCCTGACAGACGAGGTGATCGTCGCCGATATCGATCTCGACCTCTGCCGCCAGGGCAAGGACAAGATGTTCAATTTCGCCGCCCACCGGCGGCCCGAGCAATACAGGGTGATCACCGAGCGCGCCGGCGTCATCGAGCCGGCGGTGCTCGACGCGGATTGAGCAAATGGCACGGCGCTGGCAAAGGACTGGGTTGAAGGAGCTGACATGACACGCCTCTCGCTTTCCCTCGGTTTCGCAGCGCTGGCTGCCGTGGCGTCCGCGCCAGCGGCCGAGCTTCCGGCTGACATCAAGCAGGCGGGCGCGCTGAAACTCACGGTCAACTCCACCTACGCGCCGATGGAATATCGCGACCCCGCCAGCAACGATCTGGTTGGGCTCGACATTGATCTCGCCAATGAGCTTGCCGAGCGGCTCGGCGGCCTCAAGATCGTCTGGAGCGAGACGCCATTCGCCGAGCTGATTCCCTCGCTTCAGACCAAGCGCGCCGATTTCATCATCTCAGGCATCTCCGATCGCGCCTCGCGACGCGAGAGTGCTGATTTCGTCGACTACCTCACCACCGGTCCGCAGTTCTTCGTAATGGCCGACAGTGAAGCGAAAGCCGCAACCGATCTCTGCGGCAAGAAGGTCGGCACCACCCGCAGCACCAGCTTCCCGGTCGAGATCGAGAAGTGGAGCAAGCAGAATTGCGAAGCGGCCGGCAAGCCGGCGATCCAATACGTGCCGGGCGAGAACTCGATCGATGTCCGCAACCAGCTCAAGCAGGGTCGCATCGACGCTGCCGTGCAGGGGAGCGAGACGCTGCCCTATGCGCAGACTCAGGAGCCCGGCAAATACCGCGTCGTCGGCGAGGCCTTCGCAAAAGGCTATCAGGGCATCATGTTCCGCAAGGACGATGCCGCGCTCCGTGAAGTCGTGACGGAAAAGCTGACAGCGATGATTGCGGACGGGTCTTACAAGGCCGTTCTCGACAAATGGGGTTTGGGCGCGAATGCAGTCACCCAGCCCATGCTGAACGCGGCGCCGCAATGAAGCCGGCGCCGGCACTCGCGGAAGGTTTCCCCGATCTGTCGGGAATGCAGATCGCGCGCGAGCCGCACTGGTTTCGCTGGCTGAGCGTGGCCCTGATCGTCCTGGTGCTGGCGGCTATCGCGCGCGCCTTCGCCAATGGCCAGATCGAATGGTCCTATGTCAGCCGCTTCATCACCGCAAAGGTGATCCTTGAAGGCATCGTCAACACCATGGTGATGGCGGTGCTGGCGATGGCGCTCGGCATCTTCCTCGGGGTCGCCGTCGCTATCATGCGCCTGTCTCCCAATCCGGTGCTGAAGACGGTTGCGGCCGGCTACACCTGGCTGTTCCGCGGCACGCCGCTGATCCTGCAATTGCTGCTGTGGTTCAATCTCGCCCTGGTCTTTCCGACCATCGGCATTCCCGGCCTGTGGAGTGCGCGGGCCGTCGACGTCATGACGCCGTTCCTCGCGGCGCTGCTCGGGCTTGGCATTAACCAGGGCGCCTATACGTCCGAGGTAATGCGCGCCGGCATGCTGTCGGTCGACATCGGCCAATATGAAGCGGCGCAGGCGATCGGCATGGGACGGTTGCGCGCGCTGCGGCGGATCATTTTGCCGCAGGCGATGCGCGTGGTGATCCCGCCGCTCGGCAACGAGTTCATCGGCATGGTGAAGGCGACGTCGCTGGCCAGCGTGATTCAATATCCTGAGGTGCTGCACAACGCCGAGAACATCTACTACGCCAATTCACGCGTGATCGAACTCCTGATCGTCGCCGGGCTCTGGTACCTGCTCGTCGTCTCGATCCTGACCCCGCTCCAGATGCTGCTCGAACGCCGCTTTGCCCGCGGCACCATGCGGTTCGCGCGATGACAAAACCCCTCGTCGCGATCCGTTCAGTCAGCAAAAGTTTTGGAGAGTTCCAGGCTCTCAAAAGCGTCTCGCTCGACGTCTGGCCCGGCGAGGTGATGTGTCTGATCGGCGCCTCCGGCTCGGGGAAGACAACACTACTGCGCTGCATCAACCAACTCACCGCGATCGATGCCGGCGGCATCTGGCTCGATGGCGAGCTGCTGGGCGTGCGCGAGCAGGGCGGGCGACTCTATCGCCTCAGCGAAAGCGAGATCGGGCGGCAGCGGCTGAAGACCGGCATGGTTTTCCAGCGCTTCAACCTGTTTCCGCACAAGACCGCGCTCGAGAACATCATCGAGGGCCCCACCCAGGTTCAGGGGCGTAAAGTGGACGAGGTGCGCGCCGAAGCGCTGGAGCTGCTCCGCCGCGTCGGGCTCGCGGCCAAGGCTGACTCCTATCCCGCCCAGCTCTCCGGAGGTCAGCAGCAGCGCGTGGCGATTGCCCGCGCGCTCGCCATGAAGCCGATGCTGATGCTGTTCGACGAGCCGACCAGCGCGCTCGATCCGGAGCTCGTCGGCGAGGTACTTGCCGTCATGAAGGAGCTGGCGAAGAGCGGCATGACCATGATGGTGGTGACGCACGAGCTTGGCTTTGCCCGCGAGGTCGCCGACCGCGTCGTCTATATGGATCAGGGCGCGATCGTCGAGCAGGGGCACGCGTCGGACGTGCTCGGCGCGCCGCGCGAGGCGCGCACCAAGGCATTTCTCTCGGCAGTGATCTGAAATGGGGGCGAACTGATGAAAAGTGTTTTGCTTGCGGCGGCGCTCTTGGGAACCTTGACGATGTCGGCCTTGGCCACCGAGCTGCCGGCAGAGATCGCCAAACGCGGCAGCCTCAAGGTCGCGCTGGTGCCGAATTATCCGCCGATGGAGTTCCGCGATCCCGCCACCAACGCGCTGTCGGGCTTCGACATCGATCTTGGCGAGGCGCTCGGGCGCAAGCTTGGGGTCAAGATCGAATGGACCGAGACCAGCTTTGCCGAGTTCATGCCGTCGATCTCGACGGGCCGGGTGGACGCCATCCTGTCCGGCTTTACCGATTATGCGAGCCGGCACGAGATCGCCTCTTTCGTCGATTATCTGCGCAGCGGTCCCAAGTTCTTCGTGCAGCAATCCCGTGCGGCGGACTTCAAGGACATGGCGGCGCTGTGTGGCAAGAAGGTCGGCGCCAGCCGTCGGACCATGTTCCCGGCTGAGATCGACAAATGGAGCCAGCAGAATTGCGCGGGCAATCCGGTCCAATTTGTCGGCACCGATGGCTCGGCGGATGCGCGCACGCAGCTCAGGCAGGGCCGTATCGACGCCGCCGTGCAGGGCAACGAGACACTGCCTTATCTGATGGATCTCGAGCCGAACACCTACGCGCCGGTCGGCGCTGCCTTCGCAACGCAGTTCACGGGCATTGCCCTGCCGGTCAAGGAAAAGGCGCTGCAGCAGGCTATCGCTGAAGCACTCGACGCGCTGATCGCCGACGGCACCTATCGTACGCTGCTGGCGAAATGGAAATTGAACGACAACGGAATAGAGAAGGCGACCATCAATGCTGGACAGTAAGGCCCTCCAGAGCATCCCGCTCACCCCAGCCAACACCGCGGATCCTGCACCTGATTATCCGTGGCCCAAGCCGTACACATCGGCGATGTTCCTGTCGTTCGACGTCGATGCGGAGACCGCGTGGACCAGCAAGGATGCGCTGCATGCGCAGCGGCTCATCACCATGAGCTATGGCGGCTATGAGGCGCGCGTTGGCACACCGAAGCTGCTGGAGTTGCTCGACCAGCTCGATCTCAAGGCGACATTCTTCGTCACGGGGTGGTCGGTCGATGCGCATCCGGCGATGGCGGAATCCATCCTCAAGGCCGGCCACGAGATCGGCCATCACGGCTATCACCATCTCTTGCCCGATCCCGGCGATCCCTGGATCGAGGAAGAGCTGGAGCGCGGCTTCGAGGCGTTGAAGCGCCGGCTCGGCGTCAAGCCATCAGGCTATCGCGCGCCTTACGGCGAATTCACCGAGGAGCTGCGCGTCGCGCTGGTGCGCCACGGCATCGTCTACACCTCCTCGTTCCGCGATGACGTCAGGCCCTATCGCCATCGTCTCGCCGACGGCAAGCCCGGCACCATCGAGCTGCCGGTGACTGCGAGCTACGACGATTGGATGCATGGCCTCTCGGCCCGCTTCAGCCCGCGGTCGATCTTCCCCAAGGAGCATGTGCTCTCGATCTGGAAGGACGAGCTGGACGAGGTTCGCGACTGGGGCGCGATGGTGACGACAGTGCTGCATCCCCAATGCAGCGGCCGCCCCATGCGGCTGCGCCTGCTGCGCGAGTTCCTCACTTACGCGAAGTCGTGCCCTGATGTCTGGATCACCACCGGCGAGAAGATCGCGGAAAACTTCCTGCGCCACGAGGCCGCCAACCGTTGAGAAGTGCCAGTGAGCCCTACCATGAGCCGTCGCCGCATCCTCGTCATCAACCCCAACTCATCGGCTTCGGTTACGGCGGCGATCGACGATGCGGTCGCGCCGCTCCGGATATCAGGCGGCCCCGAGATCGAGGTGGTCGGTCTCGCCGAGGGGCCGCCGAGCATCAGCTCGCAGCGCGATTCCGACGGCGTCGTGATGCCGCTGGTGAACCGTGTATCGCGCGATGACGCGGATGCCTTCGTGCTCGCCTGCTTCAGCGATCCCGGCCTGCATGCGGTGCGCGAGGCGGCGGGCGGGCGACCGGTGATGGGCATCGCCGAGTGCGGCATCTTTCGTGCGCTGATGCTCGGCGAACGCTTCGGCATTATCGCGCTGTCGCCGTCGAGCATCCGCCGCCAGCAGCGGATGGCACGCGTGATGGGCGTCGACAGCCGCTATGCCGGAAGTTGGTCGGTCGGCGCGAGCGCAGCGGAGACAGCAGGCGCTGATATCCGCGACCGGCTGATAGAGGCCGGCCGGGCGCTGGTGACGCAATATCGCGCCGACGTCGTGGTGATGGGTTGCGCCGGCATGGCCTCGCACCGCGCAGCGATCGCAGACGCGACCGGCGTGCCCGTCGTCGAGCCGGCGCAGCAGGCGGTCGCGGTCGCGATTGGCGCGGTGTTGTTGAACGCCTAAATCTCTTCAGGAGCTTCTTTGAATGCCTGTCTCCCGCCGCTCGCTCCTCAAGGCCGCCGCAGCGATGCCCGCGCTCTCATTGCCGGGCATCGTGCGTGCTGAATCGCAGTCGACGCTGCGCTTTATCCCCGTGATCGACCTCGCCTTCGTCGATCCGATCTATTCGACTGCACAGGTGTCGCGAAACCATGGCTTCATGGTTTACGACACGCTCTACGGTATGAGCGCCTCGCTTCAGGTTTCGCCGCAGATGCTATCGGGCCACGTCATCTCCGGCGACCAGCTCCAGTGGGATCTGACGCTACGCGACGGCCTGTTCTGGCACGACGGCGAGCGCGTCCTCGCGCGCGACTGCGTCGCCAGCATCCGACGCTGGGCCGCGCGCGACGGCTTTGGCGGCGAGTTGATGGAGGCGACCGCAGAGCTGTCGGCTGCCGATGACCGCACCATCCGCTTCCGTCTCAAGCGCCCGTTCCCGTTGTTGCCGCAGGCGCTCGGCAAGGCCGCGATCAATGCCTGCTTCATGATGCCGGAGCGGCTGGCGAGTCAGGATCCGTTCAAGCCGCTGACCGAGGTGATCGGCAGCGGCCCGTTTCGCTATCTCGCGGACGAACGCGTACAGGGCGCCCGCAACGCCTACGCCAAATTCGAGCGCTATCAGCCACGCACCGACGGCAAGCCGGATTGGACAGCGGGGCCGAAGATCGTGCACTACGACCGCGTGGTCTGGACCACCACGCCCGATGCCGGCACCGGCGTCGCCGCGCTGCAGACCGGCGAGCAGGATTGGCAAGAGACCACGCCGCACGATCTGCTGCCGATCATCAAGGCCGCCGGCGATATCGAGACGCGCATCCTCGATCCTCGCGGCTATGCCTGCATGCTGCGCCTCAATCATCTGCAGCCACCGTTCGACAATCCCGCCATTCGCCGCGCGCTGCTGGGCGCGATCGACCAGTCCGCCTTCATGACCGCGGTTGCCGGCACCGATCCGGCCTTCCAGGTGTCGCCGATCGGCTTCTTCGCGCCGGGGACACCGATGGCGAGCGAAGTCGGCCTCGACGTGTTCCGCGGCCCGCGCAACTACGACAAGGTCAAGGCCGATCTGAAGGCCGCCGGTTACAATGGCGAGAAGATCGTGCTGCTCGTCCCCACCAACTCGCTGGCGCAGAAGCCGCTCGGCGAGATCGCGGTGGACTCACTGCGCAAGGCCGGCATGAACGTCGAATATGCCGGACTGGATTTCGCCGTCGTGTTGCAGCGGCAGCTCAAGAAGGACCCGATCGGGCAGGGCGGCTGGACCGCGGCGGTCGGCAACTGGCAGGGCATCGATTGGCTCAACCCGGCCGGCAACACCAACATCCGCGGCGAAGGCAAGGTCGCCGGCTGGTATGCGAGCGAGAAGATGGGCCCGTTGCGCAGCCAGTGGCTGGCGGCCTCGGAGCTTGCCGAGCAGCAGCGCATCTGCCGCGAGATCCAGGCAGTCGCGTTCGAGGAAATCCCCTATATTCCGATCGGCCTGTACAAGCAGCCGACCGCCTATCGCAAGGATATCACCGGCATTCTCGACGGCACTGCCGTGTTCTGGAACGTACGCCCCGCATGAGCACCACAGCAATCTTCGGCAGCTATGTGCTGTCACGCAAGGACGGCGCGCAGGATGTGCTGCGCGACCACTGGGTTCTCGTTGAAGGCAAGACAATCGCGGCGGTCACGCGCGACAGGCCCGGCGCGGATCAGGTCTTTGACCGTCCCGGTCGCTTCGTGCTGCCGGGCCTGCTCAACCTGCACAATCACTGCTTCAGCGAGGCCGTGGCGCGCAGCCACAGCGAGGACGGCAACGGCCGCAAGAACAACCAGAGCATCGTTTACACGGTGCTCTTGCCGCTTACCAAGCGCGGCGCCGAAATCCTGTCGGCAGAGGAGCGCCTCGCGGTGGCGCGGCTCGGCATTCTCCAACTGCTCAAGGGCGGCGCCACCACGGTCATGGAGCCGTTTCGCAATTCGATCCCCGAGATGTTCGATGCGGCGGAAGAGATGGGTATCCGATTTTATGGCGCGCCCTATCTGTTCTCGACCTCAGATGCCAAAGCCGGCCCCGACGGCGTGGTGCGCTATTCCGGCGATGACGGCGCCGCCGACATGGCGACATGGGATGCGCTCTACCAGCGCTGGAACAATCGCGGCGATGGCCGCATCAGCCTCGCGATGAGTCCGCACGCCACCGACACCTGCGGCCCCGATCTGCTGAAGGCCTGCGCGACGCGGGCGCGCGAACTCGGCGTTCCCATCACGACGCATATGGCGCAGAGCCGCGCTGAGGTCGAAACCATCGGCAAGCGCTATGGTGGCCGCACGCCGGCGGAATATCTGGATTGGCTGGGCCTGCTTGCGCCGGATCTCATGGCAGCGCATTGCATGTTCAGCAGCGACGACGACCTGAAGCTGATGGCCGCGCGCGGCATGACTGTGCTGAACTGCCCGCGCGTGTTCGCGCGCGCCGGCGTCACCGCCGCTTTCAGCCGGTTTGCCGAGCACGGCGTCCGCACCGTGGTCGGCACCGACGGCTATAACATGGACCTGCTCGGCGAGCTCAATGCGGCCTCCTTGATCTCCAAGGTGACCTCGCAGCGCGCCGACGTTGCGAACTCGCCTGAGCTGATCGAGGCCAACACGGCCGTCGCCGCCGACGTGATCAAGCGGCCGGACCTCGGCCGCATCGCGCCCGGCGCCACCGCCGACCTCACCGTGGTCGATCTCACCCATCCGCATCTTCAGCCGCTGTTCGACCCGCGCCGCGCGCTGATCGCACTCGCCAACCGCGCCAATATCGATCTGGTCATGGTCGACGGCCGTGTGCTGATCGATGAGGGCCGCTATCGCGGCGCCGACGAAGCGGCGATCACGGCGGCAGGTGCGGCTGCAATCGGCAAGATCTGGGACCTGCCGGAGGCCCAGGCCGCGTTCAACGGCTAGCCCTCGAACTCCGCGAGTGCCTTGCGCATGGTCTCGACCAGATCGAGCGCGACCGGCGAGGGGCTGCGCTGTGCCGGAAACACCGCGGAGAATTCGAAGTCGATGCGCGGCAGGAAGCGGCGCACGACGACGCCGCGGGTGGAGAATTCCTGCGCGGTGAAGGGATCGCAGATCGCAACGCCGAGCCCTGAGGACACCATGCCGCACATGATTTCTGACAAGGCCGTCTCCACCCGCAGCACGCGGCGGACATCGTGACGATGGAAAATCTGGTCGACGAGATGCCGGCTCGACGATCCCGCCGAGAGCGAGATGAAGGTCTCGCCCTCGAAGTCGCGCGGCTCCAGCACTTGCTTTTCCGCGAGACGATGACCGGTCGGCAGCACCGCGACGCGCGCCGGCGCCGGCAGCTTCTGGCTCGGCAGGCCGGAATGCGCGATCGGCACCTCGGCAAAGCCGACGTCGCATTGGTTGTTCAGCACCCAATCGACCACGATCGGCGAGATCACGCCGAAAAAGGCAAGGTTGAGGTTCGGCCGCTCCTTCAGGAAGTGACCGGTGAGCCGCGGCAGATAGCCGTTCGACAACGCCGGCAGTGCTGCGATCCGCAGCGAGCCGGTGCGGCGCCCGCGAATCTCTTCGGCCGCGGCGGTGATGCGTTCGAGGCCGACGAAGGAGCGCTCCACTTCCGTATAGAGCGCCATCGCTGCAGCAGTCGGCACAAGGCCGGTGCCACGCCGCTCGAACAGCTCCATCTTCAACAGCGCCTGGAGGTCACGCAGCAACCGGCTGACCGCCGGCTGGGTCACCGCCATCAGCGTCGCCGCTTCGGTGACGCTGCCGGTCAGCATCATCGCCCGGAAAGCTTCCACCTGCCGCGAATTGATCCGCGCCATCGCAAATCCCATTCATAACATTTATGCATATAGAGAGTGCCATTATTCATTGGACGATGGAAGCTGCGGTTTGCGATCTTTTTCATCAGAGCTGGAGACAGACCGCTTTTTCGGCAGATTGGGGCTCAAAACACCCCGGATCACGCCAGAACCCGCCGAGCAGGGGCCGGAGCCCTGCTTCCAAGGGAATCGGCGCGGAGGGAAATGCGGAAGTCACTCGGCCAGGGATTTGTCGGCACGTCACCTCATTCCGGTATTGGAGATCGGTCCACATGAAGACTTTTCGCCTTCTGACCGCGGTCAGCATCGCAGCGCTCATCGCCATCCCCTCGGCCGTCTCGGCCCAGCAAAAGACGCTCTATGTCGCCGGCTATGGCGGATCGTTCGAGAAGACCATCCGCGACGAGGTGATCCCGACCTTCGAGAAGGAGAACAACGTCAAGGTCGAGTACGTTGCCGGCAACTCCACCGACACGCTGGCAAAGCTGCAGGCGCAGAAGGGCAATCAGCAGATCGACGTCGCCATCGTCGATGACGGCCCGATGTACCAGGCGATCCAGCTCGGCTTCTGCGGCAAGCTCGACGGCCTGCCGGCCGCCGATCTCTACGACACCGCGCGTTTCAAGGACGATCGCGCGGTTGCGATCGGCATCGTCGCGACCGGCCTGATGTACAATACCAAGGTGTTCAAAGAGAAAGGCTGGGCGCCGCCGACCTCGTGGAACGATCTGAAGGACACGAAATATGCAAAGCAGCTCGTGATCCCGCCGATCAACAACACCTATGGTCTCGAAGCGCTGGTGATGCTGTCCAAGATGAATGGCGGCGGCGAGGCCAACGTGGATTCAGGTTTCAAGATTTTCAAGGAAGACATCAATCCGAACGTGCTCGCCTACGAGCCGTCGCCGGGCAAGATGACCGAGCTGTTCCAGTCCGGCCAGGCGGTGATAGCCGTGTGGGGCACGGGGCGCGTACAGAGCTTTGCCAACACCGGCTTCCCCGTCGACTTCGTCTATCCGAAGGAAGGCGCGGCAACGCTGCTGACGACGGCGTGTCCGATCAACAAGCCCAACGCGTCGCCACTGGCCTCCAGCTTCGTGAAGATGCTGCTCGATCCCAAGATCCAGCTCGTGATGCTGAAAGATTACGGCTACGGCCCGGTGCTGAAATCGCTGGTCGTGCCATCCGAACTCGGCAAGATGGCGCCGATCGGCGAGCGCGCCGCAAAACTCTACAATCCCGATTGGACCACCATCAACGAGAAGCGCGAGGAGTGGACCAAGCGCTGGAATCGCGAGGTTGAACGCTGATCGGATCGTCCCTAGCGGAGACAGCGCATGGCCTATCTCGAGCTCGATCGGGTCGCCAAACAATTCGGTGCGGTGACTGTGGTCGACGACTTCAGTCTCGCCGTGAGCAAGGGGGAATTCATCTCCTTTCTTGGCCCGTCCGGTTGCGGCAAGACCACGACCTTGCAGATGATCGCGGGCTTCCTCGATCCCACGCGTGGCGCGATCCGCCTCGAGGGCAAGGACCTGACCGCGATCCACCCCGCCAACCGCGGGCTCGGCATCGTGTTCCAGAGCTACGCGCTGTTTCCGCACATGACCGCGGCGGAGAACGTCGCTTTTGGTCTCGAGATGCGCAGCGTGCCGCGCAATGAGCGAGCCGAGCACGTTCGTGCCGCGCTCGCGATGGTGGGCCTTTCCGGTTACGAGGATCGCCATCCCCGCCGCATGTCCGGCGGCCAGCAGCAGCGCGTAGCGCTGGCGCGGGCGCTGGTGATCAAGCCGAGCGTACTGCTGCTCGACGAGCCGTTGTCGAACCTCGACGCAAAACTGCGCGAGGAGATGCAGATCGAGCTGCGCCAGATCCAGCGCACCATCGGCACCACAACGATCCTCGTCACCCATGACCAGAACGAGGCGATGTCACTGTCGGATCGCATCGTGGTGATGAGCCAGGGCAAGATCGAGCAGATCGGCACGCCGCAGGAGACGTATGAACGACCGGCCTCGGCTTTCGTCTCGCAGTTCTTGGGTAAGACCAACGATTTCGCCGGAACGATCGATCGGATCGCAGCACCGGTACGGATCGTCGCTGGTTCGTGGAGCGCACCGGCGCCCGCTGGTCTCAATGGCGCAGTCACGGTCAGCATACGCCCTGAACGCATCGGCTTCGGCGATTCAGGCCTTAGCGCAAAGATCGTCACGCGTATCTTCCAGGGCAATCACTGGCTGTTCCAGTGCGACAGCGAATGCGGCCCGGCGATCGTGATCCGCCAGAACGACGGCAAGCCGCAGCCGAGCGAAGGCGAAGCGGTTCGCCTGACCTGGCGTCCCGAGGACATGAGCGTGCGGGCGAGGGCTGGCGCATGAGCTCGGTCGCCGAGGAGCGCAGTCCGCGTGCCCCGTGGGCGCTGACGGCCCCTGCCATGATGCTGTTCGTCGGCGTGTTGCTGATCCCGCTGGCGATGACGGTAATGCTGTCGTTCCACGATTGGGGCCAGTACAAGGGCATCGAGCCGGTTTTCATCCTCAAGAACTGGAAGGAGATCGCGACCGATCCCTATTACGCCGAGATGTTCTGGCGCACCTTTCGCATTGCGATCCTGACCACGCTGCTCACCGCGCTGCTAGGTGCCCCCGAAGCTTACATCCTCAACCGCATGAGCGGCCGCTGGAAGAGCTTTTTCTTGCTGGTCATTCTCGGCCCGCTCTTGATTTCCGTGGTGGCGCGCACGCTCGGCTGGGCTCTGCTGTTCGGCGGCAACAACGGTCTCGTCAACAAACTGCTGATGTCGCTCGGCGCGATCCGTTCCCCTATTCCCTTCATGTTCACTGAAACAGGCATGGTGGTCGCGCTCGCCCATGTGATGATGCCGTTCATGGTGCTGTCGGTGTGGGCGGCACTGCAGCGGCTTGATCCGCAGATCGAGAATGCGGCGATGTCGCTCGGCGCTGGTCCCGTCACCATCATCCGCCGCATCATCCTGCCGCAGATCATGCCGGGTGTGCTGTCGGGCGCGATCATCGTGTTCTCGCTCTCGGCCAGCGCCTTCGCGACGCCTGCGATCATCGGCGGTCGCCGGCTCAAGGTTGCGGCGACGTTGGCCTATGACGAATTCCTGAACACGCTGAACTGGCCGCTGGGTGCGGCGGTCGCGACGCTGCTGCTGGTCGCCCTGGTGCTGATCATCGTCGGCAGCAATGCCCTGATCGAACGCCGTTATGCGGAGGTGTTCCGATGAGACGGAACGGACCGCTCGCCCTGATCTTTCATACCATCTTCGTCGTCGTCATGGTGGCGCCGATCCTGGTGGTCTGCCTCGTTGCCTTCACGCCGGAAGGCTTTCTGTCGCTTCCGACCAACGGTTTCTCGCTGCGCTGGTTCAGGGCGATCGGTCAATATCCGGAATTCATCCACGCCTTCTGGGTCAGCCTCGGGCTCGGTACGCTGTCGTCGTTCGTCGCGCTGCTGTTCGCGGTGCCGGCGGCGCTGGCGATCGCGCGCTATCGCTTCCGTGGCCGCGACGCGCTGGCGGCACTGTTCCTGTCGCCGCTGATGATCCCGCATGTCGTGCTCGGCATCGCCTTCCTGCGCTTCTTTACCTCGGCCGGTCTCGGCGGCAGCTTTGCCGCGCTGATCATCGCGCATGTCATCATCGTGTTTCCTTTCGCGTTGCGTCTGACGCTGGCGGCGGCGACCGGCATGGACCGCACCGTCGAGATGGCGGCGGTCTCTCTCGGTGCTGGTGGCTGGACGCTGTTTCGCCGCGTCACGCTGCCGCTGATCCTGCCCGGCGTGATCAGCGGCTGGGCGCTCGCCTTCATTCAGTCGTTCGACGATCTCACCATGACCGTCTTTCTCGCCGCGCCCGGCACCGAGACGTTGCCCGTGCGCATGTTCCTTTATATTCAGGACAACATCGATCCGCTGGTGACTTCGGTCTCGGCCTGCGTGATCGCTGTCACCATGACCGCCCTCATTCTGCTCGATCACCTCTACGGGCTCGACCGCGTGCTCGCCGGCAAGGGCGATACGGGACGATAGGAGAACCTATGCGAACTGAATACGACGTCGCCGTGGTCGGCGGCGGATTGCTCGGCTCCGCCATCGCCTGGGGCCTCGGCCGGCTCGGCAGACGCGTGGCCGTGCTCGACGAAGGCGACATCACCAAGCGCGCCTCGCGCGCGAACTTTGCGCTGGTCTGGGTCCAGAGCAAGGGCCTCGGCATGCCCGCCTATACGGTCTGGACCGTGCAGGCCTCGCAGGCCTGGGGACGGCTGGCGTCCGAACTGAAGCAGCAGACCGGTCTCGACGTCGCGCTCCAGCAGAATGGCGGCTTTCATCTCACGCTCGGCGAGGACGAATTCGGCCAGCGCACTGAGCTCGTCAAGCGCATGCACAACCAGGTCGGCGCCGCCGACTACAAGATGGAGATGTTGCGCCCCTCCGAGATCAAGAAGGCGCTGCCGCTGATCGGGCCGGAGGTCTCCGGCGGCAGCTATTGCCCGCTCGACGGCCACGTCAATTCGCTGCGGACGTTCCGCGCGTTCCATACGGGCTTTAGGGCATTCGGCATTGACTATTTTCCGGAACGGCCGGTCTCGGCGATCAGCAAGAGCGGCGGCGAATTCCGCCTGACCACGCTGAAAGGCGAGCTTCGCGCCGCCAAGATCGTGCTCGCAGCCGGCAATGCCAACCAGACGTTGGCGCCGATGGTCGGTCTCTATGCACCGATGGGCCCGACCCGCGGGCAGGTCGTCGTGACCGAACGCACCATGCCGTTCCTGCCACATCCGCTGACCACGATCCGCCAGACCGACGAAGGCACGGTGATGATCGGCGACAGCAAGGAGGATGAGCTGGATGATCGTACGCTGAAGCCGTCGATCAGCGGCGTAATGGCCGATCGCGCGCAGCGCATGTTCCCGCATCTGGCGCGCCTCAACGTGGTCAGGAGCTGGTCCGGCATTCGCGTCATGCCCCAGGACGGCTTTCCGATCTACGATCAGTCGGAGACGCATCCCGGCGCCTTCGTCGCCTGCTGCCATTCCGGCGTAACGCTGGCCTCCAACCATGCCTTCGAGATTGCTCGCATGGTTGTGCAGGGTGCGCTCGAGCCCGAGCTGGTCGGTGCATTCTCCGCGAGCCGCTTTGGCGGCGCGGGCGCGGCAAACAACAGCGGCTATTAGAGATTCTGAGGGAGCCACGAGGCATCCATGTTTAGACGATCCGAACAGGACAAACGTCCGCAAGTGCAGATCTTCGTCGACGGCGTCGCCGTCGCGGCACGCCAGGGCGACACCGTTTCCGCCGCACTGTTGGCCTCCGGTCAGGACGCACGGCGTTCCACAGCAGTGAGCGGCGCACCGCGTCTGCCCTATTGCATGATGGGCGTGTGCTTCGATTGCCTCGTCACCATCGATGGCGTCGGCAATCGCCAGGGCTGCCTCGTGCCCGTCGCCGAGGGCATGCAGATCGAGATTCAGAAAGGCAAGCGGGAGATCGGAAGATGAGCGTCGCTCCCAAGCGCGAAGACTACGACGTCGTGGTGATCGGCGCCGGACCCGCGGGCCTCGCGGCTGCTGCGACCTCCGCTGAAGCTGGTCTCTCGACGCTGCTGCTCGACGAGAACATCGGCCCCGGCGGTCAGGTGTTCCGCGCGATCTCCTCGACGCCAGTGACTGATCGCAACCAACTCGGCGCGGATTATTGGGTCGGTGCCGATCTTGTAAAATCGCTGAGCGCGAGCAACGCCGAGGTCATCCATCGGGCCACAGTCTGGAGTCTCGACCGCAATCTCGACATCGCCGTCTCCATCGGAGGCGCCTCCGCTTTCGTCAAGGCCAAGCGCGTGATCCTCGCAACCGGCGCGCTGGAGCGGCCGTTTCCAATCCCGGGCTGGACGCTGCCGGGCGTGATGACCGCCGGTGCGGCCCAGACCATGCTGAAGTCGTCGGCGCTGGTGCCCGACGGCCGCACCGTGATCGCAGGGCAGGGACCGCTGCTCTGGCTGCTTGCCGCACAGATCCTGCGCCTCGGGGGGCGCATCGATCGCATCCTCGACACCACCGAACGCGGCAATTATCTCGCGGCGCTCCCGCATGCCTTCGCCTTCTTGACCTCGCCCTATTTTATGAAGGGCCTGTCGATGATGCGCGAGGTCAAGGCCAAGGTGCAGGTGGTCTCCGGTGTCACCGAACTCTCTGCGGCTGGTGAGGGCCAGCTCGCCAGCGTGAGCTACGTCGCCGGTGGCAAGCGCGAGACCATTCCTGCCGATCTGCTGCTGCTGCATCAGGGCGTCGTGCCGAACGTCAATCTGGCGATGGCGGCCGGCATCGAGCATCGCTGGGACGATCTGCAATTATGCTGGTCGCCGGTACTGGACGCGAGCGGCACTTCCTCGGTCGCCGGTATCACGATCGCCGGCGACGGCGCGGGCATCGGCGGCGCCAACGCGGCCGTGGTGCGCGGCCGCATCGCAGCGCGTGCTGCAGTGGACGCGCTGGCGCCCGCAGCAGCGGCGAAGCTCCCTGCAATGGCAATGCTCCGCGCCGATCTCGCCAAGGTCGAGCGCGGTCGTGTGTTCCTCGACACGCTGTTCCGCCCGGCGCCGCAGTTCCGCATTCCCACGGCCGACACCATCGTCTGCCGCTGCGAAGAGGTCACTGCGAAGGACGTTCTCGACTCCGTCGCGATCGGCGCGACAGGGCCGAACCAGCTCAAGGCCTATCGCCGCACGGGCATGGGCCCGTGCCAAGGCCGGCTCTGCGGCCTCACGGTGACCGAGCTGATGGCGCAGGCGCGCGGCAAGACTCCGCAGGAGATCGGCTATTACCGACTGCGCGCACCGGTGAAACCGATCACCCTTGCCGAGCTCGCCGCCGTTCCGAAAACGGAAGACGACGTCAAGGCCGTGGTGCGCGGATGACCACGAACGTGGATGCGATCGTCGTCGGCGGCGGCATCCACGGCTGCTCGACGGCGCTGCATCTGTGCCTTGCCGGCCTGAGGCCGGTGCTGATCGAGAAGGACTATGCCGGTCGCCACGCCTCCGGCGTCAACGCCGGCGGCGTCCGCCAGCTCGCTCGGCATATCCCCGAGATTCCGCTGTCGATCCGCTCGATGGACATCTGGGAGAAGATTTCAGATCTTCTCGACGACGATTGCAGTTTTGAGAGCCACGGCCAGGTGCTGGTCGCGGAGAACGAGGAGGAGCTCGCGGTCTGCCGCGCGCGCGTCGCCGAGCTCAACGCGCTCGGCTTCACCCATGAAGAGCTGATCGACGCGGCCGAGTTGCGGCGCCTTGTGCCAGCGGTCGCCGAGACCTGTCCCGGCGGCGTGGTCTCGCGCCGCGACGGCGCCGCCAACCCGGCGCAGACGACCACGGCGTTCCGGCGCAAGGCCGAGCAGCTTGGCGCCACCGTGCGCGAAGGCGTGGCTGCCAGCAATATCCGCTACGGTGACGGCCTCTGGCATGTCGATGTCGGCTCGGAGACCTTTGCCGCGCCGGTTCTCGTCAATGCCGCCGGTGCCTGGGCCGGCAAGATTGCCGCCGCGCTCGGCGAGCCGGTGCCGGTCGAGACCGTCGCGCCGATGCTGATGATCACCTCGCGCGTGCCGCATTTCATCGACCCGGTCGTGATCCTGCGCGGTCGAAAACTCTCCTTCAAGCAATTCAAGAACGGCACCGTGCTGATCGGCGGCGGTCATCTGGCAACGCCGTATCAGGACCGCAACGAGACGGTACTCGACTGGAGGAGTCTTGCGACCAGCGCCCGCACCGTGTTCGAGCTGTTCCCCGTGATGCGCAGCGCCACGATCGTGCGCGCCTGGGCCGGCATCGAGGCCAAGATGAAGGACGATATCCCCGTGTTCGGCCCGAGCAGCCGCCACAAGGGGCTCTATCACCAGTTCGGCTTCTCGCTGCACGGTTTTCAGCTCGGCCCCGGCGCCGGCGCCGTCATGGCGGAGCTGATCGTCAACGGCGGCACCCAGACCCGCATCAGCGATCTCGGCATCGACCGCTTCCATCCCACGGCCGCGCGCTGAAGCGCTGCGCTCACTCCGATGTTGCGAACATTCCAACGAGTGTCTCGCGCAGCCAGCGCTGCGCGGGCACGGTGTCGTTGCGCTGGTGCCAGAACAGGCTGACGATCCGCGCCGGCGCCTGCAGCGGCAGCGGCATCGCATGCAGGAACGGCGCGTGGCGCGACTGTGAGCGCAGATCGCTCGGCAGTACGGCGATCAGATCGGTCTGGCGCACGATCTCATAGGCGGCGCTGTAGTGATTGACGGTGGCGACCAGATTGCGCGACAGCCCGCGCGAGGCGAGGAAGAGATCGTAGGTCGGCGCTCGCTTCCCCGCCAAGGTCACGTCGACATGCCCGGCGTTGAGGAAGGCGCGCGTGCTCAGCCGCTTCTGGGCCGCGAGCGGGTGGCCGCGCCGCATGAAACAGGCATAATCGACGGTCCAGAGCGAGCGCGAGCGAATCGCCGTCGGTTGCTGCGCCTCGTTGACATAGACGCTCAGCACGCAATCGACCCGGTTGCCCTCGAGCTGATCGGCGATTTCCAGGATGGTGTTGGGCACTGTGTGGACGCGCGCCCTGGGCGCGACCTCACCGAGATGATTCAGCAAATTCGGCATCACCAGCGAGGCGACATAGTCCGACATCGACAGGCTGAACTCGGTCTGCGCGCGGGCGGGATCGAACACCTGCTCGTCGAGGGCGCCGCGGACGCTTTCCAGCGCCTCGCCGATCGGCTCCCAGAGAACGACGGCGCGCTGGGTCGGACGGATCCCGGTGCCTGATCGGACGAACAGGGGATCGCCGAGCGCATCGCGCAGGCGTGCGAGCGCGTTGCTGACGGCGGGCTGGGTCATCGTCAGCGCGCTCGCCGCGCGCGTGACGCTGCCCTCGGTCATCAACGCCTCGAAGACTTTCAGCAGGTTGAGGTCGAGCGCGCGGAAGGACACGGATATTCACCACAGTGATGTATTAGATCATCATTATAAATTATGACGATAACGTCATTTTGTCTATTGTTTCCTCCCGAACGACAAGCGGTGTGCCGGCCCGCGGGGATCGAGGGGGATATTCATGTCGATGATATCGGCGCGCATTGAGCGCCTTCCGTTTGCACGCTTCCACATCCATCTGTTGCTGATGGGTGGGCTCGGCTACATGTTCGACGCGATGGATGCCGCGGTGCTGGCCTTCATCCTGCCGGTGCTGCGTACGGCATGGAATCTGTCGAGCGTCCAGATCGGCGTGCTCGGCAGCAGCACCTATATCGGCTTCCTGTTCGGCGCCCTTTTTGCCGGCACGCTCGGTGACCTGATCGGGCGCCGCGCGGTGATGATGTCGGCGCTGGCGCTCTATTGCGCGGCATCCATCGTCAGCGCGATGGTCGATACCTGGTCGGCCTTCTTCGTCGCCCGCATCGTCGCCGGCATGGGCACCGGCGCGGAGAGCGCGATCATCGCGCCCTATCTTGCGGAGTTCGTGGCGCGACGTTACCGCGGCAGTTTCACCGGCGCGCTTGCCGGCTTCTTCTCCTTCGGCTTCGTCGCCGCGGCCTTGCTCGGCTACTTCATCGTTCCCTCCTACGACAATGGCTGGCGCATCGTGCTTGTGATCACGGCGGTGCCTGTTGTGATGCTGCTGTGGTGGCGCCGCGCGCTACCGGAATCGCCGCGCTGGCTGGAGAGCCGCGGCCGCGAGAAGGAAGCCGAGGCCGTGCTTGATCGGATCGAGGCGGTCTTTGCGCGCGAGGGCCGTGTGCTTCCGCCGCCGGTGGTCGAAGTCGCCTCGCCCACCGGCACCGGTGGAACGCTGCTGACCAATTTCGCCGCGCTGCTGGCGGCGCGCCAGGCGCGCATCACCATCATGACCTGGATCATGTGGCTTGCGATCACCTTCAGCTATTACTCCTTCTTCGTCTGGATCCCCGGTCTCCTGGTCCAGAACGGCATGAGCATCACCAAGAGCTTTGGCTACTCGATCGCGATCTATTGCGCGCAGATCCCCGGCTATTTCAGCGCCGCTTACTTCAATGAGCGCATCGGCCGGCAGGCGACGATCGCGACCTACATGGTGCTCGGTGGCGTCAGCGCGCTCGGCCTCGCCTTCGCGCAGACGGACCAGCACATCATACTGGCGGGCATCCTGCTGTCGCTGTTCATGAACGGCACCTACGCCGGCGTCTATGCCTACACCGCCGAAGTGTTCCCGACCCCGATCAGGACCACGGGTGCCGGGCTTGCCTCGGCGATCGGCCGCATCGGCGCGATCGTCTCGCCGATCCTGGTCGGCTACCTCTACCCCAATTTCGGCTTCGCCGGCGTGTTCGGCGTCACCACCACCGTGCTGCTGTTGGGAGCGGTCACCGTCGTCCTGATGGGCGTGCCGACGCGCGGCCGGTCGCTCGAAGAGATCGCCGCGGGTGAAACCGCATGAGGCAGACGAGGCCATCGGCCGATCCGCTGCTCTGCGCCGTTGCGACGGCGCAGGACAGGACGGATCAGCCGGAAGCACTGTTTGCGGCGCTGGACCAAGCCCTGAAGTCGGCGATCGGGCACAAGCTGTTCACGATCCTGACCTATGACGGTGAGACCGGCGAAGCCGCGCGTATCTATTCCAATATGCCGGGTCCATACCCAACCGGCGGTCGCAAGCGCCTCGCGCGAGGACCGTGGACGGAAGCCGTGCTCGATTCCGGCAAGGCCTATATCGGCCGGACGCAGGACGATTTGCGCGACGTCTTCCCTGACCACGAGCTGATCGCCTCACTTGGCTGTGCCAGCGTGCTCAACATGCCCGTGCGCTGGCGCGGTCGCACGCTTGGGTCACTCAATCTGCTCCATGAAGCGGCCTGGTATGATGAAGACGACATCGCCGCGTGCCTTCCGTTCGCCCAGCTCGCGCTGCCGGCGCTGCTCCCGATTGCCCTATAGAGGAAATCCGCCATGCCCAGCACTCTCTTCAAGAACGCTGCCCTGCTTGATCCGCTCCAGGCTGAGTTGCTGACCGGCCATGACGTGCTGGTCGAGGGCGATCTGATCAAGGAGGTCTCTGACCGGCCGATCCAAGCGACCGCGGATCGAACCATCGATCTGAAGGGCAAGACGCTGATGCCCGGCCTGATTGATCTGCACGTCCATACCATCGCGATCGAGCTCAACCTGGCGCAGCAGGCGAAAATGCCGAACGTCCTGGTGACGCTGCGTTCAACGCTAATTCTCAAAGGCATGCTGCGGCGGGGCTTTACGACCGTCCGCGATGCCGGCGGCGCGGGCCACGCGATGAAGCAGGCCATCGAGACTGGCCTGACCGACGGCCCCCGGCTGTTTGTTTCGGGCCGCGCACTCAGCCAGACCGGTGGGCACGGCGATGGTCGGGCCCGCTCGGACTATCTGACCAGCGATTCCGTCTGTCCCTGCTGCGTGCGGGTCGGCGCACTGGCGCGTGTTGCCGACGGCGTCGACGGCGTACGCAAGGCGGTGCGCGAGGAGCTGCAGATGGGCGCCGATCAGATCAAGATCATGGCGTCCGGCGGCGTGGCCTCTCCGACCGATCCGGTCGGTGCCTTCGGCTACTCCGAGGACGAGATCCGCGCCATCGTCGAGGAGGCGCAAGGCCGGCAGACCTATGTGCTCGCCCATGCCTATACGGCCGCGGCAATCGCGCGCGCGGTCCGCTGCGGCGTCCGCACCATCGAGCACGGCAATCTCGTCGACGATCAGACCGCCCGCCTGATGGCCGAGAGGGGCGCCTATGTGGTGCCGACGCTGATCACCTATGAAGCGCTCGCCAATGAGGGCGCGCAGTTCGGCCTGCCGCCGGAGAGCGTCGCCAAGATCGCCGATGTCCGCGATGCCGGCCTGCGCTCGCTCGAGATCTACCGCAAGGCCGGGGTCAAGATGGGCTATGGCAGCGACCTGCTCGGCCCGTCGCAACGCCTGCAGAGCGAGGAGTTCCGCATCCGCGCCGAAATCCAGGGCGCGCGTGAGGTCATCGCCAGCGCCACCATGATCGGCGCCGAGGTGCTCGGCATGGAGGGCAAGCTTGGCCGGATCGCGCCCGACGCGCTCGCAGACCTGCTGGTGGTGGACGGCAACCCGCTGCGTGATGTCGGCTGCCTGCTCGGGCAGGGCGAGCACATTCCGCTGGTGATGAAGGCGGGCAAGGTTCAGTTCGACAGGCTGGCGGCTTAGCCGCCTGCCTCGCCGACGGCGTGCCTTGATCTTGCCGCCCGATCGGATTATGAGCGAGACTCTCATCAAGGATATCAGCAGCCATGGATCTCACCCCGACCGCAACGCCCATCCGCATTGCTCACGGGGAATTCCATGCCTGCTTCAATCATCCTGTCGCGCCTGTCGCTGTCCACGCCTGACGGCCGCTCGCTCCTCTCCAACATCGATCTGACCTTCGGCGCCGAGCGCGCCGGCCTTGTCGGCCGCAATGGCGTCGGCAAGACGACGCTGCTTGCGGCGATCACCGGCGGGCACGTCCCGCAGTCAGGGCGTGTGATCGTCAACGGCACCATTGGGCTCTTGCGGCAGGACGCCCAGCTGCGCGCCGGCACTGGGGTCGTTGACCTCTTCGGCGCGCGCGAGCCTCTGGACCTGCTTCGCCGGGCGGAGCGCGGCGAGGCCTCGGCCGAGGAGGTTGCCGAGGTCGACTGGACCCTCGAGACGCGGCTCGCATCCGCTCTTGCGCGCGTCGGCTTTGATATCGCGCCGGATACGGAACTGGATCGTTTGTCCGGCGGGCAGGTCACGCGCGTTCGTCTCGCCGCCCTGCTGTTCACGGAGCCGGATTTCCTGCTGCTGGACGAGCCCACCAATAATCTCGATCGGGACGGGCGCCGTGCCGTGATCGATCTGCTTGCCGCCTGGCGCGGCGGCGCCATTGTCGTCAGCCACGACTGTGCGCTGCTGGAGACCATGGACGCCATCGTCGAGCTGACCTCGCTCGGTGCTAACGGCTATGGCGGCAACTGGAGCAGCTATCGCGCACGGAAGGCCGTCGAGCTCGCCGCCGTCAGGCACGATCTCGCGCATGCCGAGAAGCATCTGTCCGAGATCGACAGTCGGGCGCAGGAAGCGGCCGAGCGCAAGGCGCGGAAGGACAGTGCAGGCAAGAAGAAGCAGGCAAAGGGTGACATGCCGCGCATCCTGGCGGGGGCACGCAAGGACCGCAGCGAAGACAGCGGCGGCAAGACCGCAGAGATCGCCGAGCGGCGACGTGCGGAGGCCCTGGATGCGGTCAACACCGCACGCCGGCGCATCGAGATTCTTCAGCCGCTCTCGGTGAAGTTGCCGTCGACCCGGCTGCCGGCGGGGCGGGAGGTGGTTTCGCTTGATCGTGTCTGCGCAGGCTATCAGCCGGAGCGGCCGATCCTGCGCGATCTGTCGCTCGCCATCGTCGGTCCGGAGCGCGTCGCGATTGTCGGGCCCAATGGTTCCGGCAAGACGACGCTGTTGAAGCTGATCGCCGGTGAGCTGCGCGCCGTCTCAGGTACGTTGCGGGTCAGGTCGGACTTCGCGCTGTTCGACCAGAAGGTCAGCCTGCTCGATCCCGCGGTCTCCATTCTCGACAATTTCGGTCGCCTCAATCCGAGGGCAGGCGCGAATGAATGCCATGCCGCGCTGGCGCGGTTCATGTTTCGCGCGGATGCGGCCTTACAAGACGTCGGCAGCCTGAGTGGCGGCCAGCTGTTTCGCGCGGGGCTTGCGTGCGTGCTGGGCGGGGCGACGCCGCCATCGCTGCTGATCCTGGACGAGCCGACCAATCACCTCGACCTGGAATCCATCGAAGCCGTCGAGGCGGGCCTCCGGGCCTATGACGGCGCGCTGCTCGTCGTCAGTCACGACGAGGCGTTCCTGGAAGCCATCGGGATCACACGCCGGCTCGATCTGGCCGATTGTTCGGGCTGATCGAAAAATGATACCGGCCCGCGGCGTTTATCGACGCGGGCGATGCAAGCACTGACAGCCAGATTGCGTGATAATTTTCAAAAACCCGACGCTCTGCCCCCAGCGCGTCGGGTGGAATGGATGAGTATCAATCCGTGATCCCAACCCCTGTGTTGTGACTCCAGTCCTACCAATTTTCTACTCCGGGAAACTACCGCAACGGAACTAGGCGGCGTCTGCCTTGGATCTCCGCTTTGCAGCTCTACGCGCTGCCGCCGGGCTCCAGCGCTTCGCCGATCTCCAGCGGATGCGCCATGGTCTCGTGCAGCGCCTCGCGGTCGAGCTCGCCTTCGGAAATGCTGATGACGACGCAGGCAACGCCGTTGCCGATCAGGTTGGTCAGTGCACGGCACTCGCTCATGAACTTGTCGATGCCGACCAGGATCGCAATTGACTGGATCGGAATGTCAGGCACGATCGACAGTGTCGCCGCAAGCGTGATGAAGCCGGCGCCTGTTACGCCGGATGCGCCCTTCGAGGTGATCATCGCGATCCCGAGAATGCCGAGCTCTTGCCAGATGGTCAGATGCGTGTTGGTCGCCTGCGCCAGGAACAGCGTTGCCAGCGTCATGTAGATGTTAGTGCCGTCGAGGTTGAAGCTGTAGCCGGTCGGGATGACGAGGCCGACCACCGAGCGTGAGGCGCCGAGATGCTCCATCTTCTGGATCATCTGCGGCAACACCGTCTCCGACGAGGAGGTGCCGAGCACGATCAGCAGCTCGTCCTTGATATAGGCGATGAAGCGAATGATGGAGAAGCCGGCAAGCCGTGCGATCGCGCCCAGCACGATCAGCACGAACAGGATGCTGGTGAGGTAGAACGTGCCGATCAGTGCGGCGAGGTTGAGCAGCGAGCCGAGGCCGTAGGCGCCGACGGTGAACGCCATCGCGCCGAACGCGCCGATCGGCGCCACGCGCACGATGATGCGGATGATGCCGAAGAACATCTTTGCGGCTTTGTCGATCGCCTCCGCGATCGGCTCGCCTGATTTGCCGAGGAAGGCGATGGCGAATCCGGAGAGGATCGAGACCAGCAGCACTTGAAGCAGGTCGCCGCGCGCGATCGCGCCCACATAGCTGTCGGGAATGATCGCCATCAGATGGGCGACGATGCCGTCTTCATGCGCCTTGGACACATAGGTCGCGACCGATTTCGGATCGATGGCCGCGGGATCGATGTTGAAACCGCGCCCGGGCTGGAGAACTTCGCCGACCAGAAGGCCAATGGCGAGCGCCACAGTCGAGACCGTCTCGAAATAGATCAGCGATTTCAGTCCGACCCGGCCGACGCGCTTGAGGTCGCCCATCGAGGAGATGCCGTGCACCACGGTGCAGAAGATGACCGGCGCGATCATCATCTTGATCAGCGCGATGAAGGCATCGCCGAGCGGCTTCAGGGCTTTGCCAAGGTCCGGATAGAAATAGCCGACGAGCACGCCGAGCACGATCGCGATCAGCACCTGGACATAGAGGATCTTGTACCAGGGCTGGTGCCGGCGGTGGACGGCTGGCTGGATCGCGATCTGTGTCATAAACTTCAATCCCGGAACACTTTGATCTTGCATGATTTACATCATGTGATGATCGCAGCATAAGCAACAATCACATTTTTGTCGGATCGCACGAACATCAAACGCTGCACCGCAATGGGGGGAACATGTCGAACGCAAGGAGCTCTGACGAGCGCGCGCTCAGCTATTTTCCGCGTTGGAAACTCAAAACATCAGGCGTGGTCTTGCCGGAGGAGCGGTTGCCCTGGGGCCAGACCATCGTCTCTGGTCTCCAGCATTGCGTCGCCATGTCGGGCTCGACGATCATCGCGCCGCTGCTGATGGGATTCGATCCCAATGTTGCGGTGTTGTTCTCCGGCATCGGCACGCTGATCTTCTTCGTCATCGTCGCGGGGCGCGTGCCGAGCTACCTCGGCTCGAGCTTCGCGTTCATCGCCGTCGTCCTCGCCGCCACCGGCTACGCCGGGCACGGACCGAATGCGAACATCCCGGTTGCGCTCGGCGGCATTGTTGGCGCCGGCGTGCTCTACGGCGTGATCGCGCTGATCGTGATGTGGTCGGGCATCGGGTGGGTCGAGCGCTTGATGCCCCCGGCCGTGACCGGCGCCGTGGTCGCCGCGATCGGCCTCAACCTCGCGCCCGTGGCGGTCAAGGCGGTGAGCGCGAACGCATTCGAAACCTGGATCGGGCTCGCGACCGTCTTGATGATCGGCATAGTCGCCGTGGCCGCGCCAGGCCTGTGGCGCCGCCTGCCGATCATCCTGGGGGCGATCGGCGGATATCTGCTGTACCTGCTGTTGGCGAACGGGCTTGGCTTCGGCAAGCCGATCGACGTCGCGCAGCTCTCGGCCGCGCCGTGGTTGGGCCTGCCGAACTTCACCACGCCGACCTTCCAGGCCGATGCGATCGTCCTGATCGCGCCGGTTGCGGTCATTCTCGTTGCCGAGAATCTTGGGCATATCAACGCCGTCGGCGCCATGACGAGCCGCAGCCTGGACGCCTATCTCGGCCGCGCTTTGCTTGCCGACAGCCTCGCCACGATCGTGGCGGCCTGCGGCGGCGGCACCGGCGTGACCACCTATGCCGAGAACATCGGCGTCATGGCGGCGACGAAGGTCTATTCGACCCTGCTGTTTGCTTTCGCCGCCACCGTGTCGGTCCTGCTCGGCTTCTCGCCGAAATTCGGCGCGCTGATCCTGTCGATTCCCGGTCCCGTCATCGGCGGGCTTTCGATCGTGCTGTTCGGATTGATCGCGGCGATGGCGGGCCGGATCTGGGTCGAGAACAAGGTCGACTTTGCCAATCCGGCGAATTTGATCACCGTCGCTGTGGCGCTGACCGCGGGCGCGGGTGACCTCACGCTCAAATTCGGTGCTTTCACGATTGGCGGAATCGGCACCGCGACTTTTGGCGCGATAATCCTGTATCAGATCCTGACCTCACCGATCGCGCGCCGCGCGGAATGAAACCCAGCGATGCGCCAACAGGGTAGAACAAAATCTCTGTTCCATCCGAAGCATCCCGGAGAATACTCATGCCACAAACCGATCTCTCGCCCGCTTTTCCTTCACGCCTTGTCGGCCGCTATGCGCTGGTGACCGGCGCCTCCCAGGGCATCGGCCGCGCCGTTGCCGTCAGGCTCGCCCAGGAAGGCGCGACCGTCGCCATCAATTATGTCGACCATCCCGGGAAGGCCGAGGAGGCGCTGGCGCTGGCAAGGACGGCATCAAGCGATCGCGGTCACGGCCAGCTCGACCATGTCATCGTCAAGGCCGATGTCAGCGATGAGCAGGAGGTCGCTGCGATGTTCGAGACCGTCCTGGCGCGCTGGAAGCGTCTCGACTGTCTCGTCAACAATGCCGGCTTCCAGCGGGAATCGCCGAGCGAAGCGCTCGATATCGAAGCCTATCGTCGCATCATCGACGTCAATCTCAACGGCTCCGTGCTCTGTGCGCAGAAGGCCTTGGCGCATTTCGTCGCCCGCGGCGGGGCTGGCTGCATCATCAATTGCTCCAGCGTCCACCAGATCGTTCCAAAGCCCGGCTATCTCGCTTATTCGATCAGCAAGGGCGGCATGGCCAATCTGACGCGCACGCTGGCCCTGGAGTTCGCCGGCCGCGGCATTCGCGTCAACGCGGTCGGCCCCGGCGCGATCGACACGCCGATCAACGCGGCCTGGACGGGCGACGCCGAGAAGCGCGACCTTGTCACCAGCCACATTCCGCTCGGCCGCGTCGGCACGCCGGAAGAGATGGCCGCCGTCTTCGCCTTCCTCGCCTCGGATGACGCTAGCTACATCACCGGGCAGACGATTTATGCCTGCGGCGGCCTGACGCTGTTCCCCGAGTTTCGCGAGAACTGGGCGAGCTGAAGCTAGCTCGACGGATGAAACCTATGCACCTGTCACGTCCGTGCTGGCAGCTTCAGAAATCTCCTGCGAGCAGGTCATAGGAGCCCCGGCTGCCGCGGACATACTTCCTGGCCGCGGTGGCACATATCAAGTCGCGGTTGGCATCGAACGCATTCAGAAATCCCGATTCGCTGGAATGGGTGTTCGGTTGAATCCGCTTCAACGCGCCTTCGTCTATGAAGAACGAGGCCTCGATGGCGCTGTCGTGTCCCCAGAATCGCACGGCATGCCGCGTCCGGTCATATGAGCGGCTATAATTCGGAAAGTCGATCATGATAAGGGCCGATCAAGTTGCGGGATCTGACGCCCGGGGGCAAGGGAAGCCCAGCTGCCATACTCCCATGTGAGAACCTGGCGCCGGATACAACGCCGTTGGAGGCGCATAGTTACATAAAGCTCTTGCCGGATCTCGCAATTCGGCGAACGATCACTATATGCCGGTCATCACCGCGCGCCCCCTCGGTTGTTATCGGTGACTGAGAGCATTGCGCTCCCGCCGAAATCAACAGGCGGTCAATATGTCGGATTCTCCGGGATTTAGCTTTCGTGAGTGGCTCGTGCCTCCAGTCTTGCTGCCGATCTTCTTCGTGTTGCTGATCGCCGCTTCGATGCTCATACAATGGTAGCCGGGCCAGGCGTGCGGTCGCCGTTTTCGTGACGGGACTGCCACTGAATCAAATCCGGCAATAACCCAGTGATGTCGTCGCCAATGCTCGAGATCGACCTCCGAACGGGCCAGCACCCCGGCGGCACAGAATCGTACGAAGACGCTCTGGCCGCGGAGAATGTGAGCCTGCGGCTTCTTTTGGCTCAGGCGGAGATCAATGCGAGTGAGCTGCTTGCCAGGGCGGGAATAGATGCCAAAGAGCGGGATACCTCGGACAAGCTGCAAAAATTGTTGCTTGAAGAGCTGCACCATCGCGTCAAGAACACACTCGCGACTGTTTCCGCCATCGTCTCGCAGAGCCTGCGCAACGTGCAGGGCGTGGATCACGCGCAGCAGGCGATCGAGGGCCGATTATTGGCGCTCGGCCGGGCGCACGATCTCCTTTTGCAGACAAAATGGTCAAGCGCCGATCTCGGCGCGGTTGTCCGCAGCGCCATCGAAGCTTTTGACGATCGCAACGAGTCACGGTTTTCGATCTCGGGACCCGATATCCAGATCAATTCGGGCGCTGTCATCGCCGTCGCTATGACGCTCAACGAGCTTTGCACGAACGCCACAAAATACGGCGCCTTTTCGTTACCAAACGGGCGCGTGGATCTCGGCTGGACGATCGATCGGAAAACTCAGCGCTTGCGCCTGAGCTGGACCGAGAATGATGGCCCATTGATCACCTCGCCTGCAAAGCGCAGCTTTGGAACGAGATTGATCGAAACCCTTGGCCGCCAGCTCCAGGGCAACGTGCAATTGACCTATGCGGAGAGCGGCCTCGCGTACGCCTTCGAGGCCCCGCTGGCCTCGCTGAATGTTCCGACGCCGACGTAGCCGGCGAGTGGCATGGGGACACGCAAACTTCATCGAATGGAGCCCCCATGTTCAAATTCTTACAATATCGCGCCAAAGCGGCAGCGTACGACCAGCTTGCCAGGAATTCTTCCGGCCCGCACGATACGCGCATATTCGAGAAATTGCGGGACGGCCTTGGACAAGCTCAGGGACGACGCTGATCCCGGCAAAATCTGACCGGTGATGTGCTCTGCGAAGAGCGAAGCGGTTCTTGAAGCGCATGGACGCAAACACAGGAGGATTGGAGCGCCGCCCAAGTCACGCGCGGATGATCTGGAAAATGTGCGCGGCGCAGACTACATCTGCGCCATGACGAACCCTTCAGCGACAAACCGACCACTCCAGGATTTCGTCGGCCGGCACGAAAAGCTGTTCGTGCTGACCGGCGCCGGCTGCAGCACCAATTCGGGCATTCCTGATTATCGCGACAGCCATGGCAATTGGAAGCGGACCCAGCCGGTCAATTTCCAGGCCTTCATGTCGGAAGAGCACACGCGCCAGCGTTACTGGGCGCGTAGTCTGATCGGGTGGCGGCGGTTCGGTCAGGCGAGGCCGAACGATGCGCATCATGCGCTGGCCCGGCTCGAGGCCGGTGGACGCTGCAAAATGCTGCTGACGCAGAATGTCGACCGGCTGCATCAATCGGCCGGCCACCGGCAGGTGATCGATTTGCACGGGCGGCTCGATCTGGTCCGCTGCATGGGGTGCGGAGCCAAGACGCCGCGCAATGAATTCCAGGACACGCTTGGCCGCGCCAATGCGGAATGGCTGACGCTCGACGCTGCCGACGCGCCCGACGGCGACGCCGAGCTGGAGCACGCGGATTTCTCGTCATTCAAGGTCCCGGCCTGCGAGGCCTGTGGCGGTATCCTCAAGCCCGACGTCGTGTTCTTTGGCGAGAACGTCCCCCGCGACGTTGTCGCCACCGCACAGGATCATCTGGCTCAGGCCGACGCCATGCTGATCGTCGGCTCGTCGTTGATGGTCTATTCCGGCTTTCGCTTCGTGCAGGCTGCGGCCGTCAGGCAAATCCCGATCGCCGCGGTCAATCTCGGGCGCACCCGCGCCGATGATCTCCTGACGCTGAAGGTCGAGGAGCGTTGCGAGGCCGCGCTGGCATTCCTGCTTTGATCAGGGCGCGCCGCGAGCACCCTCCTCTCGCATAGGTGCCACGCGATCAGGTCCTGCCGGCTTCACCAATTGGGCCGTCGCTGGTATGGAAATTGCTGCGGTTTCGATCCCGATTTGACGACAGCACGGAGAGATTTGGAATGCTTGAGGGAGCCGAGGTGCGGCTTGCCGTGGATATTGGCGGCACGTTCACCGACATCGTGCTTGACGTGGGCGAGGTGCGCAAAACCCGCAAGGTGCTGACGACGCCGCAACGGCCCGAACAGGCCGTGCTGGACGGGATGCGTCTGATTCTGACCGACGCACGCGCGCATATCAGCGACATCGACGTCTTCATTCACGGCACGACGCTGGCCACCAACGCCATCATCGAGCGGCGTGGCGCCAAGACGGCCCTGATCGCGACGGAGGGCTTTCGCGACGTGCTCGATATCGGCACCGAGAGCCGCTACGACCAGTACGATCTCAGCATCGACAAGCCGAAGCCGCTGGCACCGCGATCCCTGCGTTTCACCGTGCCCGAGCGCATCGACGCCCATGGCGCCGTCCGCCTCCCGCTTGACGAGGCCGCCGTGCGCGCACTCGCGCCGAAATTGCGCGAATTGAAGGTCGAGAGCGTTGCCGTCGCCTTCCTGCATTCCTATGCCAATCCCGATCACGAGCGCCGCGCGGCCGCGATCATCGCTGAGGAGATGCCGGGCATCTCGGTGACGGTGTCATCGGCCGTGTGTCCGGAGATCCGCGAATATGAGCGTACGTCAACGGCGGTCGCGAACGCCTATGTGCAGCCCTTGATCGACGGCTATCTCGCACGCATGGCCGACGCGTTGCAGGTCGAGCAATTCCGGGGCGCCATTTATCTCGTCACCTCGGGCGGCGGCGTCACCTCGATCGAGACGGCGCGGCGCTTTCCGGTACGTCTCGTCGAATCCGGCCCCGCCGGCGGCGCGATCTTCGCGGCGCAGATCGCGGCAAGGCTAGGTGAGAGCAAGGTGCTGTCCTTCGACATGGGCGGTACCACCGCAAAGATATGCCTGATCGAGAAATACCAGCCCGAGACCTCGCGCGTGTTCGAGGTCGATCGCGCCGCGCGCTTCCTGAAAGGCTCAGGCCTGCCGGTGCGCATTCCCGTGATCGAGATGGTCGAGATCGGCGCCGGTGGCGGCTCGATCGCGCACGTCGACGCGATGAAGCGGGTCACCGTCGGCCCGGAGAGTGCGTCTTCCGAGCCGGGGCCCGCCTGTTACGGCCGTGGTGGCCAACGCCCGGCGGTGACGGATGCGGACGTTGCGCTTGGCATGATCGATCCTGACGCCTTTGCGGGCGGTACGATCAAGCTGGACCCGGAGCTTTCGAAGCGAGCGCTGCTGCAACACGTCGGCGAAGCGCTCGGCCTGTCGGCGGAGACCGCGGCCTATGCCGTGCACGAGGTCGTCTGCGAGAACATGGCGAGCGCGGCGCGTGTGCACGCCGTCGAGCGCGGCGAAATCGTCGGCCAGCACACGCTGATCGCCTTCGGCGGCGCTGCCCCGCTGCATGCGGCGCGCGTTGCCGAGAAGATCGGCGTCTCCCGCGTGATCGTGCCGTCGAATGCCGGTGTCGGCTCTGCCGTCGGATTCCTCGCCGCGCCCATCGCCTATGAACTGGTGCGCAGCCGCCACGTCCGGCTCGATGATTTCGACACCAAGGCCGTCTCCGACCTCTTGCAGGAGATGGTGACCGAAGCGCGCGCGCTGGTCGAGCCTGGCGCGGCCGGTGCGCCCGTGCGCGAGCGCCGCGCGGCGTTCATGCGCTATGTCGGCCAGGGCCACGAGATCACCGTCGAGCTGCCGAACCGGCCGCTGACATCTGCCGATCTCGCAGGTCTCCGTCAGAAATTCGAGGCGGATTATTCCGCGATGTTCGAGCGCCCGATCCCGGGCGCGGCGATCGAGGTGTTGAGCTGGTCGGTTCTCGCGACGACCGAGGCGCGCAACCCGCCCACGGTTGCAGCTGTTGCGCGCAAGCCCGCGGGCAAGGCGTCAGGCAGCCGAAAATTCTTCGATGGCCGTGCCGGCGAAGTGATCGAGATCCCGCTCTATCGCCGCGAGGACATGGCGCCGGGTGCGACCATTGCGGGCCCCGCCGTGATCGCGGAGGACGAGACCTCGACCTTCGTCTCCACCAGTTTTGATGCCCATATCGACGGTGCCGGCAGCATCGTCATGGAACGGAAGGCGGCTTGATCATGAGCAAGGCAAACGGCGCGAGCCTGATCGACCTTCAGATCATGTGGCACCGGCTGATCGCCGTGGTCGAGGAGCAGGCGCAGGTGCTGCTCCGCACCGCGTTCAGCCCGATCGTGCGCGAGTGCGGCGATCTCTCCGCCGGCGTGTTCGACCTCAGGGGACGCATGCTGGCGCAGGCGGTGACCGGCACGCCCGGCCACGTCAACTCGATGGCGGAATCGGTCAAGCACTTCATCGCGCATTTCCCGCTCGAGACGATGAAGAAGGGCGACGCCTACATCACCAACGATCCCTGGATGGGCACCGGTCATCTCAACGACTTCGTCGTCACCACGCCCTGTTTCAAGGACGGCAAGGTCGTCGCGCTGTTCTCCTGCACCAGCCATCTCATGGACATCGGCGGCATCGGCTTCGGGCCTGACGCCACCGACGTGTTCATGGAGGGGCTCTATATCCCGATGCTGAAGCTGATCGACCAGGGCGTCGTCAACGAAACGCTGATGGCGATGATCCGTACCAACACGCGCCTGCCTGTTGATACCGAAGGCGACACCTATTCGCTGGCCGGCTGCAACGACGTCGGCTGCGAGCGCCTGGTCGAGATGATGACCGAGTTCGGCATCGACACGCTCGACGACCTCGGCGACTACATCTGCGACCGCTCACGCGAGGCCGTGCTGGCCGAGATCGCCAAGCTGCCGAAGGGAAGCTGGCGCAATACCATGGTGGTCGACGGCTATGATGCGCCAGTGACGCTGGCGGCGACGCTGACGATCTCGGAGACCGGCATCCACGTCGATTTCGACGGCACCTCGGTCGCCTCGAAATTCGGCATCAACGTGCCGTTGTCCTATACCACGGCCTATACGGTGTTCGGCCTCGGCTGCGTCGTCGCCTCGCAGATCCCGAACAATGCCGGCTCGCTCTTGCCGCTGACGGTGTCGGCGCCGGCGGGCGCGATCCTCAATGCGCCGAAGCCGGCGCCGGTCGCCTCGCGCCATATCATCGGCCAGATGCTGCCCGACGTCGTGTTCGGCTGCCTGCGCCAGATCATTCCCGAGCGCGTGCCCGCCGAGGGCACCTCGTGCCTGTGGAATCTGAACGTGCGCGGCCAGACCCGCAGCGGCGTCGGCGGCAATTACGGGTTCTCGATGGCGGTGACGTCGAACGGCGGCACCGGCGCGCGCTTTGCGAAGGATGGGCTGTCGGCGACCGCCTATCCCAGCGGCGTGCGCGGCACGCCGGTCGAGATCGCGGAGACGCAGACCCCGCTGATCTTCTGGCGCAAGGAGCTGCGTCCTGACTCCGGCGGGGCAGGGCGCACCCGCGGCGGTCTCGGCCAGATCATCGAGGTCGGCAGCGGCGTCGATGCGCCCTTCGATATTCTCGCAGCGTTCGACCGCATCGATCATCCGCCGCGCGGCCGTGATGGCGGCAAGAACGGCGAGGCCGGCTATGTCGGCCTGAAGTCCGGCAAGAAGCTGCGCGGAAAAGGCTTTCAGCAGGTGCCGCCGGATGACCGGCTGGTGGTGCATACGCCCGGCGGCGCCGGCATCGGCGATCCCACGGAGCGCGATCGTGCTGCGGTCAAGGATGACGTTGAGAGCGGGCTGGTGTCGTCAGACAATGCGGTTGCGGTGTACGGCTTCGCGGGGTAACGAGCGAGAAGGCGTCGTTGACGCGGCAGGACCACCCGTTGGTCATGCTGTTTTCGACCACGGTAGAAAGGCCGTTTCGACCCCGTTCTAACTCGGTCGTGATATCATCAATAGTTGCATATTCTCGTCCATTCGCGTTATTCTTCTTGGTGGCGGACAGCGTCGTTGCTGACCGCGAGTGCAGGTTGGCGTTCGACGAATTTTACGGATGAAATTGATCTAGCGGCTTACCGCATTCCTTAGGCCCGCAAATTGCGTGGGTGTCATGGATCAGCGAAGGAGAGGCCCGCGCGGTGGAGAGGGGTGGCGTTCGTGGTTGCCATTGGGCACTGCGATCGTTCTCTCCGTTGTTGCGTTCTTTTTGACGCGTTCATTTTGGCCTTGGGCGTCGGAACTATCTCCGTTCACGAAGCTGCTGGCCATATGCCTCGTTGGCAGTTTGATCTACATGGTCGCTTTGATCGGAATGCTTTTCGATTCTTCGCGGGCCTACAAAAATGTGTCTTTGCGCAGCCGAATGTATTTGGCGGCTCCTCTGCTGCTAGCTCCCCTAGCCGTTCCGGCGCTAGCATTTCTTGCGACTGAGCCCCTCGACAACGAGCCGGCGTGGACCGTGTGCGCCCTCTCCGATCTCATGGGGCAAGACAACTGTACTCCATCCGTGCGATGGCTCATCATCGGGCTCAGTCTCGTGCCGGCATTCGGCTTGTTGATGCTGATCTGGTGGAGGCTCTGTGCATTGACAGAGATCAAATGGCTGTTCGAACGACCGTGGTCTGGCCTGGGCGACGACGTCAGCCATGCCAATGTCGCCGAGGGGCTGGCGCGGGCCGCTATTGTCATTCTCATCATTGTGGCTTGCTTCGTTCCGCTCGTTTACGCGCTCCTAGCCGGGATTAGCACGGGCGGTGCGTTCGGCTATACGCGTTCTGCGAAGGCACCGCAGACCTGCAACGAACGCGATCGATGTAGATCCGACGCGGACGCGGGTGGCGGGACTGGCGGCATACCTGAAACGCCGCACGTACCTAAGCCTGGTGGTGGGGCGCCACCTGGCCTAGGCGATCGTTCGTCGGGTAATTCCGACAGCGATGCGATCCGGGAAGTCGTCGCAATTCTCAAAAAAGCCGATGCGAACAGCGCACTTGGAGTGATCGGCAGGGCGATCGGCGATGTGAATAGTTCTCTTAGGAGCCAGGACGTCAGCGGCAGCCTAGGGGAGATTCGCCAAGCGCTGCGAGAGATTTCCGCAAAAGCCGACGCGTCCTCGAAGGAAGTGGGCGCCTTGCGTCAGCCACTGTCTGAGATCAATCAGGCGCTCCGGGGCACTACGGAAACAACCGTGCTCGAGAGCATACGCGCCTCTTTGCAGAAGCTTGCGGCTGCGTCGCCAACCGCCGGTCCATCAAATCGCCAGTCTGAGGTCGAACGGTCGCTCGAGAAGATCAATGATACGCTCATAGGAAAGCTCGTCCCGGCGGTCGAGACGATAAGGGGCCTTCGCAGCGCGCCTGAGAAGTTTCCGGGCAAGGGCAGCCCATCCGCCCAAGAGTTGAGCGAGTTGCGCAAGTCCCTCAATGAAGTCGAGCAGATGCTCCGCAAGCTAAACGATCCCGCTGCGTTCGAAAGCGTTCGTAAGACGTTGCAAAAGATAGCGGAGGCGATGCCGGCCGGACAGCAGCCAACACACCTAGCCGAGGTCGAGAAGTCGCTCGACCGTATCAGCGATACACTTGCCAACAAAGTTGTGCCAGTCATGGACGGAATGGGACGATCCATGGCGCACATCGATTCAACGCTCGGTATGACGAAGTCGGATTCCGGTTGCTTTGACACGAAGTTCATGGCGCGAGCGGATTCAAATTCGGTGCTGATGAAAGCAAGAGGTGCAGACAGCGGCCAGAAAGTCCGGCCAGTCAAGTCGCACTATCTCCCCTTCGACGTAAAGCATACCGAGGTCTCGGAGGACGAGCGGCAGCGAATCGTTGCGTTCCTATCGGATGAAACCGCAAACGCTGCCTTGTCCATTCACGGCTTCGCCGATGGAAGTCCGGGCACCGGCAATGAGGGATTTGCGTCGAAGCGCGCGCTCGCCGTCGCTGACATCGCCGCCCGTGTTCGCCCTGACCGAAAGATCGTCGATTTGCAATGGTCGGTTGGGGGCGAACGCTCGGCCACGATCAAGCTCGTCGAAGAGTGCCGATAGGGTTCCACTACGGACCGAGATCTGCGGAGTGATTGCTGTGGTAGATCGCGTGTACAAGGTGAATGACTACGCTGAGCCGCTGTCGCGTGAGGCGCTGCGTCGCTTACGAGAATGGCCGAAGAGCGATCAGCCGTGGCGACCTCACATGCTAGCGAAAGAGTATTATCGCCTGCAATATCTCCTGCGTCGCTATTGCAGAGGGGAGGTGGATGGAGTTTCTGTCTTGCTGACTGGCCAGCGCGGCGCCGGCAAGACAACTCTGGCCAAGCTTGCGGTCGAAGGTGTCATGCGGGATTCCGGACATCTTATTCCATTGCCGGTCTATCTGCACGGTCCGACTGTAATTGACCCCAACGCCCGCGCGAAATTGCCCGAGGATTCAGAGGGTGGAGACACTGCAAAATCCGTGAAGCCCGCTGCCGCTCAGCCGGGGAACACGTCCATCGCAGCCATTATCGCCGCGTTGCCGCCCCAGAATGGCGAGGCCGTACCATCTGAAGCGGCCACATCGCCGGCTGGCGCCGGCGCCAAGAAGGACAACGATAACAATAGCGACAAGTCCAAAGGGCCAGGCGGTAACGCCAAACCGACTCCCGAGGAAATAACCAAGGAGCAAGCCAGGATCAAGGATGGCGCGTTTCGCGTTATCTTGACGGAACTGTATCGATGTCTGTCTCGTGCAATATCCGAGGCCTGGCTCAACGCGCTTGATGAATCGCCGGACGCCAGGCGCCGGCGCCACGAACTATTGGAGCTGCGAGCGCATCTGGACGTCACACTGGATCGTCCAACGGATGTCGAGGCGTTGCGTGCGCTCTGGGAGCGCGCCGGGTTTCTTAATAGTGGGGTGGCGTTCTATCTAACCCCGGCCACTTCAACGAGCAAGGTAAGATATGATTTTATTCCCTCGATAGCTGGCGATGCGCGCGACCAGGGATTGAGGGAAATTCTGGCGCTGTCGGCGTGCGCCGATACTTTCAATGTCATTCTGGGCAAGCCGAAGGAAAAAGTGCGTCGCGCCGAATCTGCGGAACGCGAGCGGCAGTACAACATGAAGGTCTTAACTCCGCAGAAAGAAGGCGCGAAGTCTGGTGAAGAATCCAAAGGCGCCGCAAAGTCAGCCGTTGAGAAGGTTGCGCCGGCTGCGCTCGGTATACTGGCCGGCAGCCTCGCCTTCACGGGAAGCAAAGAAGGGGGGGCGACTGCGCTGGGGCTCGCGGTCGGACTCGTCGTCTGGTTGGCCAGCTTCGTTAGCATCAGTTACAATTTTCGCCGCCAGGTCTCGAAAAAACTCGACCGCGAGCTCGAACTCGAGGTCGACTGGTCTCCCGAACGTATCGAGCGTGATCTTCCCATTCTGATTAAGCGCGTCAAGGATGCTGGATTTGCGCCGATTTTTATCGTCGACGAACTCGACAAGCTGAGCAATCCGACCAAGGAGCTGGACAATTTTATCCATCTCGCCAAGCACATCGTCACAGATTATGCAGCGTTCTTGTTCCTGACGGATCGGGCCTACTACGAAGAGCTCCTCGGTTCTGAGGCACCGCCGGCGGCGATCGGCGGTCCAATACCTGATAAGAAAGGCGGTGGTGATACGCCACCGCCGCAAGACACGACCGTGGAAAAAAATGATCAGAAATCAAACGATCAGCGAGCAGAAGATTTCTATGATTCCTATGCTCGCACCTTCTATACGCACCGCATTTTCCTGAACTACACGCCTGACGATTACCGAAATCATTTGTTCAGGATCGTGGACGACCAGTCATTGGGTGCGGAGAACAGACGCAGAAACGAGCTGGGTCTGTTGGCCTGGGGAACGATCCTCGTTTATCGCTCCAGAATGGTCCCCGCCTATTTCAGCAGGCGATTGATTACGTTGCTGGACGACGAGGGCAACTTCTCGGACGATTATCAAGACCCTTCGCTGCCGCTAAATCGCTACCAGAACGAGATCATGATGCAATTGGCGGTCGAGGCGGTCGCCAGCCGGCCCGAAGTGCAGGAGCGCATCCGCGAGGTTCCGATCTATGGTCAGTATGCGTACGATACTCTGTATTATCTAAGCTATCTTCACGAACAGGGGCGCGCGCAGAAAGTCGGCGCGAGAGGGTCAGTTATGGAGTTCAAGGTCACGCCCGAGAGTCTGAGGGAATATCTGAGGTATCGCGCCGAGGATGGAAGCACGCGGGTGAGCGCTTTCAGCACGCGATATCAGCTTCTCACCAACGAAATGATTGAGTTTTTGTTCGAGCGTGTCTTGCGCGAGTACATCGTGGTGCTGTCCGATCCTGGACGCTATGTCGTTGAGCATCTGAACGTCCACATCAGCAAGCTACGACGGCAAAAAGATGCAAAGAATCAAAATGAAAACCCAGACCTGTGGTCGGACCTGAGGCTTGCGATCGATCAGCGTCCGTTGGTGATTTTTTGATACAGGCACGGGCTCATGAATGAAGGTCTGACGTTCAAATTTACCGAGGATCGTTTCGGTTATAGCGCCGAAAAGGACTCTTTTGGATCGGCCTATGCGCGAGATATCGAGGCCGCGCTAAAGCAATTGGGCGAGACGATCACGACACTATTCGGAGGCTCCGCCTCCGAACTTAGAACCCCCGCCGCCGACGCTTTCAATCTTCTGGGAGTAGCCGGGCTTCTGCCGCGACACCCCGACTGGACGGCGATCGAGGGTAAGCTGCAATTAGTCTCCACCTTTAACAAGGAAGTGACCAATGATCAGGATGAGACCTTCTGCAAAGACGGCGAGGGCCTGAAGACTCTTATAAATTTGCGCGACTATCTCAAGCTACTTGAGGGCTGGGCACCCGTTCTTAAACTGGGGATATGGGCAAGCCTCATCGCCAGCGCTGGCTCGGTCGAGGACAGCTCGCTTGCTCGGCGACGCACTGGTCTGCAGGCTCTTGGCCGTGTCTTTCAATTTGATCTCGTAGATTCAACGGTTGATATTCTGCCGCGATTGGAGACACTAGCCAGCAATGCCCGGCCCGGCCCGAGAAGCGAGAAGGCCGAACAGACAAAAGTCGGGAGCAGTTGGGTCTCGGCTAATCCCGTGTGGAAATCTCTTCTTGCCAAAGCGAGCGACATGAGTGCGGGCGGCAAACCGTCATTTGATAAGCCGGCATCGCTCACGAGCTGGTTGACCCAACTTGACAAGACTCTCAAAGAGTTCCTGGAGCTGCCGTCCGCCGCAACCGGCGCATCCGAGAGCTGGGCACTGATTGAGCTCGACTATTGGGACCAATGGGTGTGGTCGAATGACGGTCCTCCCAAGCGCATTGAAGAGCCGGCGCAAGTGAGCGTCGTGGATCTCATATACACTGCCTGTCATGGCGGTATTCCGTTTGTGCCGTCAAGCGGTAGAAACCTGTCGATGGTCCAGTGGTCGCGCATATTATCCGAAGCGCTGCGGCGAGGTGTCCCGACGCAGGACGTCAAGGACTCGGCTGCCAGCAATCTTGGCGTTCCCGAGCTTCGGTCGTTGAGCCGCACGGGTGGAAAACTGAATTTGGTGATGCCGATCATTGCGATCTGCCCGCAGTCGACGCAGTCGCGGGCATCGGCGTGGCAGCCTCAATCGGGTGTGGGTGCGGTCGCACTGCCGTCGAGCGACATGCGGTCCGCCGATTCTTGGGCCGCACGGAGGGTCACAGGCGACGAGGGTTGGAGTGGATCGGATCCGTTGGCCGATATGCTACGCGAACAGACGACGGGAGCTTCGATCACCCAGTTCATTGAGTTGGATGATGATAAGGTTCGTCCGCAGGATGCGAGCGGTGCCGTCCAGATTGCACGGCCAGAGATCAGTTTGTTCTATTTTGGATTCGGGCAGGACAGTCATGAGCCGTTTCTTCTCGGTCCTCGCGGTGTCGCTGATCTCTTGAAGCTCGCGCGAGAGCGATATAGCGATCGGTTGCCGTCCGATTTGGAGGGGCGCAGCTTTTGGGCCAGGGTGGAATTCTTCTTCCGTCTGACATGGCATTGGCTCCTCCGACCAATGCGATGGCTTTCCTTAGGCCGGTTTGATCGCACAGGGAGCGGTGACGTTTAGAATCGCGATCGATTGACGCCGTCCCGACCGGGACGGCGCCTGATGACCGACCCTACGCCGCCGCCTTCCTCCGCGCCTGCTCGGCCTTGTACAGTTCGAACTCCTCCGCGACCGCCTTTGCGAATGACGGCCGCTGGCGCAGACGCTCGTAATACGCCTTCACGTTAGGCCATCGCGAAAGCTCGATCGGCGGCGTCGCCATGGTCCAGTTGATGACGGTGGCGAGATAGGCGTCGGCCACGCTGAAATGGTCGAGCAGGAACTCGCGGCCCTTGAGGTAATTATCGAGATAGTCGAGCCGCGACAGGTTCTTCTCCAGCGCGTAGGCCTTGGTCTCCTGCGGTGCCTTGCGATCGAGCACGGGGATGAACAGACCCTTGTGCAGCTCGGTGCCGATGAAGCACAGCCATTGATGCAGCCGCGTGCGCTCGATGCCCTGCGTGGCGCCGAGACCGGATTGCGGAAAACGGTCCGCGACATATTGCAGGATCGCAGCGTTCTCGGTCAGCACCACGCCCTCGTCGGTGCGCAGCGTCGGCACGAGGCCGATCGGATTGACGGTGCGGAAGTCGGAGCCGTCGTTCAGCACTGTCTTGGTTGGGGGATCGACTTCGAGATAATTCGCATCGGCGCCGGCTTCATAGAGCGCGACGCGCGTCGCCATGGAGCAGGCGAGCGGCGAGAAATAAAGATCCATCATGGGCCTCCTTGGGCAAATCCTCTTGTGAGTGTCGCTCAACCTGGCCAGATTGATTTTTGTACCATCTTGCATAATATGGGGCGGGTCAAGGATTAAATTGCGACATGGTACAAAAATCAAAGCCGCCAGTTGCTGCCAACAAGCCCGAGCGCCGCGACGAGCCGAAACGACGCGGCCGGCCGCGTGCCTATGAGCCCGAAATTGCTCTCGGCAAGGCGCTCGATCTGTTCCGCAAGCAGGGCTTTGCCGCGACCTCGCTCGATGATCTCAGCGCAGCCACCGGCATGAACCGGCCGAGCCTTTACGGCGCCTTCGGCGACAAACGCGAGCTCTACATCAAGAGCTACCAGCGCTACCGCGAGGACGCCCGCGCATCGATGGTCGAGATCTTTCGCGAGGAGATGCCGGTGCGCGAGCGGCTGGCGCGCATCTACGCCGCCGCGCTGAATATCTATCTCTCCGGCGAGACCGGCCCGCGCGGCTGCTTCACGGTGGTGACAGCAGCCTCCGAAGCGGTCAGTGATCCCGAAATTCGCGCCATGGTGATCGAGGGACTGACCGAACTCGACAAGGCGTTCGCCAATTGCTTCCGTCGCGCCAAGGAAAAGGGCGAGCTGTCTGAAAGCGCCGATCCCGCCGCGCTGGCGCAAATCGCCTCCGCCACCGTCCACACCATCGCCATCCGCTCCCGCGCACGCGTGCCGCGCAAGGAGCTGGAGGCAATCGTGAAGGGTGCGATCGATGTGATGGTGGGAGGCAAGCCTTAGCCGGGCTACGCCGCGCGAATCTGCGCCAGGAAACGGTCCACTTCATCACGCAGCCGCTGCGACTGTTTCGACAGCTCGACGGCCGAGACCAGCACCTCTTCCGCGGCGGTACCCGTCGCCGCGATGCCGTCGGTGACGCCGGCGATGTTCTGCGAGACCTCGCCCGTGCGCGCGGCGGCCTGCTGGACGTTCTGTGCGATCTCCTGCGTCGCCGTGCCCTGCTGGCCGACGGCGGCGGCGATCGCGGCGGAAATTTCGTCGACCTGCTGAATTGTGGCACAGATCGACTGAATGCCTTCGACCGCACCTGATGTCTCGCCCTGGACCGCAGTCACCTGCGCGCCGATTTCTTCCGTCGCCTTCGCGGTCTGGGTTGCCAGCGCCTTGACCTCGGAGGCGACCACCGCAAAGCCGCGGCCGGCTTCGCCCGCGCGCGCCGCCTCGATCGTCGCATTCAGCGCCAACAGATTGGTCTGCCCGGCGATGCCGTTGATGAAAGAGACGACGTCGCCGATTTTCTGCGCGGCATCTGCGAGGCTCTGGACGCGCGCGTTCGATGCCTGTCCGTCGCTCGCGGCCTTGCCCACCACCTCGGTCGCATGCGCGAGGCGGCGGCTGATCTCGGTCATCGACGATGACAATTCCTCCGCCGCGGCCGCAACCGTCTGCACGTTCTCCGAAGCAAGCGCCGAAGCCGACGACACCGCGCGGGTCTGATTGCGCGACTGATCGACGATGGCAGACATCGAGCGCGCGGTGTGCTCCATCTCGACAGCGGCCGAGGAAACTGTGGTGACGACGTCGCGGATGCTGGCCTCGAAATTGTCGGCGAGCGCGGCGAAGGCGCGGCGTTTCTCCGCCTCTGATTGCGCCTTGGCCTCGAGCTGATCGGCCTGGAGCTTGCTGAAGCTGACGGCATTGTCGCGGAACACCGCGACCGCCTTCACCATCGCGCCGACTTCGTCATTGGCCTTGCTTTCGGGAACGGCGACGTCGAGGTGACCCTCGGCGAGCTGGCGCATCACTGACGTGATCGACAGGATCGGGCGCGAGATCCCGCGGGCGATGAGGTAGCCGACGATGGCGGCGAGGATAAGCCCGAGGGCGGCGATGCCCAGCGAAAGCCACCAGGCACGGTCGGCGGAGGCCACGTAATCGGCGTTGTCCATCACCAGCTCGACGGCGCCGAGCGGTTTTCCGGAGAAGTCCTTGATCGGTCCGAGCAGCGCAGCGATCGGCCTGGCGTCGAGCTTCGCCTGCCTGATCGTGAAATCGCCACCGGCGGCGCGGCCGTAATCGGCAGCATCGAAGAAACTCTGTCCCTTCAGCGTGCCGCCAAACAGCTTGAAGCCCGCGCCGTCGGCGAGATGGAAGGCGATGTCGACATGGCGGTTGGCCTTGAAATCGTCGAGGAAGGACTGGCCGAAGGTCAGGCCGAATTCCACCGAGCCCAGATGCTTGCCGGCTTGCGCGATCGGTACCACGCCGCGGATGCCGAGCCCGGCAATGCCGCCTTCGAGGCCGACCACGACCTTGTGCTCCTGATTGGCGTCGACGACAGTCTTGCGGAAGCTCGAGAGGTCGTCGCCGAATTTTGCGGGTTGGTGCACGCGCAGGAAGGATGTCGCGGGCGGCGTATGGAACTGGAACTGCTCAACGCCGTACTCCGACTTGGTTGCGGCGAACACCGGCACGAACAGGCGCACCAGGGCGTCGCGATCCTGCTTGGCCATCGCCTCCTGCGTCGCCGGTATCGCCGCCACGACCGCGCTCATGGCGGCGGCGCGGTGGGATTCCTCGGCGATCCGCGACAGCAGCGCATCATAATGGCTGCGCAACTCGCGCTGGTCGGCGCGGTCGATGATGCCGGCGATGATCCACATGGCGCCGAGCACGGCAATCAGCGCGGTCGCCGCCGCCGTCACGGCCAGCGCCACCGTGATCCGCATCCTGAGGCCGAGGCTCGCTCGCATGTCCTGCTCGTTCGTTGCGCATTGATTAACAATGCCTATCAACTTCTCGCTAAAAGAGGGTGAACGAGATACCGGCGATGCGGTGGGTTGGTGGAATCGCCAAGGCCATGGCCGACGTAAGACGCGATGCTGTCGTCCCGCCGGGTTAGGCCTCCCGCGCGAGCGCCGGCGCCGATGCCGCGGCTTCCCGGAAGGCGTCGCGCAGGGAGCCCAGCAGCGTCTGCACGCGTGCAAGGTTGGAGCGCGTCGCCGGGACAAGTGCCTTGACCCAGAGATCGGGGACCTGCAATTCCGGGAGCAGTTCGACCAGCGCGCCGGACTTGAGCCGATCCGCCACAGCGGTGCGCGAGGCGATCGCGACGCCGCTGCCCGCGCACAGGCTGTCGATGACCAATGCGCCGTTATTGGTCACGAGATGCGGCCGGACCGTCACCGTCGCCACGCCGTTGGGCCCTTCGAAAGTCCAGGACGGTCCGATCGGCGAAAACACGATGCAATCGTGATTGACGAGATCGCGCGCGTGCCGGGGATGGCCGCGCCGTGCCAGATAAGAGGGCGCGGCGCACAGCACGCGTTCGAACACGTGCAAGGGCTCCTCGAGCACGCCGTCGAAGGACGACGGCATCATGGTGAGGACGATGTCGAAGCCCTCCTCGACCGGGTTAACCGTGCGGTCCACCAGAACCGCATCGAGCGTCACGCGCGGATATCTGATCTGAAACGACGACAGCAATTGCGCGAGGTCGATCACCATTGGCGATGCCGGCGCCTTGATGCGCAACTGGCCCTCGAGCTCGTTTGGCGATCGCATGATGCCCTTCGCCATCTCGTCGTAGTCACGCACGATCTGCCTGATGACGTCGAGGTAGCGCTCCCCGACCTCGGTGAGCGCGAGGCGCCGCGTGCTCCGCCGCAGCAGCGTGGCCTTCAGCGACCATTCCAATTGTCCGACCCGCTTGGTGATGACGGATGGCGCCACCCCGAGCTGCCGGCCGGCCTCGGAGAAACTGCCGGTTCGGGCCGTCGCCAAAAATGCCTTCATATTCAAAAGGCTATCGGCCATTTAATCCAATCCGGAAAAGATGATCGCGCGAAATAGCTTATTCTCCTCCATTCCTGAAGGAAATAGGCTTCCTCCGCTACCACAAGCCGTCAGCCAAAAACGAACGGCAACTGGGAGGAATGAGCATGAGTGCATCTGACATCATCGATGTCACCGATGTCATCGAGCGCCAGCGCCGCAATGGCCTGGTCCTGACAGTCCTGATCCTGTCGACGACGATGATGTTCCTGGACGGTTACGACCTCCAGGCCATGGCTTTCGCCGCGCCATCGATCATCCGCGCCTGGGGCGTCGAGCGGGCTGCGCTCGGCGTCGTCTTCAGCGCCGGCATATTCGGCATCCTCGTCGGCGGCCTCGTGTTCGGATCGCTCGGCGACCGCATCGGCCGCCGCCTGTCGATCGTGGCCTCGATGCTGGTGTTCGGCGGCTTCACGCTGGCGACGGTGTGGGCGAGCGACATCACGAGCCTGATCGCGCTCCGCTTCCTCGCCGGCATCGGCATCGGCGGATTGTCGCCGCTGTGCTACGCGCTCAACCTCGAATATGCACCGAGCCGATATCGCGGCACGGCGGTCGCGATCATCATGGTCGGTTATGTCGCGGGCAGCAGCATCGGCGGCTTCATCGCTGCCGGTCTCGTGCCGCAGTTCGGCTGGACCATCGTGTTCTGGATCGGCGGCGTGCTGCCGCTCCTGGGCGCCGCGCTATGCTATTTTGCGCTTCCGGAATCGATCAAATATCTCGTGGTCCGCAATCGCGAGCCGGCGGAAATCGCACGCATCCTCAACCGCATCGAGCCCGGCCTTCAGGCGAAGGCGACGACGCGCTTCGTGCTGCGCGATGAAGCGTCCGCCGGTAGCGCCGGCACCGGACCCCTGTCGCAACTCGCCTCGCTGTTCGACGGACGGCTTGCAGTCATCACGCCGTTCCTGTGGGTGGCCTATATCGCCAGCTCGATCACGATGTTCTTCCTCAACAGCTGGACGCCGATCCTGGCCGAGGCATCCGGGCACACGCCCGCGCAGGCTGCCATGGGTCTGACCGTGTTCAGCCTGGGAGGCGCCGTCGGCGGCCTGACCATGGGCCGGGTGCTCGATCGTTTCGGCGTCATCGCCATTGCGATCGTGCCGCTGATTGCCTCCCCGCTGGTCGCTTCGCTTGGCTGGGCCGGTCTTGGTGGCAGCACCTACCTTGGGAACATGGCGTGTGTCGGCTTCTTCGTCGTGGGCGGCCACCAGGGCCTGAACAGCTCGGTCGGCCAGTTCTATTCCAGCGCCAACCGCACGACGGCCGTCGGCTGGGCGCTGTCGGTCGCCAAGATCGGCTCGATCAGCGGACCGCTGGTTGCCGGCATCCTGATCGCACAGCATCTGCCGTTCTCGAACCTGTTCCTGCTGGCGGCTCTGCCGCCGCTGGTGGTGGCGGCCAGCGTCCTGGTGCTGGGAATCTCGCAGCGCAAGCACATGGCGGCGCGGAAGATCGATCAGACGGCCGCGGCCTAGCCGCATCGAGCGAAGCAACGGAGTCCGAAGATGAAAATGCCCCTCGCAGGCGCAATCGATTGCGACCTGCATCCGCCGATGCCGAGCATGGCGCAGCTCCTGCCTTACCTCGACGACTACTGGCGCGACCAGATCACCAACCGCGCGATCGACCGCATGTCGTTCGCGATGATGAGCTATCCGCCGAACGCGCCGGTCAGCGTACGCGCGGACTGGCGCGCGGCGCAGGCCGGGCGGAGCGATCTCGATACACTGCGCGCCCACGTCCTCGATGCCTTCGACCTCCAGCTCGGCATCGCCAATGTGATGCATGGTGCGATCGCGCTCTACAACGACGACATGGCGGCGGCGATCTGCCGCGCCGTGAACGATTGGTTGCGGGCGGAGTGGCTGGACCGCGAACCGCGGCTGCGCGGCACGATCCTGGTGTCGCCGCAGGATCCGGCGCAGGCCGTCGCCGAGATCGAGCGCCTCGCGTCGGACCGGCGTTTCGTCCAGGTGCTGCTGCCGGTGATGGGCGAAAAGCTGCTCGGCCGGCGCGAGTTCTTTCCGGTCTATGAGGCCGCAGAACGGCACGGCCTCGTCATTGCCGTTCATGCGGGCAGCACCTATCGGTACGCGCCGACGATCGTGGGCTGGCCGTCCTATCAGTTCGAGGACTATGTCGCCCAGGCGCAGGCCTTCGCCAACCAGACCATCAGCCTCGTCGTCGAGGGCGTATTCCGCCGCTTCCCGCGGCTCAAGGTCGTCATGCTGGAGTCCGGCGTAAGCTGGCTGCCGATGACCGTGTGGCGCACCGACAAGACCTGGCGCGGCGCACGACCGGAGGTGCCCTGGGTGGACCGCTGGCCGTCGGAGATCATCCGCGAGCATCTGCGCCTGTCGATCCAGCCGTTCGATGCGGCCGATGCGACAGCGGTCGCGCAGACGCTCGATCGAATCGGGTCGGATGAGATGCTGTTGTTCTCCACCGACTATCCGCACTGGCAGTTCGACGGCGAGGAGGTGCTGCCGGACGGGTTGCCGCCGGATTCGCTGCAAAAGATTCTCATCGACAATGCGCTCGCGACCTATCCCCGCCTGGCACAGGGCGCGGCCGCCGGCGCCGCCGAGCACGCCAAGGAGGACGTGAGATGAACGCACCCTTCATCGAACAGAAGGCCCGGCAGACATTCGCGGTCGTCGATTGCGACATCCATCCGGCGCACCGTACCCCCGGCGAGCTCTTGCCCTATCTCGAGCCGCGTTGGCGCGAGCACTACGAGACCCATGGCGTCCATGTGCGGCAGGCGCTGCCGAGCGCGCTGATGTATCCGCGCATGATGGCCGGTGGCATGCGCGCCGATTCGCTTCCCGAGAAGGGCGGTCCTGCAGGATCGGATCTCGATCTCCTGCGCAAGCAGCATCTTGATCCCGTCGATGTCGAGTTTGGCCTGCTGATGGCGCTCAGCAAGGGCGGCATGGAGGAGCGCAATCCCGGTCTTGCGGCGGCGCTGTCGCGCGCCACCAATGACTGGCAGATCGATCGCTGGGTGCGCGAGGAGCCGCGCCTTCGCGCCGGCATCGTCGTGCCGCAGGAGTTTCCCGAGGCGGCCGTGGCCGAGATCGAACGTTGCGCCGGCGATCGCCGCTATGTCCAGATCATGCTGTCGTCGCGGCCGTCGGACCCGCTGGGCCATCGGCGCTATTGGCCGATCTACGAGGCGGCGGAGCGCGCCGGACTGCCGATCGGTCTGCATCCGGTCGGCTACAATGGCGGCCATCCCTCCACGGGCTCCGGTTGGCCGACCTTTTATTTGCAGGAGCACTATGTCTTCGTCGCGTGCATGGAAGCGCTCGCCAGCAGCCTGATCATCGAGGGCGTGTTCGAGCGTTTTCCGAAGCTGAAGGTCGTACTGGTCGAAGGCGGCTTCGGCTGGGCCCCGGCGCTCGCCTGGCGCATGGACAAGCATTTCGAAAAATTCCGCAAGGAGGTCCCGCATCTCAAGCGGCGTCCCTCCGAATATCTGCGCGAGCATATCTGGTGGACGACGCAGCCGATCGAGGAGCCGGCACAGTCGCGCCACATCGTCGAGATCATCGATTGGATCGGTTGGGATCGGCTGCTTTATTCATCCGACTATCCGCACTGGGACTATGACAATCCGTCCTTTGCTTTCAAATTCCCCATGACCGAGGCGCAGCGCCGCATGATCTTCAGGGACAATGCCATGGCATTGTATCGCCTCGCATGAGCCGCCATGTGGTCTGCCCGGCGGCCGAGCTGCCGCCCGGCGCGCGCAAGGTCGTTTTGGTCGACGGGCGCGAGATCGGCGTGTTCAATGTCGAGGGGCGCCTTCATGCGCTGCTCAATCGCTGTCCGCACGGCGGAGCTGCGATCTGTGCCGGCGTCGTCACCGGCCTCAGCCAGTCATCAGGCCCGGGCGACTATCGCCTGGAGCGGCGGGGTGAATTCTTGCGCTGCCCCTGGCACGGCTGGGAATTCGACATGGCGACCGGACAATCCTGGTGCGATCCGCGCCGCACCAAGGTGCGGAGCTTCGAGGTCAAGCTGGAAGCCGGCTCCGACCTCGTGATGGGACCTTATGTGGCGGAGCGATATCCGGTCACGGTCGAGGACGCCTATATCGTGGTCGACCTCTGATGAGCGCGCGGTGCATCAATATCCACGCACCCGATCCACTACATTCTCCAGTGCATCTCCCGCCTCGAACCGCGTGATCTGTTCGGCGACATAGGCCGAGATCGCGTCCGCGTCGGTGTCGGCCGCGTTGTGCGGGGTCAGCACCACCTTCGGATGGGTCCAGAACCGGCTGTCCGCGGGCTGTGGTTCCTGCACGAAAACGTCGAGCGAGGCGGCGCCCAGCGTGCCGTCGTCGAGGCAGGCCAGAATGTCGGCTTCATTTTGCAGGCCGCCGCGGCCGGCATTGATCAGCACCGGCGCGCCGAGCGGGCTCTTGCGATTGAGCTTGGTGAAGACGTCGCGGTTGAGGATGCCGTGCGTATCGGGCGTCAGCGGCAGCAATGACACCAGGATGTCGGTCTTGCGCAGGAACGCATCCATGCCGGCGGTGCCGTGGAAGCATTCGACGCCCGCGATGCTGCGAGGGCTGCGGCTCCAGCCGGCGACGCGGAAGCCGAGCCGCTGCAGCACGTCGGCGGCGTCGGCACCGAGCGTGCCCAGCCCCATGACACCGACCGTGACCGCGCTCGCCGGCCACTGATATTTCGGCTCCCAGCGTTTGACGCGCTGCGAACAGCGCAAATAGAGCTCCTGGCGGTGGTGCATCAGCACGTGCAGCACGACATATTCGGTCATGCGGTTGGTGAGGTCAGGCACGGCGACGCGCACCAGTGGCACGTCGGGCAGGCTGTTGTCGGCCATCAACGCGTCGACGCCGGCGCCGAGATTGAAGATCGCCCGCAGATTGGGGAAGGAGCCGAGGTCGCCCGGCACCGGTTTCCAGACGGCCGCATAGTGCACTTCGGCGGGATCGAGCGAGGCATCCGGCAGCAGCACCACGCGGCGGCCGTCGCAAACCGCGTCGAACCGGGTCTTCCAGCGCTCCGGCAGCCAATTCTGCTGCGTGCTGTTGATCAGGACGGCCAGTGTGCCCTTGGTCATTCGAAGTGCCTCATAAGGTTCCGCTTTTGGAAGGCCCTCCTTGGCACGATCCAACGGATTTTTCTCGCAAATTTTTTCCGCAGCCCTGTCGGGGCGGGGCATAGTGGATCGTCTTCAAATCAAGCGTTCCTGGAAGGTCCTGCCCATGCTTTATGCGATCCTTTGCTATCATGACGAAGACTTCGTCGGCTCCTGGAGCAAGGACCAGGACGAGGCCGTGATGAAGAAGCTCGCCGTGGTGCAGGACAAGCTCACGAGCCAAGGCCGGCTCGGCCCGGTGGCGCGGCTGCTGCCGACCACCGCGGCGGCGACCTTGCGCAAGGAAGACCCGCCGCTGGTGCTCGACGGCCCCTATGCCGAGACCAAGGAGCAGCTGCTCGGCTTCTACATCGTCGACTGCAAGAACCTCGACGATGCGCTCGACGTCGCGCGCGACCTCGGCGCTGCCAATCCCGGCGGCGCCTATGAGGTTCGCCCTGTCGGCGTGTTCAGGCCTGGAGGAATTTCGGCGTGAACGAGGCCGATACCGGCTGGATCGAGACCGCGCTGACCTCGGCGCGACCTCAGGCGGTCGGCGCGCTGCTGCGCTATTTCCGTGATCTCGATACCGCCGAAGAGGCCTTCCAGAACGCGTCCTTGCGCGCGCTCAAGAACTGGCGGGAGAATGGGCCGCCGCGTGATCCCGCGGCCTGGCTGATCATGGTCGGCCGCAACGTCGCCATCGACGAGGTTCGCCGCACCCGCAAGCAGCAGCCGCTGCCGGAGGACGACCAGGCGATCTCCGATCTCGACGACGCTGAAGGTGCGCTCGCCGAGCGTCTCGACGGCTCGCATTACCGCGACGATATCTTGCGGCTCATGTTCATCTGCTGTCATCCGCAACTGCCGGCGACGCAGCAGATCGCGCTGGCGCTGCGTATCGTCTCCGGTCTCACGGTGAAGCAGATCGCGCGCGCCTTCCTGGTATCGGAAGCCGCGATGGAGCAGCGCATCACCCGCGCCAAGGCCAAGGTCGCGGAAGCCGGGACGCCGTTCGAGGCGCCCGGCGCGGTCGAACGCTCGGAGCGGCTCGCCGGCGTCGCCGCGATGATCTATCTGATCTTCAACGAGGGCTATTCGGCGAGTGGCGACACCGCGGAAATCCGTAAACCCCTCTGCGAGGAGGCGATCCGACTCGCGCGACTGTTGTTGCGCCTGTTCCCGAGCGAACCGGAGATCATGGGGCTGACGGCGCTGATCATGTTGCAGCACGCCCGCAGTGCCGCGCGCTTTGCCGAAGATGGATCGCTGATCCTGCTGGAGGACCAGAACCGCGCGCTGTGGAACGGCACTATGATCGCCGAAGGCCTCGCCTTGATCGACAAGGCCATGCGTCACCGCCGCAGCGGTCCCTACCAGATCCAGGCTGCGATCGCCGCGCTGCATGCGCGCGCGGCGACGCCTGATGAGACCGACTGGGCCCAGATCGACCTGCTCTATGGTGCGCTCGAAGTCGTGCAGCCTTCGCCGGTGGTGACGCTCAACCGGGCGGTCGCGGTGGCCAAGGTGCGCGGGCCCCAGGCCGCGCTCGACCTGATCGAGCCACTGGCGCCGAAGCTTGCCAATTACTTCCATTTCTACGGCGTGCGCGGTGCCTTTTTGATGCAGCTCGGCCGCAACGACGAAGCGCGCGTCGCCTTCGACCGCGCCATCGCGCTCGCCAACACCTCGGCTGAAGCCGCCCACATCCGCATGCACATCGATCGCCTGATCCGGGATAGCCAGCCGAAGGGCAGCGGTGCCAAGCAGGGCGTGAAAGCGAAGTGATGGCGTAGCCGTCATTTCCGGGGCACCCGAAGGGCCCACCATGGTTCGATGCTTTGCATCGCCTCGGAATGACGATCGAAAAAATCCATTCTCCGATTGTCGGCCCGCGCTGCTCCCCTTCGTCTTAATCCCATATCAAGGGAGCCACTCATGCTGAAAGCTGTTGCCATTATCGCCATCGTGCTCGCGGTCGGGATCGCAGGCGTCCTCGTCTTTGCCCTGACCAAGCCCGACACGTTCCGTGTCGAACGTTCGCTCGCGCTGAAGGTGCCGGCCGATGCGATCTATCCGATGGTCGCCGATTTCCGCTTCTGGACCAGCTGGTCGCCCTATGAAGGGCGCGATCCCGCGATGAAGCGCACCTACGGTGGAACCGCGTCAGGGAAGGGCGCAACCTATGCCTGGGACGGCAACAACAATGTCGGCGCCGGTCATATGGAGATCCTCGAGGCGAACACGCCGTCGAAGCTCCGCATCAAGCTCGATTTTGAGCGTCCCTTCGAGGGGCACAATACCGCCGAGTTCACTTTTGTGCCGCAAGGCGATGCTACGCTGGTCACATGGGCGATGTACGGTCCGGCGCCCTTCATGTCCAAGCTGATGCAGGTCTTCATCAACATGGACACGATGATCGGCAAGGACTTCGAGGTCGGCCTCGCCAGCCTGAAGAAGCTCACCGAGAAGTAACGCGAGCTGCCGCCCAGTGAAACCAAGAGGAGAGAAACGATGCTCAATCCCTATCTGTTCTATCAGGACACCTGCGAAGCGGCGTTCAATTTCTACGCCAAGGTTCTCGGCGGCAAGATCGAGATGATGCTGCGCTCATCCGAGGCACCGCCGGACATGCCCGCCGCGCCCGGCCGCGAGAAGACAATCATGCATGCGCGGATGTCGCTGCCCGGCGGCAGCGTGCTGATGGCCTCCGACGCGCCGCCCGAGCATGTTCAAAAACCCCAGGGCTTCTCGATCTCGCTGACGATCACGGACGTTGCGGACGCCGAGCGCAAGTTCAACGCGCTCGCCGACGGCGGCAACGTCACGATGCCCTTCAGCAAGACGTTCTGGGCCAAGGGCTTTGGCATGTGCGTCGACAAGTTCGGCATCCCCTGGATGGTGAACTGCCCCGCCGAGGGAATGTGAGCGTGTCGTTCGGCTGATTCACTGTGCTGCGCCTTCCTCTCTCCTTGCCGCGAGAGAGGAAGGCGTATGTCAGCGGATCGATCCGGTGGTCTCTTCGTTCGGCGGCCGCGTCACGCAGCTGGGGCAGATCACAAGCTTCGAGCCGAGTTGCCTGTCGTTCTCGGCCTCGATCTCGTCCTGAACGGCCCACCATGCGTCGGAATAAGGGCGCAACGTGGCCAGCACCTTTTGGCGTTCCTCGTTGGGATCGCTCTTCGGGAGTCCGTGATAGGCAAGGCGCCTATGTACAGCAGCCGGACGATTGGGATTCTGACCGAGCCCGTCCCATGCGATTGATCGCCGCTCCGCCGCCGGCGCCGCCGCGCATCCCGCGAGCACTGCGCAAAAACTAAGCAAGACAAAGCTGTGTCGCATCATGCCGGACTTTCGGTGCTCCACGCGACAGGCAATAGCTGCGCAGGACGTTCTGCTTCGCGCCAATCAAATGGAACCCAAAGAAATCACACCGCCGGCGAGGCTGAATCTGAAATCTTGATTCGCACGACATTGCGAGAGCAGTGAGGCCGCTTCGTGAAATGAAGCGGATTGCAATGCACAACAACTGGCGCAAGATTAGGCTGTGCACCTTGCGCGAGAATCCGCTAATAATTCCTTCATAAAATCTAAAAACTGGGGTGGACGTAACTCGGAAGGGAGCGACCGATGGCGGCGGCGCTGCAGATCAATTTTGCACTGTGGGGAATGCTCATTTGCGCGAGCCTGGAGCTGGCGCAGACGATCGAGAAATTCTTCTAGACGTCAGTTCGCTCAGCAGGCTGCGAGCGGAACTGATCTGATCTCTGTAACGATAATCGCGGTCGCGATCCGCCGCGCCGTAGCGGCTGACCCTCATCGACAGCGCGGATAGATCGCGGCGAGATCGCGCCCCTTCAGCAAGAGCAATCGAGAGGTGAGGCCGCCGCGGCGGCTGATCCAGTCGCGCACCGGGCCGGGATAGGCCTCGAGCACGGCTTCGGATGCTTCCGGCTCGGCATAGAAGCGTCCACGCCTATCGACTGAACGCGCGGCATGGAATCCGAGCACGGCGCGTCTGGTGACGCAAATGCGCTCGCCCGGCACGATGCTGAGCACCAGCGTGCAGGCGGACAAGCAGGGTCCGTCGATCACGACACGTTCGCCGCTCGCGCGCACCTTCTCGAACAGATCGAGGAACGGCCCGACCTGCCCGCCGGGGCTCTGGATGATACGGATCTCCGCCTTGGCAGGTACGGAGGCGAACAGTGCGGATGCGAGCATCAGGGCACTGAAGAGGGTGACGCGTCGCATGAAGCACTCCACCAACTCGGTTCCGTAGCACCCTACAAGGTTCTACCCGTTCCGTCGTTGCCCTCGCAACGTCGGCAGGCCGATGCCCGCGGCATCGAAGCCGCCATCGACGGCCAAAATTTGACCGGTGATGTAGCTCGCGCGTTCCGAGCACAGGAAGTAGATCGCTTCCGCCAGTTCCTCCTCCAGACCATAGCGGTTGAGCGGGATGGCGTCGTGATAGTCCGCGCGGATTTCCTTGGTGTGGACCTGTTTCGCCATTGCAGTGTCGACCGGCCCGGGCGCGACCGCGTTGACGCGGATGTTGAGCGAGGCGAGCTCGACCGCGAGCTGTTTCGTCAGGTGCGCGAGCCCGGCCTTGCTGGTGCCGTAGGCCGAGCGCAAGGTCGAGGCGCGCACGGCTGAAATCGAGGTGATGTTGACGATGGCGCCGCCGTCGCCCTCGCGCATCAAAGGCACCGCTGCCTTGGTGCAGAGGAACGGCCCGGTGAGATTGACCTCGAGCACGCGGCGCCAGTCGGCTTCCGACGTCTCCATCAGCGGCGCGAACACCGCGATGCCGGCATTGTTGACCAGGGCATCGAGCCGGCCGAAGCGCTTCTCGACCATCTTCATCGCGACGCCGACCGCATCCGCGTCGGAGACATCGCAGGTGAGCGCCAGCGTCGCCTCGCTCCGGTCGATCTCGGCGACCGCGCGGCCGAGCAATTCGCCCTCGATGTCGAGCATCGCCACGCGCCAGCCCTCGGCCAGGAATTTCTTCGCGGTCGCAAGCCCGATGCCGCGCGCGGCTCCGGTGACGAGGGCGGCTTTTTGCGGGGCTTGCGGCATGGGAGGATCTGTCCTGTGTAGAAGCGAGGCGCGGCTGCGCGCGCGCTCCTTTTACTGCGCTTTGGTCCAGGGGAGGAAGGGCTTGGGGATGGCTATTTGATGCGGGCCGAAATCGCAAAATCCGTCACCCCCGCGCAACGGCGAAGCCGTTGTCGCCGGAGGTGGCCGCTTCTTCAGTGGCCCTCGAAGGACGACGGGTCGAGAGTTGAGTTTACGACAGCTCCGCCGACGCCCGCTGCATGTTGGCCGACATGTCCGCGGTCACCGCGCTCTGCTCCTCGACCGCGGCGGCGGTGGTGGCGATGAACTCGTTGACGCCGGCGATCGCGACCTTGATCGCGGTGAGCGAGCTTGCAACGTCGCCCGAGATGGTGTTCAGCGCGTCGATCTCGGAGGTGATGGTGTCGGTGGCCTGCTTGGCCTGGTTGGCGAGGTTCTTCACCTCGGAGGCGACCACCGCGAAGCCGCGCCCGGCTTCGCCCGCACGTGCCGATTCGATCGTGGCGTTGAGTGCCAGCAGATTGATCTGGCTGGTGATGCCGGCGATCATCTCGACGATACCGCTCATGGCCTGCGCGGCGGCGTTCAGCCGCTGCGCCTGGCCGTCGGCGGCTTCGACCCTGGAGGTCGCAACCTTGGAGTTCTCGCGCGACTTCGCCATGGTCTCGGAGATCTCGCGGATCGATGCGCTCATCTCTTCGCTGCCGGCCGCGACCGCCTCGATCAATCCGCGTGCATTGTCGGCTTTCTTGCGGCCGATGACCTGTGCGGTGACGTCGGTGGCGTATTTCACCACCTTGTAGGGTTTGCCGTTGAGATCGAAGATCGGGTTGTAGGATGCCTGGATCCAGATCTCGCGGCCGCCCTTGGCGATGCGTTTGTATTCGGCGGCCTGGAATTCGCCGCGGCCAAGCGTTTCCCAGAACTGGCGATAGGCCGGCGAGTTCTTCTCGCTCGGCTCGACGAACATGGAATGGTGCTGGCCCTGGATCTCGGCCAGCGAATAGCCCATCGCCTTCAGGAAATTCTGGTTCGCAGTGCGGATCGTGCCGTCCATGTTGAACTCGATCACCGCTTGCGACTTCTGGATCGCGGCAAGCTGGCCGTCATTGTCGGCTGCCTTCATCTTCTGCGCGGTGACGTCGGTTGCGAACTTCACCACCTTGAACGGCTTGCCGGTCTCGTCGAGGATCGGATTGTAGCTGGCGAGAATCCAGATCTCGCGTCCGCCCTTGGCGATCCGCTTGAATTCGGCAGCCTCGAACTCGCCGCGGTTCAGCTTGGCCCAGAGCGCGCCATAGGCCGCGCTGGCGCGGTCCTCCGGCGTCACGAACATGCTGTGGTGCTTGCCCTTGATCTCGGCGAGCGTATAGCCCATCACGTCGAGGAAATTCTGGTTGGCGGTGATGATGGTGCCGTCGACCTGGAACTCGATCACGGCCTGGGCGCGGTTGATCGCCGCGATCTTGCCAGCATCTTCCATGGTCTTGATCTTGTACGCCGTGATGTCGGTGGCGAACTTGATGAAGGAGATCACCTTGCCGTTTTCGTCGAGCAGCGGCGCGTAGGAGGCGTGGACCCAGACTTCCTTGCCGTTCTTGCCGAACCGCTTGTACTGCGTGGTCTGGAACTCGCCGCGGTTGAGGCTCGCCCAGAAATCACGGTAGCGCGCGCTCTCGCGCTCGGCGGGGCTGACGAAGATGCTGTGGTGCTTGCCCTTGATCTCGGCGAGCGAATAGCCGCTCATCTTCAGCAGGTTTTCGTTGGCATCGAGAATGGTCCCGTCGAGACCGAACTCGATCACCGCCTGCGACCGGTCGAGCGCCTCGACCTTTGCGACCGCGTGCCTGACTTTCTTGCTTTGAAAATTGAACACGTGGTGCTCCGCGTGGTTTGAAGGCGGATCGCTGGATCACCATACCGCCGTGCTTTATCTGAAAAGTTGCATGCGCTCGTTGAGCAACTGTAAACGACTGCCCGCGGCTGCTTTGCTCCCGTAGTTTCACGTGCAATCCCGATGTCATTCAGTTTCCGAGCCTTCTCGGTTCATAATCACAGTGGAATTCATACGTGCCGCCGTAGTTCTACGGGCGCGGTTCGGAAAAATTCTCGTTCGGAGGGAGTCGCAATCACCCTCCCGAATAATTTTCGCGGGGCTATGTCGGCCTTGCCGAAGCTCGCTCGTCTTAGAAGTAAGGGCGGGTCGGAAGACCCGATCTGGTGAGGAACCGCATGCGATTCATGATGCTGATGATCCCGCTCGGCTATGAGACTGCGCCGGCGAACGTGCAACTCGATCCCGAACGCGTCGCCGCGATGATGCGCTACAACGAGGCGCTGAAGGACGCCGGCGTGCTGATCACGCTGGACGGGCTGCATCCGCCATCGATGGGCGCCCGCGTCTCGTTCGCGACCGGCCTGCCTGTTGTGACCGACGGCCCGTTCACGGAAGCCAAGGAAGTGCTGGGCGGCTACTGGATGATCGAGGTCGGCTCGCGCGAGGAGGCGATAGCCTGGGCGAAGAAGTGCCCGGCCTCCGCCAACGAAATCATCGAGATCCGGCAGGTGCAGGAGATGTCCGACTTTCCGCCTGACGTGCAGGCAGCCGCCGCCGGATTCGAAAACCTGAAGAACTAGCCGCGCGGCGTCGTCGATCTATCATCAAGGGAGCAAACCAATGAGCAACGATACCTATCTCGCCGTCTTCCTCGGCAGCAAGACCAGTCCGAAGATGGCTGCATGGAATTCGATGTCCGACGCCGAGCGCAAGGCGAAGGAGATGGAGGGCATGGCTGCCTGGAAGGGCTGGGTCGAGAAGCACCAGGGCGCGATCCAGGCGATGGGCGGTCCGCTCGGCAAGACCAAGAAGGTCGACGGCAAGGGAATCGCCGATATTGCCAACGAGATGGGCGCGTTCACAGTGGTTCGCGCTGCCTCGCACGAGGCGGCCGCAAAAATGTTCGAGAACCACCCGCATTTCGCGATCTTCCCCGGCGAGCGGGTCGAGATCATGCCGGTGCTGCCGATTCCGGGCGGCTAGGGCTGATCGGAACTTTGATACGTGGAAGTACGGGTTCACCAAACCCCGCGGCCGCTAGTGACCTTCACGCCCAGCTCATGTAAAGATCGTTCACATGAGCTGGCGCAAGGAGCAGCGCCGCGCCGAGCGCGGCTATCACCACGGCAATCTGAAGGAAGCCCTTCTGCAGGCCGCCCTCGGGCTGATCGCCGAGAAGGGCGCGGCCGGCTTCACCTTTGCCGATGCTGCACGCATGGCCGGCGTCAGCGCCGCAGCGCCTTACCGGCATTTTCGCGATCGCGACGAGTTGCTGTCCTCGATCGCCCAGCGTGGCTTTGAGCAATTCGAATCGCGGCTGACCGAGGCGTGGGACGACGGCCGACCCGACACCGTCACCGCGTTCGAGCGCGTCGGCCGGGCCTATCTCGCCTTCGCCCGCGAGGAGCCGGCTTTCTACAATGCCATGTTCGAATCCGGCCTGCCTGTCGATGCCAATGCGGCGCTGCAGGCCGCGAGCGAGCGTGCCTTCCACGTTATTCGTGCCGCCGCTGAGCGGCTTGCGGCACTCGCCCCGCCCGGCACGCCGCGCCCCCCCGCGATGATGATGGCGCTGCACATCTGGTCGATGGCGCATGGCGTTGCCTCGCTGTTTTCCCGCGGCGATGCCGCGCGCCGAAAACTGCCGATGTCGCCGGACGAACTGCTCGAGGCCGAGGTGCTGATCTATCTGCGCGGCCTCGGCTTCCCCATCGATCGCAGGCCGCAGGCGAAGAGCACCGAGCCACCGCCGGTGCCACCGGAGGCATCCTCCGGTTCGGGAGTCCCTCCAGGCGGTCCCTGGGGCAAGCCGAAATAAAGTTACGCGAATAATCACGCGGGCGTGTCGGGCGGCCAGCTTGACAAAATCGCGGGATGGTCTAGCTATGTAAATGTTATTTACATTCACAACGGCGCGATGCCGTGATGGAGATGGGAAATGGCCTACACCGCTGACGTCAATCGCTGGCGCGGCCCCTCGGACCAACACCAGCAGTACGAGCGGCCTCACATGCTCGATACGCCCTGGCATCCTGGTTGGATTGCCGTGACCATTCTCGGCTTCATCATCTGGTGGCCGATCGGACTCGCACTTCTCTTTTTCACACTCGGGAGCAGAAGAATGTCGTGCTGGAGCAACTCAGATCGCTGGCAGAACAAGATGGAGCGGATGCAGTACAAGATGGACCGCATGCGCGATCGCATGGAGCGCCGTGGCTTCGGCGGCTTTGGCTTCGGCCCGCCGTCGTCAGGCAACCGCGCCTTCGACGAGTACCGCACTGAAACGCTGCGCCGCCTCGAGGAAGAGCAGGTCGAGTTCAAGAACTTCCTCGACCGTCTGCGCCACGCCAAGGACAAGGAAGAGTTCGACCAGTTCATGGCCCAGCACAAGACGCGTCCGACCCCGCCGCCGACCGACCAGCCGCAGGGTTGATCTGAACACCACTCAAAGCCTTCAGGCGCATGCCCCCAAAGTCCTGATGGCCCCGAGCCGCCCGCTTGCGCATCCCGCAGGCGGGCGGTTTGGTTTTGGGGGAACCTTATCTCTCTCTCGTGAGAACTGGAGAGGGAGAAGATCGAGCTCTCCGAACCGGCGTCCGCTTTGCCGATACCAAAGCCCATGGACCTCTATACCCGCCTGCTGCTCGGCGTGACCGCGTTCGCGGTGCTCGGCTATATCAGCCTCGTCTATGGCAGCTGCGCAGGCGACCCCGACTGCCATTTCCGCGTCTGCGGCCATCGGTTTTGCGGTGTCGTCTACGACCATCCGCAAGACCGCCCGGCGCCATAGAACCCGATCGGTGCGCGGCGCGACCAACAACCGACAGCGCCGCCCGGCGCGCCACCGGGTCCCGACCATGACCAACGCCGAACGCAAGGAGATCGACCCGCGGATTGCGCTGCTGGAGCGCGGCAGCGCGCTGTTCGATCGGTTCGGCGGCACCATTCCGCTGATGATCGCATTTCTCAATCGATGGCCGACCAAGGTCGAGCTCTATCCGCACTGGCAAGTCGGAGAGTCCTGGAAATTCTTTCTCAGTTGCCTGCTCTATTGTCTGGCTTCGCTCGCGCTCGACCGCGCCGTCATTTTTGCCAAAGCGGGCCTCGATCCATGATCCTGCTGCGTGACTTTGCGCTCTTCATCCTTCCTGCCGTGATCGCGGCGAGCGGCTGGCTCTACGCGATCGACCTGCGCAAGCGCGCCCGGCCGGGCCGCGCGCCCCGGCGGAGCACCGCCCCGCCTGCATCACTGGCGCCTTGATCGGGACGGCCTATATTCGTCGTCGCGGACAAGCGCGCGGAGGCGGCGATGGCACAGGCTGCGATCATGACGGGCGAGAGTCTCTGGCGGGAGATCCGGTGCGAGGCGCAGCGCGCGGCCGATGCCGATCCCGTGTTCGCCAAGGCCCTTGCCGGTGCCGTTCTCGTCCATGATGATTTTACAGCTGCGCTCGCTGATCTGATCGGACATCGTCTTGGCCGCAGCGCAACCGAGCGCGCGCCCTTCACAGCGCTTTCGCTCAATGCCTTTCGCGACGAGCCGGACCTGATCGCAGCGGCCGGGCGCGACTTGCGATCTATCGCGCTGCGCGATCCGGCCATCACCTCGTTGTTGCCGCCGCTGCTGCATTACAAAGGCTACGTCGCATTGCAGGCTTGGCGCGTCTCGAACTGGCTCTGGCGTCATGGCCGTGGCGACGCGGCGCTATTGTTTCAGAACGAGGCCTCGAACATCTTGCAGGTCAGCATCCATCCCGCCGCGACAATCGGATCGGCGGTCTATCTCGACCACGCCACCGGCATCGTCGTCGGCGCCAACGTCGTGATCGGCGACGAGGTCACCATCCTCCAGAACGTCAGCATCGGCCGCAGCAGCGACTTGCCGACGCGCTCGCCACGGATCGGCCGTGGCGTCTATATCGGTAGCGGCGCGACCATTCTCGGCGACATCAGGATTGGCGATTTCGCCAGGATCGGCGCCGATACGGTCGTGACATCGGATGTGCCCGCCGGCTGCACCGCGGTCGGCAACCCCGCGCGGCTGACCAACTGCCCCGCGCCTCTCCCGGCAGCGCCCGCGGACAACAGTGGAATCCATAAGAGACGGCCCAGGATTGCGGGGGAGGGAACCTCGGCCTAGGCCGGCGGCCTGTCTCACCCCGGTAGCGCCAGGCCACCGTGTCCCGCACCGGCCGCCCCCCATCCCCCTGTGCTGCCTGTCTTTCTCGCAGCCAAATTCGCCCCCGGTAACCCCGCATTAACCATCGCCGGGCTCTGGTATTTCCGGACAATCGCGCCCGGAGCTGTCGTCGAGGCCCTTAGTTTTGACATCTTGGCAGGGAATGCAGGCGGCGGCTTTGGACCAGCCCCTGCATCCCAGATAGACGAGGCTTTGAGCGGGCTTGCCGGCCGCGCCGGTGCTGGCGCGGCTATTGGGGAACCGGCCGCGATAGGCGGGCCGGGACTGAGGTAAAGATCGCCAAAAACGGTCGTCTTGAGAGGATATTACTGATGAATCCGGCCGATGTGGCTCAGTCCGCCCTTCCGGTTGCCGCCTCCGCCGACGTGTCGCTGATCGCGCTGTTCTGGCAGGCTCACTGGATCGTGAAATGCGTCATGCTCGGCCTGCTGTCCTGCTCGGTCTGGGTCTGGGCCATCGCGATCGACAAGATCTTCCTTTACGCCCGCACCCGCCGCTCGATGGACCGGTTTGAGCAGGCCTTCTGGTCCGGCGAGTCGATCGAGGAGCTCTATCGCACGCTCTCGGCCAAGCCGACCCATTCGATGGCGGCCTGTTTCGTCGCGGCGATGCGCGAATGGAAGCGTTCGTTCGAGAGCCATGCCCGCTCGGTCGCAGGGCTGCAGATGCGCATCGACAAGGTCATGAACGTCTCGATCGCCCGCGAGGTCGAGCGGCTGGAACGGCGCCTCCTGGTGCTCGCGACCGTCGGCTCAGCTGGCCCCTTCGTCGGCCTTTTCGGCACGGTCTGGGGCATCATGTCGAGCTTCCAGTCGATTGCGGCGTCGAAAAATACCTCCCTGGCGGTGGTGGCGCCGGGCATCGCGGAAGCGCTGTTTGCGACCGCCGTCGGCCTTATTGCCGCAATTCCTGCCACTATTTTCTACAATAAGTTCACTTCCGAGGTGAACCGGCAGGCCCAGCGGCTCGAGGGCTTCGCTGATGAATTTTCGGCCATCCTGTCCCGCCAGATCGACGAGCGGGGCTGACGGACGGCATGTATAGTGTGAAGGCGAGATTGGGCATCAAGCCATGGGCATGAACGTAGCCAGTTCGTCCGGAGGCGGCGGGCGCCGCAGCCGGCGCAAGCCGGTCATGGCCGAGATCAACGTCACGCCGATGGTCGACGTGATGCTGGTGCTGCTCATCATCTTCATGGTGTCGGCGCCGCTGCTCACCGTCGGCGTGCCGCTCGATTTGCCCCAGACCCAGGCCAAGAGCCTCGAGCAGAACGACCAGAAGCCGATCCAGATGTCGGTTGACATCAAGGGCAAGGTGTTCATCAACGACCAGGAGATCGCGATCAACGAGCTGGTGCCGAAGCTGAAGGCGATCACGGATGCGCGCGGCGGGCTCGAGGAACGCATCTATCTGCGCGCCGACAAGAAGGCGGATTACGGCACGGTCGCCAAAGTGATGGGCCTGCTGTCGGGTGCGGGATTCAAGAAGCTGGCGCTCGTCACCGAAGCGGATCAGGGGTCTTAAGCCGGTGAAGGTGAACGTCGACAAGACACTCGTTGCGTCGATCGTGCTCCACGTCCTCGTGCTGGGATGGGGGCTGCTCACCTTTAGCAGCAAGGCTTACATCGCGCCGGAGGAGTCGCTTCCGGTCGACATCATTTCAACCGACCAGCTCGCGCAGATGATGTCGGGGCAGAAGACCGGCAAGAAGGAAGAGCCGAAGCCCAAGGTCGAGAAGATCGCCGAGGCCAAGCCCGAGGAAGATTCCGTCGGCAAGGTCACTGAGAAGAAAGAGCTGATCAAGACCAACGCGACGCCCGACCCGCCGCCGAAGCCCGTCGAAAAGCCGGTCGAGAAGAAGCCCGATCCGCCGAAGCCGGTTGCCGAGACCAAGCCGAAGGAAGAGCCGAAGCCGCAGGAGAAGAAGCCTGATCCGGCCAAGGAAGATCCGATCGCCGAGCTCCAGAAGAAGCTGGACACCAAGAAGCCGCCGCCGAAGCCCGTCGAGCAGAAGGTCGCGGCGGTGCAGCCGCAGCAGCAGCCGAAGCCCAAGGAGCGCACCTTCGATCCCGCGCAGATTGCCCGCGACCTCGACAAGCGTGCCGCGACCCGGCATGAGCTCACGGGCTCAGCGCTGAATGCGTCGGCGTCGCTGGGCTCGACGTCAGGGACGGCCGTAAGCAATGTCGCAACCTGGCAAGGTGCATTCCAGGGCGCGGTCAAGCGCTGCTTCACGCCCACTTATAACGGGCAGGACGCCAATTTGTACGAAGCCGATATCGACATTCCCATGAAGATCGACGGATCGCTCGCCTCTGAGCCCGTCATCGTCGCCGTGCGCGGACCGTCGCGGTCGATCGCGCAGGCCGTGGCGGAGAGCGCCAAGCGCGCCATCGTGCAGTGCCAGGTCTATTCGTTCCTGCCAAAGCAGCAATACGAGACATGGAAGCTCATTCCGATGACCTTCGGCTTGAAAGACATGTTGTGACATCCGAACAAAAGAATTTTGCAATGAATGACGTTCGATCGATGAACCGCCGCCGCTTCATGACCTTGACCGGGTCGACGCTTGCGCTGCTCGGCGGAGGTCAGGCTTTCGCCCAGCAGCCGCAGCAAGGCCGTCTCCGCATCGATCCCACCGAGTTTCGTCCGATCCCGATCGCGATCACCAATTTCGTGCCCGGCTCGCCGGCTGACGGCGAGGTGAGCAATGGCGTTACTCAGGTCATCACCAACAATCTGAAGCGCTCGGGCCTGTTTGCCCCGATCGACCAGGCCGCCTTCATCGAGCGCATCAGCAACATCGACGTTGCACCGCAATTCCAGAACTGGAAGACGCTCAACGCCCAGGCCCTCGTCACCGGCCGCATGACGCGGCAGCAGGACGGCCGGCTCAAGGCCGAATTCCGCCTGTGGGACGTGGTGACCGGCCAGCAGCTCGCCGGCCAGCAATATTTCACCTCGCCGGAATATTGGCGCCGCATCGCCCACATCATCTCAGACCAGATCTACGAGCAGATGACCGGCGAGAAGGGCTATTTCGACAGCCGCGTCGTGTTCGTCGACGAGACCGGGCCGAAGGAGCGCCGCGTCAAGCGGCTCGCGATGATGGACCAGGACGGCGCCAATGTGCGCTATCTGACCCGTGGCGCGGACCTCGTGTTGACGCCGCGTTTTTCGCCGAACTCGCAAGAGATCACCTATATGGAGTTCGGGCAGGGCGACCCGAAGGTCTATCTGTTCAACATCGAGACCGGCCAGCGCGAGATCGTCGGCAACTTCCCCGGCATGACCTTTGCGCCGCGCTTCTCGCCGGATGGCCAGCGCGTCATCATGAGCCTGCAGCAGGGCGGTAATTCCAACCTGTTCGTGATGGATCTGCGTTCGCGCTCGACCACGCGCCTCACCGACACGCCGGCGATCGACACGTCTCCGTCCTACTCACCTGACGGCACCCGCATCTGCTTCGAGTCCGATCGCGGCGGCCGTTCGCAGATCTACGTGATGGCAGCGGGCGGCGGACAGGCGCAGCGCATCTCGTTCTCCAAGGACGACAACAACGCCACCTATTCGACCCCGGTGTGGTCGCCACGCGGCGACTACATCGCCTTCACCCGGCAGGGCGGCGGACAATTCTCTATCGGCGTCATGAAGCCCGATGGCAGCGGCGAGCGCCTGCTCACCTCAGGCTTCCACAATGAAGGCCCGACCTTCTCGCCAAACGGACGCGTGGTGATGTTCTTCCGCGATCCCGGCGGCAATGCCGGACCGTCGCTGTTCAGCGTCGACATCTCCGGTCGTTTTGAACAAAAGGTGCCGACGCCGGGCTTCGCCTCGGATCCGGCATGGTCGCCGCTGCTGTCCGCGACCGCGGGCCAATAGCACGATCGAGCGTTCGCGGGCGCGCGATCTTTTCGAAAAAGAGCGCGAACTTTTCGGCTTTCTGCGCGCGTGGCAAGCTTTCCTTCACCTTGTGCCCGGCAAGGCTTGCCTAGTTGCTTGATTTCTCAGCAGAAACAGTTTCGCTATTGCCGAAAAACAACTCGACTTTAACGATGTTCCCTCAGAAAGACTTCATCTGCTGTGGGTAAAAGTACGCGCCAAACAGGACGCGCGTACAAACCAAAATGCAGTTCGCAGACCAGACCGGCGGGATGGATCAAAAGCCGACGAAGCTTTCGGCGGCGCTGATCGATTCGCTGTTTGAAGCGTCCGGCCCGTTGCTTGCCGGCATCGTCTTCGTCGCCTTTGCGGCCGGCATGACCGCGCTGAAGACGGGACAAACCCTGCTCTGGGGATGCGTCCTGTTTCTCGTCGTTGCGGGCGCGATCCGTGTGTTCGATCTTCGGCGCTTTGATCCCCGCAGGTCGAATCTCACCGCCGAAGAAGCCGGCCAATGGCAGCAGCGCTATCGCATCGGAGCGCTGATTCAGGCGGCTGCGATCGGCACCTGGTGCTCGGCTGCCTTGCTGAGCAACGACGATGCCGTCGTCCACCTCATTGCGCTGTCGGTCACGACAGGCATCGTGGCGGGAGGCGCGGGCAGGGCCTACGGACGGCCGTCGATTTTCCACCAGCAGGCCCTGCTGCAATTCGGTCCCGCCGTGATCGCCTTGGCGATCCGCGGCACGCCCTATTACATCGCGATGGCCTTCGTGAGCGCCGCGTTCCTGCTGGCGATCATGCAGCTTTCGGGCAATCTGCATAAAATCTTCATGCGAGCCGTCGTGGCCCGTGAACGCGAATCGGCGCTCGCCGGTCAGTTCGACACCGCGCTGAACAACATGCCGCACGGCCTGTGCATGTTCCGTGTGGACCGGCAGCTCGCAGTGATGAATCACCGCTTCAGCGAAATGCTGGATCTGCCCGATGATCTCGTCCGGAGCGGCTCGACCGCGCGTGACATCCTGTCCGCCTGCGTCAGCTCGGGTTCCATCTCGGCCGCGAGCGGCGAAATGATCGCCGGCGAGATCGAGAACGCGCATGCGAACCAGATCGTGACCGTCGATCCCGACGCGGAGAGAAACCGGTCATTGTCCTGGACGGTGCAGCCGATGGCCGACGGCGGCGCGGTGGTCCTGCTCGAGGACGTGACCGAGCGGCGCAACGCCGAGGCCAAGATCACCCATCTGGCCCGTTACGACGAATTGACGGCGTTGCCCAATCGCGTCCATTTCCGCAACGAGATCGAATCCCTGCTGGCCGCCTCGCACCATAGTGCGCGGCTGTCCGCGCTGCTGTTCATCGACCTCGACCAGTTCAAGCAGGTCAACGACACGCTCGGCCATCCCTGCGGTGACCAGCTCCTCTGTGCGGTTGCCAACCGTCTGCGCGAGATGCTGCGGCCGGAGGATTTCGTCGCCCGCTTCGGCGGCGACGAGTTTGTCGTATTCCAGCAGAATATCAGCGCGCCCGAGGATGCCGCGAGCCTGGCCCGCCGCATCGTCGAACGCCTGAGCGAGCGCTACCGCATCGACAATCATCTGGTCGAGATCGGCGCCAGCGTCGGCATCGCGCTGACCTCGGAGGGCGCCAGCGCCGACACGCTGCTCAAGAACGCCGACATGGCGCTCTACCGCGCCAAGGCCGACGGCCGCGGCACCTTCTGCTTCTTCCGCGACGAGATGGCGGCAACCGCTGAAGCGCGACGCATCCTCGAGCTCGACCTGCGCAAAGCGCTCGCCAACGAGGAGTTCGAGCTGTTCTACCAGCCGCTGGTCAATCTGAAGTCCGGCAAGATCTCCACCTGCGAGGCGTTGCTGCGCTGGAATCATCCGGTGCGTGGCACGGTCTCGCCGGTCGACATCATCCCAGTTGCCGAGGACATGGGCCTGATCGTCGATCTCGGCCGCTGGATCCTGCGCCGTGCCTGCATGGAATGCATGAAGTGGCCGGAGGGCGTCAGTGTCGCCGTCAACTTCTCGCCGCAGCAATTCCACCAGCGCGACGTGCTGAGCGAGATTCGCTACGCGCTCGAAGTGTCGGGCCTGCCGGCGCATCGGCTCGAGATCGAGATCACCGAATCGTCCCTGCTGCGCAACACGCAGCTCACCCACGACATCCTCTCGCAGCTGCATGCGCTCGGCGTGCGCATCTCGCTGGACGATTTCGGCACCGGCTATTCGAGCCTCAGCTATCTGCACAACTTCCCGATGCAGAAGGTCAAGATCGACCGCTCCTTCCTGGAAGGGATCGACGCCGACCGCCCGCTGACGCTCTTGCGCGGCGTGGCGCGGCTGTCGGCCGACCTCGGCATGGCCGTGGTTGTCGAGGGCATCGAGACCAACGAGCAGCTTGAGCTGATCAGCGCCGACGGCACCGTGTCCGAAGGGCAGGGCTACTTGTTCAGCCGTCCCGTTCCGGCCGTCCGTATCCGGCAATTGCTCAACGCCTCGCATGGCAAGCGCGTGCAGGAGCAGCTCATCGTGGTCTCCTCACGCTCGCTCGGGTAAGTTCCAGCGCACCCGTTCATCGCTATTTCCCTAATATTTCCAAGTATTTCGCGAGGTGGTTGCGGGCCGCAACCCTTAACCCTAACAATTCGAACCCTTTGCAATTGTGTTAATGAACCTTTAATCTTTCGCCTACTCGCGGAAGTTGATTGGAAGTTTGGAGTATCGGATGTCGTCCCAAGCCGAGCTACGCAGGCCGTCGCAAATGCGCGGAGCAGCGTTGTTCGATCGCACCGACTACCGGCTGATCGAGACTCCCGAAGACCGAGCTGAGATCTACCATCTGCGCTACAAGGCGTATTTGAACGGCGGATTGATCTTGCCGTCCGAGGCGGAGCAGGTCCGCGACGTCTATGATGACGCGCCCAATGTCTGGATCTTCGGCGTTTACGTCGACGGGCAGCTGTGCAGTTCGGTTCGCATCCACGTCCTGACGAGCGAATGCAGGATGTCCTATTCGACCGAATTGTACGGCGATCATCTTCACGCGCGCCTCGATCGGGGTGAGGTTTTCGTCGATCCGGCACGCCTTGCCGCCGATCCCGAGAAGGCGAGGCGTCTTCCGGAACTGCCCTATCTCACCCTGCGGCTGGCCTATCTGGCTTGCGAATATTTCAACGCCGATACCGGCCTTGCGATGGTGCGGCCCGATCACCAGCCGTTTTACCGGCGTGTGTTCCTGCATGAACCCGTCGCCGAACCGCGCGCATTTCCCGGCTGGCACACGATGAAGACGTCGTTGATGGCGTCCGATTTCAAGAACCTTCGGGAAAAAGTGCTGACGCGCTTTCCCATCATGCGCTCGAGCGCGTTCGAACGGCGGATGCTGTTCGAGCGCAACAGCCAGCCCCAGGCGCTGCCCCGGCCTGTGCTCGTTCAGGCGCCGCTCAGTCCTGCCAGCCTGGCCTGACCGGCACGGTTCCGGTCGTGGGCCGCCTCACGCGGCCCGCCAGAGCCCGTAAAGGCCCGGAATTTGCTGATTTTGCCTGTCAACGCGGCTTGCCTTCACCCTCGCGCCACATTTACAACCCATTAACCACAATGGGTGCTTTTCGCTGGTTGGGGGCATTTGACCGGCTGAGGCAAGGTTCCGTCAAGGTTGACGGAACGTTCGCTTAACCAACCCCCTG
>Ga0209148_1000236_pt1 | contig 89270 bp, 60 predicted proteins | sample AraplaCol_mMF_r2_2_FD_184288 | JGI IMG/M metagenome (GOLD analysis project Ga0209148, IMG submission 184288) | Arabidopsis root microbial communities from North Carolina, USA - plate scrape CL_Col_mMF_r2 (SPAdes) (version 2) | ecosystem: Host-associated > Plants > Roots > Endosphere | place...
TACTGGAGCTCGGTGCTCATTGCCCGCCTCAATCTTACCGAGCACACTTCCCAATTCGGCCGCGGACTGGCCTAACACTGTCCACCATGTCTCCGAACATGTGTCCACCATGTCTCCGGTCTATACACCCTGCACGCAGGGGAGGGAGCGGTCTGTGACCCGTGCATGCATGCCGTCTTGAGCAAGCATGTCTATGTCTGCTGCCACCCGAAGTCATCCAAACGCGTCGGCCCCGCAAGCATTCGTTCTTCTTGCGCGAAGTTTCATTGGACAGCAGTGGGCGCAGGCCGGCATGACGATGCGCGTTGAAATGGGATCTGTGCAGGCCTTAAGTCCGCCGCATCGATATCTATCCTCCGAACGGCTGGCTCTAACTCATCAATGCGAACTACTACCCGACGCCGGATAACTGCTCCCCGAATTCGAATTCGTTGTCCCGCCATTCGTATGCGTGCCATTGCGCGAACGGGAGCGATGGCTGCGCCCGGTCGTGTTGCCAGTGCCGCTGCCCGACATGCCGTCGTTCGACATCGTCCCGTTCTGCGTGGTGCCTTCTTGTTGGGTGGTGGTGGGCGGCGTGGTCTGCGGCGGCGTACCCTGCACGCTACCGGGTGGCGTGGCGGCGCCATTGGTTTGCGGTGTGGCGGATGTGCCGTTGCCGGTGGCCTGGCCTAGCGCCTGCCCGCTTGCGATAAGGGCGCCGAGTGCCGTTGCTGCGATAAGCATGTGCGTTGCACGCATGATGTGTCTCCTGCCAAAAGGTGTGTGAGGAATCACCACCGTAACCATGGCAGCGTGAGACATGCGGCAATGTTTGATCATTCCACGGTGTAGCCGCGCCGTCGCGCTTGCTTCATCACGCGCGTAGCGGTGCTACAAAAAAGAGGGCGCCACATGCGCCCTCTTTTGGCTCAATCCTTTGGGAAGCCGCCTCGACTTCTTGCGTCGCTCCCTTGAAACCTGCAGCCCAGCATCACATCACTTACCGATCTTCTTGCTTGCGCACTTGGTCGTTGGCCTTACCGATCTCTTTTTGTAGCTTGCCGGCATTCTTTTCGAGATTGCCGGACAACTCGCGCGCGTGATTACCGGTGACTTTACCGGCAGCTTCTTTCACACCACCTTTGATTTCGTGCTTGGTACCTTCGATGCGATTCTTATCCATAGTTCTCTCCAAACATGTTGTCGTGGGGAACATGATGCTTACCCCCGCAGCACGGGACGGTGCAAATGAGGTGAAGGCCATCGCGATATTGCTGAGCACGGCATGAAGTTCAGGTCGCCTGCAGCTTTGTCGTTCGGCTTCACGATGCATGCACGGAGGTTGGATGGATCGCTTACATTGCCATGCTAGGTGGCGCGCTATCGCGCTTGGCGCAGCTTGATTTCGGCGCCTTCGTTCTGCACGTTGCTTCCGGTGCTGCCATTGCCGCCACCGCCGCCGCCATTGCCAAGCCCATGCGTGAGATAGCGGTAGGTATCCCTGCCTGCTTCCTTGGCTTGATACAACGCGTCGTCGGCCAGCTTCATCAGTGCGTCGTCGGACAACTCGTTCCTGCAGATGGCCGCGCCGACGCTCATGTTCACGTTGACCTTGGCGATGCCCGCATCGATCGTGATGTGTAGCCGCTCCCACAGCGATTGCACGAACGCCTTGGCCTGCTTCAGGTTGACGATGTCGTTGCACAGCACGACGAATTCATCGCCGCCCAGGCGCGCCACCATTTCGCCTTCCCGCACCAGCTTCTGCAGGCACAGGCCCACTTCGGCCAGCACCACGTCGCCGACGGCGTGTCCATAGGTGTCGTTGATGGCTTTGAAGTTATCGATATCCACCAACGCCAACAGCACCATGGCACCGTGTTGCTGCGCCTGCATGAGGCAGCTCGACACGCGCTCGCTGAAATAGCGCCGGTTGGCGAGTCCCGTGAGCATGTCCTGGTGCGCCAGACGCAGCAGTTCGCGCTCGGCATTCTTGATGTGCGTGATCTCGGTGGTGAGTGCGTAGACGCCACGCACCTTGCCATGCGCATCGCGGTCGGGCACGTAATGGCACTGGAAATGCAGCGGTTTGCCGCGGCACTCGGCGCCGTATTCGAACATCACGGATTCGCCGTCGTAAGCGCGATCGAGATAGGGCTTCAGCCGGTCATACAGGCCGCTGCCGCGTATTTCGCGCACGCTCCTGCCAATGATTTCCGCAGGCAATTCACCGGATACCTGTTCCACGTAGCGGTTGACGTAGGTGTAGCGCTCATTCAGATCGATGCGCGCAATCACCGCCGGGATGTTGTCGGTGACGGTACGCAGCTGGCCCTGGCTTTCCAGCAGAGCCTGCTCGATACGCACTCGCTCGGTGACGTCGCGTCCGGTGTAGATGATGTCCATGGTGCCATCGCCGTCGGGGCTGGCCACCAGGCGTGCGAAGGCTTCGATCCACAGGTAATGGCCGTCCTTGTGCTGCAGCCGATAGGTGGCATTGGTGGTGCCGCCTTCCATACGCAGTTTGACCACTTCGGCCGCAATGCGCTCGCGGTCATCGGGATGGATCAGGTCTGGCCGCGGCTTCAGGAAGTCTTCCACTTCCCAGCCCAGCAGATCTTTCACGGACGGCGACACATACATGCGATCGCCGTTGGGGCGAATGCGCATCACGAGGTCGCCGCTATAGTCCGCCAGCATGCGATAGCGCAGTTCGCTTTCCTGCATCTGCTTGCGCAAACGATCCTGCTCGGCAAGCACCAGCGCCACTGGCAGGGCGACGAAACAGGTAATACCGATAAACACCTGCCCCATGACGATCCGAAACGCCGGCGTGGCGCCGGCGACGAGATTGAACGGGCCCACGCCTAGCGTGGTGGCAAGGCTGACGCCCAGCGCGATGATCGCCATGCCGATGACCATGCCGGCGAAGCGATGGCGATACACCAGCCACAGCAACGGCAGGTAGACCAGGAAGACCAGCGGCACGCGCGGCTCCATGCACACACCCGCGGTAATGGCGGCGAGCAGGCCGAGGTCGCGTAGCAGCGACCCGTTTCGGGTTGCCGGCGCACGCCGCCAATGCAGGGTGAACACCAGCGAAGCGCTGCCGGCGATCATCATGCCGACGAAGTGAGCGCGAAATTGCGTATTCAACGCCATCAGCACGCCAACCTGTGTCCACAGATGCAAAATGCACATCAAGCCCAGTGCGCACAGCACGCTGCCGACCAGGGCGCCAACGACACCAACCCGCGCCAGATCGATAAAACGCGTATCTTGGTTGATCTGCGGAAAACGGCGGCGGATCGACTCGCTGACGATCACCGTTTCCAGCACCTGGAAGGGAGCGAGCAGCAGGCTCTGCACCAGTGAATCGCCCAGGCTCAACTTGGCTACCACGAAACCCAACACCGCACTGACCAGCAACGGCCAGGTCTGCGCCAGCGGTTTTTGCACCAGCCAGCCGATCAGCGCGCCATTCGCCAGCCACAGCGCAACCGGGCTTTGGTTCGCCCTTGCCAGCGCCATCGCATAGAACGAGAGGCCACCGGCAAGGAGGAACGCAGCGAACAGCGGCCATAGGCCATGCGGGTCGCGCCTGGCGAGCATGGTTTTTGGGTCCTTCGGTTGCGGGCTGCCCCCTCTTGGTTTGGGTGATGCAAGAGTCCTGCCAGGACCTTCACATTTGCCGCATCCATGCTTTGCCCGCGACAGGAGCGAGCCCGTAGGCTGGGATGCAATCCCAGCATGTCTAGGCTTCCGATGCTGGGATTGCATCCCAGGCCACGGGCTCCGCCTTTTGGCAGGCGGACCTTAATAGTTGACGTAAATCGGATTCCCCACCAACAGCAACTCCCCGGCGCTGCCGCGCACATTGGCGCGTATCCAGTGCCGCTTGCCGTCGCTTGGCCAGTCGAACGATTGGCTCCATTGGCCACGCACCGCCAAGTTCACCCCCGGCTGCCACGGCTTGCCGTCGATGATGATCTCCGCGCGGCCTCCCTCCGGCGCGGTGGCAGTGACGGTAAAGCGCAGCTTTTGACCTGCTGCCGCGGTGATCGCATCGCCCATTTCCACGGTCTGCGAGCCGGCGCTGGCGGTCAGATTCAGCATGCGGTCGCGCGTACCCTGCACGTCGATAAAGACGTGCCCCGCACGGATGCCGGCGAGGATTGCCGGCATGGAAAGCTCGCTGGCATGCACGACGGTGGTGGGCGTACCGACCAGGTTGCCGACCTTCTGCGCAGCATCGTGATTGTCGCTGCCGCCCACCCCGGTCAGCCGATAGCCTTGATCGAGCAGGTGTTGCCAGAACGGTATGCCCGAGTCGGGCAGCACGGCATCGATGCCGTTGACCGCTTCGATCGCCTGCACCAGGTGCATGTCGACCGGTTTCGCCGGCGCCCAGCCGCAACCCATACAGGTTTCGTCATCCGGCCGGATCGGGTGATTGATGGAAATCAGCCCATGCAGTTGCGCCGCCGCGCGCAGCAGGCTGTTCCAATCCGGTACCGTCGCGCTGCCGACACGAAAATCCAGCGGCTGATCGGAACCGAACAGATTCGCGTGACCGGTAAACGTGGTGATCTCGCGTGCGGGAATCATCAGCAGCTGATCGTAGTAAGGCTGCAGTTCGCGGATGTCGTTCGCCTGCGACACGGTGTTGTGATCGCTCAACGCAATGAAGTCGAGCCCGCGTTGAAGCGCCGCGTCGATGGTAAGAAACAACGGGCACGGCACGCGCTGGCGACCGCTCTGGCTGGTGCAGCTGCCGTCGCTGTGCGCGCCGTGCATGTGCAGATCGCCGCGATACCAACCGGCTTCATGGCGCAACGGTGGATTGAGCACTTCCGGTAGCCGCGCAGGATCACCAGGATGCCCGAACCAGACTTTCGCCGTGTACTCGGCCGTTACGTTGGGTCGAATGTTGGGCACGCCTAGCAGCAAGGTCCAACGGCCGGGACGAATCGCGCCGGGCAGAAACGACGGCGTGGCATCAGTGCTGCTGATGGTGAAAAGCTTCTTGCTGCCACCGCTCCAGCCACGGAAACCATCCTGTCCGCGAAAACCATCTGGACCGAGCATGCCCAGATCGATGGTGGTGCGTTGGTCGCGTCCGCTGTAGTCGAATTCGACGGTGATGCGGTTGACGTTGGCGGGGACGGTGAAGGGCACCGGATGATAGGTGTGGTTTTCTTTGGGTTTGATCTGGCCTTTGAGCACCAGGTCGGGTGCGTCGCCGTCTGCAAAGGCGCTGCAGGCGAGGCACATGAGCAGGATCATCAGGGCGAGCAGGGGAAGGGAATGTGGTTGGAGCGCTCTCATGTTTTTAGCTCTTCTTCCAGGCGCAGTGGCGACGCCACCACGATGTCCCACCCGTCATTCCGGCGAAAGCCGGAATGACGGGATCAAACATCACGCGATGCGCAGATCAATCAAAACCGATACATCACCGACGCCCGGAACGACCGCCCCAGCAACGGCCGCGCGATAAACACCGTCGCGCCCGCATCGCTGCTCTTCAACTCGCCCGAACGCGGATTGCCTTCGGTCAAGCCCAGCGAGTTGTTGAGATTGTCCGCATACACAAAGAACGTAAGGTTCGGCGTCATCTGGTAGCGCGCGCTGAAGCCGAGCGTGTAGTACTGCGGCAGTTCCACCGAGTTGGCGGTGTCGGAATAGCGCTTGCCTTCGTACTCATAGGTGAGCTGCAAACGCAGCTTGTTGTCGAGCAGGTTCACGCCCGGCACTAGGCGCAGGCTCTTGCGCGGTACGCGGATCAGCTGGTTGTTGTCGTAATCCAGCAGCACCGGCTGGCCGGCCTGGAGGGTGGTGTAGCGCAAGCCTTTATAGCGCGGGTCCTGGAAGGTGGCGCTGTATTGCATGTCGAACCACTTGCAGGGATAGATCGTGCCTTCCAGCTCCAGACCGTAGGTTTCCGTATCCGCATAGCCCGTTTCCGCGGTGGACGCGCCGGAGGTGGGATTGAACACGTAGTTGCTGAAGCTGACGTTGTTGTAGCGCGTGTAGAAGAACGTTTCGTAGGTTTCGATGTAGCGGTTGGCGAACTTGTAGCCGATTTCCGGCAGCACCATCGTCTGCGTGATGGGCGTGGCGGTCGGCGTGGTGATGTAGGAACTCAAGTTCGGCAGGCGGAAGGTGGAGGTATAGCGCGCGAACACGCCCTGGTGATCGCTGAACTGATAGTTCGCACCGATCGTCCAGCCCAGCTTGTTGAAGCTGTGATCGTAGTTGGCGTACTTCCCACTGCCGGTGATGATGGCCGCGCTCCACGGTGTACCCAGGTTCACCGTGGCCGGCAGTTCAGTCCAGCCACGCGTGTCGACGCGCTCCCAGCGCGCACCGCCATCGATGCGCAACTTGTCGTTGACCTGCCACTCGTCGGAGGCATAGAACGCATCGGTGTCGGATGTGCCGTGCGCGTGCGCCCATTCGTAGCCGTTGTTGTAGATGCCGTTGTCGGTGAGCGAGCCGATCGTCTGGCCGGCGGCATTCACCGCCACCAGATTCAGCAGCTTGGCGTTGTCTTGCGTGTCCAGCAGCACGGTGGACGAATAGCGGTCGAAGCTCTGGTTGAAATGCGCGTGGTAGTAACCCAGCGTCACGTCATGCACCTGGTCGCCGAACTCGAACTTGCGCATCAGGCGCGTATCGCTGGTCAATTCGTCCATCGGCATGGTGATGCCGCGCAAGCCGCCAAGCATCACCAGGCCGTTGCCGTTCTGGTTGGGGCCGAATGGCGCGCCCGAATCGGCATATTGCAATTGCATGCCGGCGGCGTTCGGGTAGTACTGCTTCAGATGCGATTGCGCGGATGTATAGAAGGCCGCAGCCGTCTCGATCGAGTTCGGGTACACGCCGTTGCGCTGCGTGTTGGTGTCGCTGTAGCGCACGTTCTCGGCCAGCTTCCAGTCGTCCCACAGGTTGTAGTCGAACTTCAACGTGAGCTGCGTGCGCTGTACGTCGGTGCCAAGTGAATTGTCGAAGTTGTAGTAGCTGCCGTTGCCCTGCTGCAGCTGCATGTGCTCGGTTTCCGGACCGGCCACGGTGCCATAGTTGCCGTTGAAGCCAGGCACGGCGACCAGGTCGCCGCTCGGATTGCGATAAAGCGGAATACCCAGATCGAAATAGACGCGATCATCCAGGCGCTTCACGTCCAGGCTGAAATCGCCATTCTGAAATTGCTTGGACAACGTCGCACGCAATTGCCCACCGTTGTCACCGTTGAAGCCCGGGTTGCGGATATTGTGATCGACGCGGAAAAAGCCACCGGCGCTGAGTTTCCAGCCATCGCCGATCGGCGTGCCGAACCAGAAATCCAGTCGGCCCAGGCCATAGTTGCCGGCGGTGTACTTGATCAATCCCTCGGCCATGTCTTCGACCTGGCGCGGAATGAAGTTGATCGCGCCAGCCGGTGCGTTCGAATAGAAGATCGACGACGGGCCGCCGCGTACCACTTCGACGCGCTCGATCGTTTCGTCCAGGCGAAACGCCTGGTCGGCATTGAGATAGCCGAGCGCCGGATCGTGCTGCACAGGAATGCCGTCTTCCAGCAGGTTCACAGAGCCGAAGCCATCCACCGGAATGCCGCGTGCACGGATGTTGCCGCTCGCTTCGCCGCCGGAGGCTTCCACCCAGAAACCCGGCACCGATTTCACCGCTTCGGCCACGCTGGTCGGCGCCTGCATGCGCAGGCGATCTTCGTCGATGGTGGTGATGGAGTAGCTGGTTTGCGCGCGCGTGCGCACATCCACACCGGAACGCGCGGTGACGACCACGCGTTCCAGGTCTTTGGCGGTTTTGTCGCTTTGCACAGCAACGGCGTTGCTGCTGATGGGATCGGAGCCTGCACTACCGGCCGTCGCTACCGCAGCGGAGGCCGGATTGCCCGCATTGGTTGCCACGTTTCCCTGGATGATCGTCACCGTGTTGGGCGTTACAAAGCGGTAGGTGAGCCCGGTACCGGCCAGCAATTGGCGCAATTGCTGCTCCGGCGTGAGCCCCGCCTGTGCACCGGCGCTGCGGATGCTATCGGCGATTTCCGAGCCATACACGATCTGCAGCCCCGCTTCCTGCGAGAAATTCTGCAGCGCCTTGGCCAATGGCATCGGCGCAATGGCGGTGGTGTGGGGAGTGGCGGCTTGCGCGAACGCAGCCAGGGGAATGCCTGTGCCAAGCACGAGGGCGATATGAAGCGCTAAACGGTTTCGCATGCGGACTGACCCTGGGAGGATGGCAACGGCAGGCGCTACGCATCTCGCGTTTATCGCCGGCCCATACCATTCAAGAGTCCCGCCACGCCAAACCGGGTACCTCCCGTTGAGTGAATTTTTTCTTACAGCCGCGCGGCTTTCGTGTCAGTTTGATGCATGGCCACCACGCGGATGCGGTTGGCATCGTGAATGATGCGCACATCCGGCAAGGTGGCCAGATACGCCATGAACGCCTGCGGATTGTCCGCATGGAACACGCCGCTGATGCGTTTGCCGGCGATGGTCTGGTCATCGATTTCCAACGGCATGCTGGTGTAGGCGTTGAAGCGGCGCGCCACGTTGGCGATGGTTTCGTGGTGGAAACTGATATCGGTGGGCAGCCAGGCCGTGGCCTGTGCGACCGCAATCGGGCGCACTGTACCGGTGCCCGATACGTCGAAGGCGATCTGCTGTCCAGCGGTGAGGTCGGCGACCGGTATGCCGGGCAGTGGTGATTCGTTGCCATGTGCTGAAGACGGCTGCGCATCGAGCACGCGCACACGACCACTGATGACGGTAAAGGTATCGCCGCCGGTGTCGCGCTTTACATCGAAAATGGTGCCGATGTCCTGCAGCACGTGCCCACCCACGTCGACGAACATCGGCCGCGCCGGATCCTTGCCCACGTCGAACAGCACATGGCCGCTTTGTACGTCGATGCGACGGACGTGGCTGTCGTAGTGCACGTCGATGCTGCTGTTGCGATCGAGCTGGATCAGCGTGCCGTCGGCCAGCGTCAGCGACTGCATGGTGTGGGTAGCGCTGTAGTGTTTTGCGAAAACGGGGTTGGGGTGTTGTTGCACATGGACGGCACGCCAATGCGCGACACCCAGCCACGCCATGGCGATGCTGGCCGCACTGGCGAGGGTAGCCAGTAGGTACTTGCTCAAGCGATGGCGCGCGGCTGGCAAGGGGCGCTCTTCGCGCATCACCTTTTCCATGTGCGGAAACATCACGATGGGGTTGTCGCGCCGCGCCTGCTCCGTCAATTGTTCGGACGTGAGCTTTTGCAGCGCCGCCGCCGCCTTGATATCGCCATGCAAGCGCACCACGGCGAAATACTCGGCAATGTGCTTGGGCGATGCGCGCAACCATTCCAGGAATGCCACGCGCTGGCGCTCACTCAGCGGTTCCTGCTGCTCGATGTACCAGGCCACCGCCTGTTCCGTAATGCGGCGCGCTTGCCGCGCTGCGTCGAAATGCGTTGACTCATTCATACTCGGCCATCCTCTGCCGGCACGCTGCCAGGCCCTTTACGATGTACTTCTTCACCATGTTCGTCGAGATCGACATGCGCTCGGCGATTTCGCGGTACGACAACCCATCGCGATAATGCATGACCAGCACCGCCTTGCACTTGGGCGACAGGCGATCGATCAAGGCACTCAGCTGCTGCTGGCGCGACTCGCTGTCCATGTCCGCTTCCAGGTTGGTGGGCGCTACCAGTTGCTCCACCACCTGCTCCAATTCATCGCTGCCCAGCGGCTGCTGCGCGCGCAGCAAGGCATGCTCCTTCACCAGGTTGGCGGCGACGGTAAACAGATACGCTTCGGGGCTGCGGATATTGGCGGCATCCGCCGGTTCGATGCGCAGCAGGCGCAGGTACACCTCCTGTACCAGGTCCTGCGCATCCCAGCGATGCGCCACACGCCGGAGGAAATAGTTGCTCAATGTCGTGCGCTTTTCAGCGAACAACGCCGACCACGCTGCATGCTTCTCACGCATCGAGCCCTCCTCCGACCGCGCTAGCCGCAGCAGGCTACGGCAAAACTTAAGAAAATTGCAGAGGCTAGGGGGCGATGGTGACGGTTTTGTGAATGCACATTCCAGTGAATGCGTGTCGCGGCGTAGGTTGGGGTGAGCGGAACGCGAACCCCAACCTACACGCGTTCGTTGTCGCGAGGCCTCACGCCCGCAACGCATTGAACGGAATGCAGATCCGCATCACGTCATTCTCATGCGGCTCCACAAAATGCTCCAGCCAATGCGGAAACAGCACCAGCAACCCTGCCGACGGCCGCAGCTGAATATCCTTGTATGCATTCGCGCCGTTGCCCCTGGCGTAGGAGTTCAACACGCCCGCGCGCGGATCCTTGAACACCAGCGCACCTGATCCCTCCGGCACCTGCAGGTAAAACGTGCCGCTCAGCAGGGCTCCTTCATGCATGTGCTGGAAATTGAAGCCGCCGCGATCGTGGATATTTACCCACGATTGCAACTCGAACGCCGGCGAGCCCACGCCCATCTCATTGAATGCCTGCGCACAGTAATACCGCACGGCCTGGCGCAGCTCGGCGAATACCGGCTGTTCCAATACGGCATTGTCGACACTGTTCCAGCCACCGCGATTGGTGCGTCCCGCCGGCACCGGCACCGCGGCACGCATGGCGAGAATCGCTTCCACCCATTCGCCAAAATGCGGCGCCAAGGACTTGAGCGGCACCTGCCAGATACGCGTGGGAAACAGATCGAAAGCCTGCGCAGGCGTCAGCCTTGCCTGCGCATGGCTGCTCTGCCCCATCGTTACGCTATACACCTGATTCATAGGCCGCCGCCGTCCAACGTTCACGTAGGTCGGGATGATAATCCCAGCCTCTGACATATCGATGATGCCGATGTCATCCCAGCCTGCGTGTGCCGCAACGCTAGCCCGGTATGGGCAGGCACTCCATGATCTCGATCGAGTCGCCCGGAAAGAACACGAAATGCGGATGATCGACAAACAATTTGGCCGCCTGTTCGTGCGATTCCGCCTGCACGACGGTAAAGCCGGCCAGCTGATTCCTGATTTGCCCAATGCCGCGCTTGGACGCACTTAGCGTCTTGCCGAGCGGCGCGCCCACTTCGACGATCGCGTGCTGGTTGTCGTCCACCCATTGCTTCCAGGCCTGCAGGCCTTTCTTTTCGCGTTGCTGACGCTCCGCCTCGCTCAAGGCGTTCCAGTCGCCAAGGGCCGCTTCGGTACCGATATACACAGCCAGAAACCGTTTCATAAGTTCGCTCCAGAAATCGTTCGTGGGGATGGCACATTCAGGACCCGGCCCCGATCCAGCGCGGAGGGTCCCTGGAGGTGACGAACGACGGCGGAGCAAACCGACAAGCTCCTCCCTGCGCTACATTACGCCGCTTCCGCCACCGCCCTCGCAACCCTGGAGCCAGCCATGACGACCCCTGCCTTCTACCCCATCGGCACACCCGGCACGCCATGGGGGTCGGCCGAGATCGCCGCCTGGCTGGCAGGACAGACGCGCCATCGCAGTTATCAGCAGGATGTGTTGGACGTGGTCGACACGCTGCGCGCGCGTTACGAAGTGGTGGAATACGGGCGCCTGGATTACCCGCCGGAAACCTTCCCGCTGGTGGCGATCAAAACCCGTCCATGGCGCAACGATTTGCCTTGCATGCTGGTGACCGGCGGTGTGCACGGGTACGAGACCAGCGGCGTACATGGCGCGCTGCGCTTCGCGCAACAACATGCGTCAGCCTACGAGGGCCGCGTCAATCTCGTGATTGCGCCGTGCATCAGTCCGTGGGCGTACGAGCGCATTCATCGCTGGAATCCGCATGCCGTCGATCCCAACCGCTCCTTCCGCGAAAACAGTCCGGCGGAAGAGTCCGCCGCATTGCTGCGTCTGGTCGCGGATTTCCGCGAGCACGTGCTGATGCACATCGATCTGCACGAAACCACCGATACCGATGAATCGGAATTTCGCCCCGCACTGGCTGCCCGCGACGGCGTTGCGTACGAGCCGGGTGAAGTCCCTGATGGCTTTTATGTGGTGGACAACAGCGAGAGTCCGCAACCGGAATTCCAGCAGGCCGTGATCGCCGCTGTCGCCAAGGTGACGCATATCGCGCCCGCCGACAGCAAGGGTGAAATCATCGGTTCGCCCGTGGTAGCACCCGGCGTCATCCGGTACCCGCTACGCAAGCTCGGACTTTGCGCGGGCATCACCTCGGCGCGCTACACCACCACCACCGAGGTTTATCCGGATAGTCCGCGCGCCACGCCTGAGCAATGCATTGCGGCACAGGTGGCTGCGGTTTGTGCCGCCATCGACTTCGCCCTGGCGCATGCCGCGTAGGTTGGGGTGAGGCGCTGCCGAACCCCAACGATCATGCAGCGCCACGGCGGAGGCCAGAACTCAGCGCCCCGATGAGAGCGCTTATTTCAAATCACCAAGCAGACCGTTCATGCCCGGCGCGAGCATCCACTCGGCAATATCTTCACCCAGCTCCTTGTTTACGCGATCGAGAACCTGGCAATTGCCTTTGAACTCGCCAAAGGCGCCGCCCATCGAGACACGCCGCGCCCTGAAGTTTCCAACCAGCTTGCCGTCCTGATACAGGCTGCCTTTTACTGACATCGATTTGTGATGTCCCGTAAACGCGTTGCCGTCGGAAACAGCGCTCATGATTTCCATGGTAACGACGCGACCCGGGCTGCTGGCGCTAAGGTCAGTGGCGCGCGTAATCGTCATGCCGCGCTTCTGGGCGTTCTCCATCACGTACTGCGACAAGTTTTCGCCCAGATGGCATTCGGTTTTTACCGAGCCAGCAATTTCGGCGTCCTCATTCAAAGGCACGGCCTGCTGGATGGCCACCGTGTCTCCCGCGAAAGCGGACTGGCAAAAGAGCGGAAACATCGCTGCCAGCAAAAGCAACTTCTTCATGATTTACCCCTTTTATCGGTGTTGGTTCAAAGTAAATGGCGCCAGGGTGGGAGCAAGTCATCTTGCTTGCGCCTTGGCGAAAATCAGTGTCACGCGCTATCAGGCGATCGCTGCACGGACAGGTCACGTCGTCGTTGAACCGAACCTGCTGGTGCGCCGCACTGACGCGGCACGGAAGTGCTTGACTACTCCCGTGCCGTTTCCCGCTTCCCTCCAGTAAAACCGGCTACGGTTGCGCTTGGCATTCCTGCGGCAGCACCTTGGCCGGAAGATTGCCTTCGCATGCCCACACAATGCTGCCGTTTCTGACCAAGGGCTTGAGCACCAGCGTGCGGCTACGCAAGGCATTGTTGACGAAGCTGACGCTAAGCACGCCGTTCTCCTGCAGTTCGATGGCGGCGACACTGCGGTCGCCAGCGAAGGCAGGCACACCGATTTGCGCCAGGTCCGTCGGCCATTGCTGGTGAGCCGCACCGTACTGAGCGATTGCCTGGCGATAGGGCGCGCTATCTGCCATCGCCGTGATCGCTGCCGCGCGTTGCAAATAGTCCTGATAAGCCGGAATGGCAATGGCGGCGAGGATGGCGACATAGGCAACGACCACCATGCCCCCAGCGATGCCCATGCCTGGAATGCGTGGCAACAGCAAACTGATGACGTAGGCAAAGGGATTGCGCCTGCCCAGTTTTGGTTCGCGTTGTTCCGAGATGGCGCGTAGCCAGGCATGGCGCTTGCTCAGCCAGGGGTAGTCCCCAAGCAGCTCGTGCAGCGACATCCAGAAACCGGGCGTCGCAGCCGCGCTCTTGCTGTACTCCTCCAGATTGACCGCCTGCCAACGACGCTTGCCGGCCGCAAGCGCGACCAGCCCGTATTGCGCATCTTCCGGGTTGTCGCAAACCGCCAGACCGTGGCGGTCGCAGGTGTACTCGCGCGCACGCGAATAAGCCGCGCCGATGATCGGCAGGAAAAGCGCCGGCGCCAGAATCTTCGACCAGGTCAGGTGGTGACGCTGAAGGTGGCCCAGTTCATGGCCGATATAGAAATCCAGCGCTCCGGGCCGCCCTTCCATGCTGTCGACCACATCCGACATAAGCACGACAAATTCGCGCCCCAGAAAACGCGTCGCAAATGCATTGAGCACGCCATTGCCATTGACCAAATAAGCTTCAGGCACGTTTTTCATGCCCAGCTTGCGCGCACATCGATACAACCGTTCGCACAGATCCGGCATCTGCTTTGGCGTAATGCGAATGGCATTGCCGCGAAGGTGTGCAATCAACGCGGAATGCGCGATGAGTGCGAACAAGGCAAGCAACAGTATGTAAACCAGCAAAATGCCGACAGTGCCGACCAGCAGCAACAACCAGATGGTGACAGACAGCACCAGCGCGATCGTGCGCAACGTTGTCTCGTTCCTGTAGACGAGCTCGTTCATTTCCTTATCCCCTTGTGTGGCGCATCCCCCGATGCGCCCAGGCAGTCTAAAGCAGCATGATGACGGCGACCACCGTCAATATAAGGTCACTTGACCCACCCTTCTGGGGAAACCAGGAAACCAGGAAACCAGAGTTTTTACAGGGTTTCGAGCGAATTGGCGTGGCATTACTAACGCAAATCTTAGTAAATCTCCTTAATTACCTCCGTCCCGTTTTCCTCCGTAGACCACCAATTGGCGTGCCCGGTAGCTTGCCTGCTTTCGAACAAAGGGGTCCGAACACTTTTCCGACAAGCTGCGGCGGCTTCGCGCCAATGCCCAGGGAATGGTTGATCCGCTGATACATCCGCACAATGAATATCTCGGCCTCGGGGTAGACCCCGCACAAAGACAGACCGCTTATCGATCACTCTTCAAGACGGCTCTTAGTGATGATCAGCTGCTTGACATACGCTCACATCTTCAACAGCAGCGAGCGTTAGGGACAAATCGCTTTCAGGCCGCTATTGAAGCGGAGCTAGGTCGCGTGGTGAAAATTCGACCACGAGGCCGGCCTAGAAAAGTGTTCTGACCCCTTTGCTGCTCCTTTTGCTGCTCTTTCGCGTTTCAATTTGATAAACCGACGTCCTTCGATAGCGCCAGAGTCATTGCAGCTTTGGGCATGGTGCTGCCGCTACCGGCACGTATTGCACCACTCCGGAAACGCTCGGTACCAGTTCGGTTACGGATGCTGAGCAGAAGCCGTTGCCATGTTCGCGCACCTCGTAGTCGTGCCCCGGCTTGGGTACAAACGCAACCGTGGTGGAGTTACAAAATTGTCCCGAGTAACGCACTTGGTAGCCCTTGGGCGGGATCAGACTTACATCGCCGAAGGAGACGGTGAGGTGCTTATCCGCCACAACATAGTATTCGGTCAGATCACCGGTTTCTTTAGGTGGGTTTGGCATATGCAAGTCGTGACGTTTGCCGCCGTAGTAAGCGAATCCTCTTGGGTTGGCTTCTTCATCGCCACACTGATAGGTAGCCATGCCGGGTTGATTGCCAATCAGGCGTACGCGAGCCCGGGCACCCTCAGTAGGTTCTTTGTAGGACCGGAACACACTACAGCCCGTCAGAAACACAAGCGTGACGATGCTCAACATAGGAAAAAAGATCAAGGAAATACGGCGCATGTTGCTCTCGCGTCTACGTAAAAGAAATTTGCCTGCACGCGTCCAGGGACGTTCCGATCTCTGCAGGTCAGCGCCGCGTTAGCGCTGCCCTGTTTATAGATCAGCCGGACGATTTGCCCGCGGTCGTGCTCGAGGAGGTTGCTGTAGCAGCCGCACCAGCATTCGCGCTTTGGATCAGATCCATTGACGCCAGCGCCTTGTCGGCGCAAATGTCCCCGATGACTGCAGCATCTTTTTTCACTGCAGCTTTGTCGTTGGCTTCCCAGTCATCCAACCCGCGCTTGTCTTGCGTCACACCCTGGCAGTCGTAGGTGCGAATCATCTGCTTGTTCGCATCCGTCAGGTCGACTTCCACGTCATAGTAGAGCCGGTAGTCGTCCTTTTCGGAAAACTTGTCGTAGTCCAGGCCCCAAACTTCGCCCTTCACAGTAAGCGAATACGGGGACTGTGGCGCTACCGTAATGCCATTGGCCTTCATCTTGCGATTGATTGCCTCAGCCATCGCTGATGTCGGGCTCTTGAACGAATCCGCTTCTTGTGCAGCGAACACCGTCGCATGGTTATCGGTCTGGGTATAGCCTTCCGGTGGCGGGCCACTTCTTGATCCAGGCTGAGTCTGGTAGCCGCCACCCAATATGCTGGCAAGTATTTTTACTGTGGTTGCGGCTGCCACCTTGGCCTTGGTCCTTTCCCCCAGCTCCATATCCGCGCCCACTGCGGGCTGTATACCCACATGGCGGACTGAGCTTATTTCGCCCACCGAAGCACGACGAACGTTCTGCCGTTGGTTGGCACAGCCCGCTGCTGCTACCACAAAGCCCGCCATAGTCATCCAATACAGCTGTTTACGCACAACACTTCTCCAGGTAGTTACAACGGCTTCCATATCGCTTGCATGGCCTGCAAGCGACACTATTCAGATGCACAACAAACATTTGCGTGTTTGATTTCCCCAACGCAGTAAGGCGCTTCCCCCTTTTCAACTTTTGGAGTTGTCGCTCAACCGCAAGGCGGGGCCGACTGCCGAATAGCCGGTTTCAAAAATAGCGATCCGTCACTCCGTTTTATGATCTCATTGATTTCAGCGGCGCAATATTTTTGGCTAAGGAAGCCATTTCCCTTCATGACTCCGCGAACCTCATAATCCTTGCCCGCTTCCGGTATGAAGGTGACGTAGACCGGACCGCAGCTAGTCGTGACGGTTGGCGCGTTTTGGTATCCCTGAATGCTCGTGCCGTACAAAACGGAAACCATCACCGGGCCGTTGGCCTCCACGTAATACTCGTTGAAGAGCGGCGGTGTTTCAGCCGTTGCGGGCATCCCCAGGTGCAGCGGCGTCGATGTTTTGACGACCTTATAGACCGCCGTATAGGTCTGAGGGGACGAGTAAGGTTGGGGGCTTTCGTCATGGCTCCATGACGATGTCTTATAACAAGCTTGGCCGGGATAGACGCGGATCGGCAAGCCGTCATCAATACGTATGCGCGCCGTCGCACCCGTTACCGGGCGCTGCGCGGTTGTTTCAAGCGAGCAGCTACTCAGAAGCACCGCCATCAATACCAGAGCAATTCGGATATGCATTTCTACTTCCATGCAAAAACGACTGTGTTTATTTCTTAGGCACTAGCCAACTAATCATTGCTTCGTAACTCAACCTGACCCCGTTACCGGCTGACCCCGTTACCGATAGGTACGATCCTTTTTCTCTCATATACGCGACGGCTTGATCCAGGAACTTCTATCCCAGATCGAATAAGTACTTTGTATCAGCGTGTCTGAAACCCCCCTGTGATCAAAAAAATCCCTAAATAATGTCTTCGCAATAGATATGTCCGTGCAAATAGTTCGCAGATCCCACTCATCGTCTCCAAATTTCCTGCTTCCCCTAAACTGAGTATCCCCCGGCTCCCACCACTCACGCATCGTCGACTTCTTCTCTCCGTTTTGCCTTCTGGGAGTCAAAATGACCCTAAACATGCCGGGCAATGCCGACATATTAATCGTATCAAGTACAATGTTCCCTTCTTTGGGATCATAAATTTTCTCGCATAACGCAAGTTCGACTGAGCCTCCAGCTTCGAATGCACGATCAATGCGGTTCTCGACACTTTCCCAAACAGGCTCTTCGACAGGGCCTTGGCCCAGTGGCCCGGCGGAAGAAAGTAGAAATACAATATTTTTCATAAGATTAGCTGCGTCCTAATGTTGAATAAGCGGAGCCTGTTTGTAGATAACGCCAGATCCGGTGTTGATCCAAACGCGCTGTAGATTGGCCCCTGTGTCGAATATGGTAAGTGTTTTCAGTCTGGCTGCCTCTACCGCATTTGCGAGCACATCTGAGCAATATGAGCACGTACCTGGCGGACTCACTTCTGGCCCGGTTCTGACTATCATCGTCATATCCTGACCTTGCGTTACTCCTGCTAGGTACGCTTGCTGAATATTGCCGATTTCTGCGTGTGCGGTATCCATGCTCACATTCGGGTTGCCTGGCGCAGTGGAATCAGCCACAAGGGTCGGCGTTGCGGTTGCTATATTGGCCGGACGAGCCGTCGGATTTGTGTCAAAAAATGTCTGTCCACCGACGCTGCTTTCGGCGGTGACGGTGATGGGTGCGTTAGCTCCAGGTAAGGTCGTCCCAAATAAGGGATCTGAAGCTTGTGCGCTTGCCAAATCCGCTTTTAGTAGCTGATAGGAGAATGCGTCTGCCTTCCCTTCAGAGGTCAATAGAATCAGCGGCTGGTTGCTCAGCGCAGTAGTGTTTACTGACGGCGCGGAATTCACGACCGCTTCTCCGCCGACCATCCACAACATCTGACCAATCTGCTGCCCTGCCAGGTAACCTTGCTGTACCCCAGCAGGTTGCCCCGCCATTAATGACGGAGCTGACTGACCCGGCTGGAAGGGTACGAAGGGATTATTCGGATTCGGCCCCTCGTCCTGGTTGATAAATGGGAAAACCGTAGCTGCAGCGCCCTGCAGTTCGCCCGAGGCAATCTGTCCTGCCGTAGGGGGCTGATAGGAGCCAACTTGAAGCTGGTAATAGGTTGCTTTCAGGTCTTGCCACGTGCTGAAGCTGCTGGTGCCAAAGTAGTCCGACTGAATCAGATTTTGATCCGTCCGTTGTGTTCCGATCAGGACGGCAGGTAACCCGGTGTCATCGGTATATGCGTAGAGCGCCCCCGCTCCTTGCACACAAGCCGAGCTATTGATATCGGCGCAGCTGAGCTTCAAATTCAAGTCATTTTGCAGCGATTGTGCTTTAGCCGTTGCCACCGCCTGCTGGCACGCCGCCGTACGAGACCCTCCTTGACATGCTTTATCGACAGCCTCGATTTGCGGATGCGTCAGATAGTTATATTGCGTCCCCGCCAACGCCGTCGCGGCGCCCGCACCGCCGCCTACTACGCCGCCAATCAACGTCGTACCCGCAAGCACACCCAGCGCACCGCCCTGCTGCAAGTAGGGAATGCCCGCCTCACTCACACCCGCGCCCGCCGCCCCTTGCAGCACATTGCCGCCACCCAGCGCAGCCATGGCGCCGCCGACAACCGTATGCAGCGCAATGGCACCTTCACTACCATTTTTCATCTCGGTAGCTTGTTCGATATCTCCCGCGGCGGTCATACCCACCTGTCCCGCCAACATGCCTAACTGCTGATTCTCGGCAATCTTTTGCGGATCAAAGTTATTGTTGAGCTTGTTTGCGTTGCTCAAGCTCGCATCACGGCTCAAACCGCTCAAATTCTGACCCGGGTTGTCCCGCGTAATGATCGTGCCCTGCGCAATGGCCGCATCTGTCGTGCTGCTGGAGCTACCACTCTGTGGAACACCCAAACCGGTCGGCGCGGCACTGAACGAGCTTCCGCTGCCTCCGCCGCCGACACCGAAACTGCTGGCGCTGTAATGCGACTGGTTCTGGATGTTGCTGTACGTAAGACTGCCGGTATCGAGGATGTTCTTGTCCGCGCTGGCGCTGCTGGCGATCACGGCCCCTTTCAGATCGGTATTGCCACCCACGTGGATATCGAAGCCGCCACTTCCTGCGCCAATGCCACTCATCTGCGTGACGCTGGCGTAGTTGGACTTCATGTTGCTCTGGTTGTAGCTGAAGCTGCCGCCGCCGCCCATGCCAAACATCACCGTGCCGCCGGCTTGCCATTGCTTGCTGGCGTAATCGTTGGTGTCCTGTTCGCTGATGACGTTGAGGTTATGACCGATATCGGCCAGCACCGTTTTGCCGGTGGCTTGCGCACCTTGGATAGTGGTGTCGTTGCCCGAGAGCAGGCTCAGCGTGTTGTTGGCGGTCACACTGCTGTCGGTATGCGTTTCGCCATTGCCATGCGCGTTGGCCTTACCCATCGAGGCTTGCACGTAGACGTTGAATCCGTTCGTGCCGATGCTGACACCCACGCCGGCGCTGGCATTGCTGCTGGTCTGGGTCTGCGAGTGCTGCTCGGTCTGGCTGAGCAGGTTGATGTCGTGCGCGGCCGACAGCGCAACGTTGTTACCCGAGATGGTGCTGCCGACCTCGTTGAGGTCACCGCCGGTCGCTGCGATGGTGACGTCGCCTGCGCTCTTGATGGCGCTGCCGTATGTGATGTCGTCATGCGTGTGCTGCTTCTGGGACGCCGTGCTGCCCGTGAGGCCAATCTGCAGGTTGATGCCACTGCTGTCGCCCGACTTGCCGCCATTGCCGTTGCTGCCGGAGGCGGCCATATGCGGGTCGGAGATCGCACCTTCGATTGCGCTCGCACCTGTCTGACCCTGCGCCAGACCCATGCCGTTGGCCGCACCAGGCGAGAACAAGGTCTCCGCTGCCTGCATCGCATACAGTGCCTGCAGACGTGAGTCGTGGCTTTGGCTCGCGCTCTGTGCAGCACCATACACACTTTGCGCGGCCGAGATGGCACCGCCACTCAAGCCGACATGGATACCCCCTTGATGGATCGATTGCGTCTGCGTGACATCCTGACTACCCAACGCCGCATCGATCGTGACGTTCTTGCCAACGATATTCGTCGCCGTCTGGCTCAGCACATCGCTCCCGGTGATATGCACATTGTTGCCAGCCGTCAACGTGACCGCGCCATCGGTGCTGCCGACCAGGCTGCCGGTGTAGCTCACTTCCTTGTCGGTGAGCGTGGTCTTCTCGGACTTGTTGCCGATCAATACGCTGAAGCCACCGCCATTCATCAGGCCGGTGTGGCTGGTGCCGCTGCTTTGTGTTTCGGTGTAGGTGTCCTGACCGGCATTAAGGGTGAGGTTGTTGCCGGCGGCCAGCGTCACATCGTGCGTGCCGGCGATCTGCACGGCCGTGCCGGTGAGATCGTGACCAGCCGCCACGGTCACCGTATCGCCGGAGAGCGTGCTGCCGACGCTGGTGGTCTGGTGGATGGTGGTGCTGCTGCTGTTGCTGCGCCATTCCGGGTCGACGGAGCCGAAGCGCTTGGTGCTGTCGCTGAAGAAGTTGAAGCTTGAGTGTTGGTAGTCGTGTTCTTCGCTGTGGGTGTCCTGGCCCGCATTGAGTGAGACGTTGTTGACGGCGCTCAGGCTCAACGCGTTGTTGGCGGTGAGTTGCGCGGCGGTGGTGGCGAGGTTGTTGCCGGCCGCCAGGGTGACGTTGTTGCCGCTGATGCTGGTGCCGATGGCGTAGCTGTTGTCGGTGGCGTCGTGGGTCTTGGTGCTGTCGCTGGAGAACAAGCCACTGTGATGGGTGCTGGTGTCGCGGTAGCTGCTGTGGTCTTCCTGCGCGGCGTTGAGCGTGAGGTTGTTGCCGGCGCCCAGTGTGACGTTGCCGTTGGCGCTGTTGAGCGTGCCGGCCGTGATGGTGAGGTCGTGGCTCGCCGCGACGCTGATGCCATCGTTGCCGGTGAGCGTGGTGCCGCGTACGGTCTGGTCGCTCTGGCCGGTGCTCGTTTCGGTGTGATTCGCGAAGTTGTCGGTACTGCGCGTGGTGGTATCGGTAACGGCTTGCAGGTTCACGTCATGGCCGGCGCCCAGGGCTACCGTAGTGCCGGTGACCTGCGCACCCTGGCTGAGGAGATCCTGTCCGGCGATCAAGGCCACGCCGCCGCCAGCCTGGATCGTGCTTACGGTATGCGTGACCGATTCCACGCCATTGCGTTGCGTACCCACGTGCGTGGTGGTGCCCGTGGCGAGCAGATTGAGGTCGCGACCCGCGAGCAGTTGTGCATTGCCGCCAGCGCTGATGGCCGTGGCGGTAGCGGTGAGGTCACGACCGGCAGCGAGGCCGAGATTGCCGCCGGCCGTGAGCGGCGCGGTATCCAGCGTGAGGTCACGGCCGGCACTGATCGCCAGGTTGCCGCCCGCGCTGATGCTGCCAAGCAGTGAGCTGTTGTTGAGCGCAACCGGGCTGATCTGCGAACTCAAACCGTTGATCTGCACCGCGCCCAGGCTTTGCGCGACGTTGACGCCGCTGAGCACGTCGTTGCCTGCAACGAGCGAAACATTTCCACCTGCCTTGATCGCGCCGCCATTCAAGAGGTTCTGTGCAGCATTGATGCTCAAGTCGCCGCCCGCGCTGATGGTGCCGCTGTTGAGCAGATTGCTGGCGGTGAGCTGCGCGTTCTGGCTGGCCGCGATGGCGCCGTTGTTGGTGATGTCGCCGCTGGCGTTCAGCACCACATTCTTGCCGGCGATGGTGGCGCCGCTGGCGGCGAGGTTCTTCGCGTCGGAGGCGCTCAGGTACACCACCGGTTCCAGCACCTGGTGGCCGTCCACGTTCACGTTGACCAGCCACACGATGTCCTGCGTGAGGTTGGCCATCTGCTCGGGCGTCAACGCCACGCCAACCGACAGGTTGAACTGCTGCGCCATCTGCACCGCGTTGTTCATCAGGTCGCGGTATTGATCCAGCGCATCGCTGGCGTCGGCCAGATAACGGCGGCCGGTGAGGTCGGTGATCTGGTCCAGCACCTGTTGTTGTTCGTAGAAGCCATCGCCCAGCCGCTGCTCGGTCTGCTGCGGATTGAAGCCAAGCTTCTGCAGCATGTAGTCGCTGCTGATGAACTTGCTGTACTGGGTGAATTGCGGATTGGTTTCGACCAGGAACTCGCTGCCGGGTTGCGTGTTGATGCTATAGAGCCCGGTCTGCGGCAATTTGATATTGGCGTTGGGGCCGACCAACGTGGAAACCACCTGTGAGGGTGCCAACGAAGCATTTCTGCCGTTGGCGGCCGGTGTGGAGCCAGCATTTCTACCGGTCCCATCGGAGGGACTCAGCGACGTGCCGCTTGTCTGGCCCGGGGCACTACCGAGCGAGATGGGTTTGGCACCGCCATCGCTGCCCGTCGCGCTGCCTACGGATGCGGCTGTGCCGCCACTCACCGTTTGGCCGCTGCTGTTGCCACCCAACCCAATTGCGTTCTGCACCGGCTGGCCGTTGGCGCCTACCGTCGTGTTGTTGATGTTCTGCGCGGTGATCGATACCGCGTTGCCCGCGCTCATGACCGCGGCAAGGCCTGGGCCGGCATCGTAGGTGATCCAGCCTGGCTGGCCTGCACCAAGCGTGATCGGCGCGGAATCCTGGTACGTGCCCCAGGTTTCATAGTCCTTGAAAGCCCAGTGGCGACCGCCGCTGTTGCTGACGTATTCGATGCCGGTCTGTTCGTTGATGCTTTCGCTCAACGTACCGGTGGGCGCAAAGGCGATGTTCTGCACGGTGTAGTTGCCAGCCGCACCGCCACCGTTGCTGCCGTTCTGGCCGTTGATGACGAGGTTGTTGCCCGCCGCAATGGTGGACTTGTCGTTCAGTACCGAGCCGTTGAGCGTGATGTTGCCGCCGGCCACCAGCTTGCTTTGCGCGCTGGCGGCAGAGAGCCGCTGTACGGCTGTCAGCGTGGCCGTGGTGATCGATTGCAGGTCGTTGTGCAGGATGTTGTGCGAGTCGCCATTGATGGACGTGCCGTTGCACCATTGGTCGCCATCCTTGCCTGGTGTGCCCTGACCACTGCAGAACGATTCCAGCGCGGCTTGCTGATCCGGCGTCAGCACCTGGCTGGCGGCGACATAGGGGGGTTTGTGCGTAGGGTCCGTATCGTCATAGCGATAGACCGCTTGTGGCGCACCCGTGGTGGTGTTCTGCGCTTGCTCGCTACCGGTGAGATCGTAAGTTGTAGTGGTGAACACTCGTCGCTGGTTGGTGAATTGATTGGCATTGATGGTGACGTTGCCATTGGCTTCGATGTCACCCGACAGGTTCGTCACCGCCTGGCTAAGGCCACCGCCAGCATTGGCACCGATGGTGATGTCGCCAGTGGTGAAAATGGTTGCGTCACGATTGAGCAAGGTGCCGCCCACGTACAACGCAACGCTGTTGCTGCCGGCAATCAATGCGCTTTGATAGGCGTTGTTGTCGGTCTGCGTGCCGAGGTCAGCACCATTGGTCAACGAACCAGCCGTCGCAGTGATAGTGCCGCCGATGATATTGGCCGTATTGGTCAACGCCCCCGCATTGAGCGTGATCGTGCTGCCCTCAATATTGCCTTCATTGCTCAGCGTGCCACCGGTGCTCAGCGTGGTGCTGTTGCTGTTGAGCGTGGCCCCCGCCGCATTGTCGATGTTCGCCGCAGTGACGGTGAGGTTGTTCGGCGCCTGCAGCGTTGCGTTTGCCGCATTGCTGAAATTGCCGGCAATGTTGAGCGTGAGGTTGTTGTTGGCAATGAGCTGATTGCCAATGTCGTTGGTGTAGTTGCCCCTCAGGGTGAGAGACAGGTTCTGACCGGCGGCGACCTTGCCTGCGCCGGTGAAGCTTCCGAGATTTAGATTGCCGCTGCCGTTGCTGGCCACGGCACCGCCGGCGTTGTCCAGCGAGGCCAGCGCAAGCGTCAGGTTGCCGCCGGTCTGCAGCGAGCCTTGCGCGTTTTCCAGCGAGGCGTTGCCGTTATTCCAATTGATGTCGCTGGCGGCGTAGACGGTGCCGCCGATATTGCTCATGCCGCCAAGGTTGAGCGTAAGCGTCTGGCCCGCCACCACCTTGCCGGCGTTGTTGTCCAGGTTCGCCGCCGAAAGCGCCAGCGCGCCTTGGCCGCCGAGCGTGCCGCCTTCATTGATCAGGTTCTGCGCCGCGCCGATGTTGGTGGCGCCCTGCCCGGTGTTGGCGATGCGGCCGTTGCTGTTGTCGATGCTCGCGGTGTTGAGTGTCAGCGTGGCGCTGCTGTTGCCGCTGCCTGCTTCGATCTTGCCGGCGTGGTTGCTCAATGCGCCGCTGGAGAGGTTTAGCGAATCCAGCGCCTGCAGCGCACCGCCGTCATTGGTGAGATTGCCTTGCGCCGTCACGCCCAGGTTGGTGCCGGCGTAGACCTGACCTGCGTTGCCCAGGCTGCCAGTGTTCAGCGTTACCGCGCCATTGCCGCCGATAAAGCCGCCTGCGCCATTGGTCAGTGCACCGGTGGTGGTGAGGTTGAGGGCTTGCGCATCGGTGAGCTTGATGAAGCCCCCGGTGTTGTCCAGCGTACCCGCGCTGGCATTCAACGCACCGCCCGCCTGGATCGTGCCGCCGTTGTTGGTGAGTGCCTGCGCGATGGTAAGGCCGACGTTGTTGGCGATCAGCGTACCGGCAGCGTTATTGAATGCATTGGCTTTGGCGGTGATGTCGTTCGACGTGCTTAGCGTGCCACTGTTGTTGGACAGCGTGCCGCCGCTCTGCAGAGCAAGCGCACCGTTGCCGGCGATCTTGCCGCTGCTGTTGGTCAAGTCACCGGACGCAGCCAGGCTGAGCGTGCCGCTGCCGGCGTCCTGCACCACGCCGCTGGTGTTGTCGATGGAGCCGGCGCTGATGGACAGGCTTTTCGCATTGGTGCTCAGCACGCCGCCGGCATTCTCGAATGCGCCGGTGAACGACAGGTTGAGTGCCGTATTGCCGGTCTGAATCAGCGAGCCATTCTGATTGTTCAACGCGGCAGCTTGCAGCACGAGCGTGCCGGCGCTGAGCTTGCCGCTGGTATTGATGACGCTACCGGCCGCGTTGAGGTTGACGGTGCCGTTTGCCGCGAGATCGCCGCTGGCGTTGCTGATGTCGCCTTGATGCGCAAGCAGCGCGATGGTGTTCGCGCGCTCCTGCCCGCCCGACAGATCGATGGCGCTGCCGCTAAGGCTTAGCGTGCCCGCCGCAAGCGCATGGCCGTTGTCGGCCAGGTTGCCGCTGGTGGTCACGGTGAGATCGCCGCTGCTGCCGAGCGAACCACTGTTCTGCAAGCCGGCAGCGAGCGTGCCATGGCCGCTGAGGCTGCCGGCGGTGACGGTGGTGTTGCCTGCTGCCGCCAGCACGCCGCTGTTGCTGAGCGCACCGCCGACATGCCACACCGCGTTACCCAAGGCATACGCCGTACCGGTGTTGCTTGCATTGCCTTGCGTGGTGACGTTCAGCGATGCATCGCTGCGCAAGGTACCGGTATTGGCGAGGCTTGCGGCCGACAGGCTGAAGCCCTGCGCGCCATACACCGTGCCGTTATTGGTCAAGCCGCCACCCAGTTGCAGCGTGGTCAGCTGCGTACCGTAGAGCGTGGCGTTGGTTTCATTGGTGATGGCGCCCGCGCCGTTGATGGCGAGATTGCCGCCAGCCTGGATGACGCCGGCGTTGTCGAGCAGTGATGCGGTATCGGCACTCACGTCGCCCGCGGCGAGCAGCTTGCCGGTGGCCTGGTTGATCAGTGTTGCGTTGTGCTGGAAAGCCAGCGTGCCGCCAGATTGCAGGCTGCCGCTGTTGTTGACGTTTGCCACCTGCAGCGTGGCGTTGCCGCCGCTCTGCGTCTGCCCGCTATTGGTGAGGCTTGCGGCGGTGAGCGCAAGCGTCAGGCCGGTGACGACGGTGCCGCTATTGCTTAACCCTCCGGTGCTGCTCAGTTGCGTGGCGCCAGCAGCGCTCAACTTGTGTTCGTTACTGAGCGAACTGCCAGTGATGGTGAGGTCACCGGTATCGGCCTGCAGCGTACCGCTGTTATCGACGCTGTTTCGCGCAATGACGCTAGCGGCGTTCTTGGCCTCCAGCGTGCCGGCATTGGCAAAACTGCCGGCGTTGAACGTTACGTTCTGGCCACCGTAGATGTCGCCCGTGCCGACGGAGCTGAAAGCACCACCCACCTGTGCAGAAAGATTGCCGCCGACGGCATACAGCTCACCGCTGTTGCTGAAGTCGCCGCCGCTTTGCAGGTTCAAGGCTTGCTGCGCCTGGATGGCGCCGCTGCTGATGACATTGCCGCTGCTGTTGAGCGTGAGCGTATCCGTGCTGCGCAAGGCACCACTGTTGTTTACGCTGCCGGCGTTGAACGTGGCCGTGCTTGCCGCGTAGAGCGTGCCGGCGTTGTTCAGTGCCTGGGCCAGAGCGAGATTGAAACGATTGCCTGCATAGATCGTTGCGTTGGCTGCATTGGTGAGCGACGCCGCATGCAGAATGGCCAGATCGCTGCCAGCCTGCAGCACACCCGCATTGCTGATGCTGCCGGTCTGGTTGAGCGTCAGCGCTCCGTTGGCAAGCCACTGCGCGCCAGCACCGTTGTTGAGGTTGGCGCCGGCGAGTGTCGCGTTGCCCTTGGCGTTGATGCTCGCTTCGTTGCTCAACGTGGCGGCGGAAAGCGTGAGATCGCTGCCGCTTTGGATCTGGCCACCGGCTTGGTTGTCGAAACTCGCCGCGCTCAGGTTGATGGCCTGTCCGCTGATCAGCACGCCACTGTTCTGTGCCGTGCCGCTCAGCTGCGCTTGCAGGTTTTGCGCGGCGCTCAACGTGCCGGCATTGGCAAAGGTGCTGGCGTTGAGGGCGATGCCCGCCTGGTCGGATTGCAGCTTGCCGCTGTTGATGAAGGCGCCGCCCAGCATGAGGGTATCGGCTTGCTGCGCTTCGATGCTGCCGAGGTTGCTGAGCGATGCCGCATTGATCGCCACGCTCTGGCTGCCATAGACGTCGCCGCCGGACTGGTTGGCGAACGCGCCGCTGAGCGTCGCCGTCCACGCACTGCCCAGCGCATACAGCTTGCCGCTATTGCTCAGGCTGCCGCCGCTCAAACCCAATGCGCCGCCTGCCTGCACGGCGCCGCTGGTATTGAATTGCGCGGAGGTCAACGACACATTGCCGTTCGCAACCAAGGTACCGGTGCTACTCAAGCTGCTGCTGGCATTGAGCGTGGCATTGCCGCTGGCGCTCAGGGTGCCGCTATTGGCGAGCGTCGCCGTGGTGACGTTGAGATTGCCGGCGTCGGCCTGCAGCGTGCCGCTGTTGCTGGCGTTGCCGCCGATCTGCAGGCTGGCGCCTTGCGCCGCTTCCATCGCACCGGCGTTATTGAAGGACGCCGCCGTGAGGTTGAGCGCCGCGCCGCTGTAGAGGCTGCTGGCGGCGGCGTTGTTCACGGCGCCGCCGGCATGCATCGTCAGCGCGCCGTTCTGTGCTTCGATCTGCCCGCCGTTGCTGACTTGTCCGCTCGCCGACAGCGTCATGGCATTGCCGCTGTAGAGCGTGCCGCTGTTGGTGACATCGCTGCTGACGAGGTTCACCGCACCGCCCGCGGCGAGCGTGCCCTGGTTGTTCAGCGCCTGCGCGGCGTTGATGGCGAGATCGCCGGTGGCCGTGGTCTTGCCACTCAGCACCACCTGGCCGGCACTGGTGATGGAAAGGTCGCCGTTCTGCGCGGCGATCTGGCCCTGGCTGTTCACGCCCAGGCCCGCTTCGGTGCCGATCAGGCGAATCGCATTGGCGTACATGCCACCCAGTGCGGATACGTCCAGCGCGACGGCAGGCGTGGCGCCAGTAGCGGCCAACGGCTGCGTGGCGAGCGTGGCGTAATCGATGTGGTTGGGGCCGGTGATCACGTTGAGCTGCTGCGCCCACACGCCGGCATTGATCTGCACCGCACGCGCGAGCAGGTCGACCTGGTCGGTGTTGCTGCTCAGCAAGCCTTGCGTGTTGACGGTGATGGTGCCGCCGCTGACGTTGAAGCCGGAGAGCCCGCCATTGGCGTCAAGAATCGGCACGCCTGTCACCAGCGTGCCGCGTGGTGCGTTGATGAAACCGCAGCCGCCGCAGGTGATGCCGTTGGGGTTGGCGACGATCACTTGCGCGGCGTGGCCGGCCACCTCCATCGCGCCGTTCAGGGCGCTTGGCTGGGTGGAGGTGACTTCGTTGAGGATGATCTGGGCGTATTGGCCGGCGCCGAGATTCGGGTTGCCGTTGATGTAGCCGGACAGCTGCGTGTTGCTGATGGCGCCGCTGTTGTTGAGGATCAGGCCGTTGTTGGCGACGTTGAATTGCTGGTACGTGTTGTGCGACACGCCCGCGTTGTTCGGCGCGGCGATGTTGACCACGGGTACGCCGTTGGGGGCGGCGATGACGCTGGTGCGGGTGTGGCCGTCTGGGGTCGTTTGGGCGTGCGCAGCAGGGAAACCCAGTGCAAGCGTCAACGCGGCCCACAGTGCCTGGCGGCGAAATGATTGCGCCAGCTGGCTAGAGGTATGGCGTACAGCAGTGTCCTTCATGGCATCGATCCTCGATGTATCCCCTGCATGCCGGCGGCGCCGGCATGTCGTTCAAACTGCAACTCACATCAGTACGTGTAGATCCATTGCATGCCCGCGGTGGGCCGGCGCACCGGAAAACCGCGAGGCGCCTGCAGCGGCCAGCCGGCGAACAGATCCCAGCTGAGGCCCCAGCGTGAACCGCGCACGCCGGTCACCACGCCGCTCAGGCTGTGGCTGCCGTAATTGCGTGGCGCTTCGCCGCCGACGTGGCCGGCATCGATGCCGCCATACAGCACCACGCCGCTGCTACCGATCGGCAGGTTCAAGGTGTTGCGCCAGTACGCGCCATAGTTGCCGCCCAGCACGGTGTTGCCGTCGTAGCCACGCACGGTGTAGCGGCCACCGAGCGTGATGTAGTCCTCGGCATAAAGACGGTCGCCGGTGGCTTGCGCGTGCAGTTCCGACAGCCACAGCCAGGGCGTGCCGAACAGGTGGAATGGCGTGCTCAAGCTGCCATCGAAAATCGTCACGCCGTAACGGTTGGTGGGGCCACCGTTGACGCTCGGTTGCCATTGCCCGCCCATCCAGGGCACACCCCAGCGATAAGCAAGACGAAGATCCAGTTGCGATGCGCCGATGTAGCGGCGCTGCACCAGTGCAAGCTCGGCTGACGTCACCTTGCGGCGCTGCGTTTGCACTTCCACGCTGTCGACATAGCTGTGCTCGTGACGCGTGGCGACGGTCATTTCGAGCGAGGTGCGGCTGCGCGCATCACGATGCAGCAGGCGCGTGGCGCTGAAGGCGGTGCTGCGCGAGCTGCCGGTGTAGGCAAAGGTTTGCAGCGAGCCGAAGACCGATTGCCGATAGCTGTAGTTGGACGAGGTGAGGCTGAAGGTCCAGTCGCGCCACGGCACGCTGTAGTTGAAATTGCCGCCGTGCGTGCCTTTGACGTGGTCGTAGTCGCCCACGCTGTGGGTATAGCCAATGCTGAGCAGGTCGTTGATGCCGAGCGGCTGGTCGATGGCTAGCGTGAGGCCGCCTTGTTCCTTGCCAGTGTCGTAGGCGCCGCTGTCGTCGAGATTGGCGATCAGGCGCCAGGATTTGCCGCGTGCAACGCTGAGCACCAGATCCGACGTGCCCGGTTGCACGCCGGGCGCGATGTCGATCTTGGCATCTTGCGAGGGCACGCGCTTGAGCTGTTCCAGCCCTTGTTCGATCGCGCGCAGGTTCAGCACATCGCCCGGCTTGATCGGCAAGGCGTTCTGCCAATCGGCCGGCGCCGAACCGGGTGCGAAGCGCACCGCACCCACCGTGCCCGCCAATAAAACGACGCGCAGTTTGCCGGTGGCGAGGTTCTGTTCCGGAATCACCACACGGCTGGTGATGTAGCCGCGCGCAAGAATCAGGTCGGACGTGCGATGCGCGAGCAGGCGCAGGCCATCCTGGCCGATGCATTGGCCGCGGTAGGCATCGAGATACGTCTGCACGAACCCGAACTGCTCGCTATGCGCGCCTTCGAGCGTGATGGTGTCGATGCGAAAGCATGGCGTTTCCGCCGGCACCTTGGTGATGCGGTAATTGGTCTGGCGCTCGGGCTGCAGACGAACGTCAGGCGCCGCGCGCAGTGCCTGGCGCTGTTCGGCCTGGCGTTGCGCCTGATCGCGCTGGACCTGCTCGGCCTGCGTGGTTTGCGCGCGTGCCACGGGCGTAAGGCCCGTGGCCACGGCGACCAAGCTTGATGTTGCCCAGATTCGCCACGTCACTGTGGGGCGGCGCTCGGGCGAACGCCGCCAAAATCCCCTGTTCCTGTCACGCATACTGCCAACTACTCCCTGCAAGCCGTCTCTAGCCCCTGTTCACCGCATTCCTTTGGTTCCTGCGGTCTATCGACCAGCCTATGCGCTGACATGGCTTGTCGGTGTGGGTTTATTGTAGCGTGAGGTTTGTCTCACTCCATCAGATTTTTCCGAGGAGCGGGGGGCGCAAAACGACATCCTGGGTTGGCGCGTGATGCGATCTGTCATGAAAACGGCGCGTCCACCATCGTCGCCCCGGCGAACACCCTGTCTCGTGTTCAAAATCTGACGTAGGTTGAAAGTCCAGTCTTGCGAGGACCGCTCCCTCCCTTGCGGTAATAGAGGAGGGAATGGTTTTTGGCGATGACCCAGATACCTGCTTCGCTGCGAAGCAATTTACCGAAGTGCCCTTAAGAAAGTTCTTCAGTGCGGAGCATTGCCCCGTTCCGCTACGTCAACAACTCCCGCAACCTCGACGCCAGATCCGTATGCCGATACGGCTTGCTGAGTACCGGAAATTCCAGATCCTCCTTGTCGCCGAGTTGGGCGTAGCCAGTAACGAGCAATACCTTGAGATGGGGTTGCTGCCGGCTTGCCACGCGTGCCAGGGCAATGCCATCCATCGAGCCCGGCATGATCACGTCGGACAGCAACAGTGCGTAGTCGCTGTTCTGATCAAGCATTTGCAGCGCGGAGTCCGCGTCGTTGGCGACGCTTACCTGGTAACCGAGCAGCTCCACCATTTGCTTGGTGGTGATGGCGACGTCGTCGCGGTCTTCCACCAGCAGGATGTGTGGCGCCGTGGAGGGCGCTGGGCTTTCGTCGAGAAGCTCCTGTCGCGGTGCCTCGATGTAAGGCAGCAGCAAATGGATGGATGTGCCCAGGCCTTCCTTGCTTTCTACATACAACGTGCCGCCGGACTGCCGCGCGAAACCGTATGCCACCGACAGGCCAAGCCCCGCGCCCTTGCCTTCGGTCTTGGTAGTGAAGAACGGATCGAGCACGCGGTTGACGATGTCTGGCGGAATGCCAGGGCCGTTGTCGGCGATGACGATCTCCACGTAACGGCCCGGTTCGATACTGCGCCGCGCCGCTTCGATGCGTGGTAGATCGCGGTTGAACGTGCTGATATCCAATCGCTGGTCCGCCGCGTCTTTCATCGCATCGCGCGCATTGATGGCGACGTTGACGATGATTGGCTCCATCTGCGCGGGATCGGCCATGCAAAGCCATAGCTGCGGCTGCAAGTGCAGGTTGACCTGAATCTGCTCGCCCAGCGCCTGCGTCAGCACGCTGCTCAGGCGCTCCAGCAATTGGTTGATGTCGATCGGCCGGGAAGCGAAGACTTGGCGCTTGGCAAACACCATCAACTGCTTGGTGAGTGTGCTGGCGCGGTCGATCGCACGACGGCAGGTTTCGATGGTGCGGCCGGTGCGGCGGGCGATGTCCTCGTTGGTGGCTACGCTGAGTTCGATCATTTCCAGCGAGCTCTGGATCACCTGCAACAGATTGTTGTAATCGTGCGCGACGCCGCCGGTGAGCTTGCCGAGCGCTTCCAGCCGCATGGCTTGCTGCAGGGCATCTTCGGTTTCCTTGCGTTGCGAGATATCGCGTTGGTAGCCGAAGTAATAGGCCACCTGCCCGTCGTCATCGCAAACGGGGCAGACGTACAGCAGGTTCCAGAACGTGCTGCCGTCCTTGCGATAGTTGAGCAGCTCGACGGACGCTTCGCGCCGTTCGCGCAGGGCATCGGCAATCTCGCGCACCACGTCCTGGTTGGTGTCACGTCCCTGCAAGAATCGGCAGTTGCGCCCGAGCACTTCCTCGCGCCCATAACCGGTCATGCGAAGGAAGGCGTCGTTGGCATAAAGGATGGCCTGCGCCGGCGTGGCGTCGGTCACGATGATCCCGACGCTGCTGGCTTCGATACCTTTGGCCAAGGTGGCGGTATCGACACATGTGCTTGAGTGAAACGGCAATCCTGGCACGCTGCTTTGCAGACCTGCGCGCGGGTTCATAAGCGCCTCCTGGTCGAGTTCTTTCTACTACCGAAAACATCGTGGCCGCGTGAAGAAGTGCCAGACTTTTTCATGACGGCATATGGACAAAATCTGTCCGCTGCACCGCCGTGTGTGCACAGGATTCACGATGACATGACAACCACTGAAGACATGATTCGGAAACCTTGCGTTTCCTCATCGGCCAGACGCAGGCCGGCACCGCCCGGTTCCGGTGTAGGTCCGGCTATTGCACCGCGGCATGCGCGGCGCCCTTGGCAACTGTTAGGGTTGCCTGATATAGATCGATTTAAATGGGGTGCGCACGGTGGCGCCAGTCGCCACCGCGCAACGGGTATCCACGCAATTGACGGCTGATCAGCATGCTTGAATCCATCCGCTTGTCCGCAGGCGCCTCACGGCCTTTCTCGAAGATTGCCTTGTTGTCACTGCTGTTGCTGCCGCTGGCAACCTGCAACGTCAGCGCGCAGACCACCTCGCAGAACCTGGACAGCGGCTGGCGCTTCCGCCTGCTGGAAGGCGACGCGCATGCCAAAGACCACCACGACGCCACGCGCTGGCACAGCGCCAACGTGCCCGGCACGGTGCAAACCGACTTGATGGCGCTGAAGCTGCTGCCCGATCCGTACTATCGCGACAACGAAGCGCGGGTGCAGTGGGCGGGGCTGAGCGATTGGCAATACCAGACCACGTTCCATGTCGACCAGGCCACGCTGGCACGCGATCACGTGGAGTTGGTGTTCGATGGCCTGGATACCTTTGCCGATGTCTATCTCAATGGGCAAAAGCTGGCCTCTGCGGACAACATGTTCCGCCGCTGGCGCGTGCCGGTGAAATCCGCCTTGCATGAAGGCAGCAACACGCTGGAAGTACGGCTGTATTCGCCGATCAAACGCCTGCTGCCGTGGCTGCTCAAGCAACCGTATGCGTTGCCCGGCGAGTTCGATTCCGCGTTCGGCGACGAGCCGAAAGGCAAGCAGACGGCCAACTACGTACGCAAAGCCGCTTATCAATACGGTTGGGATTGGGGCCCGCGCGTTGTCACCGCAGGCATCTGGCAACCGGTGCATCTGGATAGCTGGAACGCGCTGCGCGTGGATGGTTTCCACGTGCAGCAGAACTACGTAAGCGCGGAAGCCGCGCAGGTGGCGGCGCAGTTCGAAGTGCTTGCCGATGCCAGCAAGACGGTGCATGTGAGCGTGGATGCGCTAGGCCCGGATGGCCAGATGGCCGCGCACGTGGAGCAGGACGTCACTGTCGACTCCGGCAGCAACACCGTGAGCGTGCCGCTGCGCATCGCCAATCCCAAGCGCTGGTATCCGGCCGGTTACGGCGCGCAGGACATGTATACGTTCAAGGCCAGCCTGCGCGATGGCGGCACCGAGCTATACAGCGTGCAGCGCGCCACCGGCCTGCGCACGGTCGAACTGCGGCGCGAAAAAGATGCCTGGGGCAGAAGCTTCGCCTTCGTGGTCAACGGCATCCCGGTGTTCGCCAAAGGCGCGGACATGATCCCGTTCGACAGCTTCCCGCCGCGCGCCACCAACGCGCAGATGGAACGCGTACTGCAATCCGCGCGCGACGCCAACATGAATGCGGTGCGCATCTGGGGCGGCGGCTACTACATGCCGGATGCGTTCTATGAAATGACCGACCGGCTGGGCTTGATGGTGTGGCAGGATTTCATGTTCGGCGGCGCGATTCCGCCGAGCGACGTCGCCTTCGTCGAGAACACCAAGCAGGAAGCCATCGAGCAGGTGAAGCGTCTGCGCGATCATCCCAGCATCGTGCTCTGGTGCGGCAACAACGAAGTGCAGACCGGCTGGGATGGCTGGGGCGATCGCCTGGCGCTGAAGAAAGCCATTTCGGGCGACGAGCGCGAGAAGCTGGTGACCGGCATGGTCGACCTGTTCAGCAATACGCTGCGCAACGTGGTCACGCAATACGACCCATCTGTGCCGTACTGGGCCAGTTCGCCCAGCACCGATTACGACGGCCCGGCCAACGTGCTGGATGACGGCGATTACCACTACTGGAATGTGTGGTCGGGCGAAGCCAAGCCAGTGACGGAATATCTCAACATCACGCCGCGCTTCCAATCCGAATACGGCCTGCAGTCGTTTCCGGAGATGCGCACCATCCGCGCCTTTACGCAGCCGGGCGATCTGCAACCGGAATCGCCGGTAATGCGCGCGCACCAGAAGTTCGACAGCGGCAACGGTAACAAGCGCCTGTTGCTGTACATCACGCGCAGTTATGGCGAACCGAAGGATTTCGAATCGTTCGTGTATCTGAGCCAGGTGATGCAGGCGGAAGGTATTCAATTGGCTGCCGAGCATCTGCGCGCTTCGCGTCCGCAAGCGATGGGCTCCATGTATTGGCAGCTCAACGACGTATGGCCGGGCGCCTCCTGGGCCAGCATCGATTACTTCGGCCGCTGGAAGGCACTGCAGTTCCATGCCAAGCGCTTCTACGCGCCGCTGCTGATCGCCGCCTTGCGCAACAACGGAAGCACGACGGTGTCGCTCGTTTCCGACAGCACCTCGCCCACCACGCTGCACTGGCGCATGCGCACGATGGATTTCGCCGGCAAGGTGCTGAGTACGCATGAGGACGACGCCAATGTTGCCGCGCTGAGCAGCACCAAGGTGGCGACGTATACGGATGCGCAGCTGCTCAATGGCGCCGATCCCCATGCGACATTCGCAGTGTTCGAGCTGCTGGATGGCGACAAGGTGGTGTCTCGCAATCTGGTGTTCTTCGATGAAGCCAAGACGCTGGCCTTGGCCGTGCCGCGGATCCATACATCGTTGGCTGCCGGCGCGGATGGCTATACGTTGACCTTGTCGAGCGACACGCTGGCGCGCGATGTGTGGCTGTCGTTCGGTGATCTGGATGCCGAGGTGTCGGATAACTCGTTCGATCTGTTGCCGGGGCAGAGTGTGACGCTCACGGTGCATAGCAAGGCGGGGCTGGATAAGTTGCAGCACGCGTTGCGGGTGCGGGATTTGGCGGGTGTGATGAAAGCTGCTCATTAAACCGCTTCAACGCGCCATGCTTGCTCGTCATTCCGGCGAAGGCCGGACGGAGCGCGCAGCGCGGAGGACATTCGAAGGATGCCCCGAAGGAGTGAGCGAAGCGAATCATCCAGTGCAAATACATCGTGCGCAGCACTCAACATAAAAATGTCGTGTCCTTCGGACGCAATATTTGTACTGGATTGACCAGCTTCGCTGTTGTAAAGCGCTTCGGCGTTCGCCGGAATGACGGTTCTGCCAGGAGATACTTCTAAGCCATGCCCACACGCCGCGACTTCCTCAAACTCGTAAGCACCGCCACCGCCGCCGGCATCAGCGGCATCGCCTTGCCTGCGCTGGCTGGCACGACAGCGAACTACACCAGCCACCGCCCGCCTCTCGCCAAGCGCAAATTCGTCAGCCAGGCTGTCGAGCAGCAACTCGCCAGCGTCAAGGCTGCCATCGCTGATCCGAAGCTCGCCTGGATGTTCGAAAACTGCTACCCGAACACGCTCGACACCACGGTGGAACTGGGCACGCTCGACGGCAAGCCGGATACCTTCGTAATCACCGGCGATATCGACGCCATGTGGCTGCGCGATTCGTCCGCGCAGGTGGTGCCATACATCCCGCTGGCCAAGAACGATCCGGCGCTGCAGCGCTTGTTTCGCGGCTTGATTCGTCGCCAGGCGCGCTGTATCCGCATCGATCCGTATGCGAACGCCTTCATGCCCGACCCGCACGCCAAGCCGCTGAAATGGTCGGTGCAAGACAACACCGATGTGAAGCCAGGCGTCGGCGAGCGCAAATGGGAAATCGATTCGCTGTGCTATCCCATTCGTCTTGCACACGGTTATTGGCAGGCCGCGGGTGACACCGAGCCGTTCGATGATGACTGGCGCACTGCGATGCATCTGGTTCTTAAGACGTTCCGCGAGCAACAACGCAAGCACGATCACGGGCCTTATCACTTTCAGCGCATGTCGGAAATTCCCACCGAATCGCTGATGTTGAGCGGCTACGGCAATCCCACGCGGCCGAATGGGATGATCCATTCCATGTTCCGCCCGTCCGACGACGCCTGCCTGTATCCGCTTTCGGTGCCATCCAACCTGTTTGCCGTGCTGTCGCTGCGGCAGCTGGCGACGATGAGCCGCGCCATCCATCACGACGACGCTTTCGCTGCCGATTGCGAAGCGTTGGCGAACGAAGTGGAACAGGCGGTGCAAAGGGATGGCCACATGCGCGATGACCATGGCCAAGCCTTCTTGGCCTACGAAATCGACGGCTTCGGCAATCAGCTGTTCATGGACGATGCCAACGTACCCAGCCTGCTCGGCCTGCCGTATCTGGGTTGCTGTGACCGCAATGATCCCCTCTATCGCCGCACGCGCGAACTGGTGTGGAGCACGCGCAATCCCTATTTCTTTCGCAGCAAGGCCGCCGAAGGTATCGGCGGTCCGCATGAAGGGCTGCGCATGATCTGGCCGATGTCGATCATGATGTATGCGCAGACCAGTTTGGATGTGGCAGAGATCCGGCAGTGCTTGAGGTGGCTGCGCGATACCGATGCCGGCAGTGGCTTCATGCATGAGTCGTTCGATCAGGATGATCCGGCCAAATTCACGCGTAGCTGGTTCGCGTGGGCGAATACCTTGTTTGGCGAGTTGATCGTCGATATTCAGCGCAAGCATCCGGAGCTTCTGCGCTAAGCGCCGATATCCAGGCTGGGATGCAACCCCAGCTTTCGGCGGGGCGACTGAGGCTGGGATGCAATCCCAGCCTACAAGAGCAAAAAAGGGGCAAGGCGCCATCGTTTTTTATACGGAGGGAGCGGGGAGTTGATGGCGCCTTGCCGAAACCGAAAACCTCAGGGCCGGCCGAGCGCAATCCTTGCCGCACGTTTCACACCGCCGGCGCGATACATATCGCGAAACAGGTTCTTCCATTCCGCAAACGCGATGACGAACGGATTATGGGAACCGATGGGGTGCACCAGGCCGTAGCGGATCGGCTCGTCCTTGTTCTCCAGGCGCAAGGTGCCGAACATGCGATCGAAGATGATCAGTACGCCGCCGTAATTGCAGTCAAGGTACTGCTCGTTCGAGCCGTGGTGAACGCGATGGTGGGCCGGTGTATTCAACACCCACTCCAGCGGACCGAGCCTGCTGATGGCTTCGGTATGCAGAAAGAATTGATAGTGCAGATCCGCGGCGATCAACAGCATGACCATGCGCGGATCGAAGCCGGCAAAGATCAGCGGCAGATACAGCAGCCAGCCCATCGAGAACAGACTCGTCCAGCCCAGCCGCACTGCGGCGAGAAAGGTCATTTCCTCCGGCGAGTGATGCACGGCGTGCGTGGCCCACAACCAGCGCACGGTGTGGCTGAGCCGGTGGAACCAGTAGTACGCGAACTCCACCAGCACGAAGCACACGACCCACACCCGCCAATCGGTCATCGACCAATGCACAGGCGCCCATTGGCTGGCCAGCATATAGACGCCGCCAACGACCACGGCGCTGAGTATGCCGAATACGGCACGGCCAACACCGATACCCACTGAGGCCAGCGCGTTGCTGGTGTTGTAGCCGCGGCGCGCGACAGCTTTGCGCCAGAACCATTCGGCAATCACGGCGCTGAGCATCAGCAGATAGAGAATGGGGGAATGAAGGGCGTGATACATACGGTGGTCCTGCGTACAGTGGCGTGAGGCCATGATCTGGCAGGCGCCTGGAAAGAGGTTTTCCGATCTGCGCGCAAATGTGACTGGCGGTTACCGTGCGCACCACTTGTAACGCAGTGTCATCGTTATCTCGCGGCCGAGGTCATGAAGGCATACGCGCCGATCAGGAAGAAAGTGTTCAGCAACAGGATCGCGATCAAGGCCGACACGAACTGCAGTACGTCAGCCCAGCCCGCGCGGCGGCGGGGCGATGCACCGGCCAGCGAAAAAACATTGGTTATGACGTGACCCATGGCAAGCGCTTCCATTCAATCGGACGCAAGACAGCCTATGCGGATCGCCGCGTACGAGTGTTGCCGGATCGCAGGAAGTTGTTACATGGTGTTTCAGCCATCTCCCCGGTAGCGCCTTGACCCTAAAATCAGCGTATGGCCTAAGGAGGTTTTCTTGAGCGTCGCAAATCCCCGCGTACTGGTGCTCGACGACGATGCCGAACTGCGCGGCATGCTGCGGCGTTATCTGGGTGAGCACGGTTTCGACGTGACGGCCGTCGCCACCGCCGAACAGCTCGATCGCCATTTGCAGCGCGAGCCGTACGATGCCTTGGTGCTCGACCTGATGATGCCGGGCGAAGACGGCCTCTCGATCTGCCGCCGCTTGCGCGTGACAGGGCAGACCATTCCCATCCTGATGCTGACGGCCAAGGGCGATCCGGTGGATCGCATCATTGGGCTTGAAATGGGCGCGGACGATTACCTGTCCAAGCCGTTCGATCCGCGTGAGCTGATTGCGCGCCTGCACGCCATGTTCCGGCGGCAACGCATGCTGCACAGCGAAGCCACGTGGAGCAGCGATGAGGTCACCGCATTCGGCCCCTTTACCTTCAACGTGTCGCGCATGGAGCTGTTGCGCGGCGATCAGGCCATTGTGCTGTCGAGCATGGAATTCCAGCTGTTGCGGGTATTTGCCGCCAATCCGCGCCGGCCGATGAGCCGCGATCATCTGCTGGACAAGATCAAGGGCCGCGACCACGAATCGATGGACCGCAGCCTGGATGTGCAGGTGCTGCGCCTGCGCCGGAAGATCGAAGATGATCCGCGCGAGCCGCGTTACATCCGCACGGTGTGGGGTGTGGGCTACGTATTCGTGCCCGACGGAAATCAGCATGGCTAGGTTCTGGCCAAAGTCGCTGTTCGGCAGGAATCTTCTGTTGCTGTTTGGCCTTGCCTTGGTGGTGCAGGCATCGGGCCTGGTAACGCTGCTGTACGTGGTGCGGCCGCGCGTGGTGGAAGGCGGCGCGTTGCTGGCGATGCAGATCAATACGCTCGATAGCGTGCTGTCCGGCGTGCCTGCATCGCAGCGCGACTATTACATTCAGCGCATCGAGCGCGACAACGCGTTGCGAGTGCTGGAAACCGACGCACCCGAAGAAGCGCATCGCCCGAGCAGCATGCTGGTGGCGCTGTTCCTTGGTTCCGTGCGCAAGCATTTGCACACGAACATTCCATTCACCTGGCATAGCCAGCCGCAGCCCGAGTTGCTCGCCAATATCGATATAGGCGGCAAACGCTATTGGATCGCCTTGCCTATTGGCGTGCAGTTGCAGACCCGTGTGCTGCTGTCGACGATACTGCTGTCCGCCGTGATGGCGATTGCCGCGTTGCTGGTAGCCATGCTGATCCAGCGGCGCATCAACCGGCCGCTGCAGGATATTGTGGCCGCGGTGCGCAAGGTCGGCGAAGGCGGCGAACCGGAGCGGCTACCCATTGATGGCGCGAGCGAACTCGCCGGCATGGCGCGCCAACTCAATGCCACGTTCGACAGCCTCAAGGAAATGGAATCGACGCGCGCCGTGATGCTGGCCGGCATTTCGCACGATATCCGCACGCCGCTGACCAAGCTTCGTCTCGCCCTGGCGATGCATGAGCGGGATGGCGATGACGATGCGTACATCCACTACATCGACCAGATCGATGCGATCGTCGGCCAGTTTCTCGATTTCGGCCGCGGCGGTTACGACGAGCCGTTCGCCGAAGGCGATCTGAATGTATTGATCCGCCAACTTGCCGGCCTGTTCGAAGAGCAGGGACACGTTTTTCAGCTTGGCTTGCAGCCGCTACCTGCCTATCGCTTTCGGCCGGTAGCGATGTCGCGCATCGTCACCAACCTGATGGACAACGCGGTCAAATACGGCGTGCATGGATTGTCTGTAAGCAGTTGGTATGAGCACGAGCTTATCCATATTGCAGTGCGCGACGCCGGCCCCGGTTGGCCGGATGAGCACAAGCGCATGCTGTTGACCAAACCATTCGTACGCGCCAGCGATGCGCGCACGGGTATCGGTGGTACCGGCTTGGGTCTTGCCATCGTGGAGCGGTTGGTGCGCCTGCATGGCGGTAGCCTGCAATTGAAGGATCGTCCTGGTGGCGGTGCGGAAGCGCTCGTCACGTTGCCTGGGCGGCCAGCCTAGGCGTTGCCTTCATGGCAGCGGCAATAATCGTAGGCTGGGATGCAATCCCAACTGCTTTATGGCTTCCTGATGCTGGGATTGCATTCCAGCCTACACAAACGCCAGGCGCGCATCACAAGACTGCATAGATGCTTTTGCACCCGCACTGCAACGCCCTGAAATAGTTTCCTCCGCCAGCGACATACTTCGCCAACAGCTCATGCCTAGGATGCGTGTCCGTCACGGTACCGATAGACCGTGGCCCTGCCATTCATTCGAGGATTTTTCCCATGCGCAAGTTGATTCCATTCCTATTCGCCCTTGCACCGGCGTTGGTGCTGGCTGCGCCACAAGCCGGCGACGCGATATCCGCCCAGCAAATGATGAGCAAGCTCGCGGAGCGATTTAATCAGGCCGATGCCGATCACGACGGCAAGCTGACGCTGGATGAAGCGAAAGCAGGCATGCCGCGTGTTGCGGAGCATTTCGACGAGATCGATGCGGACCATCGTGGCTATGTGACGCTGGATCAGATCGCCTCGTACATCGCCAGCAAGCGCCGCGGCGACTGATGCAGCAAGCAAGCGAGTCCCCACGCTTGCTTGCCGGTCCATCTCATTCAATCCGGAGTAGAGACATGAAAGCGAAACTGCGCGTTGCTTCCTTATGTTTTGCAATAACCATGATGGGTGCCCTACCCATGCTGGCCCACGCATCGACGACCGTGGTCACTCACTGGGCGCCCGGCACCGTCACCGCCGTGCACACCTACGGACCTTACTGGGGCGTGCAACCTGTGGCCTGTTGCAGCTACGGCGGCGCCGTGGCGGCCGGTGTGGCCGCGGGCTTGGTCACGGGAGCGGCTATCGCCAGCGCGCCCAAGCCGACGGTGGTCTACACACCGCCGCCAGTAGTGACGTTGCCGGTGGTCTACGTAACGCCGCCGCCGGTCCGCTACTACTACGTACCCTGAGTGTGGGGGCAGGTGCCATGTGGCCTTCATTGAAACGAATTGCGCCCGTCGTATGCGTCGGACTGTTGGCGGGATGCGCTATGACGCATCCTGTCGCGTACAAGGAGTTGGCTTCATCCACCGAACTGAAGGCCAATGCGCAAGACAAGCGCGGGCACCTGCCCTACCAATACACTGCAGCCGATTGCGACTGGTCCAGGTATCACAGCGTGCTGCTCGATCCGGTGGTGATCTATCGCGGCGCCGACCAGCAATTCGGCAAGCTATCCGAAAACGACAAGGCAGAGCTGGCCCGCTACATGCAGCTGCAATTCACCCAAGCGCTTCAATCTCGCTATGCGATCGTGGCGGCGACAAGCTCCAGCACGCTACGCATCCATGTGACCCTGACGGGTGCCGAGACCACCGTGCCCATCCTCGCCACGGTCAAACAATTGATGCCGCTTGGCGCGCTGGTCAATACGGTAAGGAGCGCCGTCGACAAGCCAAGTCGCTCCATGGGTTCGATCAGTTATGCGGTGGAGATCTACGATGGCATCTCGAATCGTTTACTCCGCGCCTACGTCAGCAAGCAATATCCTGCAGCGGAAGACATTCCCGCCAGCGTCGGCGCGTTGAGCGCATCAGAGATAGCGATACGCAAAGGGGCCAAGTCACTGCTGGCGGAACTTCAGTAGTGCGTGGGACGTGACAGTTCCCCGCGTCGGTGCCGGAACTGATGCTGGGAATTCATCCAGCCTTCGCGCGTGGCTTCTTCACGCGACTTTCACGTTGCGGTTATCAGATCGATGCAAATGTTGCGACGGCCGCGTGATTATTCACAAACCTCCTACGCTGTTCCCGATAAGGGATAACATGTCCCCCGGTTGGCGCCGCAGCGCCATCCCGCGCAGAGGGACATGTAACCATGCGGGTAGAGGGGGATAAGCCTTATGAAGCTTCCTACGTCGGCCGGTAGGGCGGCCAAGTCCGTGGGCGCTGTGCTTCTGTTTTTCAGCATACCCGTGTTCGCGAAGGCGCAGGCCGGCACGTCAGCGCAGATCGATAGCTCGACAGGCAGCGATTACCTGATAGGCGCGCTGGTGCTGTTGCTGGTAATCATGGGCGTGGGATTGGTGCTTCTTTATCGGCGCCTTCAGTCCACGCGGGAAGAGATGCACGCCAATGCGCATCTGCTGGACGATTTCTTTCAGCATTCCAACGTGGCCATGAAAGTGAAGGACAAGGATGGCCACATCCTGCGCATCAACCATGCTGCCGCCGCCCTCATGGGCCGCCCCGCCAATGAGTTGCTGGGCAAGAAGGTCGAGACCGTAGCCACACCGGAAACGGCCCAGCTGATAGGCAGCCACGATCGTGAAGTAATCGAAGGAAACGGCGTGACGGCGTACGAGGAGCAGGTCAATTACCTCGGCGGTTCCTTCACCTTGCTCACCCGGCGCTTTCCGGTGACCGACGAACGCAATGCCATCGCCGGCATTGGCGTGATCTCGATGGACATCACCCAGCGCATGCACACCGAGCAGGAGCTGCGCATCGCCAAGCTGGAAGCGGAGGCCGCCAATCGCGCCAAGTCGCTGTTCCTGGCGAATATGAGCCACGAACTGCGCACACCGCTCAACAGCATCATCGGCTTGAGCGAACTGACATTTGAGCAGGCCGAGGAACATGAGGATCGCGAAACCGCCGAGATCATGCAGCGCGTGGTCAATGCCGGGCGACATCTGCTTTCGCTGATCAACGATATTCTCGATATCTCGCGCATCGAATCGGGCCGCATCGAGCTGCACACCGAAGTCGTCCATGTGCAGACGCTGCTGGAAACCATCATCAACTCCATGCACCCGCTGGCCAAGGCAAACGGCAACAAACTGCTGCTGGAAATCGCGCCCAACGTGGATTCAGTGTGTGTCGATGTGACGCGTTTGCGCCAGGTGATCCTCAACCTCATTGGCAACGCGATCAAATTCACGCGCAACGGCGAAGTGAAGGTGAAGGTTTCCAGCCAGCACGAGCAATTGCAGATCGTGGTGGCCGATACCGGCATCGGCATGACACCGGAGCAATTGCAACGCATTTTCGAACCATTCGAACAAGCCGATCGTTCCATTGCGCGCCGCTTCGGGGGTTCCGGCCTGGGCCTTTCCATTTCGCGGCAATTGCTTGGGTTGATGGAAGGCCACATCAGCGTAAGCAGCGATATTCAATCCGGTAGCGTGTTTACCGTGACCTTGCCCATTGGCGACGTCAGCAGCGCCGAGTCGCACCCCTCGCTGGCCGCGCTCGCACTTCAGCCCGCGCCTGGGCGCAATCCGGTGGTGCTGGTGGTTGACGACGACGAGGATGCCTGCGAGCTGGTTCGCAATGCGCTGGAGCGCGATGGCATCAACGTGGTGAGCGCCTCATCCGGCGAACAGGCCTTGGCGCTTACGCGCTCGCTGCGCCCGGCGGTGATGGTGCTGGACATCCTCTTGGGCGACATGACGGGATGGGACGTGCTCGCCGCCATCCGCGCCGATCCTGACCATGCCGAACTGCCGGTGATTCTCTGCACGGTTACCGATCCGGACCAGCGCACCGGCGTGCTCGGCGTGGTGGAGCACCTCACCAAGCCGTTCGACCGCGAGCACCTGAGTCATCTGGTGCAACGTTTCGTCGGCAATGCAACGAGCAGTTCGCTGCTGGTGGTGGACGACGATGATTTCTACCGCGACTCGATCGCCAGCATGCTGCGCCAGGCCGGCCACCAGGTGGACACGGCACACAATGGCGAGCATGCGTTGAGCATCATGCGCAGCCATCCGCCGGATCTGCTGTTGTTGGATATGGTCATGCCCGGCATGGACGGCCTGGCGGTGATCGAGGCGATGCGCACCGATCCGGTGCTGGCGCCGGTGCCGATCATGCTGGTGACGGCGGCGGACATTTCGCCGGAGATCTCCCGCAACCTGTACGAGCGCGCAGTGCTGCTGGTGCGCAAGGAAGCACCCGATCATTCCGACGTGGTGTATCACGTGCACCGCCTGCTGGATAAATTGCAGATACCCTTGAACCGCACCATGTAAGGGGAGCGACATGACCACCGTGCTCTATGTCGAGGACGACGACGACAATGCTTTCATGCTGAGTCGCCGGTTGCAGCGGCATGGCATCGCGATACGGCATGTGGAGGATGGTGAAAAGGCGTTGATCGCCGCGGTGTGGAAACGGCCTGACGCTGTGTTGCTGGATATCAACCTGCCCGGCATGAACGGCCTGGAAGTACTGCAAAAACTGCGCGCCAATGCGCTCACCCGCGACGTGCCGGTGATCGTGCTTTCCGCGCATGTGATGGAAGACGACATCCTGCGCGCCATGCAGGCGGGCGCCAACGCCTTCGTACCCAAGCCGATCGAGTTCGCAAAACTGCTGGATGCATTGCAACGCGTGATCAAGCACGACAGTCCCAACCTGGAGGACAGCGCATCGTGAGCCCGGATGCTCGAATACTGATCGTGGATGATGACGAAAACAGCCGCTTCATGCTGCGCAAGCGGCTCAAGCAACTGGGCTTTCAACATGTCAGCGAAGCGCACGATGGCGCGATAGGCCTGGCTGAAGCCTTGCGGCAGCCACCCGACATCATGTTGCTGGATGTGATGATGCCAGGCTCCGATGGTTTGTCCGTGCTGCGCGCCATGCGGGAAGACGACCAGCTGCGCGACATTTCCGTGCTGATGATTTCCGCGCACGATACCTTGGAGATGGCGGCGCAATGCATCGAGCTTGGCGCCGAGGATTACCTGGCCAAGCCAGTGCTCATGCCGCTGTTGCGCGCACGCATTTCAGCGGTGCTGGAGCGCCGCCGCCTGCGCGCGGTCGAACACGCCTTTCTTTCGCACTTCGACGCGCAGACCGAATTGCCCAATCGTGCCGCGCTGCTGGCGCGTACCGAGCGTATCATGGCCGCCGGCCGTTCGTTGGCCCTGGTTGCGGTCGCGTGCAACAACCACGCCAACATCGCGCTTGGCACCGACGAACTGCAAGCCGCGGCATTGCTGCGCCGGCTGGCCGCGCATGTGCAAGCGAAGTGGGAGCAGGTCGACACCGTCGCGCGCATCGCCGAAAACATGCTGGGCTGGCTGGTGCCGGATGTGCAGCCGGACCAGCAACTGATTCTGGAAGTGCAGGCGGTGCTCGGCATGACACCGCATGCAACCTCCCCCGCGCTCAGCTCGGTGCATGCGCTTACCGCCAGCATCGCGGTATGGCCCGCTGAAACGGCACCGGTCGAGGCCGCCGAACTGCTGCGACTGGCCATGAACGAAGCGGCCCGCACCGATCCGCTCGGCGACGAGCGCGTGATACTCGCCGACCCCGCGCTGCGCACGCGTACGCGCACGGCACTGGCCATCCATCAGCAGTTGGAAGAAGGGCTTGATCGCGGTGAGCTGGAGCTTTACTTCCAACCCATTTTTTCAGTGCAGAACGAGCAATCCCCGGTGGGTGCCGAGGCTTTGCTGCGCTGGAACCATCCGCAACACGGCGTGCTGACACCGGGCGACTTTCTGGAAGCCATCGAGCGCACGCCGCTGATGAGCCGCGTCGACGCATGGGTGATGGAGCACGCCATTGCCAGCCTGCACACGTGGAGCAAAAACCTGCCGCCCACGTTTCGCCTGCATGTAAACGTCACTGCCCGCAGCCTCGCGTCGGGCCGGTTGATGGAGATCCTTACCACCAGCCTGCCCGAGTCGGTACGCAGGCATCTGGCGATCGAGCTTACCGAACGCCTGTATGTCTCGGACATGCTTTCCTGCAGCGCTTCCTTGCAGTCCCTGCGTACGCTTGGCATCCACGTGGCGCTCGATGATTTCGGTACCGGTTTCTCCTCGCTGAGCCACGTCAGCCTGCTGCCTTGCGACACCATGAAGATCGACCGCAGCTTCGTCAGCGGCATCGACGTGGACCTGCAAACGCGCCGCTTGCTCGAATCCATGATCGGCATGGCGCGTTCGCTGGGGCTCACGGTGATCGTGGAGGGTGTCGAACAGGATGGGCAATTGGCCGTGTTGCGCGAGCTGGGTTGTTCGTTCGTGCAGGGTTATCTGCTCGGGCAGCCGCGGCCGGAGACGGATTTTTTGCGGCATTTGCATTGAGCGCGGTGATCCTCGCTATTGCCGAGCCGTTTTTTAATGCGAACAACCGTTCCCTCCCCTGCTTGCAGGGGAGGGAGCGCATCACGCCGCACTTGCCCCAAACCATTTCGCCAGCGCCTCAACCAACCCCGCTTGCGCCCCTTCGCCCACCCATGCCACATGACCATCGGGCCGAATCAACACCGCCGCAGGCGCATCCACCGCACCGATCACCGGCAACTCCCACGCACCTGTGTACGTGGCCTCGATGGATCGCACACGGTCGGCCCATGGCGCGAGATCGATATCACCTAATGCGCCGAAGTTGATCAACACGGGCCGCGCATCATGCAGCAGCGTAAAAACCCGTATGAGCCTCTCTGCCGTCATCACATCGAGATCCGGCATGCGCCGCCCTAACAACGGGTGACCTTCACCCAAGTCGTAATGCACATCCAGGCCAGACAGCATGCCGACCAGCCGCTTGCGCGGCCCATCCATGGCGAACAGGTCAGCGGCAATCTCACTCAGCGCCTTGCTGCGCGCATCGGTACGCAGCAGCGCCGTCTGCGCCATCGTGTTGCGCAGCGCGCGCGCCGCCACTGGATGGCGTTCGGCGTGATAGGTATCCAGCAGGCTATCGGGCGAAACGCGCTTGATGACCTGCGCCAGCTTCCAGCCCAGATTCACCGCATCCTGCATGCCGAGATTGAGCCCCTGGCCACCCTGCGGCGGATGCACGTGCGCCGCGTCGCCCGCCAGCAGCACGCGCCGCTCGCGATAATTCACCGCCTGGCGGGTGGCATCGTTGAAGCGGGATATCCAGCGCGGTTTGCGGATGCCGTAATCCCCGCCATAGGCAGACACTAGTGCCGCGCGGATATCGTCGAACGTAGGTTCACCGGTGGCCAACTGGGCTTCGGCAAACACCATGCGTGCGTACCCATCCTCCAGCTTGCCGATCGCTTGCACGCCGGCATCGTTGTAGCGAATACCCCACTCGGGTTCCTCCGCCAGTTCCGCTTCGGCGATCAACCAGCTGATCGTCGGCTCCCATCCCGCGAACTCGATGCCGGCCAGTTTGCGAATCAGGCTGCGGCCACCATCACAGCCAATAAGGTACTGCGCATGCAACGCATCGCCATCCGCCAACGTGACCTCGACGCCGGCATCATTCTGGATGAAACCGGTCACCTCACGGGCGCGATAAACCGGCACGCCCAACTCCGCCACCCAATCGGCCAGGGTGCGCTCGATATTTTTCTGCCACAGCCCAAGCACGTAGTTGTGCCGCGTCGGAAAATCATCGATGGCCAACGGCACATGGAAATGCACGGCCGGATACGTCTTGCCCTGCGAGAGGAACCGCTCGGCGATGCCACGCTGATCCAGCACTTCGATGCTGCGCGAGTGCAGACCCGCGGCGCGCGAACCGATCACATCCTGATCGACACGCCGCTCGGCAATGGCGACGTCGATACCTGCCAAGGCCAACTCACCCGCCAGCATCAACCCAGTCGGCCCCGCTCCGACGATGATGACCTCATGCGTGTTCATCGCGTTGCTCCTGCATCCTTGAGCAACACCGCAATCGCGCGAGCGGGCAGCACCCAGGGCCGCGTCTTCGCTTTGTACTTGCGCAACATCACGCACATATGACGACTCCGCCAACGCCGGTTCCGGCAACGGCGGGCGATGCTGCAGCATCACCCCGGCCTTACGGCAAGCCCCCGCGTGCGCTATATTCTGAAGTGGGAGATGGGTCTTTCTTTTTTTGCAGCGAATGGTTCAACGCTTCCTGGCGGTTGGCCACGTAGGCTGGGATGAAATCCCAGCATGCGCAATCCTCAATCCCACACACCCAACTGATGCACACGTGCCGAAGGCAACTGCACGCGCACCAAGCCGTAGTAAGGCCCCCACTCACCGCTGTTGTAGTAAACCGTCGCGCCATCCGGCAGCGACCAGGTGATCTGCGCGGAAGTGAAGTTGTTGCCAGGGACGTTTTGTAACGCGGGCGAGCCTTGTGGTTGGCCGAAGGCTCTTATCAGTTCGTGGACGTCGTAGTTGTCGCGCATGGTGCCGTGGGTCTTGGCGGACATGCTCACTACCAGTCCGTCTTTCAAACCCACCATCACGTCGGTGCCGCTCATGTAATTGGGGCGGTCCTCGATGGGTATGTTGACGATGACTTGCCCGTCTTTGGGCAGCGTGTCGGTCGATGCCACCTTGCCCATGAGCTTGAAGCACTGCTCATGGTCGTCGGAGAGATAGTCGTCCTGCCGTTTGAGGCATTCGGGCATGGTCAGGGGTGCATGGAGCGTCAGGCCGAATACGTCGGCGGCCAGGCTGGGGGAACTCCAGCCGAGGGCGGTGGTGGCGACAAGCAGATAACGGTGAATGTGACCCATGGTCGTGCTCCTGCCATCTTGGCAAACGCACGCTAGCAGCTCCTTTTGCTGGCGTGGAGTGGCGTTGGTGACATGGCTCTCCGTGCTGACGGACCTCATCCGAGCTACCATTCAGGCGCTCACCTTCTCGAGAGGCCGGCTGTCGTGAGTGTGCCAGGCATCAGCAGTTCGCAGCCGATCAGTGGTGTTTATCCAAGCCACCCCGGCCATGACAGGAAATCATTACCGCCAGCGCCTGCTGTCGTGGCGGATTCGTCCACTGCTGGTGCGGAACCGCTGGCTTCGGCAATTGCATCCGCACTTACACAGCTTGGGTTGATTCCCACCATGAGCGCCGCGGGCGGCACCGTCTCGACTGGCGATGCATCTAATACCCCGCTTCTTCAACGGCAAAGCGCGACGCAGCCGATAGAACAGTACCGAAGCATGGTTTCGTCGTCCTCCCAACTCGCCCAGGCCTTGAGCGCCAGTACGTCATCCGCAAACGGTGGCGGCAACTTGCCGACGGTGTTCCAAAGTCTCTGGACGTCGCTTGGCGCGTCTTCCAAGGACGCATCAAGCGGTTCCATGCCGAGCTTGCCTTCGTTTTTGAATACGCTGGCGCGCAACTTAAGTGAGAGCGGCGTTACCGGGCTGCGTGGTGTGTTTGTCGATACGGTGGCTTGATGCATCAGCGGGGATGGCTATCTTGCCCCGCGCGACGCTGGACTGTTGGGACAAGAGTTGCGGGGCCGATAAACGCCAGCCGCGCCATTTTGCGTCGCCGCAAATTTTGAAATATGTAGCGACAAATCAATGAATTAACCTCGACAAAGAAAAATTTGGATCGAGACAAATTTTTCGTTTACAGTCGTCGGTAGTCTTGGCCCCAACCAGCCAAGCCCTAGCCTTACCAAGTGAGTGCGTTTTGCACGCGATCGGGGCGATGATCCTGCGAGCGTTGTACTGACGCCTTTGCTTCCACGACAACGAGAAATCTGGGGAGTAGCAACATGGTGTCACGTCGAAGGTTCCTGCAGGGTTTGGGAGCGGCGGCTGCGATGGGCGGTTCGCTGCCTGCGCTGGCGCGATTGGCGAAGAATCCCGCTGCAACATCGGCGTCAGCCGGCGGTGCCGCATCCAAAGCCAGCGGCGTGTCGCGCTATGTCGACGTGTTCGTCGGCACCGGTGGCCACGGGCATACCTATCCGGGTGCGTCGATGCCGTTCGGCATGGTGCAGTTGAGCCCGGATACGAATGACGCGGGCTGGGATGCGTCGTCCGGCTATCACCAGGGCGACGGTTCGATCATGGGCTTCTCGCACACGCATTTGAGCGGCACTGGCGCAGCGGACATGCTCGACGTGCTGGTGATGCCGGCGCAAGGCGAAGTGCTGTTGCAACCCGGCGATCGCGGCCTGCCCGACAAGAATTACCACTCGCGCTTCGATGGCGTTGCCAGTTCCGGGCCGCTGCTGACCGAACACAACAAAGCGCAGCCCGGCCGCGGCTATCGCTCGCGCTACAACGCGGAGCATGCGCGCCCCGGCTATTACAGCGTGCACCTGACCGATCACGACATTCGCGCGGAACTCACTGCGAGCATGCGCGCCGGCCTGCACCGCTACACCTTCCACGGTGCCGGCAGCGGGCATTTGATGGTGGATTGGGCGCACGGCTTCCACGACGACTACAAAGTGCCCTGCAAGGTGACCGATGCGCAGCTCAAGCTGGTCGGCAACGACACGCTGGTCGGCAGCCGGCGCGTGCATCAATGGGCGGATGGGCGCTACATCTATTTCGCCATGAAAGTGTCGCGGCCGTTCTCGCAGGCCACGCTTTACTCGGATGACGTGGCGGCGCCCACCGGCACCGGCGAACTCAAGGGCACGCACTTGAAGGCCGTGCTGCATATCGACGATGTCGCCAAGGAACCCGTGCTGGTGAAAGTCGGCATCTCTGGCGTGGACATCGAAGGCGCACTGCGCAATCTCGATACAGAAATTCCTGCCTGGGATTTCGATCAACTGCAGCAGGCCGCCGCCGATGCATGGGAGCACGAACTCAGCCGTATTCGCGTGGAATCATCATCGGAACGCACGCTGCGCGTGTTCTACAGCTCGCTGTATCACACCATGCTGGCGCCGACGTTGTTCAGCGACGTCGATGGCCGTTATCGCGGCATGGATCTGGCCGTCCATCAATTGCCGCAGGGGCAGAATAACTACAGCACTTATTCGCTGTGGGATACGTACCGCGCTTTGCATCCGCTGTATACGCTGTACCAGCCCGAGCGCGTGCCGGACTTTCTCAATTGCCTGGTGCGCATGGCGGAAGAAAGCCCGGAAGGCCCGGCGGTATGGCCGCTGCAAGGCGTGGAAACCGGTTGCATGATCGGCTACCACTCGGCCGTTGTGCTGGCCGAAGCGCAGGCGAAAGGCTTCACTGGCATCGACTACGCCAAGGCCTGGCCGATCTATCGCAAGCGCGCGATGGAAGACGATTACCGCGGCCTCACCTACTACCGCAAGCTCGGCTACATACCCAGCGACAAGGAACCCGAAGCCGTCAGCAAGACGCTGGAGTACTCCTACGACGATTGGGCCGTGTCGCACATGGCCGATGCGGCGGGCGACAAGGACCTGGCGGAAAAGCTGCGCCAGCGTTCGCGCAATTACCGCCACGTGTTCGACGCCAAGCTCAACTTTGTGCGTCCGCGCGGCGAGAACGGGGAATGGCTGGAACCGTTCGATCCGCGCGGGATGGGCCATTCGAAAGAGTGGCGCGATTTCACCGAGTCCAATGCCTGGCAGGCCACTTTCCTCAACCAGCATGATCTCTACGCGTACATGGGTCTGTTCGGCGGCCCTGACGTGTTCGAGCGCAAGCTGGATGAGCTGTTCACCACCAGCTCCCAATTGCCCGCGGATGCGCCACCGGACATCGCCGGCATGGTCGGCCAGTACGCGCACGGTAACGAGCCCAGCCATCACATGGCTTACCTGTATGCGTACACCGGCTCGCACTACAAGACGCAATCGCGCGTGCGCAGTTTGACCGAGACGATGTATCCGCCAGAGCCGGACGGCCTGGCCGGCAACGAAGACTGCGGCCAGATGAGCGCGTGGTACATCCTGAGCGCGCTGGGTTTGTATGCGGTCGATCCGGTGAGCACCAACTACGTGTTCGGCAGCCCGGTGCTTGATCGCGCCGAAATCAAGCTGGGCGGTGATCGCAAGCTGGTGATCCGCACGTTCAACAACGGATCGAACCGTCCGTACATCCAGTCGGTCACGTGGAACGGCAAGCCGTGGACCAAGAGCTGGATCAGCCATGCGGAACTGGCGGCCGGCGGCGTGCTGGAATTCCATATGTCCGATAAGCCGAACATGGCATTCGGCGCGAAGCCGGAAGATCGCCCGCCGGCGTTCGGCATGGCGGCGACCGAGGTGGTGGCGGTGGATAAAAGCTGATCGCGCCCGACGGGTTTGAGATAAGGAGCTCGATGCGACGCGCCATCGCATCGAGCTTTTTCTTTGCCGTCATTCCCGAAAGCGCGCAACGGTGGAATGGAATTCGGCCCCTTCGCACACGTGGCAGAGATCGATCGTCTGCTGCAACTGACATGGGGTGCGGACGATGGCATCCGCAAACCGTTTAGCCTGTGTGAAGCGGCGGCAAACCACGCAACAACATAGCGCTGCGCATCAACAAAGCCACGCACCGTCGACAGCCATATCAAGTATCTACGTCGCAATTTGGAACGTACAGCACCGGGACGGGATCCGATTCGCTCGATCGATGGAGTAGGCTACAAGCTGGAAATCGAGTGACGGCAGGCGCGATTCGCGCCTTTGGATCACGAGGTGCACACGATGCGCAGCGATGTGCTCATCAGCGGAGCAGGCCCGACCGGTCTGGTGCTGGCGCTATGGCTGACCAAGCTTGGCGTAAAGGTACATATCATCGACAAGACGTCCGCGCCGGGCGCCACATCGCGCGCCCTGGCGGTGCAGGCACGCACGCTGGAGCTGTATCGGCAATTGGATCTGGCCGACGCGGTGGTGACCGGCGGTCATAAAGTGCCGGCCGTCAATTTGTGGGTGAAGGGTGAACGCAAAGCACAGGTGACGTTTGAAACGATCGGCTCGGACCTCACGCCGTTTCCGTTCCTGCACATCTTTCCTCAGGATCAGCACGAACGTCTGTTGATCGAGCGCCTGAAACAACTGGGCGTATCGGTGCAAAGGGAGACGGAGTTGCTGCGCTTTACCGACGACGGCGATCGCGTGCTGGCGACGCTGCGTGGTCCCGATGGCCGCGAGCAGGCATGGGAAGCGCGCTATCTGGCCGGCTGCGATGGCGCCCGTTCGCGGGTGCGCGAGACGCTGGGTACGGGGTTTCCCGGTGGCACCTACAAGCAAGTGTTCTACGTGGCCGACGTGGATGCATCCGGGCCTTCGCTGGACGGGCAACTGCATATCGACCTGGACGAAGCGGATTTCCTGGCGGTGTTCCCGCTGGCCGGCGAAGGCCGCGCGCGCCTGATCGGCACGGTGCGCGACGAGCGCGCGGAACATGCCGAAACGCTGCGCTTCGAGGACGTGAGCGGGCGCGCCATCGAACATCTGAAGGTCACGGTGAAGCAGGTGCATTGGTTTTCCACCTATCGCGTGCACCATCGCGTGACGGAACACTTCCGCCAGGGGCGCGCGTTCCTGCTCGGGGATGCCGCGCACATCCACAGTCCGGCTGGCGGGCAAGGCATGAACACCGGCATCGGTGATGCGATCAATCTCGCCTGGAAACTGGCTGCCGCCATCGCCGGCCAGGCGCCTGACGCCGTGCTGGACAGTTACGAGGCGGAACGCATCAGCTTTGCGCGCCGCTTGGTAGCCACGACGGATCGCGTGTTTACCTTCGCTACCGCCGAAGGCCGCTTGGCGGATATCGTGCGCACTCGGCTTGCGCCAGCGGTGATTCCGGCCGCGCTGCATGTCGATGCCATCCGCGAGTTCATGTTACGCACGGTGTCACAAATCACCTTGAATTACCGGGGATGCCCGTTGAGCGAAGGCGCCGCGAGTGACGTGCACGGTGGTGATCGTTTGCCATGGGTGACCCTTGGCAGCGCCGACAATTTTTCCAGCCTGACCGCCATGACTTGGCAAGTGCACGTGTATGGCAGCGCGAACGCGCGCCTGCGCGAGTACTGCGACCGGCACGCGCTGCCGTTGCACGTGTTCGACTGGCAACCGCAATGCCAGACCGCGGGTCTGGCGCGCGATGCGCTCTATCTGATCCGACCCGACACGTATGTGGCCTTGGCGAATGCGCAAGGCGACCCGCAAGTCGTAGACAACTATTTTACAAGCCGCGGCATTAAGCTCGGGCCAGCGCACGCGATCCGCTCCGCCCGATCCGAGCACGTTGCGCCCACAGGGGATCTCGATGAATCCTGAAGAATCCATGCGCACCAAGCGGTCCGCAGCGACACGCGACGATGCCATTGGTGGTACCTCTACCAAGGTCGCAAGCATCGCGGCCGCCATCGGCGGCTGGGCCGTCGGCATGTACAGCGGCGTCAACCTGCTAGTGCCGTTGGTGGCCACAGCCGTCGTATGGCTGGTGGGCCGGAACGTTTTCAGCGAGCGCAAGCAGATCGCACTGCCAGCGTTCTGCGTGCAGGCCGGTCACTTGATCTGGTTTGTCGTCGGCATAGTCATAAGCCGCCAGCTGGCGAGCCCGATGCTGATTGATATCGCGTGGCTGACGATTGGTCTGGCGTGGCTGTGGTTTCGCCCCGGCAAAACCGCGCTATATGTGCTGATCATTTATCAGCTGCTGGCACTGCCGTATAACTTGCTGCAGTTTTCGCAGACGGATTTCGGCACCACCGCGAACAAGGCGTTGCTAGTGCATGTGATCTGGCGATGCATTGCCCTGTTTTATATGGCGCGGATGTTTTATCGCTTGGGCAAGCCAGCGCAGGAGCCGTAACGCGATGGTGGTTGGGGTGAGCGGAACGCGAACTCCAACGTTCCCGATACCTGTGGCTCACGTTGGGGTTCGGCTGCGCCTCGCCCCGACCTACGACATCGCCACGATGCGGCCGACGGCTGCCAATACAGCGCTGCGTCCATCCGTATCGGTCGCTTCATTTTCGTAATACGCCGCCACCAGCAGCGGCTTGCGTCCTGGCGGCCACAGAATGGCGACGTCGTTGTTTTGAAAACCGTTGGCGCCGGTTTTTTCGCCGACGCGCCAAGCGGATGGCAGGCCGGCGCGTATGAGTTTTTTGCCGGTGCTGGTGCCGAGCATCCAATCGGTCAGCTGTTTGCGCGAGGTATCAGACAGCGCATTGCCGAGCAGCAGTTTTTGCATAATCGCGATCATGGCGTTGGGCGTGGTGGTATCGCTCAAGCCATCGGGCGTTTTCCGGTTGAGTTCCGGCTCGAAGCGGTCCAGGCGTGTGAGCGTGTCGCCAAGCTGGCGCGCAAGATCGGTGACGACGTGCGGGCCGCCGAGATGTTTCATCAATACATTGGCTGCGGTGTTGTCGCTTACGCTGATGGCCGCGCTGCAAAGGTCCGCGATGGTCATGCCGGGCGGGCCGACGTGCTGACTGGTGACGGGTGCGTATTCGAGCAAGTCATCCTTGCCGACTACCAGACGCGTATCCAGCCGTTCCGTGCCGCGATCGACCCGCTTAAGCACGGCTGCCGCCAACAGCATCTTGAATGTGCTGCAGAGCAGGAAGCGTTCGTCGGCGCGATAGCCGGCATGGTGTTCGTTGCCGGTATCGAGTATCGCCACGCCAAGGCGCCCGCCATGTTGGCGTTCGAGCGCGGCCAGTTGCGCGTTGATGTCTTGCGTGCCTGCCCATAACAGCGACGGACGCATCGCCAACGCGGCTGCACCCATTGCCATGCCTTTGAGCCAATCCCGACGATCCATGCTTGCGCTCCTTGGAAAATGATGTGGCCGGCCATGCTAGCCGCGCAGCGAGCCGGCGCGCGGCGCGAGTTGGGGCGAAACTCTGGCAACGCCATTGGCTTGCCGGTCTGCCATGCAATTGGCTCTTGAACGGCGCATGGCGCCCGCTTGAATGGACGCACAGACGGCAACGGGAAAACCTGCATGCGCATGGCCGATATGGGTCGCGTGGTATTTGCCCTGGCGTTCATAGCGCTGGGTTTGCTCGGTGTGTTCTCGCGGGATTTTGCATCGGTGTGGCAGCCGGTGTCGCCGGATTTGCCTGGGCGTGCGTTTCTGGCTGTGCTCTCGGGCACCGCCATGGCAATCGGCGGCGCAGGTTTGCTATGGCGACGCACGCTGGTGCCGGCCGCGTTCGTGATGATGGCGTACACCTTGTTGTGGCTGCTGGCGCTGCATGTGCCGCGCGTCATTCTGGCGCCGATGCATGAAGTGACGTGGGGCGGCTGTGCCGAGATCGTTACGCTGGTGGCGGCGTGCTGGGTGTTGTACGCATCCACGGCAACGTCCAGCGACAAACCTTATGTCGCGGCGTTGAGCGGCACGCAAGCAGTGCAGGTCGCGCGCATCGCGTTTGCGGTGGTGCTGCCACTGATCGGCTTGGAGCATTTGGTGTATGCGAAGGAGACCGCCGATATGGTGCCGGCGTGGCTTCCCTATCGCATGGGTTGGGCGTATTTCACCGGCATCGCGCATATCGCAGCCGGCCTGGCGATCGCTTTGAATGTGTTGCCACGCCTAGCGGCAGCATTGGAAGCGTGGATGATGGGCGGCTTCACCGTGCTGGTGTGGATTCCGTCGGTGATGGCGACGCCGTCGCAACGGTTCGTGTGGACGGGTTTGCTGATTTCGACGGTGATCACGGCAGCGGGGTGGATCGTCGCGTCGTCGTATGCGGAAGTGCCGTGGTTTTCGTTGGGGCGGTTGCGCCATCGCACGAATGAACTGGCAGTGCGCTAGATCTCACATGCGTCATTCCGGCGCAGGCCGGAATCCAGTTTATATATGCGTCCGAAGGACACAACATGTTTTATGTTGAGTGCTACGCACAACATGTTTGTACTGGATTCCGGCTTTCGCCGGAATGACGGATTTGTGGCGTCCCCGACTTACACGCTGCGGCTTGTTTCAAACAGGAACCACACGCGCCGTTCCGCTTCGTCGATCCAGTTTTCCAGCAGGCTGGCGGTGGCCACGTCGTTGTATTCGTCGCACAGCTCATGCGTCTTGCGCATGTACTCGGCCAGGCGCGCGTTGTCTTCGCGCAGTTCGGCCAGCATGTCGGCGGGGCTGACGAAATCCGCATCGTTGTCCGACAGGCGTTGATGGCGGGCGATATCGCCGATGGAACGCAAGGTGGTGCCGCCAAGCTTGCGCACGCGTTCGGCGATGGGATCGGTGGTGGCGTAGATTTCGTCGGATTGCTCGTCCAGCAACAAGTGATAGTCGCGGAAGTGTGGGCCGCTCATGTGCCAATGAAAGTTCTTGGTCTTCAGATAAAGCGCGAAGATGTCGGCCAGCAAGGTGTTGAGTTCGGCGGAAATATCGCGGCGAGCATCTTCACCGAGTGCACTGGGGGTTTTTAGCGGAGCCTTGCGCAGCTGCTTGGCTTTAGCGAGCTTATCGGCCTTGTTGGCTTTGGGCATGGCGGTTCTCTCCTGGGGCGTGGGTAGTGGAAACGAGAGATCGTCGAACACAGGTCCGTGACCTTAGGCCAGCCACGCCAAGCAAGCAACAGGCACGAGCGCCTGGGCCGGTGTCATCTTTGTTGGCTAGACTGCGGGGCCATCGCGGGATGGGCAGCGCAAGCCATGACAGAAACTGCAACGAACCCTTTGAAACGGTCCGCGCTGCTGGGTATAGGTGCCCTGGGCGTGGTGTTCGGGGATATCGGCACCAGTCCGCTGTACACCTTCAAGACCGTGCTGGACATGACCGGCGGGAATAACCCGCAGACCATTTTCGGCGTGATTTCGCTGCTGGTCTGGACGTTGATCATCATCACCTCGGTGAAGTACGCCGGTTTTGCCATGCGCATCGACAACGACGGCGAAGGCGGCATCCTCGCGCTGATGGCCTTGCTGGGGGTGAAACGCAACAAGCGTCCGGTCATCGTTGCGGCGGGGTTGTTCGGCGCCGCACTTATTTACGGTGACGGGGCGATCACGCCTGCGATTTCCGTGCTGTCGGCGCTGGAGGGGCTGAACATCGTCGCGCCATCGCTGCAGCATTACGTGCTGCCGTTGACGGTGCTGATCCTGCTGGCGTTGTTTGCGCTGCAGCCAATGGGTACCGCGCGCATCGGGCGCGCGTTCGGGCCGATCATGGCGCTGTGGTTTCTCTCCATGGCGGTACTGGGTGTATGGGGTGTCGCCAGGCACCCGGGCATTCTCTGGGCGCTCAACCCCTACTACGCGCTGCATTACCTGCTGCATGGCGGCAGCAGCAGCTTCCTGGTGCTGGGCGGTGTATTCCTCTGTGTCACGGGCGCGGAAGCGCTGTATGCCGACATGGGCCATTTCGGCGCCGGCCCCATCAAGCTGGCCTGGTCGGCGCTGGTGTTTCCCAGCCTGGTGCTCAATTACGCCGGCCAGGGTGCGATCGTGCTGGCCGGCGCACCGACGCAAGGCAACATCTTCTATCACCTGTGCCCGGCGGCGCTGACGTTGCCGTTGATCGTGCTGTCGACGGTGGCCACCATCATCGCCAGCCAGTCGATCATCACCGGCGCGTTTTCGATGACGCGGCAAGCCATTCAACTGGGTTGGATGCCGCGCCTGAAAGTGTCACAAACTTCCGAGGAAGGCTACGGCCAGATCTACGTGGGCGCGGTGAACTGGCTGTTGATGCTGGTAACGATCGGCCTGGCGCTCGGCTTTCGCAAATCTGACAACTTGGCCGCCGCGTACGGCATCGCCGTGTCGTGCACGATGTTGATGACCACCGCACTGCTGCTTATCGCCATGCGCGAAATCTGGAAATGGCCACTGGCTGTGTGCGTGGCGGTGGCGGGTGCGTTCTTTGTTGTGGATGCCTCGTTCTTCGCCTCGAACATGATGAAGCTGCTCGATGGCGGCTACGTGCCGTTGTTGCTCGCGGCGCTGGTGTACCTGGTGATGTATGTCTGGCATCGCGGGCTGATGGCAATGGCTGCGCGCATCAACGAATTCCCCGTGCCGGTGGATGTGTTTCTGGATGATCTGGCCTCAAACGGCGTGGTTCGCGTGCCGGGCACCGCGGTGTTTCTCACCCGGGCCAAGGCCACCACGCCGCCGGTGATGCAGTGGTACGTGAAGCACAGCAAATCGCTGCACAAGCGCGTGCTGGCAGTCACGCTGGAGATTGCCTCCACGCCGTGGGTCGCTCGGCGGGACCGCCTTGCCATGTCCGAGATTGCGCCGAATTTCTGGTCGATCACCGCCACCTTCGGTTTTATGGAGCGGCCAGACATGCCGGCGCTGATGGCGCAAATTGCCATGCATGGCTGCCCTGTTCATCCCAACGAACTGACCTATTTCGTCGGCATGGAAAAAATCGTTGCGCGTGAAGACGGTCGCGGCATACCGCGCTGGATACGCGTGCTGTTTGCTTTGCTGCTGCGCAATGGCGCGCGAGTCACCGATTACCTGCGCATTCCCGCCAATCAAGTCGTCGATATTGGCCGGCAAATTTCGATCTAAGTCGATTTCCTTCACAAAGCTAAATGCAGCGCCCGCACGCACGCGGACGTGGCTGGCAGCTTGCAGCTTTTCGCCATGGCATGTTCCTTGCCTCGTTGCAGTGATCGGCAGCTAAAAACCAAGCGTGTCGATGGGGACCCAAGCGCCTGCAGAAAGGAGGAGCACAGCCATGTCGACCATAACGCGTTGCGATGTGCGATAGCGCCGATCATTTCGGCGCTGCCATGGGTTGCACGAAACGTGCAGGGGCAAAGCTTGGTGGCGGGATGGGGCAATGCATTTGAATGTCGAGACACTATCGCTGATTAACGGCGGCAATGCCTTGCTGCTGGCGCTGATGCTGTGGTTCGGCACGCGTATCGGCAGCAACCACACCGTGCAGGGTTTGCGCTTGCGAGCGATGTCTTTACTGCTCGAAGCCTGCGGCGATTTCATACTGGCGTTTGATTTCAAGCTTTCGCCTGTCACCGTGTTGCTCGTCGGCAATACGTTCAACTTGAGCGCGCAAGCGCTCACCATTGTGGCGTTGCGCATGGTGTTGCAACGCAAGCTCCGCTGGCGCGAGGCGATAGCGTTGGGTGCAGCCGCGTGGCTGGGTGCCACCTATCTCGCCGCCGTGCATCCGGACTATCGCTTGCGTGTGCTGTGGGGTTCGACCTTTCTGGTTGCCATGGCGCTGCTCAATATTTCCGCGCTGTGGAGTGATCGCCCCAAACATGATGCGCGCGCGCAGTATCTGTTGTTGTGGGCTTACGCGCTGGCTATTGCGCTATTGGCCTGGCGCAACGTGTCGCTATGGCTGTTGCCGGCCGCACCGCAAGGCATCGGCACGCCAACGGCAGTGAACGTGGTCTACGTGTTTCTGTTCGGTATGCAGCCATTGATGGCCAGCGTGGGTTTTCTGTTGCTTTATAACGAAATCCTGCAGCGTGAATTGCATGACCTGGCACGCATCGATCCGCTCACCGGCGTGACCAATCGCCTGGGGTTGCTGGAAGCCTCGGAAGATCTGCTCGCGCGTGCGCGCAGCAGAAAGGAGCCGATTGGCGTGCTACTGATCGATGCCGATCACTTCAAAAGCATCAACGATCGCTTCGGCCACGACGATGGCGACCGCGTGCTGCTCGAATTGGTCTACAACATACGGCGCATGCTGCGTGCGGGAGACTTGGTCGGACGCGTGGGTGGTGAAGAATTTCTGGTGCTGTCGCCATCCGTGAAAGAAGCGGACCTGCTGGCGCTGGCCGAGCGCATCCGCAACGCGGTCGAGCGCACCTCGTTCCATATCGCCGGCCAGTCGTACGCACTCACCGTGTCGATTGGCGCCGCCATCGCCGATCCAAGCGAACCGGACATGATGGCGGCCCGGCGCCGTGCCGATGCTGCCTTGTATGAAGCCAAACGTGCAGGGCGCAATTGCGTGATGATTTCCGGCGCATGATGCGCCGCGCATCGTTGATTGCCAGTGGCCACGTAGGTCGGGACGAGTGGTACGCGAACCCGACATCAATGCCCATGCATCCAGCCACGTTGGGGTTCGGCTGCGCCTCGCCCCAAGCTACGCTTCATCCGGCTTTACGGCGTTCGGTTAATGCGTGCGGCGGGAGCTCTGCCATGTTGAGCACCAATCGACCGAATTCCCGCGCTGCCGGCGTGTGCCCACCTGCACCGCACAGCAATGAAAACCCCACGGCCGGTAGCGATGGCAAACCGTATTCCTCGTCGATGATTTTCATGCCGGGCTCCAGTTCGTCCCGCGTGATCACCGTGGCCGCCAATCCCGCCAGCACCGCGGCGCGAATGCCCAGCCAACCAGGCGAACTGAAGATGATGTGCCAGTCGATCGTGGTATCGCTAAGCGCCCGCACGGCGACGTTGCGATAGATGCAGGTCGGCGGCATGAAGGCCAGCGGCAGGGAGTGGCCAGGCAGATGGAAATGTTCCGCCGCCACCCACACCAGGCGCGTGCGGCGGAGCAGCCCCTCCTCCGCATGCTTCTGCTCGGAAATCACGATCGCAAGATCGAGATCGCCCGCCTCGATCATCGCGCGCAGATCGAGCATGCTGGTCACGCTCACGTCCAGCCGCACCGCTGGATAGCTGCGCGCGAACTGGCACAACAGCGATGGCATGCGTTCGCCCATGAAGGTTTCCGGCACGCCGAAGCGCACCACGCCCGAGACTGGCGAGGGTGTGAAGCGCCGCGACAGTGCATCGAACCCTTGCAGGATCTGTTGCGCGTAACGCAGCAGATCCTCGCCATCTTCGGTGAGGGTCAGCCGGCGCGTGGTGCGATGAAGCAGTGGCCGGCCCAGTTGTTCTTCCAGGCGCCGGATCTGATGGCTGACGGCGGATTGCGTGAGATGCAGCCGTTCGGCGGCGCGGGTGAAGCCGCCCGCTTCCTTCACCGTAACGAAGGCGCGCAACAGGGTCGGATCGATGTTCATGGGTCTTACGTCCATGACGGAAATTAATGGGTAGTACAAAATCAATTCATTTCCATCATGAAACCGGCGTGCCCAGAATGGCAATCCCTTTCCCCATGGATGACCGTTATGGACGCCCACGTTGTGCGCGCCGACGCGACTTTTTCCGGCAAGAGCGTGCTGGCCCTGGCCGCGGTCTGCTTGGCAGCGCTGATGTCTGGCCTGGAAATTTCCAGCGTGCCGGTGATCCTGCCCACGCTGCAACACATCCTGCAGGCGCATTTCCGCGATCTGGAGTGGATCGAGAACGCCTACACGCTGGCCTGCACCACCGTGCTGATGGCGGCCGGCACGCTGGCGGATCGTTACGGACGGCGGCGCATCTTTCTGATCAGCCTGCTGGTGTTCGGCGTCACCTCGCTGATGTGCGGCCTGGCGACTGATGCGCCGTTGTTGATCATCAGCCGCTTTCTGCAAGGCCTGGGCGGTGGCGCGATGCTGATCTGCCTGATCGCGATCCTCTCGCATCAGTTTCGCGAAGGACGCGAACGCAGCATTGCGTTTGGCGTGTGGGGCGTGATGTTCGGCATTGGGCTGGGATTCGGGCCGATCATCGGGGGTGCGATTACGTCCTTGGCCAATTGGCGCTGGGTGTTTCTGGTCCACGTGCCGCTGACGGCGGTAACGCTCGCGCTTGCCCGGATCAGCGTGCAAGAATCGCGCGATCCCCAGGCGGAACAGCTGGATGTGTGGGGCATGCTCACGCTGTCGGCGGCAGTGTTCTCCCTTACCTATTTCATCATTCAAGGGCCGGTGTTGGGATTTGACAGTGCTGCGGCGATCAGCATATTGGCCGTATCGCTCGTGTGTTTTGCGCTGTTCGTGTTGGCGGAGAAGCTGCACAGCCATCCCATGTTCGATTTCTCCGTGTTCCGCATCCGCAACTTTTCCGGCGCTATTTGCGGCTCCATCGGCATGAACTTCAGCTTCTGGCCATTCGTGATCTATCTGCCGATCTACTTTCAGGGCGTTCTTGGTTATGACGTGATATCTGCCGGCCTGTCACTGCTGATGTACACGCTGCCGACGTTAGTGATACCGCCGCTCGCGGAGCGCCTGGCGCTGCGTTACCAGGCGCGTGCGGTGATTCCCGCCGGCATGGTCATCATCGGCCTCGGTTTCCTGTTGATGACGTACGGTTCTCGTCTGCCGCATGCGAGTTGGCTGAGCTTGCTGCCGGGTTGCCTGCTTGCCGGCATCGGCTTGGGTTTGACCAACACGCCAACCACCAACACCACCACCGGTTCGGTGCCTGCCACGCGCGCAGGCATGGCGTCGGGCATCGACATCAGCGCTCGCCTGATCACGCTTGCCATCAATATCGCGATGATGGGCTTTATTTTGCTGGAAGGCGTCCTGGTCCATTTGCGGCGAGCGCTTTCCACAACCACCGATGACGTGTCGATGCATGCGTTGGCGGAAAAGATCGCTGCCGGAAATCTTTCCGCCGCCACGCAAGGTTTGCGATCGCTGGCCGTAACACACGCGGATGGCGTGGTACGCGGCGCGCTGGTGGGCGGGTTTGGTTATGTGATGTTGTATGGCGGCTTGGGCGTTTGGCTGTTGGCGGCAGTCAGCTTTATGGTGTTCGGGCCACAGAAAGCTTGAGTTTTTACGCTCACCGCCTGGGAACATGCTCAAGGCTCTAAAGGGCGATCGCAAAGGACAGCACAGCATCCGTATCAATGGTCAATTCCGTGTGTGTTTCGTTTGGACAAAAGCCGGGCCCGCGCAGGTCGAAATCGTGGATTACCACTAACCAGGAATCACCACCATGACCAAACCAACCAACCGCATGCGCCCGTGCACCCTCGCGAAATCCTGCGCGAGGATTTTCTCGCGCCGCTTGATATGAGCGTCCATGCCCTGGCCATGGCGATTGGAGTGCCCTCGACACGCATACACGAAATCGTCAAGGAACGGCGTGCCGTGACGGCGGATACCGCCGAACGGCTTGCGCGTTATTTTGGCGGTGATGCGGCAAGCTGGCTGGCTATGCAGGCCACTTATGACCTCAAGACTCTGCCTACCCATGACGACATCATGCGGCGCGTCGTTCCGCGTGCATCGCATGGCTAGTAATGCAGGCCGGGGGAGCGGCACGCGAACTCCGACAGCGTCTATGCATGCCGCCGTGTTGGGGTTCGTCTACGCCTCCCCAACCTACTTGCCTGCTTGCTGCAGGCTCGCCTGCAACTGTTGCAGCGCCGCCAAGATGGTCTCCGGTTCGCGCATCGATCGACGCGCGTGGCCCAGTGCTTGATGCACGCTTGCCGGTGCGTGGCCTTGTTCGATCAGCTTGTAGGCTGGCTCGCGGCAGGCGAGTAGCACATCGATCCATGCGGCTGGCCGATCCTTTCGCACGTAACGGGCGACATGGCGGCTTGCGCGAAAGGCGGGCGCGACTTGTTCGACGGCATGCAATGCAGCCAGGAACGCATCCGGTGCGCGCGTGGGCTGCTGTCGATCCAACGCGGTGGCAAGGGCAGCCAATGCATCGGCCATGCGCCTGCGCAAGATGCCGGCCGAACGTACTGGCAGAACAAACCACGCCACCGCCACGCCGATGACAGCGCCCACGACGATTTCTTCCAGGCGCGACCACAACATCGCCGGCGCGGAAACACCGACGAAATCCTGCAATAGCGCCAGCACGACGGTGATGAACAACGCCCACCAGCCGTAGCTGATCGGCCGCAACCATACGCCAAGGAACACAGCCGCCAGCATCAGCACCACCATGGCGTGACGGTCTAAGCCTAGATGCATGCTGATCAACCCGGCACCGATCGTTCCGGCTACCGCGCCAAGCACGCGCTGTACGCTTTTGTGCGCGACGTCGAGCCTTCCGCGATTGCCACTGTTGACGATGAAGGCGGTCAGCACCACCCATGCCCAATGGTGTGGAAACACCGTGTAGCTGATGGCAAACGCCAGGGCGAGCGCCAGCGCCATCTGGATCGCCATGCGCGTGGAAGCGATGGGCCGCAACGTGCTCTCCGCTGGCGAGGCTATATGGACCGCCGTCTGCAACGTGATCGGCTTCATCAGCCGCAGCGCTTGCGCGAGCAGGTGCACGACATTTACCCAAAACAACGCCAGCAGCGCGACAAGAATCGGCAGCAGGAACGGCGGGACCAAACCGGGATGCCGCGGCGGTAGGTACGGCACCGTCAGCAGCGTGACGAATGGCAACGCAATCAGCGAGCCGATGCGGCGCGCCATGGGGCCGAACCGCCGCAACCAGATCGACACGAACATGCCTGCGGTGAAAACCACCGCTCCCACGATAGGGAAACGATGCAGCAGCACGCCAATGCCAGCCGCGGCGAGACCCACGGCGGGCAATACGAAGAATGCTTCAATGCGGCCACGGCGATCGCGGTCCAGCTGGCTGCGCGAAAGCGACAGGCACAACACGACGGCAAGCACGCCAGAGCTGGATTCGGGGCTGATGGCCAGCACACATAGCAAGGTGGCGATGGCCGCCAGCATGGTGGTAGCCGCTTGCAGCAACGCGTGTGTCAGTGGCGAACGTGTCATGCCCGCACCCAAGGGGGCTGAAATGCGATTCGTTGCGTCCATTGCCATCCCCTGACCCAAAGCGACAGCCGACGATAGCACTGCACGATGATGCGCACCGCCGTCCGACGCAAGCTTCTACGCGGGCCGGGTGCGCCGAGCGGGTCAACAGTCGCAGAACTCATCCGTTATTCCGGGCTACCAGCCTTCACGCTGCGGCGCTGCTGGTAACGGGAGCATGCATGGCGTCCCATGGCATTCACGCGACAAGGCATCACCACGTATGAGCTTGTTGTACGACCTGTCAGCCAACGCGGTACGCCGCCTGTACGATGCGCGCATCGATACGCCGCCGGTGCTCGATGCCGGCATCTATTTTCCCGATGCGGCGCGCTTCGCGGCGGCATGGCAGGCCATTCGCGATGAAGCGTTGGCAGTAGCTGCGCGCATGCAAGCCATTCCGCGCTTTCACGAAGTGATGCCGGCGCAGACACCGATTTCTGCCAATGACGGCAAGGATTGGCGCGTATACATCTTGAAGGTCTACGGCGCCGACATCGACAAGAACCTGGCAGCCTGTCCCACCCTGGCGCAATTGGTGGCGAGCACGCCGGACGTGCTGTCGGCCACATTGTCGTTCCTGGCACCGCACAAACATATTCCGCGGCATCGCGGGCCCTTTCGCGGTGTGTTGCGTTATCAGCTCGGGCTGTCAGTCCCTGCAGACGCACAAGGCAGACCCGCCGCGGTGCTGGCGCTCAACGATCAGGAATACCGCATCGGCAACGGCGAGCATCTGCTGTGGGACGACACGTATCCGCACGAGGTGTGGAATCACAGCGACGAGATGCGCGCGGCGTTGCTGCTGGATGTACGGCGTCGGCATATGCCAGCGGATATGCGCCTGCTGTCGAATGCGTTGATTGCCTCGGTCGGCCTGGTGGCGCGTTGGCGCGGTATTGATTGAGTGCTTGAAGCGGCGCATGCGTACCGCCGCCGTCAGGTTCCAGGCCTTTGGTTTTCGCCCCGCCTGCCGATAAGGCAGCCAGCTCCTCCGGCTTTTGCCCAGAGCAGAATTCAGTGATTTCTCAGCCGTCCTCCCGCCATCATGGGCACATCCCTCGGCACTGCCGCCGGGGTGCCTGGGGTTTGGGTGAGCGGCCGATGGGCAGACCGTGGTGCGGGACGGGTATTCATGCAGCTTCAGGCACAGCTAAGAGTGGGGGCGGCGCTTTTGCTGGCGGTGGCTACAGGCGTTTCCGCCTACGTGTTTACCGGCTACGCGCAGGGCTACCGGCAAAGCGCCCAGAACCTGCACGTGCTGATGTCCTACGATGAAGCGCTGAAGGTCGGCAACGCGGTCTCGGCCGAACGTGCACCGTCCAACATCCTGCTCAGCCTGGATCCTCACGCTGCGACGACGTATGCCGCCACGGGCGTCGACGTGGCCAAGGCGCGCCAGCGCACCGACGCCGCACTTGCTCAGCTCGACCAGCTGATACGCGGGCAACCCCAGGCAAACGGCGACGTGCTGCAGCTTGCGCACGCCAGAATCTCATTGGCGCAGGCGCGCGACGCTTATGACGCGCTCGCGCGCCATGCGCCAACCGAACGGTCGCCGCAGGATCTGCAGGCCGCCATCGACAAACTGATCGATGCCCGCAACCAGCTCGATCCGTTGATCAACGGCTTCTACAGCGAAGCGGTGGCACTCGCGCCGGATCAGACCGGCACCATGCAGATGGCGCGCATCCTGAGCGATCTGCGCGAATACGGCGGTCGGCTCGGTTCGATGCTGGTGGTGCCCTTGTCGACGCCGCAACCTATCGATGCCGCGCGGCGCATCGCCATGGCCAGGTTGCGTGGCCACATCGATGAACTGCATCGCCTGATGCCGACCCTGGCCGCGGTAAAAGCTGGCGGCAACGGCGGCATCGACGCAAGGCGTGCGCAGGTGGAACGCGACTTCTTCGGACATACGCTGTCCTTGGTCGATGCGTTGATGACGCAACCAGGCGCCGACTACGGCATCCGCGCCGCGGCGTTCACCAGCCAGGTGTTCCCCGACCTGGCGGCGTTGGAACGGTTGGAAGACCAGTTCATGCAGCGCGCCATCATCGAGGTGACCGACAAACAGCGAGCCGAAGGCAGGCATATGGTGTTGATCGGCGCCTTCCTGCTGGCCTTTTGCCTGTTTTTGCTGGTCATGCTGCGCGCGGCGGACAACCTGGTGATACATCCCTTGCTGCTGGCAAAAAACGAGATTGTCGCGCTGGCCAACGGCGACTTGCGTCGCGCACCGCGCGCCGGCATCAGCGTGGAAGCACGCGCGCTGCACGATGCGATCGACATACTGCGCCAGCAACACAAGCGCAGCATGCAGCTGTCGATCGAGCGCGATGAACTAAGCAAGGCGCTGCGCCGGCAAGCGCACACCGACGCGCTCACCGGCCTGCTCAACCGGCATGCGCTGGAGGAAATCACCGGCGATCTCGCGGCGGAGCCGGTGCGCCTTTCCAAAGGCCGCGGCCTGATCCTGATGGACGTGGATTACTTCAAGCCGATCAACGACGAACACGGGCACGTGGTGGGTGACCTGGTGTTGCGCGAAGTGGCCGGCCGCATCCGGCACTTGGTGCAGGACCCGCACATGGCGTTCCGGTATGGCGGCGAGGAATTCGCTGTGCTGACCAATGGGTTGTTGATAGACGAGTTGTGCCAGCTGGCTGAAGACATTCGTGCTGCCATTTCTAATGATGGCATTTCGGTACCTGGCATGTTGACGCTGGCTGTCACCGCCAGTTTTGGTGTCGCCAAAGGCAATGCCACGGTAACGACATGGCTGGATTTGCTCAACGCGGCCGATGAAGCCTTGTATCAAGCCAAGGCGCAAGGCAGAAACCAGCTGGTGGCGGCGCCGCAGTTTTCCGGCGAGCCGGGACGCGAATCGAACGCCGCATCGACGCGCCTTTAAGAAAATCCGTAGCACGATGTGAAATGCTGGCGGAGCGCACTGCTTAGTCGCCATGAACAAGACACGGATAGTTCGATCTTGCACGAAACATCCATACTGACCGTGCCATAACCTTGCCTCCGACATGGATCAGCAGCGTTCTTCCCACTCCGGTATCGCACGCGTCACCACGGCCGCCAGCTTCGGCTTTGCGCTGGTGCAGCTGGACGTCACCATCGTCAACGTCGCACTGCCGCGCATCGCCAGTGATCTGCATTCGGGTGTGGCCGGCTTGCAATGGGTGGTGGACGCTTACGCACTCGCGTTTGCGGTGCTGCTGCTCAGCATGGGCTATCTCGGCGATCGACTGGGTGCGCGCCGCGTGTATCTCGACGGCATGCTGCTGTTTGCGCTTGCGTCGATATTCTGCGGTTGCTCGAGCCATGCGGTCATGCTGATTGCCGGGCGCACGCTGCAAGGTGTGGGCGCGGCGGCGATGCTGCCGTGTTCGCTGGCCTTGCTGAGCCACGCCACCGCGCATGAGCATGCGTTGCGTGCGCGTGCAGTCGGTTGGTGGACTGCTTCGGGTGCGATCGCGATTGCGGCCGGTCCGATCATCGGTGGGTTGCTGATGAGCGTGACCAGCTGGCGCAGCATTTTCTTCGTCAACATGCCGATCTGCGCGGTGGGTGCATGGCTGACCTGGCGCGTACCTGAAACCGAGCGCAAGGCGCACGACGGCCGCTTCGATCTGCGCGGACAGGTGTTGGCGATCCTGGCGCTGACCGGTTTGACCATGATGGTGATCGAAGCCAAACCACTCGGCTGGACGCATCCGTTGGTGCTCGCTTGCGCTGGCGTGGCCTTGGTGACGGCACCGCTATTCGTGTGGGCCGAATCGAGCAGCGCCGCGCCGATGCTGCCGCTGCGTTTCTTCAAGGCGCCGGGTTTCAGCGTGGCGGTGGCCTATGGGGTGATCGTCAATCTCACCTATTACGGCATCGTGTTCCTGCTGAGTTTGTATTTGCAGCGTGTGCACGGCTATAGCGCGTTGCGCACTGGCCTGGCGTATCTGCCGCTGACGGCTACGTTCTTCGGCGTAAACATCTTCAGTGGCTGGCTGGTCGGCCGCACCGGCGCGCGCCTGCCGATGGTGCTGGGCGCGCTGATCGATGCTGCCGGTTTTGGTTTGTTGCTGCTGCTGGATGCCGGCAGCCCTTATCTGCTGATGCTGCCCGCGTTCGCCTTGCTGCCGAGCGGCATGGGCCTGGGTGTGCCGGCGATGACTACGACCGTGCTTTCCGCAGTGGAGAAGCACGCGTCGGGTACGGCATCCGGTGTATTGAATGCGGCGCGACAGGCGGCCGGCGCGATGGGTGTGGCGTTGTTCGGATCGTTGGCGGGCAACAGCAATGACATGGTTGTGCGGGGCTTGCATCAATCCGCTTGGATTGCGTTGGTCATGTTGGTACTGGCTGCTGTGCTCGCTTTGCTTGGCATTCGCGCGAAGCGTCCTGCGTAGGTTGGGTTAGCGCTCGAAGACGTTGGGTTACGCTGTGCTAACCCAACCTACGCTTGCTGCATGCTACGCGGGGTAGTCGAGCTTCGGATACCAATCGGTGCCGCGACCTTCGGGTGTCATGTCGAGCACGGTCCAGATCGGCATGGGATCGGGTGCGCCGCGCGGGTCTTGTCCCGGATCTGCGGTGTCAAAACCCATTTCACCGGCCCAGAACAAACGCACGGTGCCGTCGCGCCGTGTAAACACGTTGAGCGCCGGCATGTCGCTGCCGTCGTCGGCGATGCCGTGATAGTCACGCGTGAAATGGCCATTGAGATCCGAAAACAGCTTGAGGTTCCGCCAGCCGCGTTCGCGCTTGAACGCCACCAGCCGATCGATCGGCGAACGCGCGACGACCGCCAGCGCAATGCGCTGCTCCATGTCGCGTGCTTCGCCTTCCCATGCACTCAGCAGCGACGTGCACATCGGGCACGGGCGTTCGCGCTGCGGGCCGAACATGTAGCTGTAGACGACCAGGGTCTGCTTGTCGCCGAACAGGCCAGCGAAATCGACGGGGCCGTTTTCGCCTTCGAAACGGTAGTCGCCGATCACTTCGCCACCTGGCGGCAGCGCGCGGCGCAATTGGGCGACGCGTTCGATGTGGCGGCGCAGTTCGATTTCCTCGCGCAGCAACTCATTGCGGGCGCGGCGGTATTCGGCGCTTTCGTTGGGCTGGCTGGCGTTGTTGAGTTTTACCAGCTCGGCGGCGGGGACGAGGCTGGGGTTCGTAAGGGTGGCGTTCTGGGTCATGGTCGCTTCTCCGGATAAGGGCCCTACGTATGAGTGACGAACAGGGCTGAAGGGAATCGACAAAGTCCGCCTATGCTTGAAACCATAAATTGACCGCCCTAAGAAAGCACAATTTGGCCGCTTACCCTCACTTACGTCAGTACTCGTAAGTCACTGATTAGATTCACTTGCGTCTATCTCCATCACCAAAACTGCGAGTTCAACGCAGGAATTGAGAGAGATTGGACCCGTGCTCTATTCCAAGTGCTGGTGTTGCTTATCCCGTAGGACCTAGGCAGCTGACGCATCCCCAAGACTTGTAGTTACCGAATCTTGGGGACCGGGCGACTTGCCGGCTAGCGAGCCTCTTCTCGCCGCGAACGTGCGCAAGCTGCGAGAGGAGCGAAACCAACAATGCGGCATCCGGCGAAGCGAAGACGCTGGCCTAGGCAATCGTGTCCAGGGCGAATAGTTATTAACAAACTAATTAATAACAATTTAACAATCAGTCCTCTATTCAAGCCTCGTTACGCCGCGGACAGACAGCGCGCTTTTTAGCTTCGTTTTAGGGCAAGGAACTGTCCGGCAGACTCGCTATTGTGACCTCTGGCTCACGCATGGCGCCGGCGCCGACGGTAGGTTGCCGCATACGAGCACGGACTGCCGTGCGACCAGGTAATTGACCAATGAAAAATCAACTACTGGCTGTCTTGCTAGGTGTGGTGCCAACTTCCGGAGTGTTGGCCCATGACGCGCTGCTCGATCAGGCCTTGGCAAGACCGGGTCAATCCAGCGAAGCTCCGAGCGGTTTCATCGTCAGCATCAATACCATCACCGGCGGCCGTAAACCTAAAGTTGAACAGGAGACGTTCGATCTCAAGAAATCACCGAACGAGGCTCTTGCTGCCTACGACGATCTGAGGAACATGATTGGGTCAGATGCCCAACAAACTATGTCGGAAGCTGGTCGGTCGATCTATCGTTTTAGGACGACTAGGGCATCCACCGACGTTAAGACTCCTAAGGGCGTCAAGCTGGATGATGCAGAAAAAATCGAGTTCGTAGGGACGGCGGAGGTCATCCGAGACAAGCGAGGGCAACCGTTTGTTAGCTATGTACATCTGCACATGCGTCATGCAATCGGATCGATGGTTGGTCGCATCAAAAAGTTGGACCTTGCCTACACGTTCTCGCCGTCGTTCGACGGCAAAAACATGCTCGCCACCGAAACGACAGCAGACGCAAGCATCCGCTTCCTGTTCTTTCTCCACCGAGACTTTGAGCTTAAATCGCAATGGAGTCCAACAGATACTTCGGTGGTCCAAGCTCTGGGCGCAAAGTAGCAGGCTGTCTGCTTCGCGCACTGTATGATCAAAAGCGTTGCGCAGTGCTCACTGCTAACAACGTCTAACGTCGATAGTGAAATCTCTATTACCGACACTGATCCAGTAGATATATTCACTTGTTCGAGGAACTTAACATGCTCGGTCAACGTGTTCTCATGATCTATTCAGCCGTTTTGACCGCGATCCTGGCAGTGTCGTTTCTAACAGGTTTCAAAAAAAACCATACCAATACCTTCGATGAGATCAACGTGCGACGCATTAATGTACGTGAAGCAGATGGCACGCTTCGCATGGTCATTTCCAACAGCGCGAAGCTCCCGGGCGTGATCGTCAGGGGTAAGGAACAACCGAAGGTTGATCGACCACAAGCAGGTATGCTCTTTTTCAACGACGAGGGTTCCGAGATCGGCGGGCTCATCTTTGGCGGAAAGAAAAACGCCAATGGCGATGTGGTGGACTCTGGAGGAAGTCTATCGTTCGATCGGTATAACGCAAACCAAGTTGTCCAGCTTCTCGGTGTCGACGACAAGGACAACAGCATGGCAGGCATCGCCATTTCTGATAGCCATGAGCACGCCCAAGGAGAGCGCCGGCTGTGGGCCGGCCGGGACCCTGACGGCTCAGCATTGCTCTCGTTGATGGATGCAGCCGGCAAGAAACGTATTCAGATTAGCGTTTCCGCGGACGGCGAGGCTGAGATCGCATTCCTAGACGACAAGGGGCATGCCGTCAAGACAATCCGGGGCGGGACTACCAGATCTTCACCCGACTATCGCCCGATCGCACCATCGGATCATTAGGTTTGCACTGGAACGCTGCCGCAAATGCGGGCGAATTCGACGGAGCCCCGATGGCCCGAAGAGATGTGGGTGCGTGACGATCACCATTGAGCAGGAGTTCTGCGCTCCTCTCGCGTGTGCTATTCCGCCAGACCCGTGCATAGCTTAAGAAGAAACGTTGATTCTGAGTATATCCATCGATCTTCGTCCGAGCTTCTCTGGGATTATTTTGAAGGGCGATCTGCAGCGCGTCGTAAGCCACATTGAGGCCGCCTAGATCGGCAATATTTTCGCCAAGCGTGAGCTGCCCATTGACGTGCAGATTCGGCTTCTCTTTGATCGGTGAGTAACTATCGAATTGTGCGACAAGCTTAGCGGCACGATCCTTGAACTGAGCTTCGTCCTGAGGCGCCCACCAGTTGTAGCGCCTTCCGTTCCCGTCAATCAAACGCCCCTTGTCGTCGAAACCATGAGTGACCTCATGACCAATCAACGTACCGATGCCGCCATAGTTAATGGCATCATCACCGTCCATGTAAAAGAACGGTGGCCGAAGAATCCCCGCAGGAAGGTTTACGGTGTTGGTGCTGCGCGAATAATATGCGTTAACCCGCTGGGGCGGCATATTCCATTCCCCACGATCGATTGGTTTTCCAATTCGACCAATTTCATATGCATAGTTGAACCGTGCAGCGGCCATGACATCCTCGTAATAGGCGCCGCGCCTGATCTCAAGCCCATCCCAATTTCGCCAGTGGTCTGGGTATCCAACGTTGACTATAAGCAATTTCCATTTCTCGAGAGCCTTGAGCTTCGTGGTTTGAGTCATCCAGTCGGCAGTCTCAATGCGATGCTTCAGCGCTTCGAGAATGTTATGCGCGAGAGCCTGCGCGCGCTTCTTTGCTTCGTGCGAAAACTCCCTGGCAACATAAAGCTGCCCCAGCGCCTCCCCCATCGACTGATTAACGACACTCAATACCCGTTGCCAACGCTCTTCTTGCGCCGGCTGGCCAGACAGGACCTTGCCATAGAACTGGAAGTGGTTTTCTTCATATCCGGCGCTCAAGTATGGTGAGGCATCGTCAATCACATGAAAGCGCAAGTACGCCCGCCATTGGCTCACCGGAGCTTCGACAAGTAGTCGCTCGAATTCGGCAAAAAACCGCGGCTGCGAGAGCGAAAATGCGTCAACTTTTAGGCCCTGCTCCGCGAAAAACCTTTCCCAGTTGAAATGTGGAGTGATCTTCTTCGCGTCGTCGACTGAAATAAGGTTGTAGCTATTGCCTGGTGCTCGAAGCTCTGCTGGTGACAACGAGGCCTTTGCTAACTGAGTTTCCAACTTCAGAACGTCAGACGCCTGGGCATTTGCTGTCTCCTCTGTAGCGCCCGCCAATTTGAATGCATTTTCTACATAGGTAACGTAAGCTTTTCGAATATCAGCGTGTGCACCATCCGTGTAATACAAGACCGGCAAGCTCAGGCCCGCCTGGCTTGCAATGCCAATTTGTTTAGCCCCATCCTCTCCGTCCGCACCTGCGCCGAAGCTGAAAACCTGCTGCTGACCGTGAGCGAAGCCGTCCGCAATATATTCGGCGATGTCATCACGAGTCTTCAAGGCATCAATGGCCATCAGAGCAGGCTTGATCGGCCCCTCTCCAGCCTTATTAATGGTGTCCTGATCCATGCCCGCCTGGTATAGCCAACCAATCTTCTGCTCGATTGAACCTGCTTTCGCCCCATCCGCCCTTTCCGATGCCTCCGTCACGATCTTTCGCTGAGTACCGAGATTCTCATCGACGAGCACATCGAAGGCCCCCCAGCTCGTGTGGTCATCGGGGATTGGATTTTCCGCGATCCACTTGGAGTTCACAAAAGCATCAAGGTTTTGGCACGCACTTGTATTAGCAGCAAGCTCGCGGGTGTCGAAGACGCGCTCTTTCTTTGCGGAAGCTGAAGCTTGAGCATGAGCATGACTTACCGTGCCGGTCATTCCGGCAATCATGAAATAGACGAGGATATACCGAGCATCGCAAGTCATCATTCATTCCTTAAATGTGTTCAACCGTTCACGGCAGATAGCCGGAAGCCTGCATTGAAAAGAGCTTGGCGTATCGACCGCCACTGGCAATCAATTGCTCGTGACTTCCTTGCTCTTGCACACAACCGTCCGCCAGTACCAAGATGCGATCAGCCATGCGGACACTAGATAGCCGATGCGAAATGAGAAGAGTTGTTTTGCGTTGCGTGAGTTCGCCAAACCGCCGAAATATCTCGTGCTCGGCTTCAGCATCCAGGCTTGCGCTAGGCTCGTCGAGGATCAAGATCTGTGCGTCGCGCATATAAGCCCGAGCCAGGGCAATCTTCTGCCATTGCCCGGTAGATAGATCGAGCCCCCCCTCGAACCGCCGCCCGAGCATCTGGTCATAGCCCCGAGGCAGTTTCTTTATCAGTTCATCGGCTAGGCTCTTTTCAGCCGAGAGATGGATCCTTGACTCATCATCCATCGCATCTAGCCGGCCGATCCCAATATTTTCTCTTGCCAGAAAGTCGTAGCGGACGAAATCCTGAAAAACCACTCCAATCGCATTGTGGAGGCTCTCCTGGGTGTACTCCCGAATGTCCACACCATCCAAAAGTATCTGACCGGAAGTTGGCTCATATAGTCTCGACATCAGCTTCACTAACGTCGTCTTTCCAGCCCCATTCTCGCCCACGAGCGCAAGGCATTCACCCACATTAAGGCGAAAACTCACATCACGAAGCACAGGTTTCACCGAGCCAGCATAAGCAAAGCTGACGTTTCGGAATTCAAATCCTCTCTGTATGGATTTTGGAAATTCCACCGGAACTAGAGGAGCAACGATCGTGGGCTTCACTGCGAGAAAGTCAAAGAGATCCTTCACGTGTAGTGCGTGTTCTGCAATAAGACTAAGACTCGCAAATATGCTCTCGATGACCCCCCGCATCCGCATGAACGCGCCGGAGATGAACACCATCTCGCCCACTGTCAATGTGTGATCGAGAGTTCGCTTTAATATGAGGATGTAAGCGAGATAATAGCCAACAGTGGGCATCAATCCTAGAGCAGCCCCTACCGACGTCCGCCGTATCGAAAGTTTGCGATTATCAGCGTAAAATCGATCAAAGAGGGCGTGTGCACGCGCAAGCAGATAGGCTCCAAGACCAAATAATTTGACCTCCTTTGCACTCTTGTCGTTGGTTGACAGGAATCGAAGATAGTCCAGCTCCCGCCGCTCTGGCGTTTGACTGTGCAGGAGTGAATACGACAGCATTGCAAATCGCGTTTCCCCCCAAAACGATGGAAGGATTGCAGTTGGAAGCAGCACCAAAAAAATTGGAGAGTAAGCGATTGTCGCGATCGCGAGGGAAACTAAGGTGATCGCCTGTTGCGCCATGCCACCAAAAACGACGAGCAAGCGCGTTCGCGTTGCGGTTTGCTGTTGTGCACGATCCATCTTGTCGTAAAAGATCGAATCTTCGAAGCAAGATAGATCCATTGCCTGTGCATGCTCCATGATGCGCAGACTTGTGTGATTGTTGAACTTATCGGCAAGCAGGCTATCGCACAGAGTTGTGAGTCTCGATAGGAGATCGGCACCCACAACGGTCGCCGCTTCGAGTCCAAGGTAGAACCAGATGCGATGACCGTCCGCTTGGGATGTGGCGACGGCACGTACGACCTGATCAATGATCAGCTTTCCTATCCACAACTGCAGGATCGGCGTCACAGATGTGGCAAGGCGGAGTATCAGGGTGGCGACCGTGAGCACATGACTTGTTTCCCACACCATCCCGAGCAGCGGCATGACGTGGCGTAGGCTTTCCCAGCGCTCCCCCCATGTCAATGGCTTCTTGGTTGCCGCATGGTTTGAACTCATGACGTTTTTGAATCCGGTAACGTTCTGAAGGTATAGATGACGTGTTGAATACGCGTGAGTCTCGCTTAGCTGCGGCGAAGGATAGGCATTGGATCCAGCCTTGCAGCCCGAATGGCGGGTAATAGTGCGGCAACGAGGGCCGCGATGAGAAGGCATGCCACCATGGTAGTGAACGAGACCGGGTCGACTGCGCTCACGCCAAATAGGTAATTTTGCAGCAATCGCGTGAGAGCAAAGGACGAAGCAATACCCAGTACCAGACCTGCTGCGATGAGCCGTAACGAGTCGCCAAGGATCAGCTGCAACACGGATCCTGTTGTTGCGCCAATGGTTTTACGAATAGCAATCTCTTTGGTCCGTGCGGTGACGCTCTCGTCCATGACCCCATAGATCCCAATCATTCCAAGCACCGTCGCCAAAAGCGAAAAGGTGCCCAGCAGTACAAGCTGGAAACGTCGCGTGGCCAATGAGGTGGAGAGAATCTCCGTTACTGTGCGCGGCGTCCCCACGGCAAAGCCTGGAGCGGAGGCACGCAGCGCATCAAAGGCCGCCTGTGCCTGGGATGGGCTCCAACTCGGGCTATGAAGCACGGCCTGGACAGGGAACCACGTGTTGAAAAGGGTCAACACGTCGTACTGCGCTTGAGCCAGGGGAATCATCACTGCTGCGGGAGGATCCCGATCCAATTGGGAACGAACATCTCCCATCACACCGATGACTTCACGAGCTGGTTCACCAACACCAATCTGAATAGTGCGACCCAACGCACTTCCGTTGGGAAATAAGCGGTGCGCAAGCGTCTCGTTGATGATCGCAACCGGCAATTGGCCTGCATCGTCGGCAGCGTTGAAGGCACGGCCCTGCCGCAGCGGGATCCCAAGTACGTCCAGAACAGAAGGCGTTACCATACTAAACGCTGCGTTGACCTTATCCATCGAGTTCGTCGCCTTGACATTCATGCTTCCGCCACGCTCAAACGGAAGACCAGCGGCAACGATTGCTGCGTTGTCGGCGGCGCCGATGGCACGCAAGTGCTCAAGGGCAGCGGTGTAGGTTTGTTTCGCGTCGGCCACAGTGGGAGCATTCCAAAAGATCGGGATGGCGACCGCACTGTCCTTGCGAATACCTGGGTCCTGGCGCGCAACATTGCGAAACGTCTGCGCCAGGAGTGCCGCCCCAATCAAAAGGACCAGCGATAGAGCTATCTGCAAAACAACCAGGGTGCGCCGCATACGCATTGGACGTGCCCCCCCAGTGCCTTGAGTCTCTTGGAGTACACCCAGTATTTCCATGCGCATCACCCGATATGCCGGGGTCAATCCAAAAAATATCGCCGCCATTGCACCCACGGCTGCGGAGAAGGCGAGAGCCCACCCGTCAAGATGAATGTCGCGCATCCGCGGCAGTTCGGCAGGACTGAGCACCAAGAGAAACTTGAGGCAGGCGACTGAGACCAAGATGCCCGCGCCGGTCCCCAACAAAGTCAGGAGCAAGCCTTCGGAGATGAACTGGCGAAGAAGCTGTGCCGGCGTTGCACCGAGCGCCATTCGGACCGCCACCTCATGGCGACGCCCCTCGGCTCGGCTCAGAAGCAAGCTAACTACATTCGCACAAGCGATCAGCAGAACAAAGCCGGCCGCCCCAAAGAGCACGAGCAACATGGTGCGCACATTGTCACCTAGCCAAGCCCTATAGGACACGAGTTGGATCGCGGTTGGCGGGGGCATGTCGTTCGGAAAGCGACCTTGGAAGGCCGACGTAACGCCAGCCATCCGGTTCTGGGCTTCAGTCAGGCTCAGGCCGGGTTCCGTACGCCCAAGCAACCCGATGTTCTGGCCCGCTCCCACGGTGCTCGATACTAGAGCGAGCGGCAGCCAAACCTCGTTGTCACCATGGGAGAACGGGCTCGACACTCGCTCAAAATTGGCAGGTAGTACACCGATTACTGTATAGGGCGCTCCATCGAGTTGCAGGGTACGGCCGAGCACATTCGGATCGCCCCCCGTCATTCTTTGCCACAAACGGTAGCCGATGAGCGCAACGTGAGAGCCAGTTCCCTGGTCATCTTCAGGCTGGAACCCCCGTCCGAGTACCGGGTGAATGTCGAGAACCTGAAGGTAGTCGTACGAGATATATAGCCCGCTCACGTGGTCTGGGGAATTCCCAAAGGCGGCATTAAAACTGGCAGGACTATAAGCGCCCAATGCCCTGAGCGGCAGCGGTTGCCTCCGAAGGAAGGCCAGCTCATCGGCCGTAACCGTTAACTCATCCACGCTGCCTTGCGAGTTCACGCAGACCTGCACGATTTGCTCCGGCTGCGTATAGGGCAAGGGGCGTAGAAGAAGCCCATAAGCGATACTAAAGATAGCTGTATTCGCGCCTATGCCGAGCGCGAGTGTCAGCACTGCGACCGCCGCGAAAAGGGGATGCTTACGAAGCATTCGCCAGCTGAACCGGAGGTCGAAAAGCCAAGCGAGAGGAGTGGCAGCACTCCATCCGCGACCATTACGGAACGATGAGTTCGTCATTGCTGGCATTCCCTGTAATGTTCAATGCTCACTGCGCGATCTCATGAATGCGCTGACCCATGACATCCGCTACCGCACGACGGTAGAAGCGTCGGAGATCTTCGGAAGCGCGACGCACCTTGTGCTTCACATCGGTTTCGTCGTGCGACGCATAGAGGTACTGAAGTAGTTCAGCGAGATGCTCCGAATCTGGTTTAGCCCAACGCATGCCTGGCTCAACCGCGATGCCAGGCGCCGGGATGTTGGCGACTTCGCCCTCTTCGTATCGGAGCGGAAACGCATTTTCGGCCGTCATGTATTCTCGGTTACCAGAATAGTTCGTCGCGATTACAGGCTTTCCGAAAAGCATGGCATCGGAAATTGCCAAACCCCACCCCTCGGCATGATGCGCGGACACGTAAACCGTGCTCAGTTCGTATAGAGCTGACACGTATTCAAATGGCATTTGTAGTGGAAGAAAAATAACCTGGGGATGCGGGTCCCACTGAGGACTGTCGGACCAGTTTGACTTGATAATCAATCTGGCGTTCGGCATTGATGTGCTCACGCGAGTGAAGGTTCGCACGAGCTCTGGAATGTTCTTCCGTGGCTCATCCAACGGCCCCACTGCTAGAAAATACACGAGTTCCGGAGAAAATCCGATCATGCGCGCAACGCCGACGCGTGCCTCCTCAGAGATGGTCATGTCGCGCTCAACGACGTACGGCATCACCACCACGTTTGGGTGATATCGTGCCAACGCCTTGCGGCAGAATTCGGAGGGGGTCCAGACTTCCTGTACACGCTCAAGGTTTCGTCGCCATAAACCAGGCACGTCCTCCGCATGCGGCACGCAGCAGGAAATTACGTAGCGGTCTTTGAGCGCCGGATGCAGCGCATAAACCGTTTCGTAGTTCCTCGGAGGATGATGGACAATCACTATATCCGCGGCGTCCTGAGAGCCGACGATGTCGTGGTCGGCCGCCAGGATATCTATATACGCAGAGGCGATACGGGATTGGCTTGGACGTCGGGTCAAGGAATAGCTGATTTTTAGTCGGCTCATGAGAGGCTCAATCGACGGAGGTTTTAATGTCTGACGGCGCAACCGGTGCCGTGGTCTGGGAAACCATTTCGAGCAAACCATGCTTGAGCAAGCGAGCGACATGTCGCTCCACCTCAGCACGCTGCAAGGAGCCATCTGCGGCGCGACAGACAGCTTTAACAATCGCATCGACCGTTTGCCCCTTCGGTCGTTCTCGGCACTGCTGCAGTAGGCGGCTGAACACTTCAGCCCGAAAAGAGCGAGTATCTACCAATGCTTGAACATACTCGTCGCCGAGGACATGTGGAACGACAGCCACGAGATCGGTGGGTTGCATGAATCGCGTGGGGTAGGTGGCAAACAATTTTGGAAACGTAGCCGCTGGAAACGGATCCTTGTGCACACTCAATCTGGCGGCGCGCGCGAACTGATCATGCCAAAGTTCGTCGTACTGGCCTATAACTACTGCCCAGTCGAGCGTTTGTCGCGCGAAGCGCAATGCCGCTTCACCCATACGGGCAGCCAGGTCAGGAGCGCCAAGCATTGAGTCCAGTGCTTCCACAAGGGCGCGCAGATCGACTATGGTGCTCAATTCCCAAAGCTTCTCCTGTGGAGCGCCCGCATAAAGTGTGATAACGCGATGCGTCGGGTCATCTGTGAGATAGGTTGGAATCAGCCGGCCCGTGTAGCCCTCCCGAATCAACTCTCGGTGACCAGCCCAATCGCTGGCGATAACGGGAAGACCACTGGCCATCGCTTCGGCGATCGTCAGTGAAAATCCTTCATGCATTGAGTCACTCAAAGCCAGAAAAATGTTCGCCGCACGGAGAAGCTGACGCTTCTCCGTCTGGGTTACATCAGGCAAGACGATTAATCGATCGCCATACCCTAGTTCCGTCGCGAGATCCCTTAACGTATCGGCCATCCGGTAGCTGGTGTCGTCGCCGGCGATTACAAAACGCGCTTGGTGCCGCTCGATGACTGGCGCAACACTGCGTAAAAACGGCAACATCTCGCCCTTATCGGCAGGGGACAGCCGCCCAAGCCAGAGCACGATCGGACCGTCACCCGAGAGGTCGAGCGCGCGCCGTGCGTCCTCCTGGGATATTTTCGTCATCGCATCGACATCCACGCCCATCGGAATGACCGGTAGTTGCATCGGCAACCGCTCCGCAGCGCGCAATGACGCAGGAACCGCTGCGAAAATAGCCTCGATGACACCACGCGCGGCGTTGCTCGGGCAGACGAGTGCATCTTGGGGACCGAGCGTACCCATCAGGTTATTTGTAAACAGATATCTGATCCGGGGGATCGGCTGTGGCGAATGAAGAATCGCCGTGATCGGCCAATCTGGGCGACATGCTTCGGCACGCATCCATGCGTACTGCAACATTTCCGGACCCATCGAAAGGAGTAACAGCCTATCCCAAGCAGAGAGTGCCTGGATGTCTGTTGCCGCTGTCGCTCTGATCTTATCCGTTACATTCGCAAACCATGTGGGCGCAGAGCCCCGGGAACCCAGCAGAGCTTCCCTAGGGAACACAACCGGGCCATGCGCACTGCGAGTAAGGAGAGCACGAGAGAATCCTTCAAGGAAAACGTCAAAGCCCTGAATGGGAATGCTGTTGCGCCGCGACTTCTGCGCTTCCCGATCTCGGAGCTCTCCATCAAAGAGGATCGCGCCAGAATGACCCTTCATCGAGACCTCCCCAACAACTTGATCCGCATCATGCAATCTGCAGGTCCGGAGTTAAGGTGCTCGTCTGCCGACCATCATGCAGGCGAATGATGCGATCACCAAGCTCGGTGAAGCGCTGATCGTGCGAGACCATGCAAATCGTAGATCCTTCGCGGTGCAATCGCTGCAACAAATCCATCACCGCCCGGCCATGCGCGGAATCTAAGTTTCCAGTCGGCTCGTCGGCCAAGAAAATGGCAGGGCGCGAAACTAGTGCGCGGGCAACAGCAACGCGCTGTTGCTGACCACCTGATAGCTGGCTCGGATAGTGGTTGGCCCGGTGCGCCATACCAACCGCTTCCAATACTTCGTTCACCCGCTCATGGCGCTCCGCCGCAGGAACCTTCGCGTAGTGAAGCGGCAGCTGCACATTCTCTTTGACGGTCATCTCTGCAATCAAATTAAAACTCTGAAAAACAAAGCCGATTTGGCTACCGCGGATACGGGTACGCTCGGTTGGCGAGAGGCCGGTCATTGCCCGACCATTGAGCGCATAGCTACCTTTGGTGGGCGTATCCAGCAAACCAATGATGGAAAGCAGCGTCGACTTGCCGCAACCGGATGGTCCTGCGATGCAGACGAATTCGCCCTGGTAAATATTGAACGAAATATCGGAAAGTGCATGTGTCTCGACATCGTCAGTGAAGAAGACTTTCGATACATGTTCGAGTTGGATCAGTGGTGATGTCATGGTGGTTCCTGCAGACGAAGTTGGATTAGCGCAGACGGATATGATTTGCCGAACCCCAGGCGCTCGTGTCACTCAAAATCACCTTTTGCCCCGGAGTCAATCCGTCAAGTACTTCGAGGCGAGTTTCAGAACCACGCCCATAACGCACCGGTACGCGCACCGCTTCGCGGCCGTCTTCGGTAATCTTGAACACGGTTGCGACTGAGTTGGCCTGCGCCAAGCTGGGCCGATTCACGTAGACGGCGTTAGGAATATGCTCCACCAGCACGGTGCCCTCGACTGACAAATCAGGGCGCGCTCCTGAGGGCAGTTCATCGGTAATGGCCACATCGACAGTCATAGTGCCGTTTCGAATACTTGGGTCGGTACGAATGACCCTGCCAGCCACCTTTCCGTTGTACGTATCGACAATCGCCGCGAGACCGACCCTGACGTCCTTTGCCTGAATTTGATCGACCTTTAGTACAGCCTTCAGCGGTGTTGGTTTAGCAACGATGGCCAAAGTACTGCCCACAGTACAACGCTCACCCACTTGTATCGGAAGTTGCTGAAGAATTCCTTCCATGCCTGCACGTACTTGAAGCGCGGCGAGCTGTGTGTTCTTCAGCTCGTACATTGATCGTGCCTGCTCCAGTTTGGCCTTCGCTGGTGCAATGGCGTCGCCTGTCCCTTCGAAAAAGCGCAGCCGCGACCTAGCTGCAGCTAATTGTGCATTGGCCTGCTCATAAGCCACGCGTACGCGCAGCATCTCAACACTGTTATCGATGTACAAACCCTTTTTCTTTAGAAGCAGATAGGCATCCAACTTGGCCCGTGCCTCTTTCTCCGCACCTTCGGCTATTTCGACGGCAGTCTTCTGATCGAGGTGCTGCAGCTGATAATCCGCCTCGGCGCTGCGCATTTGCCACAACGCATCGTGCGTCGCTTGTTCGAGCTCGGGACTCTCGAGCTCCGCAATCACCGTGTCGGGATGCACCACCGCACCTGGATATGCGTGAATTTGGGCCACGACACAAGGGCTTTGAGCCGTGATGATCCGAAGATCAATCGGCTGGAGGGTGCCGTTTGCTTTGACCTCGATATTCAGCATACCCCGCTCCACGGTGCCAATAAGTAGCGTGCCGCGATCAATCGAGGGCAATGCAGAAGGCAACCGGCCCAAGTACACAATGATGGCTAGAACAACAATAGGTAAGACGACAATCAATGGCTTCCTGAGCTTAGAACGTTGCCTAGTGCGTGGAATGTCCATAAACCTTCTTCAGGTTGCTAAGTGTGGCGTGATCAGGTCTTGGCGAGCACGGGACGCTTGAACGAGGCCATGTACGCAGCGTGCATATCTTGGAAAGAGATCTCCAGACCAGCTGGCGTGTCATGAATTTCTGTGGGAATTACATTCTCCGAATTGCGATGGTCGTGCGGCGCACCCCAGTAGGATCGCGACTGATACCATTCGGCGTGGCGGGAGGACCAGTAGCTCACAGCATAAGCACGAGTCAGACCGGGCTTGTTGCATTGGCAAGTGCCGTGAACAAGATCCGAGCGAAACACCACCGCGTCCCCCTTCTTCAGCAACAAAGGCTCAAGCGGAATTGACTGGACGGCCGCCCCAAATTTGCATTGCTTGACATATGCCCATAGTGGCCGAGTAGCTTCGTAGAAATCAGATGCCGTGGTTGCATGCATCTGCGAACGCAGCAAGGCGATAAGCTCCGGTCTCTCTCGTCCGACCTCTTCCTCAAGCGACATGGAGACACTGCTGTGACTACCAGGTAGCACGTACATCGGCCCGGCATCCGGGTGCACATCCTCAAGTGCATGCCAGACGCGCACCTCGGTCCCGGGAACGGAGACACGCAGGTCTAGGCTGTCGTTGTGCGGCGGTGTATTGCGATGAAAGAATCCGGTTTCCGGTTGCCTCAGCACGGCTGCCTCACCGAAGTACTGTTCCAAAAAGTGACGCAGCACTGGAGAGAAGAAGAGTTCGCGAGCAACCGGGTGACGCTCGTGGAATTCGTAGCGAGCTTGTTTGATCTGGCTTCGCCGCTCCTCAGGGAGTGCTTTGAAGTCTTCATCGATGGAGACACCTTCGCGCTCGTTGAGCGCACGATAGGATGCAACGTGTTCATCGATCAGGCTATGCAAATGGAGCCCTTTCCAGACGAAGAAGCCATTGGTACTGAGTTGATCCAAAAATATTTCCAGATCTGGCATGAGATAGACCCTCAAGCTGCCGTGACCAGCGCATTGCACTGCGGCACCTCTTCCCTGCCCTGAAAGAGTTCGTCGAGAAAGAACTCTTGGGCCGCTCGACTATGAAGTCGCGCAAGGAACAGACCAATGCCGGCACTGCCGGTGAGATAGTCGCAACTGATCTTCCAAAGCTCATCGCCCGGAAAAGCAATTCCCTCATCGCCACGTCGTATCTGGAACAACAGAACACCTCGCGCAACACGATGCGCACCCTGCAGGCATTCAGCTTCATCAATGCCATGGTTGGCCATATCGATCAGGAAATCTCCGAGACCAGCGAGCCCGAAAGCTTTCTGCGGGAAGATTGCGTAACGGCGGATGGTGGCGTTTTTGATGCCTCGAAGTGCAGCTAGGTATCGCTGGTCACCGACAAGACGGTGGTACCGCAACAGCACTGCTCCCACGCCAGCACTGCCAAACTCATAGTAAGGCACGACAGTTCGCTCGGCACCGGTTCGGTTTGGAAACAGCAGGCCACCATCCATTGAAATGGCCGTGGCCAGATCAAACTCAAGAGCTTCACATCCCGCTTCAATGTATTTGTCGTCGCCTGTCGCGAGATGAAGGTACAGAAGGAATAAGGCGATGCCGCTCGCGCCACGCGACAGTCCGAAGAGCACTCCATCGGGTCCCGCCCACGCACGCCCGATATCCATGCCCGCCCGTGAACGAGCTTCGAGCAAGCGATCACCGCACGCCACGGCGTGTTCGAGGTCTTCCGCTCTGCCCGTCGCGCGATAAAAGCGAAGTGAAGCCAATCCCTGGCCTGCCAAGCCATAAGAGAGGTCAAAAGTCGGTACGATCGGATGCTTGCGGCTCGCCTCCAGGATCGACTGCGCGGACTCGTAATGTCCGAGCTCCAGGAGCGTCCAGGCGATCCCTGACATACCCACCAGAAGGCCCGGGGGGTAATACTCGGGCGTTACCGGGTGGCGCAAGATCCAATCACGGATGAACGCGGGTACATCACCGGTAAGAGCCTTCAAAGCCAAGGCAACCCCGCAGGCACCGTAGCCGACGCTTAGCGGGTTGGTCACGAAAACGGTGGGATCCGAGGGGAAGAGACGATCGTCTCGGTTGATCGTGGCGTGGTGGAGCGTGTATTGAACGATCTGACTCACATATTCTTGGACTTCTTCTGCGCTCACGTAGTCCATCGAATCGAATGCCGGCTCTCGCACGGGCGAAGGGTTTTTGAGCCAATCCGCCACTTCATCAGCGCGCGGCCGGCGTGCGGGATCCTTGTCCATCAGTCGAAGCATGAGAGACACGAGGCTCTCAGGCAAACCGTATTCTTTACCAATCAGAGGGATAAATCGCTCATGGATCGCATCGTCTAGACCCAGCGCGGCATGGATGGGCATGAGGTAGGCGAACATTAGTGCGCCAACGGAGAAAAGATCGTTGGAGTGATCCGGCGTATCGCTTTTGAAGATGTCGGCGGAGGCAAACCCCGGCGTGAACAAATTGCTCTGGCGATCGATACCAATTTCGGTGGCCGCCTCAAAATCGACCAAACGTATGCGCCCATCCTTGAGGATTAGAACATTGGTTGGCGATAGGTCTCGGAAGACGACACCATTCTCTGCCAGACGACGGACTACTTCATTTAGGCCAAGGAACACCGGCTTGAATACCGAATAAAACTCTGTGACATGCGCCTTAGTTGGCTGCGCGGTACGCGTCACGTTGTGCAGAACCGCGTGATGACGCAACGTCATTCCGTCCAAAAATTCTTCAACAAGAAACGAATGTTCCCATTCCTCGAAGAAATCGATGGGGCGTGGACCAATCTCTGCGTGCGCGAGCTTCTGTAACAACCGATATTCCTTGCGAAGCAAGTTGATCGATTCGGCACCCGTGATATCCACATTGGTCTTCGGACGCGCCTCCTTGATCACTACCCGATCGCCGGTATCCCTGTCACGGGCTAGGTAAATACCTCCCGTATTTGTGTGGCGCAGAGCCGATTCGATGCTGTAACGACCGTCTTTCAGCGTGAGTGGGCCTTCGCTTTGCGCCTCAGTATTTGCGAAACCGGGCACTTCGACCCAATCGGGCACGTGATAAAACGCTTGGCGCTGGTCCGGAATCTTTTCCCCCGAGGGTGATAATAAATAGGAATAGCGATCACCCTTGATTCGCAATTCAGATAACCCTGAAATACCCCCATATCGATAAAAGATACATTTGCTGCTTTTATAGCGCTGGTCGGAGAGGATATAGGGGCCTTCAAGATGCTGAGTAGCCTGATGTAGCTCTTCAATGAGTTCGTGAAAATGCTCAGTGCTGCGTGGATAAATGGTCATAAACTTACCTGACCCGCCGCGCGCCCACTGCTTGCTCGTCAAAAGAAAGAGGATATTTGGGTCAGCAGCAAACTTGAACGAGCACCCGTGTCTTACCAATATAGACAAGGTCGCATTTAGCGTATCTGACACGCCATGCGTCACTGCGGACACATGAATTTTCCAGCCCTGATCAAGTGACGTATGATTCGGTGCAATGCAGTGATACCAAATGCTGTTGCGAACAATGTGCCACTCTTCTGGGAGAACCGATCTCACTCCACGGAAGTAAGCGTTGTCGTCGACGCTAAGATAATCAAGCGACTCATAGAATTCAGGATGACTCAGGGTATAGCCGAATTTTGGAATAGTGGGCATGGACGCCTCGGTTTTAAGTGTTCCTATGAAGAGGAACAGAAGACGTCATCATGGCCCTTACAAAAGCGGCCATGATGACGATATTGCAGTCACCGGCGCTTACTCAGGACCAAGAAGAGATATCCCTTTCTTCCCCGGTGAAAACGGCTCTCTTCATGAAGAGAATGCCTTTTGATCAGCAGCTAGGGGCAACGGCCGCCTGAGCTCCCGATGGTACAAACACCGATGAGCTATTGCAGCCCGATGAGCTGCAGGTTGACCAACACAGCTCGTCATCGAGCGGATCAGTCTGGGAATCAACATTCTGCAGAGCAAGGATCTTATTCATAGATACTCCAAACGATTGAGAAATGGTTTGTAGCGTGAATGGGGAGCACAAAAAGATTCTTGGCCAGACAACAGCAGCATGCCGCCAGCGCCCGATCGATAAACTTTTAGTGAATCCCCGTTGAAAGATTGATTCGAGCTCGCGCGCGATAGCAATAGGGGCGTGTCTGATTTTCCTGTAGGAAATTTCCTACATTATGGCGTGCCTCACATCCATAGAGGTCCCAATGTGATCCGTTGCCATATGCGCGCTGGAACATCAAAGCCTTAATTCACGTTACCTTGACAAAAGGTGTCTAAAGATCGGGAAGGAATTGTTGTGCTTTGAGGAGTGCGACGGTTTTTTCAAATGGAAGGAGATTGGACGCGAAGAAGCGTTTTACTGAGGAAAGTCATCGGCTTCTTCTTCCTGTACAAGACCTCTGCAAGGCGGGCGCCGGCATGCGGATCAAGGGGCTGTGCCGCAATCAGGGCTTTAGCGAGGCCATTGTTGTCTGGGTTCAAACAAGCACGGTGAACCGCCCCGGGTTTCGAGGAGGCTCCAACTCTTGAGAAGATGGAGCCATGAACAAATCGAGCAAATTCTCCCCGGAAGTCCGCGAGCGCGCTGTGCGCATGGTGCAAGAGCATCGCGGTGAATA
>Ga0209148_1000237_pt1 | contig 88748 bp, 71 predicted proteins | sample AraplaCol_mMF_r2_2_FD_184288 | JGI IMG/M metagenome (GOLD analysis project Ga0209148, IMG submission 184288) | Arabidopsis root microbial communities from North Carolina, USA - plate scrape CL_Col_mMF_r2 (SPAdes) (version 2) | ecosystem: Host-associated > Plants > Roots > Endosphere | place...
GGCGCCGGCGTCCTATTGAGTTCCCTGCTGCTGAAGCCCCTGACGCGGCGCGTCGGCTCCGGCGGCACCATCGCGACGGGCCTGTGCATCTCCTGCCTCGGCTTCATGCTGATGCCGACGATCCCGCGCGACCTGCTCGGCACCCGCGGCGCCACCGCGGCCGCCTATGCCGCCGTCGTGTTCTGCCTCGATTGCGGCGGCACGCTGTTCTTCCTGCCCTACCTCGCGCTGCGCCAGCGCGTCACGCCCGATGCGCTGCTGGGCCGCATGACATCGACGATGCGTTTCATGACCGTGGCCACGGCCCCCATCGGCGCGGCCGGCGCGGGCGCGCTGGCGGAGCGGCTCGGCGTGCGCGGCGGGTTGACGGTCGTGGCGGCCGGCGCCTTGCTGCTGACCCTCACCACCTTGTTCGGCACCCGCCTGCACCGCATCCGTCAATAATCGATCAGCGCACCGCCACCGCGGCCGGCCGCGGCAGCAGCGCCCAGATCTGGCCCCGCTGCTTCATGCGGCCCGCGTTGTCGGCGGCCTGGTCGCCGAAGCCGAAGAAGAAGTCCGCGCGCACAGCGCCCTTGATGGCGCCGCCCGTGTCCTGCGCCATCACGAGGCGCTGCAGCGGCACGTCGCCGGCCGGCTCCGTCGTCGCCAGGAACAGCGGCGCGCCCAGCGGCAGGAAGGACGGGTCGACGGCGACGGAGCGCGCGGGCGTCAGCGGCACGCCGAGCGCGCCTTTCGGGCCGACGCTCGGGTCGGGCAGGCGCTCTGCGCGGAAGAAGACATAGCTCGGATTGACGTCGAGGAGTTCCTGGCGGCGCTCGGGATGCGCGGCGATCCACGCCTTGATGCCCTGCGCCGTCGCTTCCGCGGGCGCCAGTTCGTGCTGGTCGATCAGCCAGCGGCCGATCGCCTTGTACGGATGGCCGTTCTGGTCGGCGTAGGCGATGCGCACCGTCTCGCCGTCGTCCAGCTGCACGCGGCCGGAGCCCTGCACTTCGAGGAAGAACGCTTCGACGGGATCGTCGACCCAGACCAGTTCCTTGCCGGGGATGCGCGCGCGCTCGATCTCGGCGCGCGTGTCGTACGGGACGACGGTCTTGCCGACGAGGCGCCCGCGCAGCCGCATGCCTTTCAAGCTCGGGTAGACGCTCGCCAGGTCAACGGTGATCAGGTCATCCGGCACTTTATAGAGGGGCGTCTGGTATGCGCCGCCGCGCCGGCGCGCGCCGTGCAGCATCGGTTCGTAGTAGCCCGTGATCAGGCCGGCGTCGGCGCCGTCGGGCGCGCGCACGAGGTTCGGCACGAAATACGTCTCGAAATACTGGCGGATCGCCGCGCCGTCGTCCGGGTCGACCAGCTTGCCGGCGGCGCACGGCGCCTGCCAGTCCGGCTTCGCGCGCAATGCGCGGCACGACGCCTGGAACGCGGGCCAGGCCTGGCGCAGGTCGTCCTGCTGCCAGCCCGGCAGCGCGTCGAACGCCACGGGCGTGAACAACGGTGCCGGCGGTGTCGGGGGCACGGTCACGGGTCCGACCGGCGGCGGCAGCTTGATCGGCGGCTGCGGCTGCGGCTGCGGCTGCGGCTGCGGCTGCGCCGGCGGTTGCGGCGGTTGCGGCGGCGCCGTGGTACAGGCGGCCAGCAAGGCGACGAGGGTCAATAAAGCGGGTACACTGCGGTGTGTCGAAAACATAATGGCACCTTGAAAAACCGTCGCGAGCGGCAGCAAATTGGGTTGAGAAGCGCAGCGGTACGCGAGTACAACCGGTCCGCCGTCGCGGCGCAGCGCAAACCAAATAGGCAACACGCAACAGGTTTTTCAACGTGTCTATAAGGAATGCGAGATGTGGATACTATTGTTGGAAGCCGGCGTGGCCTTGTTCCTGCTGGTGTTCGTCGTGTGGTGGACGATGTTCTCCGGGCGCAAACCCGAGCAACCGTCGCCGGCCAGGAAAAACGATACGCCCGACGCCTGACCGGCTCAAGCGATTAATGCAGGGCGTGCGGCAGCGACAGCACGAACTCGGGAATCTTGATCTCGAAGCGGTGCCCGTCCTCGGCCACGAAGAAATACTCGCCGACCATCGAGCCCTGCGGCGTTTCCAGCTGGGTGCCGCTCGTGTATTCGAACTGTTCGCCCGGCTGCAGCAGCGGCTGGTGGCCGACGACGCCCAGGCCGCGCACTTCCTGCACCTGGTTGTTGGCGTCCGTGATCACCCAGTGGCGCGAGATCAGCTGGGCCGCGACGGTGCCCGTGTTCTTGATCGTGATGGTGTAGGTAAACACATGCTGCGTCCGGTCCGGGTGGGATTGCTCCGGCAGGTATTGGGTCCTGACGGTGATCGCGAAATCGTAGACGGGCATGGGTGTTCCTTGTTGTATTGGCGAAAGAGCGCGTGGTCGACATGAGCGTGGTCGACATGATACACGCGCCGGCCGAAAGCACGGCGTCGGCGTACAATGCTGGCTTTGTCCAAAGCAACCCCGACAATAGCCCTACCATGACTACCTACCGCATCGCGCCCAGCATCCTGTCCGCAGACTTCGCCCGCCTGGGCGAGGAAGTGCGTAACGTCGTCGCCGCCGGCGCCGACATCATCCACTTCGACGTGATGGACAACCATTATGTTCCCAACCTGACCATCGGCCCGCTGGTGTGCCAGGCCATCCGTCCGCACGTGCAGGTGCCGATCGACGTCCACCTGATGGTCAAGCCGGTCGACCGCATCGTCCCCGATTTCGCCAAGGCCGGCGCCGACATCATCACGTTCCACCCGGAAGCGTCGGAGCACATCGACCGCACCCTGCAACTCATCCGCAACAACGGCTGCAAGGCCGGCCTCGTGTTCAACCCGGGCACGCCGCTGCACCACCTGGACCACGTGATGGACAAGATCGACATGATCCTCATCATGTCCGTGAACCCGGGCTTCGGCGGCCAGTCGTTCATTCCGGAAGCGCTCAAGAAGATCGCGCTCGCGCGCCGCATGATCGATGAATCCGGCCGCGACATCCTGCTGGAAGTCGACGGCGGCATCAAGGCCGACAACATCGCCGCCGCCGCCGCCGCCGGCGCCGACACCTTCGTGGCCGGCTCCGCCATCTTCGGCAAGCCGGACTACAAGGCCGTCATCGACGCCATGCGCGCCGAGCTGGCCACGGTCGAGAAAAAGGCCGCCTGATGAAGCAGGGCGCTGCGGCGATCCGTGCCGCCATCATCGACCTGGACGGCACGATGCTGCACACCGTGCCGGATTTCGAGCTCGCGCTGAACGGCATGCGCGCGGAATACGGCCTGGCGCCGATCACCCAGCAGATCATCGAACCGATGGTCGGCAAGGGATCGAAGAAGCTGATCCGCGACGTGCTGTCCCTCGACTTCGACACGGCGCGCGTCGACGCCGTCGTCGACGACGCGATGGCCGCCTACCACCGCCACTACCAGGCGATCGTCGGCGAACGCGCCGTGCTGTATCCGCACGTGATCGAAGGCCTGCAGGCGCTGAAGGACCTGGGCCTGCGCCTCGCATGCGTGACGAACAAGCCGGTCGCGCTCACCCAGCCGCTGCTGGCGAAAAAGGGACTCGCTCCGTTCTTCGACCTGGTCTACGGCGGCGATTCCTTCCCGCGCCAGAAGCCCGATCCAATGCCGCTGCTGCAGGTGTGCCGCGAGTTCGACCTGGCGCCGGCGCGCGTCGTCGCGATCGGCGACTCCTGCAACGACGCCGACGCCGCGCGCGCGGCCGGTTGTTTCGTACTGTCGGTCCCGTATGGCTACAACCACGGAAAACCTGTGCAAAGTATTAATTCCGATGGTATAGTTGATTCGCTGCTCGAAGCGGCCAAACTGATCAGCGCCCACAATCGGGCTCAAACCCTGGCCAACTCCTAAACCACCTACTCCATGTTTTTCGCCAAAAAACACAATGTCAACCCAACCGGTGCCCATGAGGCCTGGCTGTGGCGACGCTGGCAATCCTGGTCCATCTGACCCAAGCTGATTGCTGCCGGTGCACGCCTCGTGCACATTGATACCGGCAGGTTTTTTGAAGAAATCGCCGCCCGTTCCCCTCCCTGCGGGCGGCCCGGAGAAAAGCATGACCGAACTCGAATTCAAATCGCTCGCCACGCAAGGCTACAATCGTATCCCCCTGATCGCGGAAGCATTTGCCGATCTCGAAACCCCGCTCACGCTGTACCTGAAGCTCGCCCAGAGCCAGGACGCCGGCAAGAATACGTTCCTGCTCGAGTCCGTGGTCGGCGGCGAGCGCTTCGGCCGCTACTCCTTCATCGGCCTGCCGGCCAGGACGCTGCTGCGCACGCGCGGCAACGTCACGACGGTCGAGAAGAACGGGGAAGTCATCGAGACGCACGAAGGCAATCCGCTCGACTTCATCGAAGCCTATCAGGCGCGCTTCAAGGTCGCGCTGCGGCCGGGCATGCCGCGCTTCTGCGGCGGCCTGGCCGGCTACTTCGGCTACGACACCGTCCGCCACATCGAAAAGAAGCTGGCCCACAGCGCGCCGAAGGACGACCTCGGCCTGCCGGAAATCCTGCTGCTGGTGACGGAAGAACTGGCCGTGATCGACAACCTGTCCGGCAAGCTGTACCTGATCGTGTATGCCGATCCGGCGCAGCCGGAAGCCTTCAACAAGGCGCGCCAGCGTTTGAAGGACCTGCGCATGATGCTGCGCCGGAACGTCGACGCGCCCGTCACGTCGGCCTCCGTGCGCACGGAAGCGATCCGCGACTTCAGCAAGGAAGACTACCTGAAGGCCGTCGCCGTCGCGAAGGAATACGTGATGGCCGGCGACCTGATGCAGGTGCAGATCGGCCAGCGCATCCGCAAGCCGTACGTGGATTCGCCGCTGTCGCTGTACCGCTCGCTGCGTTCGCTGAACCCGTCGCCGTACATGTATTACTATAACTTCGGCGACGTGCAGATCGTGGGCAGCTCGCCCGAGATCCTGGTGCGCAACGAGAAGGAAGCCGACGGCGGGCGCAAGGTCACGCTGCGCCCCATCGCCGGCACCCGCACGCGCGGTTCGACGCCGGAACGCGACGCCGAGCTGGCGCACGAACTGCTGAACGATCCGAAGGAAGTGGCCGAGCACGTGATGCTGATCGACCTGGCCCGCAACGACATCGGCCGCATCGCCAAGACGGGCACCGTCAAGGTCACGGACCAGATGGTCATCGAAAAATACTCGCACGTGCAGCACATCGTCTCCAACGTCGAAGGCACGTTGAAGGACGGCATGTCCAACCTGGACGTACTGCGCGCCACCTTCCCGGCCGGCACCTTGACCGGTGCGCCGAAAGTGCGCGCGATGGAAGTCATCGACGAGCTCGAACCGGTCAAGCGCGGCATCTACGGCGGCGCCTGCGGTTATCTCTCCTTCGGCGGCGAGATGGACGTGGCGATCGCGATCCGCACCGGCTTGATCAAGGACGGCAACCTGTACGTGCAGGCCGCGGCGGGCATCGTCGCGGATTCCATCCCCGAGATGGAATGGCTAGAAACGGAAAACAAGGCGCGCGCCGTGCTGCGCGCGGCCGAGCAAGTGCAAGACGGACTGGATGGGGAGATCTGACATGCTGCTCATGATCGACAACTACGACTCGTTCACCTACAACATCGTGCAGTACTTCGGCGAGCTGGGCGAAGAAGTGCGCACCGTGCGCAACGACGAGATCACGCTCGAGGAAATCGCCGACCTGAACCCGGACCGCATCTGCATCTCGCCGGGACCGAAGTCGCCGAAGGATGCCGGCGTCTCGGTGGACGTGCTGCGCGAATTCAAAGGGAAGAAGCCGATCCTCGGCGTGTGCCTGGGCCACCAGGCCATCGGCGAAGCGTTCGGCGGCAAGATCATCCGCGCCAAGCAGGTCATGCACGGCAAGACCTCGAAGATCGCGCACATCGGCGAAGGCGTGTTCAAGGGCCTGCCGAGCCCATTCACCGTGATCCGCTACCACTCGCTGGCGATCGAGCGCGCGTCGCTGCCGGCCTGCCTGGAAGTGACGGCATGGACGGACGACGGCGAGATCATGGGCGTGCGCCACAAGGAATTCGACATCGAGGGCGTGCAGTTCCACCCCGAGTCGATCCTGTCGGAGCATGGGCATGCGATGCTGAAGAACTTCCTCGAGCGTTAATCAGAGCTGCCGCCCTCTCCGTCGTTCCCGCGAAGGCGGGAACCCAATTTTGTTCGCACACCGCGCAGTACTTGGGGGAATAGTGCTGGGAGCACTATTCCGCCTGCGCGGGAACGACGGGACAGGTGAGTACAAATTTTATTGGATACCGCCATGATCACCCCTCAAGAAGCCCTTCTCCGCTGCATCGAACACCGCGAAATCTTCCACGACGAGATGCTGCATCTGTTCCGGCAAATCATGTCCGGCGAGATCTCGCCGACGATGGTCGCCGCGCTGACCATGGGCCTGCGCGTGAAGAAGGAAACCATCGGCGAGATCACCGCCGCCGCGCAGGTGATGCGCGAATTCTCCACCAAGGTCCCGATGGCCGACACGACGCACCTCGTCGACATCGTCGGCACCGGCGGCGACGGTGCGCACACCTTCAATATCTCGACCGCGTCGATGTTCGTCGCCGCCGCCGCCGGCGCGCGCGTCGCGAAGCACGGCGGACGCAGCGTGTCGTCGTCGTCCGGCAGCGCCGACGTGATCGAATCGCTGGGCGCCCACATCGACCTGAAACCCGAGCAGATCGCGCAGTCGATCGCGCAGACCGGCATCGGCTTCATGTTCGCGCCGAACCACCATTCGGCCATGAAGAACGTGGCCGCCGTGCGGCGCGAACTGGGCGTGCGCAGCATCTTCAATATCCTCGGTCCGCTAACGAATCCGGCCGGCGCGCCGAACATCCTGATGGGCGTGTTCCACCCGGACCTCGTCGGCATCCAGGTGCGCGTGCTGCAACGCCTCGGCGCCCAGCATGCGCTCGTCGTCTGGGGCCGCGACAACATGGATGAAGTCTCGCTCGGCGCCGGCACGATGGTCGGTGAACTGGTCAATGGCGAGATCCGCGAATACGAGATCCACCCGGAGGACTTCGGCCTCGCGATGATCGCCAGCCGCAACCTCAAGGTGGCCGACGCCGCCGAGTCCAAGGCGAAGATCCTGGAAGCGCTGCGCGGCGAACCGGGTCCGGCGCACGACATCGTGGCGCTGAACGCCGGCACGGCGCTGTACGCGGCCGGCGTGGCGGCGTCCATCGAGGACGGCCTGCAGCGCGCGCGCACCGCGATCGCGTCGGGCGCGGCGCTCGCGAAGCTCGACCAGTTCGTCGGCGCCACGCGCCAGCTGGGCGCGGTGAACTGACATGTTCGGCATCCACGACCTGCCGCTGTTCGTCGTCTCGGGCCTGCTGCTGAACATCATGCCGGGCCCGGATTCGCTCCTGATCATGACGCGCAGCGCCACGCAGGGCTGGCGTGCCGGCAGCGCCGCGGTCCTGGGCATCGGGACCGGCACCTTCGTGCACATCTTGGCCGCGGCCCTCGGCCTGTCGGCGATCCTCGCGACGTCCGCCGCCGCGTTCACCGTCGTCAAGCTGCTGGGCGCCGCGTACATCCTGTACCTGGCCGTCGGCATGCTGCTCAGCAAACGCGGCGCCGGCACCGCGACGGCGCCCGCACTCGCGCCGCTGCCCCTGCGCCGCATCTACGCGCAAGGCATCCTGACGAACGTGCTGAACCCGAAAGTGGCGCTGTTCTTCCTCGCCTTCGTCCCCCAGTTCATCGACGCGAACGCGCCGCACAAGGCGCTCGCCTTCCTCATCCTCGGCGCCATCTTCAACATCAACGGCATGTTGTGGTGCCATGCGCTGGCACTGTTCACCACACAGGCACGCGCGCGCCTGAAACCGAATCCCGCCGTCACGCAATGGCTCAACCGCGCCACGGGCGGCCTGTTCGTCTGGCTCGGCGTCAAGCTGGCGCTGGCGAAACAACACTGAAGGTCCACCATGTCCGATATCCTGAACAAGATCCTCGACGTCAAAGCAACCGAGGTCGCCGGCGCGAAGCAGTACCGTGATTTCAACAGCCTGCGCCGCGACGTCGAAAGCGACGCCGCCCTGCGCGCCGACCTGCGCGGCTTCGAAGCGAACCTGCGCCGCAGCATCGGGGCCGGCAGTGCCGGCGTGATCGCCGAAGTGAAAAAGGCCTCGCCGTCGAAGGGCGTGCTGCGCGCGGACTTCCGCCCGGCCGAGATCGCCCAAAGCTATGCCGCGGGCGGCGCGTCGTGCCTGTCCGTCCTAACGGATGTACAATTCTTCCAAGGCTCGCCCGAGTACCTGAAACAGGCGCGCGCCGCGTGCGACCTGCCCGTGATCCGCAAGGATTTCATCGTCGATCCGTACCAGGTGTACGAAGCGCGGGCGATGGGCGCGGACGCGATCCTGTTGATCGTCGCTGCGCTGGATCATGGTTTGATGGCCGACCTGGAGGCATGTGCCCGGGAACTCGGCATGGATGTGCTGGTCGAAGTTCATGACGGCGACGAACTGGATGCGGCCCTGAAGCTCAACACGCGCCTGCTGGGCATCAACAACCGCAACCTGCGCACTTTCGAGGTCACGCTCGACACGACCATCGGCCTGCTGCCGCGCATTCCGGCGGAGCGCCTCGTGGTCACCGAGTCCGGCATCCTGGCGCCCGCCGACGTCAAGCGCATGCGCGACGCCGACGTGCATGCCTTCCTCGTGGGCGAAGCGTTCATGCGCGCGCCCGATCCCGGCACGGAACTCAAGCGCTTATTTGATTAGTCATCGACTGCCATGAACCCGATCATCCGCCTCAGCCTCGTTCTCATCGTGTCGATCGCAGGCTTAAGCGGATGCTCGGACGTGCGGACGGCCGCCGGCTCCGTCACCTCGTCCGTCGGGCACGTCGCCAGCCGCATCCTCCATCCCTTCACACCCGCAACGCCGACGGCGCCCGCACCCGCGGGCCTGGACGACTACAAGACCCGGGTCGCACGCCACGTGGCCGAGCACAATCCCGAGCGCGTCTACGCCGGCACCTTGCCGGCCATGCTGCCGGCCATCGTCGTGCTCGAGATCACGGTCGACCGCGACGGCCAGCTGGCGGACGTGTCCGTGCAGCGCTCGCGCAATCCGGACGCCTCCCAGATCGCGCTGGCCTCGGTGCGGCGCAGCTCGCCGCTGCCGGCCCCGCAGCAGCTGGCCCGGGATACGGGCAGGCTCACCTTTTCCGAAACCTTCCTGTTCGCGGACAGCGAGCGGTATCAGTTGCGCAGCCTGGCGGCGCCGCAGGCGGGGGAATGACGGCAGCGGCGGACGGCCATCCGTGCGCGCGCTCAACATTAAACGGACTATAATCCCCTGTTACATTTTTAGATATTTTACAAACATGTCAAAAGTGCAGTTCAGGAATAACGTCCGGCTGGCCGGCAACGGCCCGGCAACGATGGTGTTTGCCCACGGCTTCGGTTGCGACCAGACCATGTGGCGCTTCCTGACGCCCGCCTACGAGGATCGCTTCCACACGATCGCGTTCGACCTGGTCGGCAGCGGCGGTTCCGACCTGTCCGCCTATGACCGCACCCGGTACGGCACCCTGCAGGGCTACGCGGACGACCTGCTCGAGATCGTCGACGAATTCGCGACGGGGCCCGTCGTCTTCGTCGGCCATTCCGTCAGCACAATGATCGGCCTGCTGGCCACCATCAAGGCACCGGAAAAATTCGTCGCCCAGGTCATGGTGGGCCCGTCGCCCTGCTATATCAACGACGGCGATTACATCGGCGGCTTCAGCCGGGAAGACATCGACGAGCTGCTCGACACGATGGAAGCCAATTACCTCGGCTGGTCGAGCAGCCTGGCGCCCGCGATCATGGGCGTGCCCGACCGTCCCGAACTGCGCACGGAACTGACCGACAGCTTTTGCCGCAACGATCCCGCCATCGCCAAGCATTTCGCCCACGTCACGTTCCTGTCCGACCATCGCGCGGACGTGCCCCGTTCGACCGTGCCCGCGCTGATCCTGCAATGCAGCGACGACCTGGTGGCGCCGCGCCAGGTGGGCGATTACCTGCACCGGCACCTGCCCAACAGCACCCTGCACGTCATCGAGAACGTCGGCCACTGCCCGCACATGAGCGCGCCCACGGCGAGCTCGCACGCCATCGACAACTTCCTCGCGCACGCCCTGCGCTGACATCCGTGCCCACCGCGCCGACCGGCGACATCCTGTTCGACCATGCGGCCTGCGCGCTGCTGCTGACGGCGGCCGACGGCGTGATCCTGCGGGCCAACGCCACGGCGTGCACATGGCTCGGTTATACGGAAGACGAGCTCGTCGGCAAGCTGCGCATGCACGACCTGCTGCCGGTGGGTGCCCGCCTGTTCTATCACACGCATTGCCAGCCGATCCTGCAGGCGCAGGGTTCGGTGGCCGAGATCCAGGTCGACTTGCGCAACCGGCGCCAGGAGCGCCTGCCCATGCTGATCAACATCAGCCGCCGCCAGGAAGCGGAGGGCACGGTCGACCACTGGGCCCTGTTCAAGGCGTCCGACCGGCGCGCGTACGAACGTGAACTGCTGGCGGCGCGCAAGGCGGCGGAAGCGGCGCTGGACGCGCGCCGCAGCGCCGAGGCCGAACTGAAAAAGCTGAATGCGCAACTGTCGGTCGCCGACCGCCGCAAGGACGAGTTCCTCGCGACCCTGTCGCACGAACTGCGCAATCCGCTCGCGCCGATGCGCAGCGCGCTCGACGTGCTCAAGCTCAAGTTCGGCCACGGCACGGACAACCGCCTGCTGCAGGCGTTCGACCGCCAGCTGCGCCACCTGACCCGGCTCGTCGACGACCTGATGGAAGTCTCGCGCATCTCGCAAGGACGCATGCAGCTGCGCCGCGCGCCGGTGGAATTGTCGGCCCTCGTGCAGGCCGCGGCCCATGACCTCGCCGCCACCATGGACGCGGCGCACCACACGCTGCGCCTGTCCATCGCCCCGCCGCCCGTCATCGTGGACGGGGATGCGACGCGGCTGGCGCAGGTCGTCATCAACCTGCTCACCAACGCCGCCAAGTACACGCCGGACGGCGGCACGATCGAACTGGACCTGTCCTGCGCGGACGGGATGGCCGAGATCCGGGTCCGCGACAACGGCATCGGCCTGCCCGCCTCGGCCCTCGCCACCGTCTTCAACATGTTCTCGCAGCTCGAACCGGCGCTGGAACGGTCGAAAGGCGGTCTCGGGATCGGCCTGGCGCTCGTGCGCGGCATCGTCGAACTGCACGACGGCAGCGTGCACGCCGACAGCGCCGGGCCCGGCCTGGGCAGCACGTTCACGATCCGCCTGCCGCTGGCGGCGGGCAGCGTGTGCGCGGCCGGCCCGGCGCCGGCACGGGCCCATGCCGATGCCGCACCGGCCCAAATGCGCGTGCTCGTCGTGGACGACAACGAGGATGCCGCCGAAACGCTGGCCATGACATTGGAACTGCACGGTTGCGAAGTCAGGACGGCGCCGACGGCGGCCCGGGCGCTCGACGTCCTGCCGGGCTTTGCGCCAGCCGTGGCCCTGCTCGACATCGGCCTGCCGGACATGAACGGCTACGAACTGGCGCGCAGGGTGCGCCAGTTGCCGGCCGGCGCGGCGATGACGCTGATCGCGACGACGGGCTGGGGACAGCAGAAGGACCGCGAGCGGGCGTTCGCGGCGGGGTTCGATCATCACCTCACCAAACCGATCGATTTCGACCTTTTACGCTCTTATCTGCCGTAACGCCGGCATGACGCGAACGGTACGCGTGGGCACGGTGTGCCCACCCTACGTCGCGCTCGGCCGCTTGACCGCGGGCCCCTTGCGCGTGCCCGGCGCCACGGTGATCTGGACGCACGGCACGCGGTCGCCCTGCAAGGTGACGTCGAACGTCATCAGCTCGTCGCGGCGGAAGGCGTGCACGGCTACCGTGTCGTCCACGCGGTAGCGCGCGAGCAGCTGGTCCAGGTTGGACGGGTTGCCGTTCACGCGCAGGCCGTCCACGGCGATCAGGACGTCGCCGGCCGACAGGCCCGCCTGGTGCGCGGCGCCGCCCTCGTGCACCTGGGTCAGCTTGACGCCGGCGGCGTCGCGGCCGATGCCGGCGTCCAGCGACGGCTTGCCGTTCTTGCGCTCTTCCGTCACCTTCACGCTGAACGGCGCGTACAGCTTGGCCAGCGGGATGTCGTCCGTGCCGCGGATGTAGCGGTCGAAAATCGTTTTCAGGCGCACGCCGCTCACTTCGTCGAACAGGCTCTCCACCTCCTGTTCCGTCACGCCGCGCCCGCCCTTTGCATCGCCCTTGTAGAAATCGCGGCCAAAGCGGTCCCACAGGGCCAGCATGACGTCGTCCAGCGACTTCGCGCCGCCCGTCTTGGCGCGGATCGTCAGGTCGAACGCGAGGCCGACGAGCGAACCCTTGGTGTAGTAGCTGATGATCGCGTTCGGCGCGTTCTCGTCCTGGCGGTAGTACTTGCTCCAGGCGTCGAAGCTGGAATCCGCGATGCTCTGCTTCATGCGGCCCGTGCCGCGCAGGACGCTGCCGACGGTCTTGCCGAGCAACTTGAAATACGTCGCCTCGCTGATGATCCCGCTGCGCACGAGCATCAGGTCGTCGTAATAGCTGGTAAAACCTTCGAACAGCCACAGCAGCGGCGTGTAGTTCTCGACTTGCAGGTCGTACGGAGCGAACACGGCCGGCTTGATGCGCTTGACGTTCCAGGTGTGGAAGTACTCGTGGCTGCACAGGCCCAGGAACTTGATGTAGCCCTCGTTCGGCTCGGCCGTCCTGGGCGCCGCCGTCGTGGGCAGGTCGGTGCGCGCGCAGATCAGCGCCGTCGACGCGCGGTGTTCCAGGCCGCCGTAGCCGTCGCCCACGACCATCGTCAGGAACACATAGCGGTCCATCGGCGCCTTTTTCGTCTTCGGCTCGAAGAACGCGATCTGGGTCTCGCAGATGGCCTTCAAGTCTTTTTCCAGGCGCGCCATGTCCAGGTTCGGCACGCGGCCCGTGATCACGATGTCGTGGCGGATGCCGTGCGCCGTGAAGCCGCCGAGCGCGAACTCGCCCATCTCGACGGGGTGGTCGACCAGTTCATCGTAGTCGGCGGCGGCGTACGTGCCGAAGCCGTAGCGCCTGGCGCCCGCCTCCGGCAGCGAGGTGGCGACGCGCCAGTTGCGCGCAGCCGCGTCGCCCGGACGCTGGATGTCGACCAGGTGCGGCCGCGCCTCCTGGCCGACGACGCGCAGGAAGACGCTCGTGCCGTTGAAGAAGCCGTGGGTCTGGTCCAGGTGGGCGGCGCGCACGGACAGGTCCCACGCATAGACTTCGTAATGCACCGTCAGCGGCCCGGCGACGGGCGCGGCCTGCCAGCTATGCTTGTCCAGCTTCGTCAGGCGCACGGTTTCACCTGACTGGGCGCCGCCCGATTCGGCGCGGATGCGCACGACGTTGCGGGCGAATTCGCGGATCATGTAGCTGCCCGGGATCCAGGCCGGCAGCGTGAACACCTGCCCTTCCGGACTCGGTTCGGCCACCGTGACGGTGACGTTGAACAGGTGCCCGGCCAGGTCCTTGGGGACGATGGTGTAGTGGATGGCCGGCTGCTTCTGGGGTGTTTTTTTCATATGGCGTGAACAATCTCTCTCCGATGCGCCGTAGTGTAATCGCATTCTTCCAGAAAGAGCATGTTCACGCGGTTGGGCTACGATCCCGTCAGATCGGCCGGCGTATCGATATCGCGGAAGATGCCCGGGTCGGCGACCGGGACTTCGGTCACCGGCCAGCTTTGCAGCAGGCGGCGCGCGCCTTCGTCGCCGCGCAGGGCCAGCAGCGCGTCCAGGTAAGTGGCACCGAAACCGACCGGATTGCCGCGACGGCCATCCAGGACGGGGGCCGCGATGCCCGCGCCGGCCGCCAGCGTATCGGCCAGCGCCCGCAACGTGGCGACCTCGACGTACGGCATGTCGCCGAGCGCCACCAGCCAGGCCTGCGGCTTGGGCACCATCTCGAGCGAATGCCGGATCGCGTGCGTGAGCGAGGCCGCCATGCCGCTGTCGGCATCCGGACAGACGGTCACGTCGCAGCCCAGCGCGGCGAGCCGCGCGGCCACGCCGCCGTCATCCGGCGCCACGACGGCGACGACGCGCGAGACGGCGGCCAGCAGCTTGCGCGCACTGGCCACGACGACGGGTTCGGCGCCCGCCAGCGGCTGCAGCAGCTTGTTGCGCAGCCCGGCGGGATCGAAGCGGCGTCCCCGGCCGGCGGCCAGCAGGATGCCGGCCGGCGCGGCCGGGGCTCCGGTCACGCCGCCGCCAGGTCGAACGGCAGCTTGCGCAGGCGCTTGCCGGTCAGCGCGAACACGGCATTCGCCAGCGCCGGCGCCAGCGGCGGCAGGCCCGGTTCGCCGATGCCCGTCGGCGCATCCTGCGACGGGACGATGTGGACGTCGATGTGCGGCATGTCGTTCATGCGCGCCACCGTGTAGTCGTTGAAGTTCTGCTGTTCGACGATGCCGTCCTTGAGCGTGATGCGCGCGCCCGGCAACGTCGTGCCGAGGCCCATCAGCGCCGCGCCCTGGATCTGCGCCTCGATCGACATCGGATTGACGGGCAGGTTGCAGTGCACGGCGGCCGTGACCTTGTGCACCCTGGGACTGCCGTCGACGACGGACGCCTCGACGACGTAGGCGACGACCGTGTTGAACGACTCGTGCAGCGCCACGCCCCAGGCCTGGCCTTTCGGCAGCGTCTTCTTGCCGTAGCCGGATTTCGCCACGGCGAGATCCAGCGCCGCGTGATGGCGCACGTGCTTCGCGTCGATCAGCTTCTTGCGGTACGCGACCGGGTCCTTGCCGGCCGCGTGCGCGGCTTCGTCGATCAGCGTCTCCATCACGAACGCCGTGTGCGTGGAACCCACCGAGCGCCACCACAGCACCGGCACGTTGGCCTTGGCCGAATGCGCCGTCAGGTTCAGTGGCACGTCGTAGGGTTCGCCCATGCCTTCGACCATCGTGCTATCGACGCCGTTCTTGACCATGAACGGTTCGAACGTGGTGCCGGTGATGATCGACTGGCCGACGATCGTGTGGTCCCACGCGACGATGTTGCCGTCGGCATCGAGGCCGATGTCGGCGCGGTGCACGTGCGACGGCCGGTAGTAGCCGCCGCGGATGTCGTCCTCGCGGCTCCAGATCAGCTTCACCGGACCGGCATGGCCGGCGGCCTTGTACGCCTTGGCGACGTGGACCGCTTCCACGACGAAGTCCGACGTGGGCGTGGCGCGGCGGCCGAAACCGCCGCCCGCCATCATCGTGTTCAACGTCACCTGTTCGGGCTTGAGGCCGAGCACCGCCGCGGCCGCGGCCTGGTCGACACCCTGGAACTGCGAACCGACCCACAGCGTGCAGGCGTCGTCCCGGAGGTCGACCGTGCAGTTGATCGGTTCCATCGGCGCGTGCGCCAGGTACGGGAATTCGTAGACGGCCGAGATCTTCCTGGCGGCACCGGCCAGCTTCGAGGTATCGGCCTTGCGCGCGACGGCGCCCGGCGTCTTCGCCAGCTCGGCGAATTGCGCCATCTGCTTGCCGCTGTCGACTTTTTCGACGGCGCCCGTATCCCACTCGATGGCGAGCAGGTCGCGCGCCTGCTTGGCCGGCCAGTAGCCGTCGGCGACGATGGCCACGCCGCTGCCGCCGCGGTCCACCGGCACTTCCAGCACGGCGATCACGCCGCGCAGCGCCCTGGCTTTCGCGGCGTCGAACTTCGCGACCTTGGCCCCGAACACGGGTGGATGCGCGACCACGGCGACCTTGGTGCCGGCCGGCTTGACGTCGAGGCCGAACTGCTGGCGGCCCGTCGACTTGGCGCGCGCGTCCAGGCGCGGCATCGGCTTGCCGATGTAGCGGAACGCCTTCTGGTCTTTCAGCGTGATCGTTTCCGGCACGGGCTGCGCCTTCGCGGCTTCGGCCAGGGAACCGTAAGTCGCCTTCTGGCCGGCCGGGCCGATCACGACGCCCTTCGCGGTGCGGCATTGCGCCGGGCTCACCTTCCACTGCTGGGCGGCGGCGCCAATCAGCATCGCGCGGGCGCGGGCGCCGACTTCGCGGTACTGGGTGAACGAGTGGGCGATGGTGCCCGAGCCGCCCGTGATCTGGATGCCGAATACCGGGTCCTTGTACACGTCGCCGGCGGGCGCCAGTTCGGCGCGCATCTGGCTCCAGTCGGCATCCAGCTCGTCCGCGATCACCATCGGCAGGCCCGTGTGCACGCCCTGGCCGAACTCGAGGCGGTTGACGATCACGGTCACCGTGTTGTCCGGCGCGACGCGCAGGAAGGCGTTCGGGGCGTAGACGGTCGGCTTGGCGGCATCGGCGGCGCGCGCGATGCGGCCGCCGGCCGGCAGCACGAAGCCGAGGACGAGGCCACCGGTGGCCGCGGCGCCAGTTTTCAGGAAGCCGCGGCGGGAGGTCGCGGCAAAGCGGGCGGCCGGCGCCACGTTCTTCATCAGGTCGAATCGCATGCGGGTCTCCTTACGCCAGGGTCTTGGCGGCATCCTTGATGGCCGCGCGGATGCGTTGATAGGTGCCGCAGCGGCAGATGTTGCCGCTCATGGCGTTGTCGATGTCGGTGTCGGTCGGCTTTTTATTCACGCGCAGCAGGGCCGTGGCGCTCATCACCTGGCCGCTCTGGCAATAGCCGCACTGCGGGACGTCGTGCTTGACCCACGCGTCCTGCACGGCCTTGCCGACCTTGTCGCTTTCCATCGCTTCGATCGTCGTGACCTTGTGGCCGACGGCGGCCGAAATCGGGGTGACGCAGGACCGGATCGCCTGGCCGTCCAGGTGCACGGTGCAGGCGCCGCACAGGGCGGCGCCGCAGCCGAACTTGGTGCCGGTCATGTCGAGGTTGTCGCGCAGCGTCCACAGGATCGGCGTGGCGGGATCGGCGTCGACCTGGACGTCGCGCCCGTTGATGTTCAAAGTGATCATGGCTTCTCCCTTGTTTTGATTGTTGGTGCTTCTTGTGTTGGCGTCATGCCGGCGTAGGGTGGGCACCCCGTGCCCACAAAACGTTTGCATCCTGTCGTCAAAAAAGCCCGGCGGTGCCGGGCTTGGATTACTGCTTGAGGGACGCCAGCTTGGCTTCGAGCGTCTTCTGGTCGACGGCGCCCGGAATCCGGCTGCCGTCCGAAAAGAAGATCGCCGGCGTGCCCGTGATGTGCAGCTTCTGGCCCAGCGCCAGCACCTTTTCGTTCGGCGACTCGCAGCTCGCGGGCGCGGCCGGCGCCGGCTTGCCGTTGATCATCCAGTCGTCCCAGGCCTTGGCGCGGTCCGGCGCGCACCAGACGTTCTTCGACTTGTCGAACGAATCCGGCGCCAGGATGTTGTACATGAACGTGTAGATCGTCACGTTGTCCATGTTCTTCAGCGTCGTCTGGCGCAGGCGCTTGCAGTAGCCGCAGTTCGGGTCCTCGAACACGGCGATCACGCGCTTGCCGTCGCCCTTGACCTGCTTGATGGCCTGGCCCAGCGGCAGGTCGGAAAACTTGATCTTGTTGAGGTCGTCGATGCGCTCGCGCGTCAGGTCGCGCGTCGACTTGGCATCGTAGACGTGGCCGATGATCAGGTACTCGCCCTTCTTGTCCGTGTACATGATGTCGCCGGCGACGCGCAACTCGTACAGGCCCGCATACGGCGTTTCCTTGACCGATTCGATCTTGGCGCCGCCCAGGCGCGGCTCGATCGCCTTCTTGATGTTGGCTTCGACCGAATTCTGCGCGCCGACACACGACGTGATCAAGCCAGTCGCCAGCAGGACGGCGAGCTTCGTTTTACCCATGAATGAATTCCTTAAAGATTTGGCACGTTACCTGCCCATTGCATGGGCGATCAGCCGTCGCTTGACCAAGGGCAACTTATCGAGCAAGTTTAATCCGAAATTGCGAACCACGCGCACGGGCTCGAGATTTGCGCCGAAAAGACGCTCCAGGCCATCCGTGGCGAGTTGCATCAGCAACACGTCTTCCTTGCGCGCTCTCGCGTAGCGCGCCAGCACGCGCTCGTCGCCGATGCCTTGATGGGCATCGCGCGCGGCGATCGTGTCGAGCAGGGCAATAACGTCGCCGAAGCCCAGGTTCATGCCGTGGCCGGCCAGCGGATGCACGGCGTGGGCGGCATCGCCGACGAGCGCCACGCGCGGCGCCGTGACCGCGTGCGGACGCACGAGCGCCAGCGGGATCGCCTTGACGTCTTCCGGCTGCAGCGGTTTCAGCAGGCCTAATTTGTTTTCCGAATACTCGCCCAGGCGGATCGCCAGCTCGCCCAGCGATTCGCCCATGATCGTGTCCGCCAGCGTGTCCGGCGCCGACCACACCAGGGACACCCGATTGCCCGGCAGCGGCAGCAGCGCGACGACCCCATCCTTGCAGGTGAACCATTGATAGGCGACATTATGGTGCGGCTTTTCGCACGAGAAATTCGCGACGATGGCGCGCTGGTGGTACGAGCGGTAATCGATGCCGATGTCGCACTGCCCGCGCACCCACGAATCGCGGCCATCGGCGCCGACGAGCAGCTGGGCCGCGAGCACCGTGCCGTCTTCCAGTTCGACCTCGACGTCGTCGGCGCTGCTCACGATCCGGCAGGCGCGTCCGGTGACGGTCTCGACGTTCTGGGCAAAGCGCAGCGCCGCGTCGAGCGCCTGGTTCAGGTTGCTGTCCTCGACGATCCACGCGAGCGCCCCGGCATGCGCGCCGAACGCATCGAAGCCGAGATGACCGCCCTGCTCGCCGTCGCCCTGCACGTCCATCGCATCGACCGGCGCCACGCGCGCCATGTCGAGCGCGCCCCACACCTTGAGCGACGACAACAGCGTATGCGCCGTGTGGTTGAGCGCATACACGCGCACGTCCCAGGGCTGTTCGCCGCCGGACGCTGCATGCTGCGCATCGGGACGCGCGGGCGGCACGAGCAGCGTGACGCTGTGCCCGGCCTGCGACAAGCCCAGCGCCGCCGTCTTGGCGATGGCGCCATTGCCGACGATGCAGATGTCGCTGCGGCGGGCGACGTTGCGATGCTGTGCGGAGGAAGTGGTTGGAGTGCTCATGACACACATTATAGACGCTTCACCGTGGCCTGCTTCCGCCGAACGGGAGCGCCATTGCGCCCTTCCGCCGCAGGAAATTTGCTCGACAGGACTTGCGACTTCGCAAACCCGTCGCTATAATCGTGCCTCCTTTGGCCTGGTAGCTCAGTTGGTAGAGCAGAGGATTGAAAATCCTTGTGTCGGTGGTTCGATTCCGCCCCGGGCCACCAAAGAATTCAGCAGTAACAAAACGCCAACCCATGCAGGTTGGCGTTTTTGTTTCCCGAGCAGAAAATCCGCAGCGCCGGTCCAATTCCCGGGCATCCGCCGATCGAGGCTCTCCGGACGTATAACCGTTCCATTGAACGCGTCGTAAGGTAGGATGTCCGTCATGAACGTCAAAGAGCTGAAATTATTTTGCCGGGGTTTCGTTGGCGCGACCGAAGCGCTGCTTGGCACGCCACATAACGTTCTTGTGTATTCCATTGGCGGAAAGAACTTCGCATACTTCAAGACGAGCGAGCCGGAGAAATGGCGTTTCAGCACAAGAGTCTCGGCCGACCGCTTTGTGGAACTGACAGGCATTCCCGGTGTCAAGCCAGCCCGGTATATGGGACGTTTTCATTGGGTTACCATCGTCAACGTCGATCATTTTCCTCCAGCTTATCTCGCGGAATTGGTCGAGTGGTCATATCACAAAGCGCTCGGCTCGCTCAGTAAAGCCAAACAGCGTGCCATTGCCGGCGTCTGACCAGGAATTCAAGCAAACGCCAACCCATGCGGTTGGCGTTTTTCATTCCGGCGACTGATTCACGTTCGTCAACCCGGCTTTTTCAGCGCGGACGGCATGTGCGCCGCCCTGCCCTGGTCTTGTCGTTGAGCACTGAAAACGGCCTGGCGTCGGTGCAATCGCGCTCCTTGATCTCAGACCTTGCAATCGTCCGAACCTCCCCAAAATCGGTCTTCCCACATCCGGGTTTCGTTCCATCCGGAGCGCATTCGGGTAAATCCTACGAGCATCGGCAGGGAAAAATCCATCGGACAAGAGCGAACAGCACCAGGACAAACACCCTCCGAATACGATCTACAAGGGCCCCAAGGACTTGCACCAGTCCGGTGACCCGGACCGTGGAAACCGCCAGTCGGACAAGGGCTAGCCGCGTTTCCTTACAGGTTTCGCGGCTCCGCCCGCCTTGCGGTGTGCGCGCTTGACTATGGGCACATCGGACACTGGTCGGACACCGCGCGTGGTTCGATTCCGCCCCGGGCCGCCAAAGATTCAAAACCGGGCCAATGGCGGCGACAGCGGCCGAACATTGGATCGTCCGGATCAGATCGGGTGCGCTACCGGGCGCAATTGCTCCTCCAGCGAACGGGTCTTGTCGGTCTCGACGTTGCCGGTATGGAGGGTCGTTTTTTTCTCGATCAGCATGATCAGGCATTCCTCATCCGCAATCGGATTGTGCAGCACGCCTTTTGGCACCACAAAGGTTTCGCCTTCGCCCAGCTCGACCGTTCCTGCTTCCATTTCGATGCGCAACGTGCCTTTCAAGATGAAAAACAATTCATCTTCAGTATCGTGGCGATGCCAAGCCAGCATGCCCTTGACCTTGGCCACCTTGACGAAGGAATCGTCGAGTTCCGCGACGACCCGCGGGGACCAGAATTCATCCAGGGATTCGGCAATCTTTTTGGGAGATACGGCAGCAACCATGGCAGGACTCTCGGAAAAGGTGGCGGGGACGACTACGTCGGGCAAACATTTATTATCCCGGAAGCCGGCGGTCTTGAAAATCACTGTGTCGATGGTTCGATGCCGCCCCGGACCACCAAGGAATTCGGCCGCAAACAAACGCCAACCCATGCAGGTTGGCGCTTTTGTTTCCGGCGTCCGGTGCCCAGGCCCGGCACTCACCACAAATGCCTGCCGTCGATGACGGCGACCTCGGCCGCGGCCGCGTCGAAATCGTCGAACAGGCGCGCGTTGACGACGATGCGGCGCGTCGTGCCGTCCCGGCTGCCATCCGGCTGGAAGTCGGGCGAATCGGTATAGGTGGCGCAGCCGCACGTCGGGCAAAAATGGTGCAGTACGGTCTTGGTGCGCCAGCGGTAGGTGCTTTCGCCCGACGGCGGCGAAACGAGCCGGAATTGTTGCGGCGAATACGCGGCTGTCAGCGCGCCCCGCTTGGCGCAGAACGAGCATGTGCAACGTTGCAATTGCGCTGGAATGTCCCCGGCGATCTCGAAGGCCGTGGCGCCGCAGTGGCAACGTCCCTTGATGGTCATGATGGGCTCTCCCGGAAGGCGATCTCGGCCAACAATGAAAGTGTAATGCCATCCTGCCGGCGAGGCGCGCCCCGATCACGCGGCACGGAAAGGCCGAGGACGCTGCCGTCAACCCACGCGCCACAAGCGCCGCGCCTCGTCCGCGATCACATCCGGACACTCCTCCTGAAAGAACAACTTCCCTCCCGGAACCGGACGTATGCCCAGCGAGCGCGCGAACGTGCGGTCCAGGTAGGCCGCGTCGGCCACGGGAAAGATCGTGTCCGCGGCACCCCACACCATCCGCACCGGCACCGTGCTGCGCTGGAGCGCCGCCTCGATGCCCGCCAGCGGGTTCGGCGCCAGCGCCTTGTGAAATTCGTGGTACTGCCGGCGCCGCAACGGCGTGCTCACCATCGGCGTCACGTAATACTCGACGACGTCGTCCGTGAGAATCGCGGGATCGCGGTACACGGCCGCGCCGAAGGTCGCTCGCGCCAGGTTCTTGTCGGCCAGCCATTTGGCGGTGTCGTCGGCCAGCGTGCCGGCGTTCGCCATGTCGAGGACCGGCTTGATCATCGCGGGCGGACTATTCGGCTCGGTGTCGCAGTCGGTCAGGAGCATCGTGCGCACGCGCCCCGGATACCGGACCAGGAACATCTGCGCGACCGCGCCACCGCTGTCGGAGGCGACGATGTCGACCTGGCCCACCTGCAGCGCATCCAGCAGGGCCGCCAGCATCGCCACCTGGGCGGCGGGCGCCACCGATTGGCGTTCGGGGATCTCCGAGTAGCCGAGGCCCATGAAATCCGGGGCGATGCAGCGCCGGTAAGGCGCCAGGCGGTCGAGCGCGCCGCGCCATTGAAAACCGTTGAGCGGAGCGCCGTGCAGGAACAGCGCCGCGCCGCCCGTGCCGCGCTCGACGTAGGCGATGCGGCCGAACGGCAGGTCGGCGAAGCGCCGCGCCTCGCGGTAGGCGTTCACGTCCGTCGGCGCCGGTGGCTGCGCCGCCGCAGTCAGCGCATACGTCGCGGCGACCGCGGCGCCGGTCAATTGCAAGAAATCCCTGCGTTTCATTCTCGTCTCTCCTTCGATGGGTGTGGGCATGGAAGGATGCTAGCGGCGCCGCCGCGGCCCGGCGCGCATCATCGGCCGGTCCCGGACACAAGCGGATGATTTCCTGTAAATTAACGCGACGCGTACCCGGAGGATGCGATGATCGACCGACCCTCTTGCTATCCCAGCCCTGCCGCCACCCCGCTGCCGCTCCTCGACGTGCTCACGTCGCCGGTCCCGCCGGGGCGCTTCGATTCGCCCGTGGATGAGCGCCATGTGCTGTGCCTCCACCTGGGTGCGCCGGTGCCCGTGTCGTATCGCGCCGGCGCGGCGGAGCGCCAGGGGGTGCGGCTGCATGGCCAGTTCTGCGTCGTGCCGGGCGGGTCGAGCACCCGCTGGACCATGTCGCAGCCGGCCACCTCGCTGCTGCTGCGGCTGGCCCCCGCGCACGTGCGCGCCACGGCCGGCGACATGGGTGCGCGCGCCTTCGACCTCGCACCGGCGATCCACGTCCGCGACCCGCAGATCGAACGCATCGGCTGGATGATGCAGGCCGAGGAGCATGCCGCCCACCCCGGCGGCCGGCTGTTCGCCGACAGCCTCGCCTCGGCACTCGCGGTGCGCCTGATCGCGCTGCAGTCGGGCGGCAGGCCCGCCGCGCCGGCGCGGGCCCTGCCCGCATGGCGCCTGCGCCGCGTCGTCGAGTACATCGATGCCCATCTCGACCAGGACCTCAGCCTCGCCGAACTCGCCGCCGTCGCGGCATTCAGCCCGTCGCACTTCAAGGCCCTGTTCAAGCAGGCGGCCGGCGTGCCGGTCCACCGTTTCGTGCTCGAGCGGCGCATCGAACGGGCGCGGCTGCGCCTGCTCGAAGGACGGCTCAGCATCACCGAGATCGCGCTGGAAGCCGGCTTCGCGCATCCGAGCCACATGGCGCGCTGGATGCGGCGGATCGTGGGGCTCACCCCGTCGCAGATGTCGGGACCACGGGGGAAGACAGCTTGAAGAGCGGATACCTGAACGGGAGCCGAGGCGCGCGAGTCGCCGTATCCCGGCCCATGGGTTCATGGGCTCATTGGCCCATCGGCTTCGGCGCCACGCCGGCCGCGGCATACGGCACCGGCGGCACGGCCTTGACCGGGATCGTCAACATGGCCGGCCGCAGGCCCGGCGCGGTGGCGCGGACCTCGATCGCGCCGCTGCTGTCCCAATTGCTTTGCACGATCAGCTGCGCCAGGCCATTGAACAGCTTGCGCGACTTGCCCTTCTCGTCCTCATGCGAATTCGGATCGCCATTGCCGTTGCCGATCGACTTGCCCGCGCCAACGATCTCGAAGCTCACCTCGTCGTTCGCGACCGGCACCGCCCGGCCGTGCGCGTCGAGCGCGCGCACCGTGATCGGCATCGCGTCGCGGCCGTCCCCGGCCAGGGCCTGGCGATCCGGCACCAGGTCCAGTGCGACGGCCGCGCCGGTCGTCTCGACGCTGGTGCGCGCCACTTCCTTGCCGCCGTTGAAGGCAATGGCCTCCAGCTTGCCCGGCTCGTATTTCACCTTGAAGTCGTTCATGCGATAGTTGTCGACCTGTTGTTCGCCGACCTCGCGGCCGTTGAGCAAGAGCTTCACGCGCTCGACGTTCGCCATCACCCGCACGACGATCTCCTGCCCTTCCTTGCCCGGCCAGTTCCAGTGCGGCGTGAGGTAGACCAGCGGACGGTCCTTGATCCACTGTACCTGGTGGATGTAGTACGCCGCCTTCGGGAAACCGTTCAGGTCCATGATGCCGAAGAACGAGCTGACCGACGGCCACGACGCATATGGCCACGATTCGCCGTGGTAGTCGAAACCGGTCCAGACGAAGCCGCCGGCGACGAAATCGCGCGTGCCGATCGCCTGCCAGGCATCGCGATGGGTATTGCCCCAGACCGGGTGTTCATCGTCGTAGCTGCTCTCGATATGGCGCACCTTGTCGGTCGCGAATTCGCCGCGCGTCATGAATGCGGAGGTGTCTTCCGAACTCGTAAAGGGCTTGTCGGGATGGGCCGCATGGTATTTGTCGTACTCGGGTATCTGGTAATTGGCACCGACGACGTCGACCGCGTACGACACGTTGAGGGGCGTCAGCAGGCCGTTGCTCATGGCGGCGGTGGTCGGCCGCGTGCCGTCGAGCGACTTGACCACCGCCACCATGCGGCGTGCCATCTGGTAGCCCACCTCGGTGGCCTGCACCGGCTCCTCGTTGAACACCGACCACAGGATCACGGACGGATGATGGCGGTCGCGCTTGACCATCCACTCGAGCTGCTTCATGTAATCCGGCGACGGATTGAAGTTGCGGTTCTCGGCCATCACCAGGAGGCCCATGCGGTCGGCCATGTCCAGCACTTCGGATGCGATCGCGTTGTGCGAGAACCGGATCGCATTCACGCCGAGTTCCTTCAGGCGGCGCAGGCGATACGCCCAGATCGCGTCGGGCACGGCGACCCCGACGCCGGCATGATCCTGGTGCAGGCAGACGCCTTGCAGCTTGACGTGCTCGCCGTTCAGGAAAAAGCCGCGCGCGGCGTCGAAGCGCAGCGTGCGAAAACCGGTGTCCAGCGCCAGTCGATCGACCGTCTTGCCGGCGCGCCGCACGGTCGTGGTGACATGGTAGAGCGTCGTCCTGGCGGGCGACCACAACGCGGGACGGCGTATCGTCAACGGCAAGGCCGCCGTGACCGGCGTGAGCAGCGGAACATCGATCGACGTGGCGCGGCGCGCCACCTGCTTGCCGTCCGGGCCCGTGACGACGACCTCGACGTCGACGCGCGCGGCCTGTTCGCCATCGTTGTCGAGCGTGACCGTGGCCGGGATTTCCCAGGTGTTCGCGTCGACCTGGCGCGGCGTCACGCGCACGCCTTGCGGCACGATGTGCACCGGATCGGTCTTGACCAGCCAGGCGTGACGGTACATGCCGGCGCCTTCATACCACCAGCCCTCCATCGCATCGGCATCGTCGCGGATCGCGATCACGTTGGGAGTCTGGTCGCCGTACTGGAGGTAGGGCGTGATGTCGATGCGGATCTCGTTGTAGCCGGACCAGTTGTGATTGACGAGATTCCCGTTCACCCAGACCGTGGCATGCGTGGCGATGGCGCCGAACTCGAGTTCGACGTGCCGGCCGCGATCGCTCTCCGGCACGGTCAGGTAGCGCCGGTACCAGCCGATGCCGCGCTGGCGGAATCCCTGCGCCATATTGGCCTTGGGATCGAACGGCTGTTCGATCTGCCAATCGTGCGGCAGGTCGAGCCGGCGCCATGCCGTATCGTCGAACTTGACGGCGGCGGCGCCGGACGCCAGGCCGGCCTTGGTCGCGTAATAAGTCTCGTCCTGCGTGGCCGGCACGTGGAACGGAATGTCGCCGAGGTGGAACAGCCAGCCACGATCGAGCGACAGACGCTCGCGTCCGCCTTCGGCATGCGCCGGCAGGAACAGCAGGGCGCCAAGCACGGCGAACAGAAAGCGGCGGCAAGCGAGTCGCCCGCTGAAAAACCGGGTCAGATCCAGTGTCATTCGGTGTTTCTCCAACTTGGGTTCAGGTAGGTCATCGTCTTTCATGTCCCGTCCGGCCAGCAAAAAAGGCAGCCGAAGCTGCCGAAACCACCTGGCGGCGGAGGAGATATCGGGATGGGCCTGCTTTTAGTTGATTTTCCAGTTCAGCATCAGGCCAATCGTGCGGTCGTAGCGGCGCACGTGACTCGGGTAGATCGACGGATCGTCGAAATAGTCGCGATATTTGAAGTTCAGCAGGTTCGTGCCGTTCAGCGACACGGACAGGTTCCTGGTGAACTGGTAGGTCAACGAACCGTCGAGCCATGCCATGGGCGCGACGATCAGGTCGCCCGCGTTGTCCGGCCCCTTGCCCAGTCCGTAGGTGCCGACGAATTTCGAACGCCAGTTGTAAGCCAGGCGGCCGGAGAACGCCCCCTTCTCGTACAGGGCAACGAGGTTGTACGAATTCTTCGACAGGCCGGCGAACAGCTTGCCTTCAAGCTTGGGGTCCTGCGACGACGTCATGCCGCCTTCCGTATAGGTGTAGTTCGCCTCCAGGCCGAAGCCGCCGAGCCAGCCCGGCAGCCAGTCGTAGAATTGCCGGTAGTCGAATTCGAATCCCTGCAGGTGGCCCTTGTCCGTGTTGAAGGGACGGGACGTGTTGAAGTTCACGCCCTGGAACACTTCGGGCACCGTCTTGTACGCGATGTAGCCATCGAAATTGTGGCGGAACACGGTCCCGCTCAGCAGGCCGGTCGGCGCGAAATACCATTCCAGGGACGTGTCGACATTCTGGCCCGTGAACGGCTTCAGGTCGGGATTGCCGCCCGACGCGCTGTTGTTGATCGTCGTGCCGTTCGCGAACACGTAGGCCGTGCCCGGATTGAGCTGGGCAAAGTCCGGCCGGGTCAGCGTTTTGGCGTAGGCGAAACGGGCGATCAGGTCGTCACGCAGATGCCCCTTGAAGCTGGCGCTCGGCAGGACTTCGGTGCCGCTGGCGCTCTTCGTGGTATCGACGTAGGCGCCATTGAGCTGGCTCTTGCCGGTGAGGTCGGCATCGGTCCTGGTCACGCGCACGCCCAGCACGGCGTCGACCGGGATGCGCGCGAGGTCGAAGCCGATCTTCGTCTGCGCATAGATGGCGGCATTCTTCTCGGTGTCGCTGAAGAACGAGCCCGGGTCGATCGCCCGCGCAGCCGCGCTGCCGGTCATGACCCGGCGCAGGTCGCCCGTCTTGTTCAGCAGGTAGCTCGAGCATGGCGTGAACCAGCCGATCGTGCCGTAGTTGACCGATGTCGCCGGCGCGGTGCAGGACATACCGGGAATCGATCCGGCCGCCACGAATTTCGACGCATCCCAGGCGCCGGCGTAGCCCGGTCCCATCACGCTGCCTTCAAACGATTTGATGGACGCCGCGTCACGCTTGTTGAGGCGCACACCCATGCTGAATTCCTTGAACAAGCCGTCGGCATCCGGCGCGTACGTTGCATCCGCGCGCCAGTCGGTGGAACTGCCCTCGTCGTGGCCATAGCGGTCGAAGAACTGGAACAGGTTGACCTTCTTCCCGTCGGCCATGTCGATGCCGGTATATTGCAGGGATCCGGCGCCGCCGTCCTGGTTGGTCTTGAGGTAAACATTGGGAACGTTGACCAGCGTGTCGAGAATCGGATTTCTCCACACGTACTTGCTGCTGGTATGCGCGAGCTCGGTCGTGGCGCGCAGATTCGGCGTGGCCTGCCACCTGGCGCCGATGGCGTACTGGGTTGCCTTGCTATCGTTTTGCGACGCCTGGGTCGAGAGGATGGTATTGGCGTTATGCGATGTCAGCGTATCGAGTTCATTGGTGCCCGGGATCTTGGTCGCCTTCATCGTCGCACCATCGGCCCACCATGGCAGGCCGACCAGGAAATCGGTCTCGCTGGAATTCTGGTAATGCGAATTGAGCCCTTCCGCGTACACTTCCAGCTGCCTGTTCGGCCGCCATTGCAGCGCGACGTTTTCCCCGGTGCGCTCGCGCTTGCCGAAAATCGGCAAGATGCCGACCAGGTCGGGACCGGTGAGCTTGGGCAGCAGCCAGCTCTTGTCGATCGGCTGCGCCTGGTAGATACGTTCTTCGAAATAGTTGTCGTTGACGCGGGACACGCCGAACAGGGCGCCGAATTCGCCGATGCCGGTCTTCCAGCGATTCGACACCATGCCGTTGATTTGCGGGTCGGTGTGCTTGGCCTTGTCCTTGTTCGTCACGCCGACGTTGAGGCTCGATTGCAGGCCCTTGAAGTCGAACGGACGATTGGTGCGCACGTCGATCACGCCGGCGATGCCGCCTTCCGGCAGGTCGGCGCTCTCGGACTTGTACACGTCCACGCGCTGCACCATGGTGGACGGGATATCCTGCAACTGGATGTAGCGTCCGGTGGTCGTGAACATTTCGCGGCCGTTGACCAGGGTCGCGATGCCGGGCAAGCCGCGGATCAAGACCCCGTGCGCCTCGCCCGCGTCGTGCACGACCTGGACACCGGTGACGTGGGCGATCGTCTGCGCCACGTTGGTATCGGGGAATTTGCCGATGTCGTCGGCCACGATCGAGTCGATCACCTGGTCGGCATTCTTCTTGATCGCTTGCGCGCTCTGGGCCGCGGCGCGCACGCCGGTCACGACGACCTGTACCGGGGCGTCATCGGTTGCGCTGGCCTGCGCGGCGTGGCCGAACGAGGCGCACGACAGCATGCCGATGCCGGCAAGCGCCATGACGACGCGTTTCGGCATGACGCGCTGCTGCGCGCGGGTGCTGGGGATCTGTGTGTTTTGCATGGCTGTCTCTACCTGTCTCTTACGGTTGATTTGTCATTGTTGAAGCGGCACGTCTGTTGTTGCCTGGCGTGGGGGCGAATGTACGGCACGAAAAAAACGAATGCCAATTCATTTTCTCGGCGCGCCGATCTTGTTTTCATGATGCCGACGGGGCATTGCAGAGAACAGGAAAAAACGTACGCTAAGCATTCCCGTCGACGTCTCGCGCCCCGCTGTTTTCATACCCTGCGTTCCGATGCACCCTGCCACGCACAGGTACCGGTCAGGTCGATATGCGTCGACTGCGACAGCAAAGGCTGCAGCAATTCATCGTCGATCGTGCCGGTGTCGCCTGAGGCCTGCAGCGCCCGTTTCAAGTGGACGGCGTTCCAGAGCATGATCGCGTCCGTGACGAGATTGAGGCCGCTGGGACGGTGGCGGTGACGGTCGAAGGCATGGTCGCGTGTGCCCTCCGGACGGCCTCCGAAGACCTCGCGGGCCAGCACGGCGCGCGCGGCGCTCCTGTCGTGCCCGGCGTGCACGCGCCGGCGCAATTCGGCGTCCTGCAGCCAGTCGAGAATGAACAACGTGCGTTCGATGCGTCCCAGCTCGCGTAGCGCGGCACCCAGGCTGTCCTGGTGCGAGTGGCAGCCCAGCTTCTGGAGCGCCTGCGACGCCGTCAAGGTGCCCTGCCCGATCGAGGCGGCGAGCCGCAGGATATCGTTCCAATGCCTGCCGATGGTCTTCAAGGCCAGCGCGCCGCCGATGAGCGGTTTCAGCGCGGGCCAGTCGTCGCCGTTCGTCACGGTGTGCAGCCGGACCGTCTTCATGTCCGTGAGGCGCGGCGTGAATCGCGCGCCGAGCAAGTGCATGACGGCGAACGCGTGGTCGCTGCAATGCGTCTCGATGCGCAGGTCGGTGGCGTGGCAGCACGTGCCGTCCGGCGCGCCGGAACAACGGGACAACCCGGCGAGCGCCGCCGCATAGGCGTCTTCACGCACATGCCAGGCTTGCAGCCAGGCCAGCTTGGCATAGGTCATTCCGGGACAGCAATCGGCCATTTTGTTCAAGCCGAGGTTGATGCCTTCGGCCAGGATCACGGAAAGCAGCATGGCCTTGTCCTTCGCCGGCTTCCCATCCTTCAGGCGAACGAAGTGACGGGTGAAACCAGTCCATTCGTCAACTTCCATCAAGAGCTCGCCGAGCTTGACGCGCGGCAGCCGCATGGCCGCCTGTTCAATGCGCGCGCGGGCGGTGCCGGGCGGCGCCGCGCCTGGCGGTGCGATCTCCAGGCCGGCGTCGGTGATCGTCACACCCGGCAGCGCGTTGGTCGACGCGAGGCGGCTGACCTTGTCGAGCCGCTCTTCGAGCAGCGTCAGCCGATCGCGCAGATACCGGTCCCGCGCGACGCCGACGATCACCGGCAGCTCGTTCGCTCGCTGAAGCGCCCTGAATTTCCTGGCGGGCAGCAGGTGCTCGTCGAGACAGTTGAAACGCCGCGCGCCCTCGATCCAGACGTCGCCGGCGCGCAACGCATCCCTCAGCGCATCCAGTGCGGATATCTCGTACAGGCGCCGATCGATACCGGCCGCGCCGATCACGCGCGCCTTCCACGCCGGCTTGATGAAGCCGGTGGGCGAATCGGGCGGGATGCTCAGCAGGTTGCCCGCGTTCATGCGGCGCACCACCTTGATCGCGTCGAGCACGTCCTGGGCCGCCGGCTTGCCGTGCAGCGCAAGCACGTCGAGCAATGCCGGCGTATAGCGGCGCAGCGTACTGAATTGTTCGCGCACGAAGCGCAACTGGCCGAGCGGGCCGATCGCGCCGGACGCCGGACCGCGCGCCTCGATCTGTTGCCGATACTTCGTCCCGGCACTGTGGAACAGTTCGTCCAGGATGCCGTCGTGCAGGTCGACGATCTCGTCGGCCACGGTCGCCGTCCGCTCCAGTACCACGGCGACCAGCATGGCGGCGCGCCGCTCGCTCTCGAATTTGACGAAGTCGGCCGCCGGCATCTGCGCGCCGCGGAGAGCGATCTTGCGCAGGCGGTTCGGGTCGATGCCGCGGCCGATCCCGTCCGGCAGCGCGCACGACTGGAGCATCTTCAGGCGCGCGATATGCTCGAGCATGGACTGCGGGCTCTGCTTCAACGGCGACCGCCGCAGCCACGTCAGCCAGGTCAGGCTGCCGTGCGGCTTCGCCTGCAGCAGGCTGTCGAGGCGCTCGCGGTGGCGTTCGTCCAATGGCTCGGTCAACGCACGGTCGATGCGCCGGTCGGCACTGGCGACCGCTTCTGCGCAAATCCGCTCGATGACGTGCAAAGCGGGCATGATCACCCGCCGCCCGCGCAGCGCCGCCATCGCATGTTCGGCCAGTAACAACGGATTGTCGGCCCGCATGGCGAGCTCTGCAAGTGAACGCGCCAGATAGCGGAAGTCCGACAGGCCGAAGGCCGACAAGCCGAGATAGGCGCGCAGCTCCTGAAAATGTTCGCGCCGCGTCTCTTCGCGCACGCCATACCGCATCCAGGAAGCGGCATCGACGCCGACCTGTCCGGCGATCCAGTCGATGACCGCCCCGGACACCTGCGCGTTGGCGCCCAGCGCATGTCCGGGATAGCGCAGCAAGGCGAGTTGCACGGCAAAGCCGAGGCGGTTGGCGTCTCCCCGGCGGCGCCGGATCAGCGCCATGTCCGGCTCGCTGAAGGTATAGACGCGCCGCAAATCCTCTTCGCGTTCCGGCATCGCCAGCAGCGTGGCCCGCTCCGGGGCCGACAGTATCGAACGGCACATGGTCAGCCGCCCGGTCGCGCCGTCGAGTTGTCGACCTCCGGGCGCCGTCGCCGCAATGGCATGCGCGCGCCGCCCTGCGATCGAGCGTTCAATTTCATGAAAGCCACGGGCTTGTCTCCTCATTTATTTGTTAGGTTTATCGTTAAACCTTATCTTTTTCCGGATTCTAGTTGAACGTAAAACAAATCTCAAGGAAAATCGCGCACGTTGCAAATCGACTACGTATGCGGAGAATCTGAAATGGCAACAATCAAGGAAGTCGCGACACATGCGGGCGTAACACCGACGACTGTCACCAACGTGTTGCGGGGGCGCGGAAAAACGAGTGAAGCGACCCGGCAGCGGGTGCTCGACGCTGTCGCGCTCATGAACTATCGCCCCAATCTCACGGCGCGTGCGCTGGTGGAACGCAAGGCCCCGACCTTCGCGCTGATGTTGCCCTGCATAACCAATCCGTTTTATCCGGAGTTCATGCTGCACGTCGGCCTGGCCGCACGCCGGCATGGCCGTTACCTGATCGTGTGCAATACGGATTATGAGGTGGACAATGAACCCAGGTTCCTCGACGAGGTCGCGGGCTCGCTGTCGGACGGGGTCCTCGTCGCCAACAACCCCGACGTCGACTTCGAGCAGCTCAAACGCGTCGTGAAGCGGGGCACGCCCGTCGTCATCGGATTGTGGGAAGATCCCGACTCGAACCCGGGCATCCCCTGCCTGTCATTCGATGGCCGGCGAGCGGCCCGCATGGCCACCGAACATCTCGTTGCGCTCGGACACCGGAAAATCGGTGCGATCATTGCCAGTCCAAAGAACGGCATCCACGACATGCGCTACAAGGGGTTCCGGGATGTCTTGCGCTCGGCGCGGATCAATTGTCCCGCGTCTGCGATTCGATATTGTGCAGACACCTTCGATGGGGGAAAGAAGGCCGCGCTTGACCTCCTTGCTGCCATGCCGGACCTTACGTCGATATTCGTATCGAACGACCTTGCGGCGCTGGGCGTGCTGGACGCCGGCGCGCAGCTGGGACGGAAACTGCCTGAAGACCTGTCCGTCGTGAGCATCACCAATACCACCGTGTCAAGCCAGTCGCGGCCGGCCTTGACGACTGTGGCCATTCCGACGGCGCGCATTGCGGAGCGCGGCATCGAAATGCTGATCGAACTTCAAGAAGCGCCCCATGACGCACCCCCGATGGAATGTATCGCCGACCTGGAATTGATCGTCAGGGCGTCCACCGCCAGGCCGCCGGTCGAGGGATAAGCGGCCGTATCGCTAGGGCACGATCTCCGGCCAGCCCGAGGTGAAGTCCAGCGATTTCACGAACAAGTAGTCAAGGCCGTTGCGCGACAGGTCAAGGGCGTGAAAGGCGATCAGGTTTTCCGCCTTGTGGGTGGCGTCGCCCGGGTCGACGTAGGCGGTTTGTCCGCCTGGGCCGCTCCACTGCCCGCTCCCCTGCAACAGGATGGTGCCGCCGCCCGCCAGCATGTCGTTGCCGTTCCTGTCGAAGAAGGGACCATTGGGCGAGGTGCCGCGGCCGACCACGATTTTATAGTTGCTGTTGGCAGGATTGGCTTCGCAGCAGAGATCCCACGAAACGAACAGGTAGTAATACGAACCGACGTGGACCAGCGACGGCCCTTCCACCGGGTCGTACATGACCGTGCTGGCGCGGTGGGCAAGCTGCTTCCTGGCGCTTGCCGCCATAATCGTGCCCGTTGTGGGATCGATCTGGTACTGGAAAATGCCGTCCCAGTAACTGCCGAAGGTCAGCCAGACCTTGCTGTCGCTGTCGACGAGGATATTCGGATCGATGGCATTGAAGTTGCTGTTCGACTGGGAAGCGAGCACCGGTCCCTGGTCGACCCATTTGTAGGCCGGATCCGCCGGATCGAGCGTCGTATTCGTCGCGACGCCGATGGCGGAGACGTTCGACCCCATCGTCGAGGCGACGTAATACAGGTGGTAGGCGCCGCCGAAGTATGAAATGTCCGGCGCCCATATCATGGTCGCGCCCGGCACCTTGGACGCGACCCAGGAGGGCATGGTGGGAAATACGTAGCCGCAATCGGTGAATGCCACTTTGTCCTTGCTACAACGGACAGGGATCAAGCCCTTCTGGCTCACCGGGGCATCCGTTGAATAGACATACCACGTGTCGCCCTGGCGAATCACGGCTGGATCGTGAATGAGGCTGACCGCGCCCGTCAAATTGTAGTCGGCGAGCGGGCCGGTGGCATTGCCTGCCGGCGCCGCGGCCTGTGCAACCGTTCCTCCGCCGGCCGATCCGCCGCCGCACGCGGTCAATGCCGCGCACGCCAGGATGCCGATGCCGAGGAGTGCCCGGGGGCGAGCCGCCGCGGATTTGCCGCGTGGGCAGGATAGATGATTTTTCATGGATGTAGTGGGGCGTTCGCCCCATGCGAGGGCCCGCCGGGCGCGTCTGGTGCAGGCGCGCTGGCGGCGGACAGGGACAATGGACGCGGGGCTAGAAGACGAAGGGCCAGCCATCCGCGGTGAAGCCGACGCGGTTGATGCCGAGCGTAGCACTCCCGTTGTTGTTGCCGTCGTAGTAGTGATACACGATCAAGGGACCGTCGCTGTCCGTCATCAGCGTCTGGCCGCCCGGGCCATTGATGTTGTCATGCGCGCTCAACACGATGGTGCCGCCGCCGTTGAGCATGTTGAGACCGCCCCGATCGTAATAGGGACCGGTCACCGCGGTGGCACGTCCCACGATGATGCGGTAGGTGCTGTTGACGCCGCTGCAGCAGTTGTTGATCGATGCGAAGAGATAGTAATACCCGTTGTAGTAGTACAGGTAGGATCCTTCCAGGCCATGCGATCGCTGGGCCAGGTGATAGATCGTCGTATTGGCCGTGGACTGCTTGCCGCTCGTCGGGTCCAGTTGCATCAGGTAGAGGCCGTTCCACCATGATCCGAACGACATCCACCAGCTGCCGTTCCCGTCCTGCAGAACACTGGGGTCGATCGCGTTGTACGGCGTCGAGGGACTCGACGAGATCACGATGCCCTGGTCTGTCCAGGTGCTGCTGTTCGGCGTCGGCGCGGTGGCGAGGCCGATGGCCGAGGTCTGCGAGCCCATGCTGGAAGCCGAGTAATACTGGTAGTACTGGTTGTTCATGTAGGCCACGTTGGGCGCCCACAGCATGCCGCCCTTGGTATAAGTCGTCGTCCAGGATGGAATCGGCGCGAGGGCGCTGCCCGCGTTGGTGAAATTGATCCGGTCGCTGGACGACGCGAGCGTATTGTTGGTCCCGGAAAGCCAGTACGTGCCGCCGGCGTCCCTCAGCATGAATGGATCGTGCACGCCCGTACCGTTGCCGCTCACCGCACCGGGCATTGGATACGGCGCGGTGCCGGTGTTCACCAGTTGCCATTCCTGGCAAAGGCAACCCGTCGCGCCCCATTGGTCGATGGTCGCACTGGTCGATTTGTTCGCCTGGTAGACCTCCAGGTACAGGCCGCTGTTGACGTTCTTGATCAGGTAGTTGCCGTCGGCGGCCTGGGTCATCGTCCAGAGGTGGTCGGCGGTGCCGTTGTCGGCCCACTGCACGACCTGGGCGCCATTCGATTTCGAACCGCTCGCCACGCCCATCACCTGATGGGTCGCCATGTTCTCGATGTTGTACTGGCCATTTCCCATCGGGATGAAATGCCACATCTGATCGGTGGTGCCGTTGTCGGTCCATTGAATCACGCTGGTTCCGGCCGCCTGATTTGCGCCCGGAATACTCAGGACCAATCCGCTGTTGGCGTTCTTGATTTTGAATTCCACGCTGTCGCTGACGCTCGTCTGAGCGCCTGCATTGCCAACCAATGCAACCAGCAATGCGAGTCCGAATGTTAATTTTTTCATGGACGTCTCCTGTCGGGGCTTGTGATGGGAACGCTGCGCATGCCGCAAACCCGACCGGCAGACGTGGACGCAATGTAGTGGATGAAAATACTAAATTCCAATTCATTTTGTCCCGCGAGCGATATCGGTTTGGGGATGCCGGCGAGGTGTCGCAGAAAACGGGGAAAAACGTACGCCAGCGCGAGTCGACGCAACGTGAGGAAAAGTCGCGGTCCGGAAAAATGGCGCCGGCCATGGGACAGAAGCCGCGAAAGGTTTGGCTGTGTTCGCGTTATTGAGGTAAACGCGCGCTGCCGGTTAGCCGGGCTGAGCCGCCGCGCATTCTCGGCCGCCGCGTCAGGTTGCGCGAGCCCTTCTGCGATTCGAGGCGATAGGTCTCGTCCGCCTCGACGCAGTTGTTGCGGCGGGATCGATCGGGTGTCTCGTGCGACTTACGGGGTGACCGTGTCCGCACGCCCCCACGTCACGCTGGTCTCGCCCTGCGCCGCCCCGTTGCCATGCATCACCCAGTGGTAACGGAACGCTTCCGCGATACTGTTGCGCAGAACGTCGTCGTCCCAGGGCTTGACGTGGAAGCGGAATACCGCACCGCTGTTGGTGGCCTCGATGATCGAATCGACCGCCGTATAGCCCGACAACATGATCCGGATCGTGTTCGGGTACATGACCTTCACCCGGGACAGGAACTCGGTGCCGCTCATCCCCGGCATGCGTTCGTCGGACAGCACCACCTGGACGTCGTGCGAGGCCAGCAGCGCCAGTCCCTCGGCGCCGGACTTCCCGCGCAGGATGCAATAACCGTCGCGGCGCAGGAGACGCGACAGCGACGACGTGACCTGCTCCTCGTCATCGATGAGCAAGATGGTCGACTGCCCCGCATCGCCGGATGCCGGCGCATGCTCGCCCCGGTGTTCCGACAGCAGGCGTTCGAACTCGGCGGCGGGTAGCGGCCGGCTGAAGTAATAGCCCTGGATCTGGTCGCACCGGTGGCGCCGCAGGTAGGCAAACTGTTCCTCGGTTTCCACGCCTTCCGCGATGACCTGCAATTGCAGGCTCTGGCCGAGCGTGATGATCGAGCGCGCGATCACGGCATCGTCGGGATCGGTGGCGAGATTGCGGATGAACGACTTGTCGATCTTGAGCACGTCGATCGGAAAGCGCTTCAGGTACGCCAGGCTGGAATAGCCGGTGCCGAAATCGTCCAGCGACAGCTTCACGCCGAGGCCCTTCAGGCGCTGCATGATGTCCAGCGCCTGCTCGATGTCGTTCATCACCTGGCTTTCGGTGAGTTCGATGTCCAGGCACTTCGGATCGAGGCCGCTGTGCCGCAGGGTGCGCTCGACCATGGGCACCAGGTCGGCGTGATAAAGCTGGCCGGCCGCGAGGTTGACGGCCACCCGCAGCGTGCCGCCGCCCAGCCCCTGCCACTTCACGGCCTGGGCACACGCGGTGCGTAACACCCAGGCGCCGATCGGCACGATCAGCCCGGTCTCCTCGGCGATCCGGATGAAACGGTCCGGCACCACCAGGCCCAGCTCGGGATGCCGCCAGCGCAGCAGCGCCTCCATGCCGATGATGCGGCAAGTGCGCGCGTCGACCTGCGGCTGGTAGTGCAGCTCCAGCTCATTGCGCTCCAGCGCGTTGCGCAGGTCGCTTTCGAGGCGCAGCCGGTCGGTTGCGCGCTCGTTCATCACGCTGGTGTAGAACTCCAGGTGATTGCTGCGCACTTCCTTGGCCCGCCGCATCGCGACGTGCGCGTTCTTCATCAGCGTCTCGGCGCTGTCGCCGTCCGCCGGATAGGCGGCGATGCCCACGCTCGAACTCATGAAGAAGTCGTGGCCGTTGACCGGCAACGGGGCGGCGAGCGCGTCCATGATGCGCCGCGCCTTGGTCACGACCGTATGCTCGTCATTGCCGTCGGCGAACGACAACACGATCTCGCTTCCGCCCACCCGGGCCGCCGTCTCGCTGGTGTCGAGGACGCCCTGCACGCGCTGCGCCAGCAGTTGCAACACCATGTCGCCGCCGCGGTGCCCCACCGTTTCGTTGACGAGCTTGAAGCGATCGAGGTTGAGGCACGCGATCCAGGTCTGGGTCGCATGCGCGCCCGCCCGGGCTATCGCCGAACTCACGCGGCTGACCAGCAGTTTGCGGCTGGCCAGGCCCGTCACGGCGTCGTAATCGGCCTGGTATTCGAGCTCCTCCTGATATTGCCTGGCCGCCGTGATGTCATACATGCCGTGCAGGAAGTGGGTGACCGCGCCGCTGTCATCCCGGACCGGTGAGCAATAGGTATCCAGCCACACCAGGCTGCCGTCCCGGCGATAGGCGCGCAGCGCGGCATGGCCTTCGCGTTGCTGGGCCAGCGCATCGTCGAGCTCGGCGAGCGCGTCCTGGGCGCGATCCTCGCCACACAGGAACAACAGCGATTGACCGACGACGTCGGCGGCCTCGTAGCCGGTGATCCGCTCGAACGCCGGGTTCACGTAGTCGACGGGATAATCGGGCCCGGCCGCGCTGCGGATGACGATCGGATTGGCGCTCGCCTCGATCGCGCGCTGCAGCAGGCGCACGCGCTCCTCGCTCCGGCGCGCCTTCTGTTCGGCGCGCCCGCGCCCGATCGCGATACTGATCGTGTGCGCACATGAGCCCAGGATCTCGAGCTCGACCTGGGCCGGCTGGCGGTTCGCTGCGAGATACACGTCGATGGTGCCGAACACGTCGCCGCTACCGGCCAGGATCGGATACGACCAGCAGGCACGGATGGCGGGCGCCGCCTTGCCCAGCCGTTCCCAGCATGGCTCGGCATCCAGGCTGTCCGCGATCACGGGGCGCCGTCCGAACGCGGCGCGGCCGCACGGCATGGCGTCGGGGCCGACCTCGATGCCGTCCAGCGCCGCCTGGAACGCGGCCGGGAGGCCGACGGCCACGGCGTGGCCGAGATGCCGGGCGTCCTCGTCCATCAGCATCACGGCGCAGCCGCCCAAGGGATTGAGTTCCGCAATGATATGGGTCGCCGCCACCAGGGCCTCCCCCAATGGCGCGCCTGCCGCAATGTTTTCCAGCAGCGCCAGTTGTTCGTCCTTGTACGAACGCAACCGGCGGCGCTCGGTGATGTCGGCAAAGTAAACAGTGAGCCCATCGCCCGAAGGAAAGACGCGCGACTCATACCAACTGTTCGATGGCGCGTGGAACATCTCGAACGATGCCGGGTCGCCGGTCACGGCCGCCAGGCGGAATTCGCTCTCGGCAATGCTGCCGGCAATTTCCGGATACTCTTCCCACAACACCTTGCCGATCAGGTCGGCGCTCGGCCGTTTCATCAGGCGCTCCGCTTCCTTGTTGACGTAGGTAAAGCGCCATTCGGGATCGAGCGAATAATACGCATCGGTGATGCTTTCGAGGATGTTCGACAGGCCGCGCGCAAGGCGCCTGATCTCGTCATTGGCGAGCTTGCTGTCGTGGATGTCGGTCGCCGTGCCATACCATTTGACGATCGCGCCGCTCTCATCCCGGATCGGCAATGCGCGTACCTGGTGCCAGCGGTAGCTGCGGTCGGCGGCCCGGAACAACCGGTATTCCACCTCCAGCACCTCGCCGGCGTCCACGGCCTGCTTCCAGGCAATCAGCGTGCGTTCCACGTCGTCCGGGTGCAGGATGGAGGTCCAACCCTGTCCAGGCCCGAACAGCGCCACGGGGCCCGAATAGTCGGTGATGACGTGGTTGGCATAATCGACGATACCGTCCGGATCGGCCGTCCAGACGATCTGCGGCATCGCATCGGCGAGCTGGCGGAAGCGCAGGTCGCTGTGGGCACGGCTCTCGGCAACCTCGGTTGCGCGCACGGCCTCTTCCATCGCCTTGCGTTCCGTAATGTCGGCCATCGTGCCGATCATGCGCAACGGCTTGCCCTGTCCATCGAAGCCGACGTTCGTGCCGCGGTTCGCGATCCAGCGCCATGCGCCGTCGCCGCCGCGCATCCGGTACTCGACCGCGTAGGCCTGGCTGGCGCCCGTGCGGCAATCGCCCAGTGCCGCCAGCACGTGCGCCCGGTCGTCGGGATGGATCCGGCTTTCCCATTCCGCCAGCGTGCGGATCTCGTGCTCGCCATAACCGAGCGTGTGCTTGCAGCGGGCGGAAAGAAAGTCGGTGCCGGTACGGTAGTCGAGATCCCAGACGTCCTGGCCGGCCCCCTCGACGGCCTGCTTCCAGCGGAACTCGCTCTCTTCCAGCGCCTTGCGCGCCGCGGCGCGGTCACGGATCCCCATGAGCACGATGATGCAGATCCAGAACAGTAGCACCGAGAAAATGCCACAGAAGAAAATCGCCGCCGCCTTCACGCTCTCGTACGATGCCAGCACGTCCTCGATCGAGCGGCCGATCAGGACCGTCAGCCCGTATTTGTCGACGGTATGCCAGGCGTACAGGCGGTCCACGCCGTCGATCGGCGCCATCGCCCGGAGCACGCCGGCATGCGGCGCGCCTGGATCGGCAAATGGAAAGTTGCTCAGGGAATATTCCGCGCTGCCGGCAGGAGCGGGCGAGCGCGCCAGCACCTGCCCACCCGAGCGCGCCAGCACGACAACCGCTTTCTGTCCAAGCATGATCTCGCTGGAAAAGCGAGCGAAATACTCGGGCGCCACCGATAACACGATGATGCCGGCGAAGTGGCCGTCCGCAGCGAGCAAGGGACGGGCGAACTGGATGGCCTCCCGGCCGGAGAGCCGCCCTTTGACCGGACCGTCGATGAACAACGCATCCGTCTGGCGTTCGCGCAGCGCGGTGAAGTAGTCGCGGTCGCTGTAATCGATGTCTTTTGCCCCGGGAGCCAGGCTGGAAAAGATCAACTTCCCATCGCCGTTCAGCACGGCGATCCGGAAGCCATCCATCTGGTTCAGTTGCGACCGGCGCAGGCGGACCTTGCCGCCAAAGTTTTGCGGCTCTTCCTGCCAGCGTTCGCGCAGGTCGATCAGCATGCGGTCGACGGCGAACACCGAGGACTGCGCCTCTTCCGCCAGCACGTTCGCCAGGTTGGCGGCATCCGTGTCCGCGTCCTCCAGGGTATGGTCCCGCACTTGCGCCAGGAACAGCGCCGTGACCAGCCACAGCGCCGGGAGCAGGCAGGCGAGGAGCAGGGCCGGCCGGCCGCTCAGCAGCCGATGGAAGCGCAAGCGGGAACGGCGGTCCCGCGGGCCGCCGGGATCATGCTGTTGCCTGGACGGCGTGGCCGGTCCGTTTCCGGCCGTCCGCTCGACGCCCTCCGCGACCACGGTTGCGTGGACACGGGGCGTGCTGGATTGCGTACCGGTCGTATGTGCGGTGCCTGTGATGTCGGACATTCCTGTCCACCTTCGAAAATATGGCGTCAAACGCCAAGCCTGCCGGGTTGAACGGCCGCTCGCGGACGCGAGTGAAACATCGGGTTCGAGACTGAGCAGGAAGGCGTGACGCCATGACGGGTTCGACAGCAATCGCCGGGCGGTGCTGGCCGCCGTCCGACAAACTTCCCAGCGGCTTAAATGTTACCATACATCAATATTTTGTGATTTCAAGAAACTGATTTTTGACGAATTGTTGCTCACTTACGTCAGCGGGTCGCCGCGGGACATGACGGCCGATCAAGCAAAAACGCCGACCCGTACGGGTCGGCGTTTTGTTGCCGTCGTCGGACCGGCTTACAGCTTGCCGACGCCGGCGGCGGCGGGCACCGTCGTGGCGAGGTTGCTCGTGGCGTCGACCGAATAGTTGTAGTAGCTGGCCGGCGTCGCCGACGGCGTGCCGGCTGGATTCGACGCCGACGACCAGGGCGTGGCCGTGACGGTCACCAGCGAATTGGCGCCGTGGGCGGTCGCGCCCAGGTTCACGGCCGCACCGTTGAGCAGGTTGCCGCTGTCGAAGATATAGGGCGAGCAGCGCGCCGTGCTCATGCCCGACAGGGCGGCGCACTTGGTCAGCGCACTGCCGGACGAGACCGAAGCGCCGATGGTGTCGCCGGCCGTCGCGCCGCCGCTGATGTTAAAGACATTATTTTCAATGTACAGTTTCGAGCCCTGGCCCGACGTGAGGCCCACCAGCCAGTTGTACAGCGCGGCGCTGTTGCTGCCGGCGAAATAATTGTTGTACACATGGACCATGCCGTAGCGCACACGCGGCTGGCGCTGCACGAGGTTCTGGAAATAATTGTGGTGGAAGGTGGTTCTCAGCACCCCGGGATTTTCCGCCGTCAGGCTGGCCGTATCGGTGCCTCCCATCAGCATCGATTTGTCGTGGTCATGCAGGTGGTTGTACGACACGGTGACCAGGTTGGCCGACTTGGTGATGTCGAGCAGGCCGTCATGGTGCTGGACGTGGTAGAGCTCGCCATCATACGGTGCGGCCCACACGGACGGGAACTGGTCGTCGGTACGTGCGCCGTCGGAGAACGTACAGTGATCGATCCAGACGTGGGTGGCGTACTGGATCGACAGCGTGTCGTAGTTCGAATTCCAGCGCCCGCCCGAATCGGTCGGGTCCCACGCGGTGAAGAAGTCGAATGCGTCTTCGAACGCGACGTTGCGGATCACGACGTTATCGACGGGCGCGCTCGAACTGCCGCTGACCATGAGGTTGCCGTGGATGATCTTCGCGGTCGCACCATTGCCGATGATCGAGGTGTTCGACGGCACGGTCAGGACGACGTTTTTCTTCATCTGGTTGCTGGCGCAGGCGCGCGCCGCCTCGACCGGATCCGACGAGGGCGGCACCTTCGCATAAGGCGGCTTGTAGGCGGCCAGGTAGTCGGCCCAGATCTTGTCGAAGGTGGTGTAGCCGTAGCCGGCGCAAGTGCTGCTGCCCGCGTTGGCATAGGTCACGTAGTCATTGGCCGTCAGCTCGGTGCCGGCAGCGTTCTGGTTCAGGCTGATGGTGCCCGAGATGTAGATGATCTTCTTGCTGTTGTCGAGCGTGCCGCTGAACGAACCGTTGGACTTGATGGTGGCGGTGTTGCCATATAAAGCCTGGATCAGGCCGGCGCGGGTCGAGACGGTGTAAATCTTGGCCGCCGCCGCGCCGTTGCCGCCGGTGGTGCCGGTGCCGCCCAGGTTATTGGTCCCGGTGGCCGCCCAGCCGGTCGCGCCGAGCGAGGAAATTTGCGCATTGACGCCCGCGCTGGCGCCGGCCAGCACGACGCCGACGCAGAGTGCCTGACATAACTGCTTTTTGGAAATCGTCATTTCTTCTCCAGCAAATTGGTGAAATTTCTGATGTACCCAAGAAGAGCTTCGAGCGCGTCCCGGCCACGCCCCGATATTTGGTCAGGCCGGTTTTCACAATTTGGCTGGGAAATCGCTGATTTGTTGAAATTTGGTCAGACCAATTCAACCGACGCAGTATGACCGCATTCGTTACATGTTGCAATTCAAAATACGTAGCGAGGCAAATAATCAGGCGCGTGACGAGGCCGCGCGCCGGGCAAGCCGGTGGCGGTGTGGTCACGTTTTTGAAAAACCGGTGCCGCGGCCGGCGCGCCGCCTTAATGTGCCGCGGGCTGCGCGAACAGGGAAAAATCCGGCAGCTTGCCGCGCGCTTCCAGGTCGGCGGCGTCGCCGATGCGCACGATGGTCGCCTGCCCGCCGTCGAATGCGGGCCAGGCCGGCAATCCCTTGCCGTTCGGGCTGCCCGTGCGCGCGAAAGCGGCCCAGGTGTCGGCCAGCCGGCTCGCCAGTTGCCGGTCGTACGCGGACCACGGCCGCGCGTCCTGGCCGAGATGGTCGAAGACGTACTGGATTTCCGCGCCATGCCCTGCCCCGCAACCATAGCCGCATGGCGTCAGGGGTTCCGCCGGCCGGTGCGCGAAATAATAGACGTAAGGCTTGGCCCGGCCGTATTGCGCCTGCAGGCCGGCCCAGTACACCGTGCGCCAGCCCCACCAGTCGTTCGTGAGCTGGTCGATGGACGCCTTGGCCTGGGCGTCCGTCGCGCCGGGATAGGCGGCCAGCAACGCGGCGGATGGCGCATGGCCCAGCAACCTGGCCACCAGCGCCCGGTGGTTGGCGGCCGTGAACTTGTCCGTGCCGATGAGTTCCGGAGCGAGATCCTTGCCCTCTTCCGCATTCCAGCCGGCGAGCAGGGGCACGTCGTTCTGGCGGTGGTTGCGGTAGATCGTCGTCATGTCTTCGCGCAGCACGTGGCCGTCGACGATCGGATGGGGCGCCCACGCCGGTTTTTGCAGCGCCTCGACGGGCAGCGCGCGCAGGTCCGCCAGGTGCGCCGCACCGACGGCCTTGGCGAATGCCGCGCCTTCGTGTTCCGCGGTCGTGCGGTAGAACAGCGCGTTTTCGCTCGCGTCGATGGGGATGGCGTCGTTGCCGCTTTGCGAAATCGCACGCTGGAACAAGCCTTTCGCCAGCGGCGTGGCAATGAGAAGCGCGACGGATTCGCCGCCCGCGGATTCGCCCATGATGGTGACGCGTCCAGGGTCGCCGCCGAAGGCCGCGATATTGTCCTTCACCCAGCGCAGCGCCGCGACCTGGTCTTCGATGCCCTGGTTCCCCGACGCCTTGTCCGGCGACTCCGCCGTCAGTTCGGGATGGGCAAAGAAGCCGAAGATGCCCAGACGGTAGTTGATGGTGACGACGACGATGCCGCGCCGCGCCAGCGTGCCGCCGTCGAACATGGGCGTGGCGGCCGTGCCGCCGAAGTAACCGCCGCCGTGGATCCAGACGATGACGGGCAGCTTCTGCGCCTTGTCGGGCATCCAGACGTTGAGATAGAGACAGTCTTCGCTTTTCGGATTCGACACCCACGGCGCCGTCTGGGCGCACGCGGGCGCGAATGCGCGCGCCTGCTTCACACCCTGCCACGACGCGACGGCCTGCGGCGAACGCCAGCGCAGCTTGCCGACGGGCGGCGCAGCGAACGGGACGCCGAGAAATGTGTTCACGCCATCGGCGGATGTGCCGACGATCTGTCCTCCCGTCACCTTCACCGGGTCTGTCACCGGTGCCGCCTGGGCCGCGCAGGCCAGCAGGCATCCGGTGGCGAAGGCCGTGGCCCGTGTACCTCTCATGATGTCTCCTCTTTTCTTGTCGGAATGATCATTCTACCGGGCCGCTTTGCGGCCAAGCCAGGGTGGGCAAAATAATTATCGAAATAATGGATTTTGTGCTTGCAAAGCGCGCAGAGCCCGGATAAAGTTATCGACATAATGATTATCGCGATAATCAATTTCCGACAGCAGACCATTTGACCATTACCGGAGGAATCACATGAACCAGCACACCACCCTCAAGCTTCGCAACGTCCTCGGCGCCACCGTCCTCGCCCTCGCGGCGCTCGGCACGGCGCACGCGCAAACGGCCGGCCAGGCCCCGGCCACCTCCCCGGCCATCAAGCAGATCGATGCGGGCGTGCTGAATGTCGGCTACGTCGACGCAGGTCCGGCCAATGGTCCCGTCGTCATTCTGCTGCACGGCTGGCCCTACGACATCCACAGCTATGACGACGTGGTGCCGCGGCTGACGCAAGCCGGCTACCGGGTGATCGTGCCCTACCTGCGCGGCTACGGCACGACGCGCTTCCTCGATGCGCATGCCGTGCGCAACGGCGAACCGGCGGCGCTGGCGCAAGACGTCATCGACCTGATGGATGCACTGAAGATCGACAAGGCCACCCTGGCCGGCTACGACTGGGGGGCGCGCAGCGCCGACATCGTCGCCGCGCTGTGGCCCGAGCGGGTCAAGGGCCTGGTCTCCGTCAGCGGCTACCTGATCGGCAGCCAGGAAAGCGGCAAGCAGCCGCTGCCGCCGAAGGCCGAGCTGCAATGGTGGTATCAGTTTTATTTCGCCACCGAGCGCGGCGCGGCCGGCTACGCGAAGAACCATCGCGATTTCGCCAGGCTGATCTGGCAAACGGCATCGCCGCAGTGGCATTTCGACGACCGCACCTTCGACCGCAGCGCCGCCGCCCTCGACAATCCGGACCACGCCGCGATCACCGTCTTCAACTATCGCTGGCGCCTCGGCCTGGAACAAGGCGAAGCGAAATACGAAAAGCTGGAAGCCCGCCTGGCGACCTTCCCGGCCATCACCGTGCCGACGATCACGCTGGAAGGCGACGCCAACGGCGCGCCGCACCCGGAGCCGGCCGCGTACGCCAAGCGTTTCACCGGCAAATACAGGCATGAACTCATCAAAGGCGGCGTCGGCCACAACCTGCCGCAGGAAGCGCCGCGCGCCTTTGCCGATGCCGTCATCGCCGTCGACCACCTGTAATCGCCAGGCGACATCACGGGCAGGATCGACAACCGGCGTGGGCCTGCCCGTATTCAAAAACGTCGCGAGCGTCCGCGATCAGTGGAAAAACATGTACAGGATGACCAGCACGATTGCCGGAACGCCCAGGATCCAGGCCAGGAAATATTTGCCCATGATCGTTCTCCTTTCATCAGCGAATTGATCATGGGTTCAGGATGCCGGAGGCGGGCCGCGGCTTCCGTACGCTAGTGCACGCTGTGCGGCGGCGCGAACAACATCCGCAAGTCGTCCGGCCCGATCCTGGCCGCCACCCCGCCTTCCGCATCCAGCACGGCATTGGCCAGCTCGCCCTTGCGGCGCTGCATTTCCTGGATTTTTTCTTCGAGCGTGCCTTGCGCGATCAGCTTGTAGACGAACACGGGCTGCTCCTGGCCGATGCGCCAGGCGCGGTCGGTCGCCTGGTTTTCGCTGGCGGGATTCCACCACGGATCGTAGTGGATCACGGTGTCGGCCGCGGTCAGGTTCAGGCCCACGCCGCCCGCCTTCAGGCTGATCAGGAACACGCTCACCTCGCCCTGCTGGAACGCGGCGATGGGCGCCGCGCGATCGACCGTGTCGCCCGTCAGCAAGGCGAAGTCGACGCCGCGCGCGCGCAAGGCAGCGCCGATCAGCGCGAGCATGCTGGTGAACTGGGAAAACACGAGCACCCTGCGCCCCTCGCTCAGCAGCGTATCCAGCAGTTCCAGCAAGGCGTCCATCTTGGCCGAGCCTGCCGTGCTGGCGGCTTCCAGCAGGCGCGGGTCGCAGCAGACCTGGCGCAGTTTCAGCAAGGCGTCGAGGATCACGATGTGGCTGCGCGCCAGGCCCTTGCCGTCGATCGCGTCGCGGACCTTCTTGTCCATCGCCACGCGCACGGTCTCGTACAGGTCGCGCTGGGCACCGTCGAGTTCGATGGGCAGCACGACCTCCGTCTTGGGCGGCAGTTCCGTCGCAACCTTGTCCTTGGTCCGGCGCAGCATGAAGGGTTTTAAACGGCGTGCCAGCAAGTCCTGGCGCAGGATGTCGCCCTCCTTTTCGATCGGCTTGCGGAACGTGCCGTTGAACGTCTTTTCGTCGCCCAGCAGGCCCGGCATCAGGAAATGGAACTGCGACCACAATTCGCCGAGGTGGTTCTGCACCGGCGTGCCGGTCAGGCACAGGCGGTGGCGGGCATCGAGCAGGCGCACCGTCTGCGCCGCCTTCGAGCGGCTGTTCTTGATGTACTGGGCTTCGTCCAGGATCAGGAGGTGGTAGCGGTGCTTGCGCAGCGCCGGCTCGTCGCGGCCCAGCAGGGGATAGGTCGTGAGGACGACGTCGGCGCTGCCGATCTGGTCGAACGACGCCTTCCTGTCCTTGCCGTGCAACAGCAGGACACGCAAGTCCGGCGCAAAGCGTGCCGCTTCCGCCTGCCAGTTGCCCATCAAGGTCGTCGGCGCGACGACGAGCGCCGGCGCGTCGAGGCGGCCCGCCTCCTTTTCGACGAGGATGTGGGCGAGCGTCTGGATCGTCTTGCCGAGCCCCATGTCGTCGGCAAGGATGCCGCCGAACCCGTATTCGCGCAGGAATTGCATCCAGTCCAGGCCGGTGCGCTGGTAGGCGCGCAATTCCGCCCGCAGGCCGGCCGGCACGTCGACCGGGCGGATGCCGGCGAAATCGTGCAGCTTGCGGCCCAGCTCGCGCAGGCGGTCGCCGCCCAGCCAGCGCATCCGCGCCGCCCGCTCCAGCTCCGCCAGGCGCGCAGCATCCATCGCGGGCAGGCGGATGGCGGCGCCGATGCGGTCGCTGAAATACAGTTCGCCCAGCGTCGCCAGGATGGGTTTCACGCGGCCCCACGGCAGCGCCACGCGCGTGCGCCTGGACAGTTCCAGCAGCAGTTCGGCGTCGTCCGCGCGCGCGGCCAGGGCGGCGGCATCGAACTCGCGCGGGGCATTGCGGATCATTTCCAGCAGCAGGGGCAGCAGCGCATGGCGTTCGCCGGCGACGACGATGCCCAGTTCCAGGTCGAACCAGCCGCTGCCGTCCTGCGCACCTTCGTCCAGGTCGACGTACCACTCGTCCACGTCCGTCAGGTCGTAGCGGAAGCCGGTGTCGATCCGGACCAGCCAGCCGTCTTCGCGCAGGCGCGGCAATCCGGCGCGCACGAACGCCAGCCAGGCGGCCTCGTCCGGCAACACCAGGGCGTCCGGCCAGCGGTCGAGCAAGGGATCGTCCGGCGGCGGCGGCGCGAAGCCGCACGCGGCCAGCCGGACGGCGGCGGCGGCTTCGGCCTGCCGGTCGCGCACGATCACCTCGATGCCGTCCTCGATCGTACGGCGCAGGACGGGTTCGTCGACGCCTTCCGTGGACAGGCCCTCGTAGTCGAAGGACAGGACCGCGATGTCGCGCCACACCCAGTCGCGCCGCGTCGGGACCTCCTGGCTGTCCAGCATGAGGCAAGGCACGGGCGCGACGTCGCGCCGCTCGCGCACCGCCAGCGCGGCCGGCGCGGGCACGAGGCGGTCCAGTCCCAGGTCGACCAGGCGGCGCGTCATGCCGTTGCGCTGTTCCGCGCGCAGCGTCGGGGCCTGCGCGACGAGGTCGAGCAAGACCGCCGACGGTAGCGCGGAAAATTGTTCCGGCACCGCCAGCGTGCCGACCGTGAACCTGTCCAGGTAATACATGGGGTCGGTCGAGAACATCCGTTCGACCATGTGTTCGCCGTCCACGCGCCAGCCCAGCGTCACGGCCTCGCGCTCGGCAGCGTCTTCCAGCCAGGCGAGCGCCAGGCGCCGCAGCGGCCCCGGCACCACCGGATACAGTTCGCCGCGCTTCGCCTCCCGTTGCGATGGCGCGCGCCACAGCCGGCCTTCGGCGCTGAGCTTGTCCAGCAACTGGGCGCCGAGCACGCCAGCGGGCGTCGCCGTGCCCTGCCCCATCCGCATCGCGGCCAGCAGGCGCAGCGGCTCCTCATCCTCGCGCCGGACGTGGGACTGCCTGGGCGCCAGCAGACGCAGCGGGTCCGGCTCGGGAAACGCCGCGGAAATGCTGCCATCGTCCCGCAGCCGGGCCGTGTACGGATGCAGCCCCGGCAATCTGCCCTGGCGCTCCTGGATGAGTACGTACACGAGCCGGAGGGTGGCGTCGGGCGGCGCGCTGTCTACTGCCCGCAGCGTGGATTGCAGCACAGCCAGCCGCGCCAGCCAGTGCTCGGCCGCGGGTGGAACGTCCGCCGCACCGCATTCCAGCTCGGTCAGCAGCACCGCCACGACGTGCTTGCAGTTGTGGCTCATGGGACAGCTGCAGTCGCCGCTGAACTGCACGCCGTTCTTGCCGGACTTCACGCGGATCGTCTGCTGATAGCGCTTGACGCCGCTGCCCTGGACTTCTCCGTAGATCTTGTTGCCATCCCGATCGAGTTCGATGACCAGGTCCCGACGGGCATAGTCCTCGCCCCGTGCAAAGGTGCCGGGATCGAATTGACGCCTGATGTCGTCGCGCGTGAATTCCATGTGCAGGTCAACGATGAAAGAATCGAGGCGTCATTATCCCCGATCGCCGCGCCGCGCAAAATCGCCGGCGTTGACGGCGCTCAGGCCGGCTGCGCCACCCGCGCCGCGCGCGCCATGCGCCAGATCGTCGTGACATTGACGAGCGCGATCACGATCTCGAGCGCCGTGCCGCCGATCGAGCCGGCGATGATGTTATTCGCGATCCACAGGCAGGTCCCGCACAGCATCATGAGCCGCATCGGCACGCCGCGCAGCAGGAACAGCGCGAGCGTGCCGATGCAGGATGCGCCCAGCGGCAGCCAGTCCGTCATGCGCGTGGCGAGCGCCAGCCCGAGGATCAGGTTCATCGCGACGACGCCGCCCGCCACCCACAGCGAGCGCGTGTACAGCGCGAGCACGGAGCGCAGCAGCGACATCGTCGAGCTGGCGACGGCCGTCGGATTGCCGAGCAGGGCGAAATGGACGATGTAGGCCAGGCATTCGCCGGCCATGAACAGCTTGAAGCGGCGGTCGTCCTTTTGCGTGAACGAGGCGACGCCGAGGACGAACGCGATATAGCCGACGCATTGCGCCGGCGCGAACCAGTCGAGGGACATGGAGATAATCAGTGAGGAGGGAACAAACGGAACCGCGCATTATAGCCCGCTTCATGGTCTAGAATGGCCGGGCAGTCCTGACAACCGATGTCTTCCAAGGAGAGCTCCCATGAAAGCTGTGAACCTCGGTATTGCCTGCCTTTCCGTCCTGTGCGCCCTGTCCGCCCTGCCCGCCCATGCCGCCGACCCGGCACCGGTCAAGAAGGTCGACGGCATCCTCGTCGATGCCCACGGCATGACGGTCTACACCTTCGACAAGGACGTCGCCGGCAGCGGCAAGAGCGCCTGCTCGGGCCCGTGCGCGCAAAACTGGCCGGCCGTGAAAGCGGGCGACGCGGCCCTGCCCGCGCCCTATTCGACCATCGTGCGCGAGGACGGCACCAAGCAGCTCGCCTACCACGGCAAGCCGCTGTACACGTTCGTCAAGGACAAGAAGGCCGGCGCGCGCGAAGGCGACAAGAAGATGAACGTCTGGCACGTCGTGACGGATTGAGCGGCCAGGCGCGGCGCCGCGTCAGCGCGCGCCGGCTGCGTTGCCACTACTACTGTCGCGCACGACCCGCAGCCTGGTCAGCTGGCCGCGGCGGTAGGTGTACAGCGTGAGCGCCGCGTCGCGCAGGTCGCCGTTCGCATCGAAGGCGATGGTGCCCGTGATGCCCTGGTACTTGATGCGCGCGAGAGCCGGCAGAAACGTCGCCGGGTCGGACGATCCGGCCGCGCGCATGGCGGCGGCGAATGCCATCGTCGCGTCGTAGGCGTACGGCGCGTACGTCTGGAACGCCATGCCGTAGCGCTTCCGGTAGCGTTCCGAGAAGGCCGCCATGCCCGCTTCCAGCGGCGCGTCGACGCCGCCCGCGACGACGCAGATGACCTTGTCGTCGCCGAGCGCCGTGCCGGCCAGCAGCGGCAGCTTTTCCGAGCACACGCCGTCGCCCGACACGAACGTCGCGTCGATGCCGAGCGCCCGCATCTGCTTCAGCATGGGGCCGGCCGTGGCGTCCATGCCCCCGTAAAAGATCACGTCCGGGCGGCGCGCGCGGATCTGCGTGAGGATGGCGTTGAAGTCGGTCGCGCGGTCGTTCGTGAACTGGCGGCTGACGATCTCGGCGCCCTTGAAGCGCTTGACGTTCTTCGCGAACTGGTCGGCCAGGCCCTGGCCGAACGCGGTGCGGTCGTCGATGACGGCGATCTTTTTTGCCTTCAGCGTGTCGATCGAGTAATGCGCCAGCACGCGGCCCACGAGGTCGTCGTTGGCGACGATGCGGAAGGCCGTCCTGTAACCCTGGTGCGTGTACAGCGGCGTCGTGGCGGCCGGAGAAATCTGCGGGATGCCGGCGCTGTCGTAGATCTTCGAGGCCGGCACCGTCGTGCCGGAATTCAGGTGGCCGACGACGGCCACGACGCCGGCGTCGACGAGCTTTTGCGCGACGGCCGTGCCGAGCTTGGGATCGCTGCCGTCGTCCTCGGCCTGGAGCACCCACTTGACCTTCTTGCCCCCGATGGCCGCGCCCTGCGCGTTCAGGTCGTCGATCGCCAGGCGGGCGCCGTTCTCGATGTCCTTGCCCTGGTGCGCGCTGGGGCCGGACAGCGGCGAGGCGCTGCCGATTTTCACTTGCGATTGCGCGTGGGCGGCCGGCACGAAGGCCAGGGAGAACAAGGTGGCGAAGCAGATCAGGCGCATGGATATTCCTTCATTTTGATGTCCCGATTGTAATGCCCAGCGGCCGCGCGCATCGCAACCAAGAGTCACAACCAATGCTTGACTTCCCGCACCGGACGGCTAGGCTGCATGGAGCGGCTCCGCCGCACGACAACCACAAGGAGAGAGACGTGAACGCACAAGACAACAAACGGATCGTCATGGAAGGCTTCCGGCTGTTCCAGGGCGGCGACATTCCCAACATGATGGCGCTCGTCCACGACGACGCCGAATGGCTCGGCCCCGACGCGGAATCCGTGCCCTTCGCCGGCAGCTTCCACGGCAAGGCGGAGGTGGCCCGCTTCTTCGCGGAACTGGGCGGGTCGGTGCAGCCCATGCGCTTCGTCGTCAACGACGTCGTCGCGGAAAACGACAAGGTCGTCGTCATCGGCGAGGCGACCTGGCTCGTCAAGTCCACGGGACGCAGCTACGAGGTCCCGTGGGTCAACGTGTTCACGATGCGCGACGACAAGATCATCCGCGTGGAGACCTTCCACGACACGGCGCCGGCCGAGCGCGCGTTCCGGCCCGACCGTCCGGACCTGGCGGCCGCCGCGAACGCGCTGCGGCACTGACCGTTCATGTCGTCGCGACCGGGAATGCCTCGCCCAATGCGCGTGACGCCAGGCGTCCGGGCCGGCTGGAATTTTGCGCCGATGCCCCCATCTACGGCCCCATGCCCGCCTTCGCCCGCCTTGTCCCGCTCGCCGTCGCGCTGGCCGCCGCCATCGCGGCCGTGCCCGCGCGTGCGGACGAGCTCGCCGATCTGATCAACGCCTACCGCGCCACGCCCGGCGAGTGCGAAGGACGGCCCGCCGCGCCGGCGGCAAGCCTGGCCGTCGAGCCGGCGCTGGCGCGCATCAGCATCGGTCCCGGCACCTTCCTCGAATCGGCGCTGCGGGATGCCGGCTACGAGGCCGCGCATGCGGAAGCGATCACGGTCACGGGACCGCCGGATGCGCGCGCGGCGCTGGACGCGATCGGACAAAAATACTGCCGCATGCTGCGTGCCACGGCGTTCGCCGCGGTCGGCACGGCGCACACCGGCAACGATTGGCAGATCGTGCTGGCGCAGCCCGTCGTCATTCCCCCGCTGCCGGACTGGCCGACCGCGGGACAGGACATCCTCGCGCTCGTGAACGCGGCGCGCGCGCATGCGCGCACGTGCGGGACGCAGGCATTCGGCCCGGCCGGGCCCCTCACGTGGAACCCGCTGCTGGGCCGGGCCGCCCGCGCCCACAGCGCCGACATGGCCCAGAAACACTACTTCAACCACAAGCAGCCGGACGGCAGCCTCCCGGCCGACCGCGCGACCGCGGCCGGCTACCGTTGGGTCCGCGTGGGAGAGAACATCGCGTCCGGGCAGCGGACGGTCGACGAGGCCGTCGCGTCCTGGCTGGACAGCCCGGGCCACTGCGCCAACATCATGAACCCCGCGTTCACGGAAACAGGGGCGGCCTACGCCATCGATCCGCGGAACCGCAACCGCACCGCCTACTGGACCCAGGTCTTCGGCAGCCCCCGTTAATTAATTTCAACTATAACCTTCATAAAAACTAACATATTGCACACAATTGAATTGCGCGCTATAGTTCGACCCATGGAAACGAACGACGCAACCGCTGCTCTCCTGCTCGACAACCAGCTGTGCTTCGCACTGCACTCGGCATCGCTGGCGATGACGAAAGTGTACAAGCCGCATCTGGACAAGCTGGGCGTGACGTATCCGCAGTACCTGGTGCTATTGGTGCTGTGGGAACGCGACGGCTTGAGCGTGTCGGATATCGGCGAGCGCCTGTACCTGGATTCCGGGACGCTGACCCCGCTGCTGAAGCGGCTCGAGGCCCAGGGCCTGGTCGACCGCTCCCGCGATCCGCAGGACGAGCGCCGCGTCGTGATCCGGCTGACGGCCCAGGCGCGTGCGCTGAAGGAACAAGCGGCCGGCATCCCGGCCTGCATCCTGGGCGCCACCGGTTGCGACGTGCGGGAAGTCGTCAGACTCGTCGGCGAGATCAAGACCCTGCGCGACAGGCTCGCCGGCGCGACATGAAGATGTAATGCAGTACGAACTCAACCACTGAAAGGTAATGCGATGACCACCAAACTCGATAAAGTCCTGTACACCGCCAAGGCACACACCACCGGCGGCCGCGAAGGCCAATCCCGCAGCGACGACGGCCTGCTGGACGTGAAACTGGCACCACCGAAAGAAATGGGCGGCAAGGGTGACGCCACCAACCCGGAACAACTGTTCGCGGCCGGCTACTCGGCCTGCTTCATGGGCGCCATCAAGTTCGTGGCCGCCCAGAAGAAAGTGGTCGTCCCGGCCGACGCCGCCATCGACGCCAGCGTCTCGATCGGCCCGATCCCGAATGGATTCGGCCTGGCCGTGGAACTGGCCGTGAGCCTGCCGGGCCTGGACCGCGCCGTCGCGCAAGACCTGGTGGAGTCGGCCCACATCGTGTGCCCGTACTCGAACGCCACCCGCGGCAACATCGACGTCACGCTGAGCCTGATCTAACTCAAACCGGGGTCAGAGCCCGATTTTGGGAAATTACCCAAAATCGGGCTCTGACCCCGGTGTTTTATCAATTTCCGCGCAGAGATTTATTTTTTCTATTAAGGCCATATAAACAGACAGTTTGCAAGGATGCCGGTCAAGCTCTACCATGGTTATGAATAGACCACATCTATCGAATTAAAAACATCGATAGCTTAACCTTTGAAAGAGTCGCCATGACCCAGTTGACCACCGCTTCCGGCATTCCCATCGACGACAACCAGAATTCGATCACGGCCGGCCCGCGCGGCCCCGTGCTGCTGCAGGACTTCCACCTGATCGAAAAACTGCAGCATTTCAACCGCGAGCGCATCCCCGAGCGCGTCGTGCACGCGAAGGGTTCGGGCGCCTACGGCACCTTCACCGTTACCCACGACGTCAGCAAGTACACGAAGGCAAAATTATTTTCGGTTGTCGGCAAGCAGACGGAAACGTTCCTGCGCTTCTCGACCGTCGGCGGCGAAAAAGGTTCGGCCGACACGGAACGCGATCCGCGCGGTTTCGCCGTCCGCTTCTACACCGAAGAAGGCAACTGGGACCTGGTGGGCAACAACACGCCGACGTTCTTCCTCAAGGACGGCATCAAGTTCCCCGACTTCATCCACACGCAGAAGCGCGACCCACGGACGAACCTCAAGTCGGCACAGCACGTGTGGGATTTCTGGAGCCGCGCGCCGGAAAGCCTGCATCAGGTGACGATCCTGTTCTCCGACCGCGGCACACCGGACGGCTACCGTCACATGGACGGCTTCGGCAGCCACACCTACAGCCTGGTCAACGACGCGGGCGAACGCGTCTGGGTCAAGTGGCACTTCAAGACGCTGCAGGGCATCAAGAATCTGTCCGCAAGCGAAGCCCAGCGCCTGGCCGGCGTCGACCCGGACTATGCCCAGCGCGACCTGTTCAACGCCATCGCCGCCGGCGACTTCCCGCGCTGGAGCGTAGAGATCCAGGTGATGGACGACGCCCAGCGCGCCGCCTGGGAAGCGCGGACGGGCTGGGACGCGTTCGATCTCACCAAGGTGTGGCCGCAGGGCGAGTTCCCGCGCGTTCCCGTCGGCGTCCTGGAACTGAACCGCAATCCGGACAATTACCACGCCGACGTCGAGCAGGCCGCCCTGTCGCCGTCGAACATCGTGCCGGGCCTGGGCTACAGCCCGGACAAGATGCTGCAGGCGCGCCTGTTCGCCTACCACGACGCCCAGCTGTACCGCGTCGGCACGAACCACCAGCACCTGCCGGTGAACCGTCCGCGCTGCCCGTTCCACAACCAGCAGCGCGACGGCGCGATGGCGGTCGCGAACGGCGGCGCGGCGCCCAACTATGATCCGGTTCGCGCCGACATCCCGGCTCGCGGGGGCTTCGGCCACGCCGACGCCGGCTGGCAGGTGGAAGGCGCCGCGGGCCGCTACGACACCCGCGCCACCGACGACCACTACACCCAGGCCGGCAACCTGTTCCGCCTGCTCACCGACGAGGGCAAGCGCAACCTGGTCGAGAACATCGCCGGCTCGCTGTCCGGCGCGGACGCCGCTACCTGCGATCGCCAGATCGGGCACTTCCTGAAAGCGGATCCGGCGTATGGGCAGGGGGTGGCGGAGGCAATTCGCGGTCTGCGCAACCGGGCGTAATCCGGCCGCGCCGAGCGCCGGCCGCCGCGCTATGCGTCCGCCTGCGCCGCCAGCCACGGCACGATCACGTCGAGCAGGCGCCGCGGCGCCTCGATCGGGATCATGTGCCCCGTGTCCTCGATGACGGCGAGGGTGGCGCCGGGGATGGCGGCCGCCATCTCCCGCGCTTCCGCCAGGCTGCGCAACTGGTCCTGTGCCGCCGCCACGACGAGCGTCGGGCAATGGATCTCGGCGGAGCGTTCGAGGTCGCCGGGCCGGTCCAGCATCGACTGGCGCCGGAACACGTCGCCGCCGAGACGCGTGCCCATCGCGCGTATCCTCTCGATCAGCGCGTCGTCGCCGCGGCGGTCCGGATGCAACGACGTGGCGACGGCTGTGCGGCTCAAGCCGCTGAAGGCGATGGACGGGGCCGCGTGCGCGATCGCGCCCTTGCGCTGCTGCAGCGCGGCCGTGTCGCCGCGGGTGGACGTGGAAATCAGCACGAGCGCGCGCACGCGTTGCGGCGCCTGGCGCGCGATCGCGCGTGCCACGTAGCCGCCCATCGAAAAACCCACGAGCAGGAAGGTCGGGGGCGCCGTCTCGAGGACGCGGCGCGCCATCGCCTCGACCGACGTGTCGTGGCGCAGGTCGGCGTGGACGACGGGACCGAAGCGCGCCAGCGCCGGCACCATGTCGTCCGACAGGGTTTCGTCGGCCATGAAGCCGGGGACAAGAAGGATCGCCATCCGAACATCCTAGCAGACGGGCTGCGGCCTTGCCGCCACCGGGTTCCACCCGCGCCGGATATGCCCACCGACTATAGCGCTTGGTCCTGAGTCGCCTCAAGGCGGACCGGCCCCGATGCGACTTTCATTGATCCTTGTTGCCCAAGAAACCAAGGAGCCCCATGAAACCATCCGCCACCTCCAGTATCCGCAACCAGCTCAGGTTCGCGTTCGCTGTCGTCATCGCGCTGTCGTTCCTCGCGACGGCCATCGCCATCTGGCGCCTGCAAGTCCTGTCGGACGACACCCAGGCCCTCACCCGGCGGCCGCTCGTCAAGGAGCGCCTGATTTCAGGCTGGCTGCTGAACACCTCGGTCGCCGCCAAGCGCACGGGGTCCATCGCGCGCTCCGCCGATCCGGAGCTCGCGACCTACTACGCCCCCGAGACGCTGGATTCGACGACGCGCACCACCGCGCTGCAAAAACAGGTCGGCGCGCTGCTCGACACGCCCGAGGAACATGCCGTGTTCGAGCGGATCGGCACGGCGCGCCAGCGCTACATCGCCACGCGCGACCGCGTCATGGCCCTCAAGGCCGGCGGCAAGGACGCCGAAGCGCGCACCTACTTCGACGAGGAATTCGGGCCCGCCGTGACCGCGTATCTCGGCCAGGTCAAGGCGCTGCTGGAACTGCAGCAGAAGGAGATCGACGCGCGCGTCGCCGCGGTGCTGGCGAGCGCGGACCGCAGCAGCACGGTCCTCTCGGCGCTGTGCCTCGCCACGCTCGCGTTCAGCATCGTCGCCGGCACGGTGTTCGGGCGCGTCCTGTTCCGGCGCCTGGGCGGAGAACCGGCCGCGGCGGCGCAGGTGGCGGCCGAGATCGCGGGCGGCAACCTGTGCGTGGCGGTGCCGGTCCGGCCGGGCGACCAGGACAGCCTGATGGCCACCCTCGAACGCATGCGCGCCAGCCTCGCGGGCATCGTCGCCGACGTGCGCGCAGGCACGGGCACGATCGTCACCGCCGTCGCCGCCATGGCCGGAGAAACGCAGGACCTGTCGCACCGCACGGAAAGCCAGGCGCAGGCGCTGGAAGAGACGGCGTCGTCGATGGAAGAACTGACGCAGGCGGTCGGCCAGAATTCGACCCATGCCGAACAAGCCAACCGCATGGCCGGCGACGCCGCGCGCGTGGCGCAACAGGGCGGCGCGATGGTCGGCCAGCTGGTCGACACGATGGGCGCGATCAACGCCTCGTCGGAGCGCATCGTCGACATCATCGCCGTCATCGACGGCATCGCCTTCCAGACCAATATCCTCGCCCTGAACGCCGCCGTGGAAGCGGCGCGCGCCGGCGAGCAGGGGCGCGGCTTCGCCGTCGTCGCCGCCGAGGTGCGCGCCCTGGCCCAGCGCTCGGCCGCCGCGGCCAAGGAAATCAAGGACCTGATCGACGCGTCGACCCGGCGCGTCGCCGACGGCGCGACCCTGGCGGGCCAGGCCGGCCAGACGATGCGCGACATCGTCGACAGCATCGGACGCGTCACCGGCATCATGAACGAGATCGTCGCCTCCAGCCGCGAGCAGGCGAGCGGCATCGGCCAGGTCAACCAGGCCATCGTGCAGATGGACGGCGTGACCCAGCACAACGCGGCCCTCGTCGAGGAATCGGCGGCCACGACCCAGGCGATGCACGAGCAGGCGCAGGCGCTGGCCGAGCTGGTGGCGCTGTTCCGCGTCGAGGCGACGTCGCGGCCGGTGGCGGCCGCGCAACCCGCGCTGCCGCCGGCACGCCGCACCGCCACCGCGCCCGTGCCCAGGCGTGCGGCGGCGAAAGCGGCACGGACGGCGCCCGCCCCGGCGCGCGCCCCCGTCCGCAAGGCGGCCGCCGCGGTCGACGCGGACTGGGAAGCGTTCTGACCAAAGGAAGGGGGCGGTTGCCGCAAATGGGTTTCTCAGGCAACATCGTCCCTATCCTTCATCTTTACGCATGACGCCATGAACCTGCCCGCCCACCAACTCACCATGACGGTCCTGATGACGCCGGATACCGCGAATTTTTCCGGTAACGTGCACGGCGGGAATATCCTGAAACTGCTCGACCAGGTGGCCTATGCCTGCGCCAGCCGCTATGCCGGCACCTATGTCGTGACGATGAGCGTCGACCAGGTGACGTTCCGCCAGCCGATCCACGTGGGCGAGCTGGTGACGTTCCTGGCCGCCGTGAACTACACGGGCCGCACGTCGATGGAAATCGGCATCAAGGTCGTGGCCGAGAACATCCGCACCCAGCAGGTGCGCCACGTGAACAGCTGCTTTTTCACGATGGTGGCCGTGGGCGACGACAAGCAGCCGGTCGCCGTCCCGCCCCTGCGCCCGTTCGGTCCGGACGAGCTGCGCCGCTACGAGGAAGCCAAGGGCCGCAAGGAATTGCGCCTGGCGCTCGACCGAAAACACGAAGACCGGGCCGCAAGCCGGGCGGAATCGGGCACCTGAACAAAAACTATGGGTTTCGCGTAACCCGTGCTATACTGCGCCGCCTTGGCCTGGTAGCTCAGTTGGTAGAGCAGAGGATTGAAAATCCTTGTGTCGGTGGTTCGATTCCGCCCCGGGCCACCAAAGTTTCAGAACAATGCGCCAACCCATCCGGTTGGCGTTTTGCATTCCACCGTTCCTTTTGCACACAGCACACTGCCATGACGACCTTGCCCCCCTGTCCCGCCTGCGGTTCCGCACTGACCTACGAGGACGGCTCCGGCAATTACGTCTGCCCGGAATGCGCGCATGAATGGCCGGTCAAGGGCGAGTCGGCCGCGGTCGAGACGGCCCGCGTGTGGCGCGACGCGGCCGGCAACGTCCTGCAGGACGGCGATGCCGTCACCGTCATCAAGGACCTGAAACTGAAAGGCGGCGGCGGCGTCGTCAAGCAGGGCACCAAGGTCAAGAACATCCGCCTCGTCGAGGGCGATCACGACATCGACTGCAAGATCGACGGCTTCGGCGCGATGAGCCTCAAGTCGGAGTTCGTCCGCAAGAGCTGACCGGGCGACATCGGCCAGGAGCGCCACCTCCGTGAACGGCTGGTGTCCAACTTTTGGGGATCAGTTTATCCTTGGTGGCTCGTTGGGGCAGGAGTCGTCCCACCTCGTCACTCGCATCGAGTTGACCTGCTCACCGATGGTATCAATACGTAAGCACGAGCCGTCCTTTGCATAGTAAAAAATGCAGAGGCTTCCTCTGTCAGTGGAGCAGGAATCGACTTCAAGGATGTGTCGGTCAGCGAGACGTTTTTCCGTGCCAGAGTATTCGTAACGGTCGTCGGCGTGCATGCGAACCGGATTCCATCCCGATTGAATGAGACGCGCACGGACGCTTACAAATGATGCGCCTTCCCGCAAGCGCAGGTTAATGCCTGAAGTCGACTGCTCGTTAGCGCGAACCGCACCGGCGGGTTGGGAGAGTGACATGAGTAACGAAGCGCCGGTGAACGCTATCAGTTCGATGACGCCTCTCATTTCACTGATCCCCCTGCGGACTTGTACGTTGCCAGGAATGTGTCGTAGTCTGTGTAGGGCTGCGGTGGATAGCGATTCGCCAGGCCCGGTCCCATCGGAAGAGCGGCCCACTTCTTTGCTGCCTGAGGCATCGCGCCCGCAATATCGCCGGCTTCAATGTTGTCGATGACGCCGAGGCTGCGCAACATGTCGACAGCGATAAGGTCTTGAGTCTTCGGCGTAAAATCGGTCAGGCCCATTGTTCCACCGTGATCCCGCCATGTATCGATTGTAATTTGATACATACCCGCCGCAGTCGTCTTCCCGCCGAAACCTGGCCCTGGATGGGTGGAGGTGTCGGTAAAGCGCCATGGGTCGTTGCGTTTTCCCTTCACGGCGCCGTATTTGAAATCGTATCCGCCTCCTTCAGCCTCGCCGATCGCCTTGAGAAATGCGACGACATTCGCGTCAGTCAGATATGCCGAGTTCTCTTCCAGACGAGTTTTCCTTTTGAGGGCAATACGTACGACCTTGGCCTCAGCGTTCTCTGCCGGAGTCGTCATTCTGGTGGCTCGATGGTGCAGAGTCTTACCCGACGGGGAAGTGATTCGTCCTTCGGACATAGGTTCCTCTTGTCAAATGTCGAGCGCAATGTAGATCTTGACCTTTTCAGGTCTGGTTGTAGCGGAAACCACGTGGGTTTCTCCGCGCTCGTTTGTGACCCCGTGCTCGATAATTCCGTTTTCGCGCTCGACCGCGTACTCCGTAAACGCGGCCGGCTCACTCGTTTCGTCGTCGAGAAGTACAAATCGGTCATTAAATGCAAGATCGGACAAGCCTTCTTGCCTTGGCTCGCCTTTGTTTCTGACGAGGGAACTACCATTCGAATGCGCAGGCTCAAGCGACGTAATCAAGCGGGCGCCACATTCGGCCAGATCACCATGATAGGCATACGCGCGCCCTTCATGTTTGGCTCCTTTTCCATCGGGCTTGATTGCAAATTGCCCCTTGCACCGAGGACAGTACGTCATGTCGTCGGCTAATGCCGCAACCTTTCCCATCACGACAGTTCCGGATGAAGCAGAGATAACCCAGCCGCCATGATCGGTTTTATCGTCGATTCGTATGACACCACGTCCTTCGTGCTTCATCACGCCTCCCTACTTCTTGCGCCCCCTTAATGATATGAAGCAACAGCGGTATTTCCTTGCGAAATATCAGGTCATTGCCGTACTCAACAAGATCAGACCTTCGAGTGATGCCAGTTACAGGCGATATCCGATTCGATATGGGCGCCGCACAATCCGTGATTGGACGTCCATCGTGGTTCGGCCTAGCATCGGTTCATCGGTCCGATCCACGAGAACAACAATGAAGAGACACCTCGCCGCCCTCCTCCTCGCGGCCTGCGCCCCGCTGCACGCCGCCGAACCCGCCCCGACGCAGCCCGTCAGGCTCGCCATCGACGCCACGCAGGTCAAAGGTCCCATGACGCCGATCTGGGCCTGGTTCGGCTATGACGAACCGAATTACACGACGGCGCCCAACGGCAAGAAGCTCCTCGGCGAGATCGCCGCCCTGAGCCCGGTCCCGGTGTACGTCCGCACGCACAACCTGATGACGTCGGGCGACGGCAGCTATGCGCTCAAGTGGGGCTCGACGAATATGTACACCGAGGACAAGGACGGCAAGCCGGTCTACGACTGGACCATCGTCGACCGGATCTTCGACACGTACATCGAACGCGGCATGAAGCCGCTGGCGCAGATCGGCTTCATGCCGGAAGCGCTGTCGCAACGCCCGCAACCATACCGCCACCACTGGAAACCGGGCACGCCCTACCAGGAGATCATGACCGGCTGGGCGACGCCGCCGAAGGACTACGGCAAGTGGGGCGAGCTGATCTATCAATGGGTCAAGCACAGCGTGGCGCGTTACGGGCAGAAGGAAGTCGAAAGCTGGTATTGGGAAGTGTGGAACGAGCCGGACGGCCTCTACCTGATCGCGCCCGACACCGAACACGAATATTTCAAGATGTACGACACGGCCGCCGCCGCCGTCAAGCGCGCGCTGCCGACGGCGCGCATCGGGGGTCCGCACACGGCCGGCGCGGGGCGCTTCATGGACGACTTCCTGCGCCACTGCCTGCACGAAACCAACTACGCGACCGGCAAGACCGGCACGCCGCTGGACTTCGTCGCCTTCCACGCCAAGGGCGCGCCGAAGGTGGTCGGCGGTGTCGTGCGGATGGGCATGGGCACGCATTTCCGTCACCTCGACGACGGCTTCGCGCTCGTCGCAAAATATCCGGAACTGAAAAACATCCCGGTCATCATCGGCGAATCCGATCCCGAAGGCTGCGCCGCCTGCGGCATGCAGACCAACCCGGAAAACGCCTACCGCAACGGCACGCTGTACGCGAGCTACACGGCCGCCTCGATCGCGCGCGAGTACGACCTGGCCGCGCGGCGCGGCGTGAACCTGATCGGCGCGGTGAACTGGTCATTCGAATTCGAAGACCAGCCCTGGTTCGCGGGCTTCCGCGACCTGGCCACGAATGGCGTCGACAAGCCGGTGCTGAACGTGTTCCGCATGCTCGGCATGCTGCGCGGCGACCGCGTGGCGGTGACGGGCGACCAGGCCTACGACGCGGCCCGCATCCAGGCCGCCGGCGTGCGCGGCGCACGCACCGACATCGACGCGCTGGCGACGAAGGACGCGCACAACATCGGCGTCATGGTCTGGAATTACCACGACGACGACATCATCGACGCCGGCTCTCCCGTCGAACTGCACATCGCCGGCATTCCCGCCAAACAGGTCCAACTGCGCCATTACCGCATCGACCAGGACCACAGCAATTCGTACAGCGCGTGGAAGCGCATGGGCTCGCCCGCGCATCCGACGCCAGCGCAAGTGGCCGAGTTGCAGGCAGCGAGCGCGCTTGCGCAGGTGGAGGCGACAACCGTGGAGACACCGGATGGCACCGCAACGATCAGGATGCAATTGCCGCGGCAGGCGGTGTCGCTCGTCACCCTGACTTACTGAATCGTCCACGCCACCTTGCATGTCGTCGATTGCATCACGCAACGGCATGGTGGGCACGGGGTGCCCACCAAACACCAGCATTCCGCAACGGCTACAAGTGGCCACCAACATTACCGGAACATTAACTTTGTAACGGAACGTGGCCATTGCCATTTTTGTCACGAACCTGTCACTCCCCTGGACGATGCTAAGCGCGGCCCGATCCCATCGATCGCGTACTTCCGACTCTGACCAGGAGACTCCTCGTGAGGTTAGCAAAGACCTTGATTACCCCGCTCGCGCTCGGCATCCTGCTGGCCGCCTGCGGCAGCGACAGCAACGGCACCACGACCGCGGCCACCCCGCCGGGCAGCGGTTCCAATACGACCACGCCGGCAGCCCCGGCTGCGACCCGTACCATCATCATGGTGTGGGACGGCCTGCGCCCCGATTCCGTCAACGCGACGGACACCCCGAACCTGTACGCGCTGCGCCAGAGCGGCGTGAATTTCAGCGACAACCACTCGACCTACCCGACCTTCACGATGATGAACTCGTCGTCGTTCGCGACGGGGTCGTTCCCCAAGACCAGCGGCTTCTACGGCAACACGTTCTGGACGCCGCCGCAGGGTGCAGGCAATGCGATCCCGGCCGGCAGCGGCGCCGGCGGCGCGGCCCAGGATTACCAGGACCCCGTGTTCACCGAAGACTACGCGGTGCTCTCGACGCTGAACGATTAGTACGGCGGCCAGCTGCTGCTCGTGAAGAGCCTGTTTGCCACCGCCCAGGCGGCCGGTCTGACGACGGCCACGATCGGCAAGTCGGGCGCGGCCTATTTGCAGGATCTCGGCAAGGGCGGCGTCTTCCTCGATGAAAACACCGTGCAGCCGCGCAGCCTCGTCAACGAGCTGCAGGGTGCCGGCTTCGCCCTGCCGGCCAACGTGGTCAAGAATTATTCCGGCGCCGACGCCGTCACGCTGGCCGCCAACAACGGCAGCCCGACGGCGCGCGCCGGCTACGTCACCTTCAACACGACCGCGTTCGACCCCGCCGGCAAAGTGACCGTCGCAGCGCGCGATTCGGCCGACACCACGCAGGGCGCCCCGGAAGACGCGGCCAACAAGTACATGATGTCGGTGTACACGCAATACATCCTGCCGCAGAAGAAGCCGATGCTGTCGCTGATCTGGTTCCGCACGCCGGACAACGTCGAGCACGGCTACGGCCCGGGCAGCGCCAACATGAAGGCCGGCCTGCGCTCGCAGGATGCGCGCCTGGGCGAGCTGATCGCCGCGCTGCGCGCCAACGGCATGGACAGCTCGACCAATATCGTCGTCGTGTCCGATCACGGCCACTCGAGCGTCTCCGGTCCCGTGTCGACCTTCCCGCTGCGCGCCATCACCGCCTCGACCACCGTGCCGAGCGGCGGCGTCAGCGGCGCGGCCATCGGCGCGGTCGATGCCAACGGCTTCTCGTTCTCGGGCGACGTGCGCTCGGCCGACCTGCTGACCTACCGCGGCTTCGCCGCCTACGACGGCGCGGGCTGCTCGACGAGCGCGATGTATGGCCTCACTGCCGACGGCAAGCCCGTCATCCCGGTCAAGGTCGACGCGACCGGCAGCCTGTGCGGCAGCGCCAACGCCAACGCCAAGTACCAGGCGATCAGCGCGGGCCTGGCGCAACCGGTCGCCAGCTTCAAGGTGCCGGCGCCGGGCAGCCTGCCGGCGAATGGCATCGTCGTCGCCGCGAACGGCGGGTCCGACTACTTCTATGTGCCTGGCCACGACGCCGCGACCGTCCAGAAGCTCGTGACGTTCCTCCAGCAGCGCGAGGAATACGGCGCGATCTTCGTCGACAGCCGCTACGGCAGCATCCCGGGCACGCTTGCGCTGGCCCAGGTCAACCTGGAAAACGCCAAGCGCCAGAACAACGGCCAGCCGGACGTCGTCGTCTCGTTCTCGTGGGACTACAACACGTCGGTGCAGGGCATGCCGGGCATCGAGTTCGAGAGCGTCGGCGGCCAGCGCGGCATGCACGGCAGCTTCGGCATCTCGGACGTGCACAACACGCTGATCGCCAACGGCCCGTCGTTCCTGGCCAATAAAGTCGTCACGACGCCGTCCGGCAACGTCGACGTGGCGCCGACCGTGGCCTACTTGCTCGGCCTGTCCATGCCGCAGGCCGATGGCCGCGTGCTGAACGAAGGCCTGACATCGCCGGCCACCAAGGACGTGCCGACCGTGACCCCGTCGACCGTGACCCCGGCCGCCGCCGCCACCGGCCTCACGTTCGAGCTGCCGACCGACCCGACCGGCGCGGCGAAGGACGCGGCGCTGGCCAAGGGCACCTACAACATCGAGCTGTCGGTGAAGGACCTGAGCGTGGGCGGCAAGTCGTACCGCTACTTCGACTCGGCCCGCGCGGTGCGCAACTGACGACCCAAGGAGCCATCATTGAATAACGCCCTTCCTGGTTCCACCGGAAGGCGCGCGTCGCGGTCGCTCGTGCTCTGCACTGCGGCCGCGGCCGTGTTTTCCGCGCCCCTGTCCCACGCCGCCGCGCCGGACTTCGACCACGTCTTCAGCACGCGCGGCGAGCCGGCGGCCACGCACTTCCAGGCCACCTACCTCGCCGGCGGCGCCGAACACCATGTGGAAGTCTGGCGCGACGGCGACCGCCGCATCCGCCGCCGCACGGACGACAAGGCGGAGACCTTCGCCGTGCATATGCCAGGCAATCAGCCCGGCAGTCCGGACTACCGGCTGTCCGTGCTCGACCTCGGCCGCAAGATCCGCACCGACATCGACCGCGACAACCTGTACCGCATCGGCCAGTTCACCGACTGGTTCGACCTCGGCCACGGTCTGCGCCATCCCAAGGGCGACTACCGCCTCGTGCCGGCCGCCACGCCGCACGGCGCCGCGCGCGCGATCGGCGCCTGCGAGTGGGTCGCCCTCGTCCAGGGCACGCAGGCGACGCACGTGTGCTGGAGCGCACAAGCGAAGCTGCCGCTGCTGATCCAGGCCGCCGACGGCCGCATCGTGTGGCGCGTGACGAGCGTCGACCACAAGGCGATTGCCGACCAGGTCTTCGCCATCCACGACGCCGGGTTCATCCGCAACGACGCCAACGCGGACATCGAGCACGATTGAGGGACGCCGCCGGCGGCGGCGTTTAGCCTGAACCGAATCCGCCCGCCGGAGTCATACCCATCGTCGAGGTCACTCATGGAGTCCACCGATGCGATGGTTCGTCCTGCTCCTGTTCGTGGCGAGCGCGGTCTACGTGCACCTGCGCGGCCGCGTGCGCCACGGCGTGTTCCGCCAGCTGTCCGACCACTCGACGTTCACGGCGCCGCTGAACTGCTTCTGCTACCTGTTTTCGGCCGTGCCGACGACGCCGTTCGTGCCGGCCGCGTATTTCCCGGAGCTGGCGCCACTCAGGAACGAGTGGCGCACATTCCGGCATGAGGCGCTGGCGCTGGTCGACATGCAGCGCATCCGCCCGTCCGACAAGGTCGACGACATCGGCTTCAATTCCTTCTTCCGGCGCGGCTGGAAGCGCTTCTACCTGAAGTGGTACGACGATCCGCACCCGTCCGCATCCCTGCTCTGTCCGCGCACGGTCGCGATCCTGGCGCGCATCCCGTCCATCAAGGCCGCGATGTTCGCGCTGCTGCCGGCGGGCGGCACGCTCGGCCTGCACCGCGATCCGCTGGCCGTGTCGGTGCGCTACCACCTGGGCCTCGTCACGCCGAACGACGACCGCTGCGCCATCGTCGTCGACGGCGTCCCGTACGCGTGGCGCGACGGCGAGGACGTCATCTTCGACGAGACCTACCTGCACGACGCCGCCAACCGCACCGACCAGGACCGCATCATCCTGTTCTGCGACGTCGAGCGGCCGCTGAAATACCGCTGGGCGCAGGCCGTCAGCCGCGTGGCCGGCGGCGTGCTGCTGCGCGCGTCGGCGGCGCCGAACGACGCCGGCGACCGCACGGGCGGCCTGAACCGCGCCTTCCGCTACCTGTACGTGCTGCGCCGGTTCGGCAAGCGGCTCAAGGCATGGAACCGCACCGTCTATTACGTCTTCAAATGGAGCCTGTTCGGCGCGCTGGCGTTCGTCCTGTTCCGGCGCTGACGGCCGGCGGAGTGGCCCATCTGTAATACGCCGGTAACATGTCCATGCGTATGATGACGCAACGGAATCCGGCCACGACGCCCATGTACAAATCCAGGAAACGCCTGCTGATCCTCGACGCGGACGGCACCACCATCGACGCCTTTTCCGCCATCGAAACGGCCTTCTCGCGACACGGACTGGACATCGGCGACGAAGCCCGGTTCCAGAAGCGCCACAACCTCTTCAAATACCTGGGCGGGTTGAAGGAATTCCCCTCGATCCTCAAGAAGAACCTGCGCAAGAACAGCCGGGCCAGGCTGGTCGACAGCCTCACGGAAGTCTACCGGCAGGAAGCGGCCATGTACGAAGGCATTCCCGATCTCGTGCGGGAACTGGTCGCCGCGCCGGACGTCGTCGTCGGCATGGTCACGCGCAACATCACGAACGAACCGCGGGAGACGCTGCGCCAGTTGTTCCAGCGCCACGACGTCGACATCAACGCGCTCGACTTCCTCATCCACATCCCGCTCTCCGAAAAGAAGACGAGCCAGTTCCGCGCCATCCGCGAGCAGTTCGGCATCAATCCGGCGCGCGCCTATGTCTGCGGCGACGAGCACAAGGACTTCGCGGCCGCGATCGGCACGGGCATGCATCCGTTCATGGTGTCGTACGGCTTCGAGGACTTCGACCGGCTGACCGAAAAATTCGAGATTCCCCACGAGCTGATTGCGCGCACGCCCGGCGAACTGTGCCAGCGCGTGCGCCATGCGCTCGACCTCGGCAACCGGCGCGGCGCGGCAACGATCAGTACGCGTACCAGAACAACAGCGCGCTGACGACGCCGAACATCCAGTAGTCGACGGGCGCGCCGGCGCACCAGCGCTTGTGCCACGGGACCAGTTCGCGCTTGAAGCGGCGCCAGCCGAAGGCGGGGTTGACGACGAACCACAGGTAGTCCTCGATGATCCAGAACATCATGACGGCGCCGAGCGCGCGCGCTTCCAGCGGCAGCGACCATTGCCCCATGAAGGCGAGCGGGAAATGAAAGATCACGCCGATGAAGGAAAACATCCACGCGTGGTAGCCGGTCAGCGTGCGGCCGCCCCAGAAGATATCGAGCAGCGGATGGTCGTCGATGCGCCAGGTGGGCAGGTTCGCGGCCCAGCCCGCCTCGCCTTCGATCTCGACTTCGACCCGGGCGAAAAAATAGGCGGCCACGACGACGGCGGCCAGCGTCGCGACGAACTGGCCGGCACGGGAAAATTCAAACAATGGCATCGATGGGTTCGGGTTGTTTCGGGGCGGTGGCGAGTACCGTGGCGAGCACGGCGGCGGCGGCATGCGGCCGTCCCAGTGCCAGGGCACGGGCGCGCATCTTCTCGAGTGCGTCCGGATGGGCCATCAGGTAGCGGACGCGGTATTCCAGCGACGGCGCATCGAACGCCTTCAGCGCGGCGCCATACTCGAGCAGGAAATTCGCATTCCGCTCTTCCTGCCCGGGAATCGACGCGTTCACGATCATGGGCAGGCCCATCGCGAGGCATTCCGCCGTCGTGGCGCCGCCCGGCTTCGTGATCGCCACGTCGGCGCACGCCATCAGGCGTTCGACCCGGTCGGTAAAACCCTGCGGCACGAGGCGGCCCGGATGCGCGGCCGCCAGGCGTTCCAGCACCGCCAGTTCGGCGGCGTTGCGTCCGGCCAGCACGATCAGCTGGAAATTCCCGGGAATCGCCAGCAGGCGCTGCGCCAGCGTGGACAGGCCGCCCAGTCCCGCGCCGCCGCCCATCAGCAGGAACGTCATGCGGCCGGGATCGATGCCGATCTCGCGCGCGCATGCGGCGCGCTCGAGCTGCCGGGTGAAGGCCGGCATGACCGGGATGCCGGTGACGTGGATCGTGTCGCCCGGGATGCCCTGCTTGTGCATCAGGAAGGCGACCTCGTCGTTGCCCGCGAAATAGCCGGCCATGTGCCGGTGCACCCACATGCGGTGCAGGTCGAAGTCGGTCACCTGCACCCACACCGGACATGGCAAGGCGCCGTCCGCGACTTCGCGCGACAGGATCTCGGCCGGCAGGAAATGCGTGCAGACGATCGCGTCGGGACGCAGTGCCGCGATCTTGTCGAGCAGCGGCGCGCTGTCGCGGCGTTCGACCTTGCGCCGCAGCCGGTGGGCCCAGCCGTCCGGCGCGGCGCCGTTGGTGTATTGGTAGATCCAGCTCCACACGGCGGGCGCGCGCCGCACGAGCATGATGTAGAGGTCGGCATAGACCTTGCGCAGGCGCGGCGTCGCGTAGGCGGTGGCGTCCAGGTGGATGACTTCGGCGCCGCCCGGTCCGGTGGACGCGCCGGCACGGATCGCTTCCGCGACGCGGGTATGCCCGGCGCCCGCGGGCACGCTCAGCACGAGGATGCGCTTGCCCGTCCTGCCTTCTTCCTCCACCAGACGCCCACCCATCGCGCTCGCCCCGCCGGCAATATGAATGAACGGCACTGTAGCTGGAGAATGTGACTGTGCCGTGACCGGCCAATGGTGGGCACGGGGTGCCCACCCTACGGTTCGTTTCGGCCGATACGGTGGGCAACGGTGCGCCCCTTGCCAAGCGCGGCCGCGCACGCGATCATGGGCCATGAACCCGCTCATCCCATCCCGCACCCTCGCCCGCCTGGCCGGCCTGGCCCTGCTGCTGGCGAGCAGCGCCTGCCGCAGCGATGCGCCGCAGGCCTCCGCCGCATCCGGTGGCAGCGCCCCGCTGCTGGCCCGCATCGACGCCGAGCGCGGCGCCGCCGCGTGCGACACGGACGCCCAATGCCACACGATCGGCATCGGCCACAAGGCATGCGGCGGCCCCGAACGCTACCTGGCCTGGTCCAGCAAGGACAGCGACGGCACGCGCCTGCGCGCGCTCGTGGCCGAGCACGCGGCCGCGCGCCGCGCCGAGGACACGAAAAACGGCATGATGTCGACCTGCTCCGTCGTCCCCGATCCGGGCGCGACGTGCGCCGCCGGCCATTGCGTGCTGCGCGCGGCAGGCACCGGTCCGGGCGGCATGGCGCCCGTGGCGCGCTGAAGCGCCGGCCATAAAACGACAAGGCCGCGGCAAACTGCCCGCGGCCTTGTCGCTTGGGCCGCTTGTGGCGGCCCGTGTCAGGACGATTACTCGACCTTCGCCTGCTTGTTGCCGGCGTTCTGGAACAACGGGATCGGGTCGGTCGTGTCGACCTCGACCATCGTCATGCCGACCGGGGTCGCTCCGGCCAGGTAGGTGAGCGAACCCAGATGACGCTTGCCGGTCGCGAGACCGGACCACGAGACCACCACCGACGCGGTGCCGCCCAGGGCGACCGTGCCCGGTGCCGCGGCCTTGAAGTTGCCGCCGGTCGCGGTCGGGCTCAGCACCCAGCTCGACAGCTTGTACGTGGCACTGCCGCCCACCGGCGCATAGCCGACGACGCACACCTTGTAGTCGCCTGCCGGCGGGTTGGTCAGCGTGACCATTTCATTCGCCGTCTCGCCGCCGCTGGAGCCGACGACGGTCGTGCCGCGCGCCACCACCAGGTCCAGGTCGGACTTGCCGTCGCCGCTCGTGTCGCTGTCGTACAGGGCGAAGCGGGCTGCCGCGGTGCCGGCCGGGATGGTGACGGTATGCACGTTCACACCGGTGCCGCCGCCGCCCGTGCACACACTGTTGGCCGTGTTCGTCGCGGTGACGACCGTCGAGCTGGCCTCGGTGGCCGGGATCAGGCCGGACTTGGCGATCGACATCGCGCCGCTGAAACCGGTGCCGACGGTGATCAGCTTGGTGCCGGACGTCGCTTCGCTCGACACGGTGGTCGGTGCGGCCAGCGTGGCGGCGCGCGCCGTCAGCGGGCTGCGCACGGTGTGCGTGCCGTCGCTCCAGGTCAGCTTGCCGTACACCCAGGTGTTCAGCGGCGCGGTGGTGCGGGTCAGCTTGACCGTGAACGTGCCTTTCGCGCCCGGCGCCAGGGTCAGCGTGGCCGGCTGCACGGCGACCGTGTAGCCCGGCAGCGCGGCGCTGGCGTTGTAGGTCGCCGCCGTCGTGCCGACGTTCGTCACGGTGCGGGTCAGGGTCTGGATGCCGAGCACGCCGGCCGCCGTCAGCGACGCCAGGTTCAGGTTGTACGGCTGGATGGAGCCGACGGCCGAGCAGGTGCCCGGGCTGAACACATTGGTGATGCCGAGGCCGCACAGGAAGCGCGCGTAGTCGATCGTGCCCAGGTCGTACACGAGGCCCGGATCGACGGCGACGGACGGCGCCACGTGGCCGGCACCCTGGCCCCACGGCAGCGTGCCGGTGGTCCTGGCCGTGCCGTCCCACGGCACCGCGCCGTTCTGGCCATCGTTGAAGGTGTCGTAGGCGGTCGTCATGAGGGCCGACTTGATCATGGCCGGGCTCCAGTCCGGATGGCGCTGTTTCAGCAGCGCGGCGATGCCCGCCACGTGCGGCGACGCCATCGAGGTGCCGGTGTAGAACGCGAAGTCCTTGCTGGGCGCCGGTTCGCCCGCGGCGACCGCGTCGCGCTGGGCATGGGTCAGGTCGGCGCTGACGGCGGCCAGGATGTCGGTGCCCGGCGCCGTGACGTCCGGCTTCATGATGTTGGCGTTGGCCACGTTCGGGCCGCGCGACGAACTGCTGTTCATCTGCGGCGCCACGATGTTCGGATCGACGATGCCGCGCAGGTTGTTCAGCGCCGCGGTGGCGCCCGGCGTCGCGGCATAGTAGTCCTTGACCTTCTGGCCGTCCGCGCTCGTGATGTGCACGGTCGAGATGCTGTGGGCCTGGTTCAGGATCGTCGACGCGCTGGTCGGCGTGTTGGCGATGATGACGCCCACGGCACCGGCCGTCTTGCCGTTCGCGCTCTTGTTGACGAGCACATTGCTGCCGCGGTCGCAGACGAGGATCTTGCCGCTCACCTTGGCCGGATCGAGATACGTGGTCGGGCCGTCGGCGGGACCGAAGCACAGGTTCAGGCTGGGATTCGCCGGATCGACGCCCGCCAGGCCGGCATCCTTCGCCAGGATCAGCGGGGCCGACGGCGTGTTGGCGTTGCCGGACGCGCCCGTGACGGTCACGCCATTGCCCAGCGCGACGTCGCCCGCGTACGTGCGGTTGTGCGTGGAGTTGCCGACGGTGGTCAGCCACGGACTGATGTGGGCGACCGGCGCCGTCGCCGGGCCGGAGTTGCCGGCCGATGCCGCCACGAACACGCCGGCCGCCGCCGCGCCGAGGAAGGCGACTTCGGTCGGTTCGTTGAACGCGCCGCCGCCGGCGTTCGGGCCGATCGAGAAGTTGATGACGTTCACGCCATCCTTCACGGCCTGTTCGATCGCGGCCACGCTGTTCGACGTGGCGCAGCCGTTCGCGCCGGTCACGCCGTCGGTCCAGCAGACTTTATACGCGGCGATGCGGGCGCGCGGCGCCATGCCGGTGATCTTGCCGAGAGAGAGACCGCTGGCCGTGGCCGTCACGTGCGCATTGCCGCCGGCCGTGCTGGCCGTGTGGTCGCCGTGGCCGCCATGGCCTTCGGCGCCGGCGACGGAATCGCGCGCCGATAAAAATTCGGTCCAGTGCAGCGTCTGCGTGGGCTGCTTGAAGTAACGCGCGCCGATCAGCTTGTTGTTGCAGTCGCTGGCGGAAAAGCCTTCGCCGGTCTGGCAGATGCCTTTCCAGGACGCCGGCGGCGCATCATAGGCGAGCGTGCTGCCGGCGCGGCTCGGATTGCCGTTCTCGTCGACGTGGTCGGCGAAGCTGTCCTGCTCGGGCCAGATGCCGCCGTCGACGATGCCGATGATGATGCCTTCGCCGGCCTTGTCCTGGCCGCCGACCTGGTCCCACAGGCCGCCCGGCTTGTCCAGGCCGAGGAACGTCGGGGTGTAGCTCGTGTCGAGCTGCAGGATCGAGTCAGCCGAGATGTTGGCGACGCCGGGATTCTTCTTGAGGGCGCGCACCTCGGCGTCGGTCAGCATGGCCGAGAAGCCGTTGAACACGACTTTGTATTCGTTGGTGACCTGGGCCTGGTTGACGCTGGCGAGGACGTCGGCCTGCTTCGTCTCCAGGTAGGTGATGTAGTTCTGGACGGTGGATGCGTCGACGTCCAGGCGCTGGCCGGCGGCCGGCTTGGTGGCCTGCAAGCCGCTGACGGTGCCGTCGTAGGTCGCGACCGGCTTGTCGGCCAGCTGGACGATGTAGGAACGGCGGATCTCGCCGTCGGCATAGGCGTGGGTGGCCGCGGCGACGGTCAGCGCGAACAGGACGGCCGAAGTGATGGGACGCAGTTTCATGGTCGGCTCCGCGGATCAGGCGTGGGTGGACGAGGCGGCGGACTTGCGGCGGCGCATCATGAGCGCGCCCATGCCGAGACCGAGCAGCGCCAGGCTGCCCGGCTCCGGAACGGTGGCCAGCGAGATGTTGTCGATGGCGAACTGGGCCTGGTAGAGCGTCGGATCGGACCCGTCCTGCGCGACGGTGCAGCCACCCATGCCGTCGAACAGGCAGGCGCGGATCGTCAGGCCCATCAGCACCGCGTTGCCGAAGGCCGGCGGCAGCATGGCCGTATCGAACAGCGGATTGCCGCTGGCGTCGGTGCCGGCGAAGTCGAACGTCGTGTCGATCGTGGTGCCGTTCGCGAGGTTACCGGTGAGCATCAGCTGACCGTAGGAAAAATTCGGCTGGCCGCCGACGGGGGCGACGAAACCGTAATCGAGGCTGCGCAGGCTGAAGACGCCGCTGTCGTTCTTCTTGATCGTGACGCCGCCGTCGTTGACGCCCAGGTAGAAGTGGCTCGTATTGTTGGTCGGGCAGCCGCCTGCCCAGCAGGTCGACGGGTCCAGGCCATTGGCGAGCAGGCCGACGGCGCCGCTGGTCCCGGCATGGTTGTCGACCGCCCGCAGCGTGTAGCCGGCGTCGGTCAACATGTCGCCGTCGAGGTAGAAGGCGTCGGGGCTCAGGGATTCGAAGTCGATCACGGTGGCCATGGCGGGTGCCGCGCCCAGCAGCGCACACGCCGCGGCAACGCCGAGAACCAGTTGATGCAGCCCGGGTCGGGCTTGGGAAACGCAAGAAGTCGGATGGATTGTCATTGTCTCTCGCCTTGAAATGGAAGCGCCGACGGATACGGCGCGTTCGTGTTTTTTTACCAACTGCACGATTTTTCACTTTAGCAAGAAAACAATTCCTTTTCGAACAAAAACATCCGAATTAACTATTGTGTTGAGGATATGAAATTGAACAAAATTTTGCTTTCCCTATGAAATCGGCCACGCACGTGGATGAAAAATTGTCGTTTTTTAATTACAAATCGTTGCAAATTCAAATATTGATGGACGTGAGTCAACACGCATGCTAGCGATTCGTTAATATATCCATAAGGAAATATAGTACTTTTTTACAATAATAATGGGCGGCGGCCCGCATGCGTGCACCCGGGCTACAGACGAATGACGCCAAGCGTTTCTTACAGGCTACAAATCTTCGCTTCGCCAGATCGACAGAGTATGATGTCGCTTCCCGAAGCCGACTCGAGAGATCTATCCAGGATGAATATTCCCGCGCACACCGATGCTTTGTTCCGCCAGGCCGAACGCGGCGTATTGCCGCTCGGCGAGCTGTTCCAGGGCGCGCAGACGATCGTCGAACTGGGCATGCCGCAGGAAGCCATCCGGCTGTACGAAACGTGGCTCGCGCACACGACGTCCCCGGTGGCCTATGCAGCCTGGTTCAACCTCGCCGTCGTGCGCGGCAGCGTGGGCGACGACGCCGGCTCCGAACGCGATTACCTGAAGGCGATCGCGATCGCCCCCGGCTTCATCGAGGCGTGCCTGAACCTCGGCACGCTGTACGAGCGCATGAACCGCCCGGACGACGCGCTGGCGGCGTGGCAGGCCATCCTGTCCGGCGTGCCGGACGTGGCCGCGAAGCCGGCGCTGCACGTGCAGACGCTGAACAACCTGGGACGCCTGTGCGAGATCCGCAAGCGCCTGACGGAAGCGCTGGACTACCTGACGCGCAGCCTGGAACTCGATCCGGACCAGTCGAAGGTCATCACGCACTGGGTCCACCTGCGCCAGAAGCTGTGCATCTGGCCCATCTACGAAGCGTTTGCCGGCGTGACGGTGGAGGAACAGCACCGCCACACGTCGGCCCTCGCGACGCTGGGCGCGTCGTCCGATCCGGCCGAGCAGCTCGCGGCATCGCGCCACTTCGTCGAGCGCAAGGTGCACGTGGCACCCGAGCAGCTGGCGCCGGCGGCGGGCTATGCCCACAAGCGCATCCGCATCGGCTACCTGTCGTCCGACCTGTGCTCGCACGCGGTGTCCATCCTGACGGCCGAGCTGTACGAGCTGCACGATCGCAGTCGCGTGGAGGTCTACGCGTTCTCCTGGAGCCGCGAGGACAATTCGCCGCTGCGCGCGCGCGTCGTCGGCGCGATGGACCACTACATCCGCATCGACCGCATGACGGACGAGGAGGCGGCGCGCTGCATCCGCGCGCACGAGATCGACGTCCTCGTCGACCTGCACGGCCTCACGCTGGGCGCGCGCGCCGACATCCTCGGCTGGCGTCCCGCCCCCGTGCAACTGACGTGGCTGGGGTTTCCCGGCCCGACGGCGATCCCCGACATCGACTACGTGGTGGCCGACGACTTCGTGTTTCCGCCCGAACTGGAACCGTATTTCACGGAACGGCCGCTGCGCATGCCGCACACGTTCCAGATCAACGACCGCCGCCGCGCCATCGGTCCCACGCCCACGCGCGCGGCGAGCGGCCTGCCGGACGACAAATTCGTGTTCTGCGCGTTCAACAGCACCTTCAAGATCACGCCCGAGGTGTTCGACGCGTGGATGCGCATTCTGGCGCAGGTGCCGGACGGCGTCCTGTGGATCGTGGCCGACACCGACGCCACGCGCGCCAACCTTGTCCGCGAAGCCGAAACGCGCGGCGTGGATGGCGGCCGCCTGCTGTTCGCGCAGCGCGTGGCGCCCGCGGACTACCTGGCCCGGTTCCGCCTGGCCGACCTGTTCCTCGACACCAATCCGTTCAACGGCGGCACCACGGCCAGCGACGCCCTGTGGGCCGGCCTGCCCGTGTTGACCTGCGCCGGCCGGACCTTCTGTTCGCGCATGGCGGGCAGCCTGCTGAACGCGGTCGGCCTGCCCGAACTGGTGACGCACGACCTGCGCGACTACGAAGCGCTGGCCGTGGCCCTGGCCCACGACCGCGTGCGCCTGGCCGGATTGCGCGCGCGCCTGGGCGCCGACCGCGACACCAGCGCGCTGTTCGACACGCCACGCTTCGTGCGCGACTTCGAGGACAAGCTGGAAACGGTGGTCAAGCGTCCCGCGGGCATCCATCCCGCCGACGACGCGCATGCCGCGCGGGCGCACGCCGTGCCCGAGCCGGCGCCCGGCGACTTGACCCTGCAGCAAAGCACCATGCTCACGTTGATGCGCCCCGGCATGCACAGCGTCGCCGAAGTGGGCGGCGCGACGCTCGCCCAGGCGTGGCGCGCACGCACGCCGAATTCGCATTTCATCGAGATCGGCGCGGCGCCCCTGCCCGGCACGGCGGCGGGCTGGAGCACGTCGCGGATCGCGCGCGACCCCGAGCAGCTCGACGACGACGACTGGCAGCAGCTGGCGAGCGCCCAATGCTGGCTGTTCCCCGAAACCCTCGAGCGCCTGCGCGACCCGTGGGCGTTCCTGCAACGCCTGCGCCGCCAGGCGCTGGGCCAGGTCGAGCTGGTCGCCTGCGTCGACAACGCCCAGCACTGGGTCACGCAATTGCAGCTCGCGTCGGGCAACCTGAACCAGCGCGACGACGTCCTGCACGACCGCCGCCACCTGCACCGGTTCACCCGCGCGTCGCTGGCCGCGCTGCTGCAGGAATGCGGGTTCGTGATCATCGACATGACGACCGTGACCGCGCAGCAGCCGCCGCCGGCCGTGGTGGCCGCGATCCGCCAACTGGCCGAGGCCGGCGGCGCCGACCCGGTACTGGCCGAGCAGGACGCCCTGCCCTATCAATACCTGGTGCGCGCGATCGGCGCATGAACGACGGCGGGTGCGGACCTGTGCGATATTTGTGAACCGTGGACGGTGCGCGATAATGCCTTCGTGCAACTTCGCGGTTAACAATCAGACAAGCCGTATTAAATCTTTGATAAAATTATTGCCTCAGATCAAGCGTGAGGCTTTTTCTGAACAAACTGAAAAACAGGGATGATCAGAAATAAATTTTATGAAAAAGATGCTTACTAAAACCTTCACTACCGCGGTACTCGTCACCAGCATTGCCACTTGCAGCCAAGCCTTTGCAACGAACCTTGTTATCAACGGAAGTTTTGAGAACGGATCCACCGGCTTTACGAGCAGTTATTCGACGGGAAGCCACAATCTGTTTTCTGCAGGGCAGTATGAAGTCGGCAGTAATCCACAAAACTACCACCCGCAATTTGCCTCTATCTTGGCGGAAGACGGCACGAACATGATGGTCGTGAACGGTGCCGAGGCTCCGGGAGTGCCGGTGTGGGCCGAAAGCGGATTGACCGTCGCCGCCCATACCACCTATTATTTTTCCACCTGGGTTGCTTCCGTAACTGCGCCGGCACCGACCACCCTCCAATTCAACATCAATGGCAACAGTGTCGGCACCCTCCAGGCCACGAGCAGCACGGATTGGCAGCAGTTCTACACGACATGGAACTCCGGTGACGCCACTGCCGTAAATATTTCGCTGGTCAATCTCAACACGCACGCCAATGGCAATGATTTCGCATTGGACAATATCGCTTTCGACACGATTGCGCCGGCAAGCGCAGCTGTGCCCGAGCCGGCCAGCGCCGCATTGATTGGACTGGGCCTCGCCGGTATTTCCCTGCTCCGGCGCCGCCACAAGAAGGCCTAAGTCCGCCCTACGTTCCCAGCAGCAGGCCGACGGCCTGGCGCACCACGGCCTGGATTTTCGCCAGGTCGTAAGCGCCGGCCTTGACGTCCCCGTGCACCGAGGACAGGTAGGCGAGCATGGTCGTCAGCTTGCCCGTCAACAGATCGCGTGTGTTGCCGATCCCGCCGACGAATTTGCCGTGCTCGATGGCGTCGCACAACAACTGCAGCCATTCGACGTTGGCCTGGATGCGGATCACGTTGCCGCGCTGCTGGTCCTGGCCGCCGTGGATGCGGAAATAGCTGAGCGCCTCGGGCAGGTAGATGCAGTCGCTGGACGACAGCGCCGCCAGCCACGTCGCCACGTCCGACAGCGTCACGTACTGGCGATCGAGGAAGATGCCGAAGCGCGCGCCGATGACGCCGCGGCGGAAGATGGCGGTGGTCGGCTCGCCGACCATGTTGCTGCCGTTGGCAAGCATCATGACGCCCAGCGAGGTGCCGCCGATCAGCGTGTCGGTCTCGAACAGGCGCTCGGTGCCGGGCAGCTGCGCGATCGGCCGGCCTTCGGCATCGATCAGCTGGCGGAACGACGTCACCAGCCCGACGTCGGGATTGCTCAGCATCGCGCCCATCATGCGCTCGATCTTGGTCGGATGGAACAGGTCGTCGTCCATCAGGTAGCTGATGAACTCGCCCTGCGCCGCCTGGAAGCAGTTGTTGAAATTGTCCATCGGGCCGAGGCCTGGCGCGCGCAGGTAGCGGATATGCGGATAGGCGTCCAGGTAGGGCGCGAAACGCTCCCGGGTGCACTCGTCGTCGCTGTTGTCGCTGATGACGACTTCCACGTTGCCCCAGGTCTGGGCGAGCGCGCTGCGCAGCGCCTCTTCGCCGTAGTCGGGACGGTTGTGGGTCGGGATCAGGATCGACACCAGCGGTACCGCGCCGTCACGCGTTGCGGGGCCGGTCGATGGCGAGAGTGCGTTTTCCATTATCGTCCTTCCGATCGGGATTGCAGGACCCGGGCCCGCAGCGCGTCCGGGTCGATGCCGTGTTCGCGGCGCAGGTAATCCCAGCTGCCGTTGAAGCGGGAAAAGCGGTCGTCGACGCCCAGGCGCAGCACCTGGGCACGCGGTCCGCGCATGCCGGCCACGATTTCCGCCACGGCGCCGCCCAGACCGCCCATGCGGTTATGCTCTTCCAGCACCACCAGTTGGTCGAATTCGCGCGCCAGCGCTTCGATCTGGCCGGCATGCAACGGCTTGATCGACGGTGCGCTCCACACCGGATTGTCCTCGAGCGAACCGGCAAGGTCCATGGCGCTGCGCACCATCGAGCCGGTGGCGATGAACGCGGTGTCGCGGGTGCCGCCGCCGGTACGCACCGGCAGCAGCTCGCCGAGCGGCGCCGCGCACGGTCCGGCATGCACGGTACCGACGTCGGACTTGCCCATGCGGACATATACCGGACGCTCGAACCGCAGCGCGTGCGCCAACGTGTAACGCATCTCATGCACGTCGCATGGCGACAGGATGTCGATGTTCGGCACGGCGCGCAGCGCGGCGATGTCTTCCGCCGACTGGTGGCTGCTGCCCAGCGAGCTGTACACCAGGCCGGCGCCGTCGCCGATGAACACGACCGGCAGCTCCTCGTAGCAGACGTCGAGCTTGATCTGTTCCAGCGTGCGGATCGGCACGAAACAGGCCAGCCCGTAGACGATCGGCTTGAGGCCGGCCTTCGCCAGGCCGGCGGCCACGCCGACCATGTTCTGTTCCGCCACGCCGCAGTTCACGAACTGGTCCGGGCAGGTGCGCCGGAATTCGTCGAACAGCGCGTAGCCGTGGTCGCCGGTCAGCAGCAAGACCTTGGGATCGGCCTTCGCCGCAGCGACGATGGCGTCGGAAAATGCGTTCCTCATGCTTGCTCCAGCTCCGCCATGGCGGCGGCATACGTCTCGGGGTTCAGGCGCGTGTAGTGCCAGCGGTTGTCGTCCTCCATGAACGACACGCCCTTGCCTTTCACGGTCCGGGCCACGAGCGCCTTGGGGCGCCCGTCGCGGTTGGCGCGCAATGCGTCCAGCGCGCCGTCGAGCGCGGCCTCGTCGTGGCCGTCGACGTCGACGGCCTCGAAGCCGAAGGCGGAAAACTTGTCGCGCAGCGAACCCAGCCCCATGACCTCGGCCGTGCGGCCCATCGCCTGGAAACCGTTTTCGTCGACGATCACGACCAGGTTGTCCAGCCGGCGGTGGGCGGCGAACAGCAGCGCCTCCCACATGGTTCCTTCATTCATCTCGCCGTCGCCGACGATGGCGTAGCACATCTGGCCGGTCCCGGCCAGCTTGGCGGCCAGCGCCATGCCGACGCCGACCGGCAGGCCGTGGCCCAGCGAGCCGGCCGTCACCTCGCAGCCCGGCACGTGCGCATCGGACAGGCCCTTCAGTGGCGTGCCGTCGCCGAAATACCGGTCGAGCGCCTCCTGGGGGATCCAGCCCTTCTCGCGCAGGCACGCGTACTGCGCCATCACGCCATGGCCCTTGGACAGGATCAGGTAATCGCGCAGCGGGCCGTCCGGATCGTTGTCCGGATAGCGCAGATGGCGGCGGTACAGCACGGCCAGGATCTCGACGAGCGAAAACGCGCACGCGATATGGACCGTCGCGCCGGCATGCGCCATGGACAGGACCGCGCGCCGGATAGCCGTGGCGGAAAAAGCTTGCGACATGGGATCTCCCGCTAATTGCATGGGTTAAAAACGCCGGTGCCAGGCGGCGGTGCGGCCGATGGCGTCGGCGAGCGGCGTCCAGACGGCCAGGCCGAGGTCGGCGGCACGGCCAACGTCCGGCACATATTGTTCGGTCGGCGCGCCGGGCACGGGGGTGCCGAGTACCGTGCTGTCGTCGCGGCCGTTGAGCACCGTCGACGTCAGGCTGGCCAGGCCGGCGATGCTGATCGGCTCCGGAGAACCGACGTTATAGGGCTGGCCGTCGCCGCACGCCAGGATGGTCAGCAGCCAGACGGCCAGGTCGGCGGCATACAGGTAGGAACGCAGCGCGCGGCCATCGCCGTTCACGCGCACCGGCATGCCGTGCAGGACGTCGCGCAGGAAGCTGGCGGCGGCGAAGTGCGCATCGAGTGCCTGGTAGGGGCCGAGGAAGGCGAAACAGCGGGCGATCTGCACGTCCAGGCCGCCGGCCTGGCGCTCGCAGGCGCACAACCACTCCGCCACGCGCTTGCCCTGCCCGTAGGCGCTGCGCAGGTCGATCGGCGCCGGCGCGCCCGGATAGTCTTCGGGCACATGGGTCAGGCCGGGCGGTTGGCGCCCGTAGACGGCGCCGGAACTGGTCAGCAGGAAGCGCCCGGCGCCGCTGCGGCGCGCCAGCGCCAGCGCCTGTTCGCTGCCGCGCACGATGGCGTCGAACGCCTCTTTCGGCCCGGCCGCGGGCGCGGCGACGTCGGCCGCGGCGTGGATGACGACATCGTAAGGGCCATGCAGCGCCGACAGGTCGCGCACGTCGCCCTGCACCAGACGGAGCGCGGGATGGGCAGCCAGGCCGGGCGCCTTCAGCCGGAATCGTTCCGGCTGCCGGCTCAACACGGTCAGGCGCAGGCCGAGCCCATGCACCTTGTCCAGCCATAGCAGCGCTTCCAGCAGCCAGCAGCCGAAGAACCCGGTGCCTCCGGTCACGAAAAGGTGCCGTCCACGCAGCCCGTCGACGACGGCGGTCCCGCAGCGCTCCGCGATCAATGCGAGATCCTGCTGCGCAACGCCAGGTTGATAGTCGGCCATCAGCGACACGGGCGGATCAGAAATTCACGCCAAAGAATGCTTCGATTTTCTCGATCGCGAAGTCCAGCATCTCGCGGGTCAGGCCCGGGTAGACGCCGATCCAGAACGTGTCGTTCATCACGCGGTCGGTATTCGCCAGGTCGCCGGACACGCGGTAGTGGCGGCCGATCATGTACGGCTGGCGCGTCAGGTTACCGGCGAACAGCAGGCGGGTGCCGATCTTGTACTGGTCCAGGTAGGTCAGCAGGTCGACGCGCGAGGTGTTCGCTTCCGGCTTGAGCGTCATCGGGAAGCCGAACCACGACGGGTCCGAACCTTCGGTCGCTTCCGGCAGGATCAGGAACTCGGCGCACGACTGCAGGCGTTCCTTCAGGTAGGCGAAGTTGTCCTTGCGCGCCTGGATGAAGCCGGCGGCGCGGTCGATCTGGGCCAGGCCGCAGGCCGCCTGCATGTCGGTGATCTTGAGGTTGTAGCCCAGGTGGCTGTAGGTGTACTTGTGATCGTAGCCTTCCGGCAGCGTGCCCAGTTTCCAGCAGAAGCGCTTGCCGCAGGTATTGTCCTTGCCCGGCGGGCAGTAGCAGTCGCGGCCCCAGTCGCGGAACGATTCGGCGATCATCTTCAGCTCGGGGTCGTTGGTGAACACCGCGCCGCCCTCGCCCATCGTGATGTGGTGCGCCGGGTAGAACGACATCGTGCCGATGTCGCCGAAGGTGCCGACCATTTGTCCGCGGTACGTGGAGCCGAGCGCGTCGCAGCAGTCTTCGATGAGCCACAGCTTGTACTTCTTGCACAGCGCCGTGATGACGTCCAGGTTGTACGGGTTGCCGAGCGTGTGCGCCAGCATGATCGCCTTGGTCTTCGGGCCGATCGCCGCTTCCAGTTTCGTCACGTCGATGTTGTACGTGCCCAGCTCGACGTCCACGAACACGGGCACCGCGCCGAACTGGATGATCGGGTTGACGGTGGTCGGGAAGCCGGCCGCCACGCCGATCACTTCGTCGCCCGGCTGGATCGCGCGCGCGCCCAGCTTCGGCGAGGTCAGCGTGTTGAAGGCCACCAGGTTGGCGGACGAACCGGAGTTCACCGTGATCAGGTGCCGCACGCCGATCAGCTGCGCCAGTTTGGCCTCGAACTGGTCGTTGAAGCGGCCCGTGGTCAGCCAGGCGTCGAGCGACGCCTCGACCATCAATTCCATTTCCGGCGCGCCCACCACCTTGCCCGCGGGCGGGATCGTGGTCACGCCCGGTTCGAAGGGACGCGGCTGGCTGGCCAGCGCGCCGTATTGGCGGACCAGCGCGACGATCTGTTCACGGAGTTGTTCTTTGTTTGTAGTGTTCATGATTCCGGCTCTTATTGAATGTCGGTGGCTTGATAGTCGCGGATCTGCGCCAGGGTGAAGGCCTGCATGTCGGCGCCGCGCGCATGGGCCTTGTGCCAGTCGACGATGCGGTCGATGGCCTGGCCGAGATGCCAGCGCGGCTGCCAGCCCAGGCGCGCGTGCGCCTTGGCGCAATCCAGTTTCAGGTAGGTGGCCTCGTGCGGCTGCGGCGCCTGGTCGAGTTCCCAGCGCGCGCCCGGCCCCCACTGGTCGCACAGGCGCGTGATGATCCATTCGACCGGCCGCGCGTCGGTGTCGGCCGGACCGAAGTTGAAGGCCTCGGCGAATGCCTGGCCGTCGGCGTACAGGCGTTCGGCCAGCGCGAGATAGCCGGACAGCGGCTCGAGCACGTGCTGCCACGGGCGGATCGATTGCGGGTTGCGGATCCGGACCGGCTGCGCCGCCGCGATGGCGCGCATCATGTCCGGGATCAGGCGGTCCGCGGCCCAGTCGCCGCCGCCGATCACGTTGCCGGCGCGGCCCGAACCCAGCGCCACGTCGGCGGCGGCCAGGAACGAGGCGCGGTAGGCGTTCGTCACCAGTTCGGCGCACGCCTTGCTGTTGCTGTACGGGTCATGGCCGCCCAGCGCTTCGTTCTCGCGGTAGCCCCAATGCCACTCGCGGTTTTCGTAGCACTTGTCGCTGGTGACGTTGACCATGGCCCGGATGCCGGGCACGGCGCGCACCGCCTCGAACAGGTTGACGAGGCCCATGACGTTGGTCGCGTAGGTCTCGACCGGATGGCTGTAGGAATGGCGTACCAGGGCCTGGGCCGCCATGTGGATGACGATCTCGGGACGCGCGGCCCGCAGCGCGGCGGCGAGAGCATCGGCGTCGCGGATGTCGCCCTCGATGTGGCGCATGCCGGCGGCCACGCCGGCCGTCTCGAACAGGCTGGGCGCACTGGGCGGCGCCAGCGCGAAGCCGGTGACGTCGGCGCCAAGGGATTGCAGCCACAGGCTGAGCCAGCTCCCCTTGAATCCGGTGTGACCGGTCAGGAAGACGCGCTTGCCGTGCCAGAACGCGGGATTCATTTCCAGACTTTCCAGGGCGCCTTGCCCGTTTGCCACAGTTCTTCCAGCAACACCTTGTCGCGCAGCGTGTCCATCGGGTGCCAGAAACCGCTATGGCGGAAGGCGGACAACTGGCCTTCGTTGGCCAGGCGTTCCATCGGTTCCTTTTCCCACACGGTCGCGTCGTCGTCGATGTAGTCGATGACCTTGGGCGACAGCACGAAATAGCCGCCGTTGATCCAGGCGCCGTCGCCCTGCGGTTTTTCGCGGAAGGCCAGCACGCGCTCGCCTTCGAAGTTGATGGCGCCGAAGCGGCCCGGCGGCTGCACGGCCGTCATCGTGCCGAGCAGGCCATGTTCCTTGTGGAAAGCGAGCGAGGCACCGATGTCGATATCGGCCACGCCGTCGCCGTAGGTGAAGCAGAACGCCTCGTCGCCCTCGACGAAGCGGCGCACCCGCTTCAGGCGGCCGCCCGTCATGCTGGAGTCGCCGGTATCGACCAGCGTCACTTTCCACGGTTCGGCGAAGCGCTGGTGCACTTCCATCGCGTTGTTCTGGAGGTCGAAGGTAACGTCAGAGGTGTGCAAGAAATAGTTGGCGAAAAATTCCTTGATCACATAGCCCTTGTAGCCGCAGCAGATGACGAACTCGTTGATCCCGTAGGCCGAGTACTGCTTCAGGATATGCCACAGGATCGGCTTGCCGCCGATCTCGACCATCGGCTTCGGCCGCACCGTGGTTTCTTCGCTGAGCCGGGTTCCCAGGCCACCGGCCAGTATCACTGCTTTCATGCTGCAATCCTCGAGTCTTGTTTGTTCGTTGGGTAATACGGCCTGGCACGACGTCCGCACCCGCACGCGCTGAACGAGCTGGACCGGCTATTCTAAACCAGCGCCCTTTCGTGCAGCCAGGCCACGGTTCACGGTTCCCGGATCGCTTCATCCAGGCCCTTGGTCAGCGGCCACAGCAGATAGGACAGCACGGTGCGCTTGCCGACCACGATCTCGGCGGTCAGGGTCATGCCCGGCAGCAAGCGTGCATGCGGGTCCATATTCTTGAGCATGTCCTTGCCGAGGTCGAGCCGGCTGACGTAGTACGCGTCGGTGCCGGTTTCCGGATTCGGCGTGTCGCGCTTGAACGCGTCCTCGCTGAGGGTACGGACTCTGGCGTCCAGTGTGCCATGCTTCTGGAACGGGAATGCGTCCAGTTTGATGTGCGCCACGTCGCCCTGCTTCACGTGGCCCACGTCGAGCGAGTCGATCTGCACCTCGGCGTCCAGCGCGGTGCCGAGCGGCACGAGCGTGAACATCTTTTCGGCGGCCTGCGCGACCGAGCCCTGCGACAGCTTGGCGATGTCCTGCACCATGGCGTCGACCGGTGCCGTCAGCATGACCTTGTCGCGGCGCAGCGAGCCCTTCTTGAGCTGCTCGGCCGTCGCGTCGCGGTCGCGCGTGAGGGACAGCATGTCTTCCATGATCTTCTGGCGCCAGCCGTTCACGAACGCCTGCTTTTCCGCCTCCAGGCCGGCCAGCTCGCGCCGGATCTCGGTTTCCTGGTTCTTGGCCAGCGTGTAGTCGCGCTCGACTTCCATGCGCTTGTTGCGCGCGTCCAGCAGGTTGACCTTGGCGCCGAATTTCTGGTCGACGAGGCGTTCCTGCATCGTCTCCACTTCGCGCAGCGACCTGGTGCGGTCGCCCAGCACCTGCTGGTCGCGCAGGTTCGTCTCCAGCGCGGCGCGGGTCTTGGCGATGTTCTCGTTCAGGCGCATGACCTGGGCGGCGAAGTTGGCGCGGCGCTCGCCGGCCAGCCTGTCCTGCAGTTGCGTGTCGGCCGAGACCGTGCCCGTCTCCACCGGCGCCGCCTTGCCGGCCAGCTCGGCCGAGAGGCGCTTGACCTGGGTGTCGAGGCTGTCGAACTTGAGGCGCAGTTGGGCCTGGTCGGCGTCGGCGTCCGTCGGGTCGAGCGTGGCGAGGCGCTCGCCCTTCTTGACGACCTGGCCGATGCGCACGTCGATCGAGCGGATGATCGACGTTTCGATCGGCTGCACAACGATGTTGGACAAGGGCGTCGCCAGGCGGCCCTGGGCCTTCACGACTTCGTCGATCTGGGCGAAGCTGGCCCAGCCGAGGAAGCACACGAGCATCACCGCCAGCGCGTGGACGGTGATGCGGGCATACGGCGGCAGCGGCCGGCGCTCGATCTCGTCGGCATCCGGCAGGAACTCGACGTCGGTCGGGTCGAGCGCGGTCACAGATGACTTGTTTGCTGGTTCCATAATTGAGTGTAAGTAGAGCAGCGCGTCAGGAGTTCTTGGTGGCGGCCCGCATCCATCAGCTGGCCGCGCTGCATGACCAGGATGGAGTCGGCGTTGACGAGCGTCGACAGGCGGTGCGACACCATGATCACGGTGCGGCCGACGGCGATGCGCGACAGGTTGTTGATGAAGATCGCTTCGCTTTCCGGGTCGAGCGCGCTGGCCGCTTCGTCGAGCACGAGGATGCGCGGCTTGGCCAGCAGCGCACGGGCGATCGACAGGCGCTGCTTCTGGCCACCGGACAGGTTCGAGGCGTTTTCTTCCAGCATCGTGTCGTAGCCCTGCGGCATGCGCTCGATGAACTCGTCGGCGCCGGCCGCGCGGGCCGCCTCGACGATGTCTTCGAACGCGGCCTCGGGCATCGTCGCGGCGATGTTCTCGCGCACGGTGCCGTGGAACAGGAAGTTTTCCTGCAGCACGACGCCGACCTGGCGGCGCAGGTGCGGCAAATCGATCTCGCGGGCGTCGTAGCCGTCGAAGCGGACGATGCCCTCCTGGATGCGGTACAGGCCGTGGATGACCTTCGTGATCGTCGTCTTGCCCGAGCCGCTGCGGCCCACGATGCCGATCACGCTGCCTTCCTTGATCTCGAAGGTGGCACGGTCGAGCGCATTGTTCTGGGCACCCGGATAGCGGAATACCACGTTGTCGAATGAGATATTGCCGCGCAGCTCGGGACGCAGGCCGCCGCTGCGGCCTTCCGGCGCGCGGTTCATGACCTCGCCCAGCATGCGGATGGACAGCGCGGTTTCCTGGTATTCATTGATGAGGCCGACGACCGCGACCAGCGGCCCGCTGACGCGGCCGGACAGCATCTGGAAGGCGATCAGGGCACCGACGGACAGCGTCTGGTCGAACACGTCCTGGGCGCCGATCACGATGATCACGACGGGCAGCAGCTTGCCGAGGAAGTCGGTGACGGCATTGCCGGTGATCGAGATCTGGCCCACGCGGAAATGCATGTTCAGCGCGTTGGCCGAGCGCTGGTCCCAGGCGCGGCGCTGCATCGGCTCGATCGCGAGCGCCTTCACCGTACGCATGCCGTGGATCGTTTCCACCATCAGCGCCTGGCGCTGGCCTTCGGCCGTGTACAAATCGTTCAGGCGGCGCTGGAACGTGGGCACGAGGATCGCGACGATCCCGCTGATCAGCAACGTAAACAGCAGCACGATCATCGCCAGCTTGATGGAATAGCTGAACAGGATCGGCAGCAGGACGAACAGCGCGGTGAGGTCGAGCGCCGTGAAGAACATGCGGCCCGTGAGGAAGCCGCGGATCTTTTCCATCTGCTGCATATGGCGCACGACCACGCCCGCGGACGTGGTCTCGAAATAATCGATGGGCAGCGACAGCAGGTGCGCGAACGTGCGCCGGGTCAGGCGGATGTCGATCTTGTTGGTGGCCCATAAGGTCAGGATCTGGCGCATGAAGCCGAACGTCGATTCGAACAGCAGCGCGATGCCGATGCCGGCCGCCAATACCCACAGCGTCGATACGCTGTGGTGCACGAGCACCTTGTCGATGACGAGCTGGAAGAAGACCGGCGACGCAAGGCCGAGTATGTTCATGGCCATCGCGGCGATGGCGATGTCGCGGAACGCGGCCTTCTGCTGCAGGATCTCGGGAATGAACCAGCGCAGGCCGAACGGCTGGCGCGTGTCGGTCAGCTTCGACGTACGCTTGAGGAACAGGACGTCGCCGCTCCACAGGGCCTGGAACGCGGCCGGATCGAGCATCTTGACGATGCCCAGGTCGCCCATCGGGTCGAGCACGGCGAGCACGCCGCCGTCGTCCACGCGGGCACCGACGACGATCATGCTGTTGCCGTCCTTCATGCGCGCGAGCAGCGGGAACACGCCCTTCTGCCCCAGCAGCTTGTCGACCGTCAACTGGCGCAGCTTGGCCTTGAGGCCGATGCTCGACGCCATCCCCAACAGCATCGCGGACGACGGCTCCTCCGCGTTCAACGCATAGTCGTGGATCAGGCGTTCCGGGTTCACTTGCAGGCCGTGGTGCTGCGCGATGGCAGTCAGGCATTGCAAAGTTGTATGAGGAAATTTTTCGGCCATTAGGATACTAATAGAAGCGGAATGCGGCAGACCGAGAGATTACTCTGTTGTGCGCCAGAATTGTTGCTGATCAGCACTGTGTTACACCCCTTATTCTTCGTTTGTCGCAATTTGGATGCAAAAAAAGGCAAGACCGATAACGGTCTTGCCTTTTTGATGTCGGGAAACGGGCCGGTGCGAACCGGCCCGTGGACACCTCAGTTCCAACTTTACTTGCGGCCACCCGTGGTGAGGAAGCCCGAGTCCTGCGGCGTCGCCACCGACTTGGCCAGCGATT
>Ga0209148_1000238_pt1 | contig 87836 bp, 91 predicted proteins | sample AraplaCol_mMF_r2_2_FD_184288 | JGI IMG/M metagenome (GOLD analysis project Ga0209148, IMG submission 184288) | Arabidopsis root microbial communities from North Carolina, USA - plate scrape CL_Col_mMF_r2 (SPAdes) (version 2) | ecosystem: Host-associated > Plants > Roots > Endosphere | place...
CCGTCAGATCGACGGCTCGATCCGCACCAAACTGAACGCACTCGCGACTGCGATGAAAGGTTGAACATGGAAATCCGCGCGGCAGAAATCTCCAAGGTCATCCGTGACCAGATCGCGGGCTTCGGCACCGACGCCGAAGTGTCCGAGGTCGGATCGGTGCTGTCGGTCGGCGACGGCATCGCGCGCATCCACGGCCTCGACAATGTCCAGGCGGGCGAGATGGTCGAGTTCGCCAACGGCGTACAGGGCATGGCGCTCAATCTCGAGGCCGACAATGTCGGCGTCGTGATCTTCGGCTCGGACGCCGAGATCAAGGAAGGCGACACCGTCAAGCGCACCCAGACGATCGTGGACGTGCCGGTCGGCAAGGAATTGCTCGGCCGCGTGGTCGACGGCCTCGGCAACCCGATCGACGGCAAGGGCCCGATCGCGACGACGCAGCGCAGCCGCGTCGAGGTCAAGGCGCCCGGCATCATCCCGAGGCAGTCGGTGCACGAGCCTGTGCAGACCGGCCTCAAGGCGCTCGACGCGCTCGTCCCCGTCGGCCGCGGTCAGCGCGAGCTGATCATCGGCGATCGCCAGACCGGCAAGTCGGCGGTCGCGATCGACACCTTCATCAACCAGAAGACCGCCAACGCGGGCGATGACGAGAGCAAGAAGCTCTATTGCATCTACGTTGCGGTCGGCCAGAAGCGCTCGACCGTCGCCCAGCTCGTCAAGACGCTCGAAGAGAATGGCGCGATGGAATATTCGATCGTCGTCGCCGCGACCGCGTCGGAGCCGGCCCCGCTCCAGTTCCTTGCGCCCTATACCGGCTGCGCGATGGGCGAATATTTCCGCGACAACGGCATGCATGCCGTGATCGTTTATGACGATCTGTCGAAGCAGGCGGTCGCCTATCGCCAAATGTCGCTGCTGCTGCGCCGCCCACCGGGCCGCGAAGCCTATCCGGGCGACGTCTTCTATCTCCATTCGCGCCTGCTCGAGCGCGCCGCCAAGATGAATGCGGACAATGGCTCGGGCTCGCTGACCGCGCTTCCGATCATCGAAACGCAGGCGGGCGACGTGTCGGCCTATATTCCGACCAACGTGATCTCGATCACCGACGGCCAGATCTTCCTCGAAACCGAGCTCTTCTATCAGGGCATCCGCCCCGCCATCAACGTCGGCCTCTCGGTCAGCCGCGTCGGTTCCGCCGCGCAGACCAAAGCGATGAAGAAGGTCGCGGGCTCGATCAAGCTCGAGCTCGCCCAATATCGCGAGATGGCAGCGTTCGCGCAGTTCGGCTCGGACCTCGATGCCTCGACCCAGAAATTGCTCAACCGCGGCGCGCGCCTGACCGAGCTGCTCAAGCAGCCGCAGTTCAACCCGCTGCCTTTCGAGGAGCAGGTCGTATCCATCTTCGCCGGCACCAACGGTTATGTCGACAGCGTGCCGGTCGCCGACGTGGTCCGCTATGAAGCCGCCCTGCTCGCCGACATGCGCGCCAATCATAAGGACGTGCTGAAGGCGATCCGCGACAGCAAGGATCTGGCCGACGATACGAAGACGAAGCTCAAGAGCGCGCTCGACCAGTTCGCGAAGACGTTTGCATAATCAACTCACCTCGTCATCCCAGCGAAAGCTGGGATCTTATGCGGTTGGAGCGGCTCGCTCGCCTCATGAGATCCTGACTTTCGTCAGGATGACGGACTAAAGGGTCCGTCATGGCCAGCCTCAAGGCACTCAAGAACCGGATCTCCTCGGTCAAATCGACCCAGAAGATCACCAAGGCGATGAAGATGGTCGCCGCCGCCAAGCTGCGCCGCGCGCAGATGGCGGCCGAGGCCGGCCGTCCTTATGCCGAGCGCCTCAACAGCGTGATGGCGAGCCTGGCGTCGAAGGTGACGGTTGGCCCGAACAGCCCCAAATTGCTCGCGGGCACGGGTTCGGATCAGAAGCATCTGCTGGTGGTCGCGACTTCCGAGCGCGGCCTTGCGGGCGCGTTCAACACGAACATCGTCCGCGCTGCGCGCCTCACCGCCAATGCGCTGATCGCGCAGGGCAAGGATGTGCGCTTCTACCTGATCGGCAAGAAGGGCCGCGCGGTCCTGCAACGTCTCTATCCCGGCAAGATCGTCCACCAGGTCGACCAGAGCCACATCAAGAACGTCGCCTTCGCCGACGCGCACCAGGTCGCCGACGACCTGATCGCGCGCTTCGAGGCGGGCGAATATGACGTCGCGCACCTCTTCTTCGCCAAGTTCCAGTCGGCACTCGTCCAGATCCCGACCGAGCTGCAGATCATCCCGGTCTCGCTCCCGGCCAATGACAGCCAGGCACCGTCCGACGGCGCCGCGGTCGACTATGAGCCCGACGAGGAGACGATCCTCGCCGATCTGTTGCCGCGCAACGTCGCAATCCAGCTGTTCCGCGCGATGCTCGAAAATGCAGCATCCGAGCAGGGCAGCCGCATGAACGCGATGGACAATGCCACGCGCAATGCGGGCGACATGATCAATCGCCTCAGCATCCAGTATAACCGCACCCGCCAGGCCGCGATCACGACCGAGCTGGTGGAAATCATCTCGGGCGCCGAAGCGCTCTAACGCACCCGAAAGCAAGGAAAGACAATGGCTACCGCCTCCGCAATCTCCTTCGGCACGAACAATGTCGGCCGCATTGCCCAAGTGATCGGCGCCGTCGTCGACGTGCAGTTCGACGGCGAGCTGCCGGCGATCCTGTCCGCGCTCGAGACGCGCAACGGCGACAACCGCCTCGTGCTCGAGGTCGCGCAGCATCTCGGCGAGAACACCGTCCGCACGATCGCGATGGACGCGACCGAGGGCCTCACCCGCGGCCAGGAGGTCACCGACACGGGCTCGCAGATCACCGTGCCGGTCGGCCCGAAGACGCTGGGGCGCATCCTCAACGTGATCGGCGAGCCGATCGACGAGCGCGGCCCGGTCGATTCCGAGCATCATTCGCCGATCCACGCCAAGGCGCCTGAGTTCGTCGACCAGTCGACCGAGAGCAGCATCCTGGTGACGGGCATCAAGGTGATCGACCTGCTCGCGCCTTATGCGCGCGGCGGCAAGATCGGCCTGTTCGGCGGCGCCGGCGTCGGCAAGACCGTGCTGATCCAGGAGCTGATCAACAATATCGCGAAGGGCCATGGCGGCGTGTCGGTGTTCGCCGGCGTCGGCGAGCGCACGCGCGAGGGCAACGATCTCTATCACGAATTCCTCGACGCGGGCGTCATCGCCAAGGATGCCGACGGCAATCCGACGCCCGAAGGTTCGAAGGTCGCCCTGGTGTTCGGCCAGATGAACGAGCCGCCGGGCGCGCGTGCGCGCGTCGCGCTTTCGGGCCTGGCCAACGCCGAATATTTCCGCGACGTCGAAGGCCAGGACGTCCTGTTCTTCGTCGACAACATCTTCCGCTTCACCCAGGCGGGTTCGGAAGTGTCGGCCCTGCTCGGCCGCATTCCGTCGGCGGTGGGCTATCAGCCGACGCTCTCGACCGACATGGGCCAGCTGCAGGAGCGCATCACCTCGACCAACAAGGGCTCGATCACCTCGGTGCAGGCGATCTACGTTCCCGCGGACGACTTGACCGATCCGGCGCCGGCGACCTCGTTCGCCCATTTGGACGCGACCACCACGCTCAACCGCGCCATCTCCGAAAAGGGCATCTATCCCGCGGTGGATCCGCTCGATTCGACCAGCCGCGTGCTCGAGCCGCGCGTCGTCGGTCAGGAGCATTACGAGACCGCGCGTGCCGTCCAGGCGATCCTGCAGAAGTACAAGTCGCTCCAGGACATCATCGCGATCCTCGGCATGGACGAGCTTTCGGAAGACGATAAGCTCGTCGTCAGCCGCGCCCGCAAGATCGAGCGCTTCCTGTCGCAGCCCTTCCACGTTGCCGAAGTCTTCACCGGTATCAGCGGCAAATTCGTGCAGATCGAGGATACGGTCCGCTCGTTCAAGGAAGTCGTCGAAGGCAAGCATGACGATTTGCCCGAAGCCGCTTTCTATATGGTCGGCGGCATCGACGAAGCGATCGCCAAGGCCAAGAAGCTGGCTGAGGCTGCGTAAGGACTAAAACTCCCCTCCCTTCCAAGGGAGGGGCCGGGGGTGGGTGACGCCGTTAGCGGCTCTAGCCCATTACCGGCCGGACCCACCCCAACCCCTCCCTTGGAAGAGAGGGGCTAAGGAAAAAGAATGGCACTGCACTTCGAACTCGTGACCCCTGAGAAATTGCTCTTCTCCGAGGAGGTCCATATGGTTGTCGTTCCCGGCACCGAGGGCGATTTCGGCGTGCTGGAGGGCCATGCCCCCGTCATGTCGGTGATCCGTACCGGCGAGCTGACCGTCTATTCGGGCCCGAACAGCATTTCGCAGCGCATCCATGTTGAGGGCGGTTTCGCCGAGGTCAACAGCAAGGGCCTGACCGTGCTCGCTGAGGCGGCGCACGAGGTCGCCTGACCGGGCACATCGCAGCGGCGCACCGATTGCGCCCGACGCATCCTTAAAACCTTCTCAAGCTTTCCGTTCTATTCACCATGGCCGGGTGCGGATTCTCCGCGCCGCAGCGGGGTAGTAAATGAGCGCGTTCGGACGGCGAGGTGGTCTTGGCGGGGGCAGCCGCCCCTCTTTCGGTGTCGCAAAGCCGATGCAGGTCAATGGAGCCCTCCAGGGCGGGGAGCAATTCCCACCGGTTGAGGCCGTGTCCACGCCCGCCGACCCTGGCCCCGCCGGCACTACCGGCCCTGGCGGCGATGCGATGTCGCGTCTCGCCGACCGTGTCGCCGCTTCAGGCGAGGCCGGTTCGCTCAAGGCCGAGGGGTTCGAAGCCTCTGTCCACAAGATCAAGGAGCAAGTGCTTCCCCGCCTGCTCGAACGCATCGACCCCGAAGCCGCGGCGACGCTCACCAAGGACGAACTGGCCGAGGAATTCCGGCCGATCGTGGGCGAGGTGCTCGCCGAGCTCAAGATCACGCTCAATCGCCGCGAGCAGTTCGCGCTCGAAAAGGTCCTGGTCGACGAGCTTCTCGGCCTCGGCCCGCTTGAGGAATTGCTGGCCGATCCGCTGATCAGCGACATCATGGTCAACGGCCCCGAGCAAACCTATGTCGAGCGCAAGGGCAAGCTCGAGCTTGCCGCCATCCAGTTCCGCGACGAGGAGCATCTGTTCCAGATCGCGCAGCGCATCGTCTCCAAGGTCGGCCGCCGCGTCGACCAGACCACGCCCCTTGCCGACGCGCGCCTCCAGGACGGCAGCCGCGTCAACGTGATCGTGCCGCCGCTCAGCTTGCGCGGCACCGCCATCTCCATTCGTAAATTCTCCGCCAAGCCGATCACGCTCGACATGATGGCCAAGGGTGGTTCGATGTCGGACAAGATGGCGACCGCGCTCAAGATCGCCGGCGCCTGCCGTTTCAACATCGTCATTTCGGGCGGCACCGGCTCGGGCAAGACGACGATGCTCAACGCCATCTCCAAGATGATCGATCCGGGCGAGCGCGTGCTCACGATCGAGGACGCGGCCGAGCTTCGCCTGCAGCAGCCGCACTGGCTGCCGCTCGAAACGCGCCCCGCCAACCTCGAAGGGCAGGGCGAGATCTCGATCCGCGACCTCGTCAAGAACGCGCTGCGTATGCGCCCGGACCGCATCATCCTGGGTGAAATCCGCGGCAGCGAGTGTTTCGACATGCTCGCCGCCATGAACACCGGTCACGACGGCTCGATGTGCACGCTCCACTCCAACTCCCCGCGCGAGGCGCTGGCGCGTATGGAGAATATGGTGATGATGTCGGACATCAAGGTGCCGAAGGAGGCGATCAGCCGCCAGATCGCGGATTCGGTCGATCTCGTCATCCAGGTCAAGCGCCTGCGCGACGGCAGCCGCCGCGTCACCAACGTGACCGAGGTGATCGGCATGGAAGGCGCGGTCATCGTGACGCAGGAATTGTTCAAGTTCGAATATCTCGACGAGACCGCGGACGGGAAGATCGTCGGCGAATATCGCTCGATGGGCCTACGCCCTTACACGCTCGACAAGGCCAAGCAGTTCGGGTTTGACCAGCCTTATCTGGAAGCATGCCTGTAGGGCGCACGCGAGGAACGGCGGGAATGCGCGCATGAATCGGCTTGCAACGATCGTCCGCGCGAGGGGATATCTCGCGCTGTTCGCGATCCTGGGCGTGCTGTTCGTCCTTCCGGCGGCCTTCGCGGCACCGATGACGCACGACAGCTTCTGGATCGATATCAGCTGGTCGCAGCAATTCACCGCGTTGCTGCACGACGGCAATCTCTATCCACGCTGGCTGCCAGGATCCTATGGCGGGCTCGGCTCACCGGCTTTCTATTATTATGCCCCCCTCTCCTTCTATCTCGCGGGGATGTTCGGGCTGCTCGGGCTTCCCGTCTATGGCGCGCTTCTGGCCGCGTTCGGCGCCGCCTGGTTTGCCTCGGGCGTGACGATGCATGCCTGGCTCAGGGGCCGCACGCAGGCTCCGGTGGCAGGCGCGCTTATCTATATGGTGCTGCCTTATCATGTGATGGACTTTTACGGCCGCGGCGCACTTGCCGAATTCTGCGCCTTCGCCATCGCGCCACTCGTCGCGTTGGGCGTGCGGCACGCGGTCGAGCGGCAGAAAGCGGCGCCATTGGCCTGCGCCTATGCCGCGCTGATCCTGACACATCTGCCGACTGCGGTGATCGTCAGCATATTGTTGATCGGGCCTTATGCGTTGTGGACGACACGCGCGAACCTCGGGCGGCTGCTGCCCGTCGCGCGAGGCGTGGCAGGCGGCCTCGCCGGGGCCGCAATTTATCTCGTCCCCGCGCTCACGCTGCAAAGCTACAGCTCGATCGGCGCGTTGTGGGATGTCAAATTCCTGCAACCGGCCAATTGGAGCCTGCTCCATCCCGCAGCATGGGTCAGCAAGAGCTATGTGCTTTTGTTCGCGGGTTTGGCGCTGGTATCGGGCGTCGTCGCGGTGATCCTGAGCGCGCGGCGTTGGACCTTCTGGACGGTGTGGACCGTCGTGCTCTGCCTGGTCGTGGCCGGCCTGGTGCCCGGCTTCTGGTCGCTCCCGGTGATCAAGGCGGTGCAATTTCCGTGGCGCGCGCTGGTGCTGGTCGAGTTCGGGCTTGCGACCCTGATCGCATCGTGGCGCGGATCGCCCGTTCTGGCGACGCTTGCGGTACTGCCTCTGCTGATGTTTTCCTTTTTAATGATGACGCCCGCCAATCCGATGCACGGCGAACCGATGCGACCTTTGCCGATCCCCGGCCTGCAGGATGTGATCGAATATCTTCCGCCCGGTGCGGTCGGCCCCGAACGCACGCCGCATGACGATCTCCTCCTGCAAGCGGCTGCCGCGGCGCGAACCTATCCCGGCAGCAGCTTCCGCTATCCCTCGCTTGAGGCCCGCTGTGCGAACGGCGTGGCATCGCTCGCGCCCAATCCCGATAGCGGGCTCTTGGTGATGGCCCCGCAGGGATGCCGTATCGTGGTGAAGCGCGTACCTGCGGAACTGATCGGCCTTTCGATCAGCCTGTTGGCGTGGCTCGCGATTGCGGGGCCGTGGTTGTGGAGGTGGTCAGGCAAATCGCGCCGGACGGGCGCAGGCGCGGCCGTCGCAGCCTTGGCTCCCTAGCGGCGATTTTCGGAACGGTCCGTTAACCTCACTTCGCTAACCCTACGGCAGATTTGCAGCCGGGCGTGAGGCCGAAGCGATGTTCATGAAGCCGAACGAATTCGAATCCATATTGGCGGCGCGGCACCCGATAGCGGTGTCCACCCGGCTTCGGACGGCCGTCGGCATCCTCCTCCTCGCAGTGCTGATACCGCTCATGGTGGGCTGGTTCGCGCTGATCGCGATAGCGGTGACCGTTTTGGCCATTTTCCAAATCGTCCGCGGTGCGATCCGGCTCCTCAGGCAAGCGGCCGAGCATGCCGGCCTGCTCGTCATAGGCTGACCCGGCCTCCATGAAACAAATACACTCGGCAACCTGGACCGGCGGTGGCGCCGGGGCGGTTCCGCTCGACGTCTCGATCGTGATGCCGTGCCTCGATGAGGCGCAGAGTCTGCCGCATTGCATTGCGAATGCGCTCGTAGCCCTGGCAAGAATTGAAGCGGAATATGGGCTGACCGGAGAAATCGTCGTCGCCGACAACGGCTCGACCGACGGGAGCCAGGCGCTTGCGGCGACGTTGGGCGCGCGCGTCGTCGGTGTAACGACCAAGGGCTATGGCGCGGCCCTGATTGGCGGCTGCAGCGCAGCGTTCGGCCGCTATATCCTGATGGGCGATGCCGACGGCAGCTATGACTTCACCAATGGCGTGGCGATGATTGGCCGCCTGATCGATGGCGCGGACCTGTGCGTGGGTTCGCGTTTTCAGGGCGGGATCGCACCCGGCGCAATGCCATGGAAGAACCGCTATATCGGCAATCCCGCGCTCACGGGCATCCTCAACCTCTTCTTCCGTGCCGGCATCGACGATGCTCATTGTGGACTGCGCGCCATAGCCAAATCCTCCTTCCACGCACTCGGCCTTGCCGGCACCGGCATGGAATTCGCGAGCGAGATGGTGATCAAGGCTTCGCTCAAGCGGATGCGGATAGAGGAAGTCCCTGCCACGCTTTCACGGGACCGGCGTGACCGACCACCCCATTTGCGCCCTTGGCGCGACGGCTGGCGCCATCTGCGCTACCTGCTGATGCTGAGCCCGACGTGGGTGTTTGGTGTGCCGGCGCTGGCGGCGATCCTGACTGCCTTGGTGATCTTTTGTGGCGCAGGGCTTCACGTCATCGGTCTGCTCGACGGTACTCCATTCTTCGGCACCAGCTGGACGATCGTCGGCGGTTTCCTGTTCACGCTTGGCCATTTCGCCGCCCTGATGAGTGTCGCCACTCATTTCCATGGTGTGCGTAAGGGCTATCGCGTGCTTAGTCCCAAACTCGGGGGCCTGGGCCGCCTGCTGACATTGGAATCAGCGCTGATTGTCGGCACTGGCCTGATAACCCTTTCAGCGGCCGCGTTCCTGGAGATCGGCCTGAGCTGGTCGACGCATGGCTTCGAAGCTTTACCTTCAATCCTGTCGCTCACGCTGGCGGCGATCGCAGGTGTAGTCGGCGCGCAAACAGCACTCGGCGGCTTCCTGCTCGCAATCATCGCCGATCACAGTAATCAGCTCGCGCCGAGCCATACGGCGATCCCCATTCTGGCACTCGATACCACCCAGAAAGCGCCAAATCTGGTTTCGGTCTCGTGACACCTTGGCTTTCGGTGGTGATGCCTATCCATGACGGCGAAGCTTTCCTCGCCGCCACGCTAGCCAGTGCTGCCCAAGATACCGCCGAAGGCGTCGAGTTCCGCCTCTATAATTCGGGCGCGGACCAAGGCATGACGAGACGCATCGCCGAAAGTTTCGCTGACCGGCTCGACCTTCACTGGCAAGACACGCCCGAATTGCCGTCCTGGATGGCCAAGACGAATTTCGGCGTCCGCGAGGCGCGTGCGCCCTATATCGCGATGCTGCATCAGGACGACCTGTGGCTTTCCGGCCATATTGCCTCGCTACGCCGGAGCATCGTCGAACATCCCGAGGCAGCCTTGTCGGTCGCCGGAACGCGCTTCGCGGATGTCCAGGGCCGGATCTTTAACCGCTGGCGCCTGCCTTTCCGTCCCGGCGCGGTGAACGAGGCCGATTTCGTCGCGACGCTGCTAGTACAGAACAGCATTGCTATCCCCACTCCGCTCATCCGCCGCGACGCCTGGCTGACAGCGGGCGGGATGGACGAAACTTTATGGTACACCGCCGATTGGGACCTCTACCTCAAGCTTGCCGCGCAAGGCAGCGTGGTTGTACGCGAGGCCATTACCACCGCCTTCCGCCTCCACGGCGGGTCGCTGACCATGACCGGCAGCCGCGACGCCGACGACTTCCGGGAACAGCTTGAACAGATCATCAATCGCTACCTTTCGCATGTGCCAGCGGCTACGCGTCAATGCGTCGCCGGTCGTGCCCGCGCCTCGATCGACCTCAATTGCGCGCTCGCCCAGGCGTCAGGCGGCAAGAAAGCCGCGTTGGCCCACGCCGCGCTGCAATTCCTGCGTCTCGGTCCGGTCGACCTACTCCGATATGTAAAGCAGTCCCGCATCATCGACCGCGTGGTTCCACGCCTGCAGCTTGCCATCAGCGGGCGCCTTTAACATGGCGATCGGCAGTAAGGTCCGGAAATTGTTCGGCCGTCACGAGCGGCTGATCGCCAATTTGTGGCGTGGCATATTCATAAACCTCGATCACTGGACGCGCACGATCGGCACTTGGGCGCCCCGGCCCCGCCGCATCCTTGAGCTCGGCTGTGGCGAAGGCTACAGCACAATCCGGCTGGCAGCTGCCTATCCGGATACCCCGATCGATGCAGTCGACATCGCCCCCCATATCGGGCGCCTCTATAACGGCCCGCCCGATCGCGTGCGCTTCCGCATCGTCACCGCCGAGGATCTGGCGCAGGAATGCCCCAGCACTTACGACCTGATCGTCGTAACGGACGTATTGCACCATATTCCGCACGAGGCGCGCGGTTCCTTTCTAGCCGCAATCCGTACCTTACTTGCGCCCGGTGGCGTGTTCGCCTTTAAGGATTGGCACCGCAATTGGGCGCCGATTTATTATCTGGGCTATGCCGCCGACCGCTGGCTGACGGGCGACCGGATCGCCTATCTAACGCGAGCCGAGGCGCGACAATTGCTAGCCGGAATATTCGGCGCGGACTGCATCTCCGCCGAACGGACGATCGCGCCCTGGTTCAATAATTATGCGCTGAAGATATGCGCGCGTTGATGCCGGGGGGCGGCCACCAGCCGGCGCGGTACCTGGTCAGCGGCGGCATCTGCGCACTCGCGAACAATGCTCTGCTGATCACGGGAGTCCATGTCGGGCTCGGCATTTTCGAACTGAGCTTGCTGTCTTTCTTGGCGATCGGAACAGCGGGTTATATCGCGCATGTCCATTTCACCTTCCGGCAGACTCCGGGTTGGCGCAGCTATGCGCGCTTTATGGCAGGGATCGCTCTCGGAACACCCGCGGCTTATGCCGTTCTCGCCTTGCTGTGCAATGTGCTGCACATGCCAATGTTGTTCGCCGCTCCGGTCGCGACCATTGTGCTGCTCGTCTACAACTATCTGAGCGCACGCCTCGCCATTATGCGCCGGCTCTTCCGCTGACGGCTTAGGCCTCTTTGCGCCTGTATCGGTGCGGGCTTCCTCGCACGCCAACGCACGCTAATCAGTCGGGCGGGCCGTCCACCGGAACGACCGTGCAACCGGCCGCCGTCAGCGTCGGCGCCAATGTGACCAGGCGCCGGTCGGCGCGGGGATCCGATGGCGCACCGAAATAAGCGTTTATCGGATGGAGTAGCCGCGTCGTCGGCAACCCGATGCGTGGTCGCGATGCGCAGAGTTGGGCGATGAAGGGCAGTTGCAGCGCGTCTGCGAAAAGGCGGACCGGCCGATTGGTCAAATCGGACCGGTTGATGACCAGATCGCCGGAAAAGGAGGTATCCTCACCCCCCACCGCGAAATAGTCGACGCCACTCGCAGCAACGCGCCTCTCCACCTTTGCGAAGGCCGAATAGCTGTCATGCGCCATCCACGCTTGCAGCGGCATCACAATAACAAAGCCAACCACTGTGCTGCGCAACAGCAAAACGCGCAATATCGCTTGCTCCGCCCTGAGCCTCCGCCAGCCATAAACCGCAAGCAGGATGGCGGATCCCATTGTGCCATGCAGATAGCGATAACCGAAGCCATTACCCTGAAACGGTATGATCAGGGCCATCAGCACGATGAGGATCAACAGTGACGCGAGCAGCGCGGCGGCGATCCGATCGCGCCACGCGCCAACGGCACCCGCGATCATAAGCGGAATGAGCAACAGATTTTGCCATGCGGCGAAGCGCAGGAGGTTTGCGGCCATGTCGATCCAGCGCGCGTCAATCGTGGCGGCGAGCATCAGCTTCAGCTGCGACCAATAGTCGGCACCGGTGGAAGCGATGATTGAATGAGGCCCGGCGACCAAGGCGTGGGTCCAGCTGGGCCAGCACAGCCAGAACAGCGAAATAAGCGCATACCCCATGCCGTAGAGGCAAAGCCGTAGCCACGCCCGTTCAGCCAGCAGGAGCACCAGAAAGGGTGCCGCGAACAATGGATGAAATAGCAGTTGGTGTAGGCCAGTGGCGATGAATCCTATCAGCAATGCGGCGAGATCGGCCTGCCAGCGCCGCAACAGAAACAGCCACAACCAGACGAGATTGAACGTCAAATGCGCCGGCATGGCGAATGCGGTCATGCCCGCGAATATGATCTGTCCCGATGTTAGATAGAGCAGGCAGGCGATGATCGCGGCCTCACGCTCCTTCGGCCACAGCAAGCGCGCGCATTTATAGAGCGCGACCAAGCCACCTGCCGTCAACAGCGGTCCGGTAAATGCTGGATCCACGACCCGCCCAACGAGCGCGCGCAAAAAGGCATTGCCCGGCAGATATGCGGACACCCACGCGACTGGTCGCTCGACCGGTGGCATGTAAAGCGTATTGAGCGCGCCGAGATGCTGTTGCCAGAACGCCGGTAACGGCTGCACCCGCCGTCCCGCCGCAAAGATCTGCGAGTCGAACACCGCCATTTGTTCGTCGCGGCTGAGATCGTAGCTGCTGAGAATCCAGATATGGCCGAAATAGCAGAACAGGACGAGGAGCAGGCTCGCCACTACCAGCAGGCCGGTCGACATTGACAGCGGCTTCGTGCGGCTGCCCAGCCGTTCGCCGATTACGAACAGCATCAGAGTCTCCACCAGCAAAAGCCAACGGTCCTGGTGACTGAGGAGGAAGGTCGAGAGATCGATCACCGCCGAGCCCAGGACGGTCAGCGCGAATGCGGATAATACGAGCCCTCCCGCGAGGAGGGTCATCCACCGGTGCAACGAGAGTTTGGTGATGGCATTCAAAGGCCGGTGATGCAAAGCTTGGCGAGCCTCCGCCGAACCCAGCCGGCCCTATGGGCGGTGAATGTTCAATGATATGCCGCGCGTGCGGCCTCAGCTACCCAGCTTGTTCAACTTGTCCTGCAGCCCCGCCAATTGCTCCTTAAGCGCGGCGAGCTCGTCTTCCTTGCTCGCGGGGGCAGCGGGAGCCGCGGGCGCAGCGCCGGGGACTCCGCCGGTCGCCTTGAACGCCGACGCGGCCGCCTCGAACATTTCCATGTTGCGGCGCGCGATCTCGGCGAAGGGGCCGCCCGCGAACGTGCCTTCGATTGCCTGGCGGAATTGGTTTTGATTGCGGCGGAACGCCTCCATCGAGGCTTCCAGATATTGCGGCACCATCGCCTGCATCGAATCGCCGTAGAGCGAGATCAGCTGTCGCAGGAAGCTCACCGGCAGCATCGTCTGGCCGCGATTCTCCTCCTCCATGATGATCTGGGTGAGGATGTTATGCGTGATGTCTTCCTCGGTCTTGGCGTCGATCACCTTGAAGTCGCGCCCGTCCCGCGTCATCTGGGCCAGGTGGTCGAGCGTGATGTAGCTCGAGGATTCGGTATTATACAGCCGGCGGTTGGCGTATTTTTTTATGATAACCGTTCCCGACCCTTCGGACGACTTCGCCATGCCGCAACAACCTCCCTATTGTGCCAATGACCTAGCATCGATCCTTGATGCGGCGCAACACAGACCGCGGCCTTTGCCGCTTTTTCTGAGTATGTTGCGCAGCGAAACCGCAAATGCCCCCGACCGCACCGCAACAGCCTTGCGCGGCTTGCGGCAGTATCAGGAGGCGGAACGTACCATCCGGCCCGTGCCCGCGCCGGAGATCGCGCGCGCCGGCCGCGCGTCGATCCGCGATTATGGCGGCGGCGGTCCGGCGGTCCTGTTCGTGCCCTCGCTGATCAACCCGCCCGACGTGCTCGATATCGATGCGGAGCGCTCGCTGCTGCGCTGGCTCGCGACTCGGGGACTGCGCCCGCTGCTGCTGGACTGGGGCACACCTCTCCAGGGCGAGCGGGAAATGGATGTCGCGGGCCATATCGAGACGATGCTGCTGCCGTTGATCGATGCTATCGGCACGCCCACTGCCCTGGTCGGCTATTGCCTGGGCGGAACGATGGCGATCGCCGCGGCGGCGTTGCGGCCGGTTACCGCGCTCGCCCTGATCGCGACCCCGTGGCGCTTCGGCGCGTATCCTGACAGCACGCGCGACGCGCTGCAGGACCTGTGGCGCACGGCGGAGCCTGCGACCGATGCGCTGGGCGTGCTGCCGATGGAGGTTTTGCAGGCGGCCTTCTGGCGGCTCGATCCGGCGCGCACCATCGCCAAATATGAGGCGCACGGGGTTCGCGATCCCGCCGACCCTCGATCGCGTGCCTTCGTGCGGCTGGAGGATTGGGCCAATGACGGGCCGCCGCTCACCCGTGGCGCGGCGCGCGAATTGTTCCTCGATCTGTTCGACGCCGATCTGCCGGGCAAGGGGCAGTGGCGTGTGGGCGGCACAACCATCGACCCCAAATCGCTGACAATGCCGGTGCTTGAGATCGCCTCCGCCACCGACCATATCGTACCCGCGGCGACAACGCCGAACATTGGCGAGCGCGTCGACCTCGCGCTCGGCCATGTCGGCATGATCGTGGGCGGTCGCGCGAAGCGGAGCTTGTGGGAGCCGCTGGCGGAATGGCTTTCCCGCGTCACATCGCCGCGCTAGGCGCGCGCTAACGGATCACAAGGAGTCTCCATGACCGACGTCGTCATCACCGCTGCCAGGCGCACCCCCGTGGGCAGCTTCCTCGGTCATTTCGCGACCACCCCCGCGCATGAGCTCGGCCGGATCGCGATCCAGGCGGCGCTGCAGGATGCGGGCGTTGATCCGGCCGACGTCGACGAAGTGATTCTCGGTCAGGTTCTGACCGCGGGCCAGGGCCAGAATCCGGCGCGTCAGGCGTCGATCGGCGCAGGCCTGCCCCAGGAAGTGCCCGCATGGAGCGTGCAGCAGGTATGCGGTTCGGGCCTGCGCTCGGTCGCGGTCGCGGCGCAGTCGATCCAGGCGGGCGACGCCACGATCATCGTCGCGGGCGGCCAGGAGAATATGTCGATGAGCCCGCATGCGCAGGCGATCCGCGCCGGGCAGAAAATGGGCGATCTTTCGCTGGTCGACACGATGATCAAGGACGGCCTGACCGACGTCTTCAACGGCTATCATATGGGCGTCACGGCGGAGAATCTGGCGGAGAAATACCAGATCACGCGCGAGGAGCAGGATGTGTTCGCTACCGCCAGCCAGAATAAGGCGGAGGCAGCGCGCCGCGACGGCAGGTTCGTCGCCGAGATCGCGCCGGTCACGATCAAGGGCCGCAAGGGCGACACCGTCGTCGACCAGGACGAGTTCATCCGTGAGGGCGTCGTCGTCGCCAGCCTCGCTGGCCTGCGCCCCGCCTTCAGGAAGGAAGGCAGCGTCACCGCCGCCAATAGCTCGGGCCTGAACGACGGCGCCGCCGCGATCGTGGTGATGTCCGGGGACGAGGCGAAACGCCGCGGCTCGCCCGTGCTCGCGCGCATCAAGAGCTGGGCCTCGACGGGCGTCGATCCCGCGATCATGGGCATCGGCCCCGTCACCGCCAGCCAAAAGGCGCTCGAAAAGGCGGGCTGGACGTTTTCCGATCTCGACCTGGTCGAGGCCAATGAGGCCTTCGCCGCGCAGGCGCTCGCGGTCGGCAAGGAGCTTGGCTGGGACTCGTCCAAGGTCAACGTCAACGGCGGCGCGATCGCGATCGGCCACCCGATCGGTGCCTCGGGCGCGCGCATCCTGACCACCCTGCTCCACGAAATGCAGCGCCGCGACGCCAAGAAGGGCCTCGCCACGCTTTGCATCGGCGGCGGCATGGGCATCGCGCTCTGCGTCGAGCGCGACTGAATCCTCAGACCCGCTCTCGCGGATTAACGCTGCTCGAAACGCGTCAACGCAGCCTTGGCGGCATCCGTCGCCGGGCGCGGAACGCGTGTGACATCAGCCGGTTGGTGATCGCGGGAGACAGATCATGACCAGCAGCAAACACGGCAAGAGCGCGAACGAGGGCCCCTTCACCAGCGATCTCAAGCGCGATCCCGGCATCGGTCAGTCGAAGGGCATCTTCGCGCGCGAGAGCGACCCCGACGCGCAGGAAGGCAACAACACCGTCGAAGGCGATGTGGAGAATGATCCCAATATCTTCGGCGGCGTCGACGAGAATCGTATCGGCCGAACCAACAAGTGACGCAAACAAGCGAGTGATTAGGCCGGCACCCGGCGCCGACCTGATCGTCAGCGATCGACCGGCGCCGCGCGATCCGTGCTTGCGGTCTCGCCGCGCCGCCGGTCGCTGGGCGAGCGCTTCTCGTCCCGATCGCGCGCACTGCCGCCGATGTCGAATGCCGATCCTTCGGTGAAATCGCCGGCCTGCTGTCCGGATCGATGCTCGCCTTCATGATCCCGCATCGTCGGGTCGCGCATGTTGTTCTTGCCTTTGCCGCTGCCGCTATTGTCGCGCATCATGGCCTCCTTCTCTGTTGAGGAGATAACGAGGAAGGCATCCGGCCGGTGCCGCGAAGGCGACGGGACGTTGCGGAGATTGGGCGAACGTCGCACGCCTGATCCTGCCGTCTCGGCGTCCAGGAACCGAGGACAATCGGTCCGGCGTTGGATAATGCCGGACCGTCGCTTACCGTTTCGCATGCGGAACCGGATCGGCGCATCGGATTTTCGATCCTGACCATGACCGCAATATCCCTCACCCGTCGCCACCTGCTCGCCGGAGCCGCTGCTTCCGCTGCCGGCCTGGCATGCCCGATCCGCGCCGCGGCCTCCGCATCGCCCTTCTCCTGGGACATGCTCAAGGCGCAGGCCGCGCGACTGGCGGCGCGGCCTTATATCGCACCGCCCGCTCCGCCGGCGGGGGCTTCCGCGATCAGCTACGACGTCGCCAACAGCATCGCCTACCGGCCCGAGGCAACGATCTGGCCCGACATCGCGACGCCCGTGCGGCTCTTTCCGCTAAACCGCTATTCTCACACACCTGTCGCGATCTCGCTGGTTGAAGGCGGCAGGGCGCGGCCATTCCCGTTCCGGCGCGACCTTTACAGTGGCGCGGAGCATCTGCCGGCGGACGTGGCGGGTTTTTCGGGCTTCCGGCTGATGAACCCCGGCGGCCGGGGCGACTGGCTCGCTTTCCAGGGCGCGTCCTATTTCCGCTCGGCGGGTCCGCTTCACCAATATGGCCTGTCCGCGCGCGGGCTGGCGATCGACACCGGGCTCGGCCGGCCCGAGGAATTCCCCAATTTCACCCATTTCTGGCTCGAGCGCGGACCGGGCGACGCAGTCACTAGCTATGCGCTGCTCGATTCTCCCAGCGCGGCGGGCGCCTGGCGCTTCGTCAACCGGCGCGGCGCGCACGACATGACGCAGGACGTGAGCATGGCCCTGATCTTGCGTCGCGACGTCGAGCGGCTCGGCATCGCGCCGCTCACCAGCATGTTCTGGTATGGTGAGGGCGCGCGCGACAAGGCAATCGACTGGCGTCCCGAAATCCATGACAGCGACGGCCTGGCGCTTCTGACAGGCGCCGGCGAACGCATCTGGCGCCCGCTCGACAATCCGCCGCACCCGCTCACCAACAGCTTCTCGGACAAGGATCCCAAGGGATTCGGGCTGCTCCAGCGCGACCGCAATTTCGACCATTATCAGGACGACGGCGTCTTTTACGAGAAACGGCCCAGCCTTTGGGTCGAACCGCAAGGCGGCTGGGGACCCGGCGCCATCACCTTGTTCGAACTCCCGACGCGCGGCGAAACCGACGACAATATCGTCGCCTTCTGGACGCCCGCCGCCCCGGCCAAGGCGGGCAATCATTATGCGCTCGACTATCGGCTGCGCTGGATCGGCGACGAGCCTTTTCCAGCGACGGTCGCGCGCACGGTCGATTGCTGGCGCGGCGTGGCAGGAAGTCCGGGAACCGAACCCATTCCCGATGCCACGCGCCTCGTCGCCGATTTCGAGGGGCCTTCGCTTGCCGGGCTGGACCGGTCGAGCGGGGTCGAGCCGGTCGTCTCGCTCTCGGGCGCGAAACCGATCAGCAGTGTCGCTTATCCGGTGACAGTCGCGCAGAATCGCTGGCGCCTGATCGTCGACGTCCCGCACAAGAGCGGCGAAACGAGCAACTTACGGGCCTATCTGCGCCGCGGCGGCACCGCATTGACCGAAACGCTCCTATATCAGTTCCTGTGAAGCTCGAGTTTGGAGAAGGAACTCCCGGACACCTCAGCGATTGCACCAATCAGGCCCACGAGGCCATTGGAGAGGATGTTCGGGAAGGCGTGTCTGAAGTTTCCGACGGGCCAGCCATGATGCGCGTAACCGGTTCCGCTTTCGCCGACAGGGATTTGCCGCCGGAGGCGCCGCTGGCGATGCCGGTGCAGGATTTCCACGATTGTCCGCCTCTGGCCCATCGCACCGCGCCGCGCGCGCATTGGGCCCGGCGGGGGTTTCTGGTCGCGGGCAGCGGACTGATCGGATTCGGTGCGAGCTTGGGCATTGCCGCCTTGCTTGCATTGGACGGCTATGACGCCCTCGATCAGGTGCTGGCATTGCTCAGTCTTCTTCTCTTCGCCTGGATCGGTTTCGGCCTGCTGACCGCGGGCGCGGGCCTGGTCGTTTCGATCCGCGATCGCGGCAAGCTCGAACGTGCCTTGCCGGCGCCCTCGCGTCCCGTGGCGATATTGGTGCCTGTCTATAACGAGGATATTGCCGCAGTCGGCGCGCGCATCATGCGCATGGCGGCCGATCTCGCGCGGCTGGAAGCGCAGTCGCTCTTCCATTTTTTCGTGCTGAGCGATTCCTGCGCCTCCGTCGAGGCCACCGAGCGCGCCGAAATCCGCAAGTTGCGCTACCCCGGCGGCTGCGAACTCTTCTATCGCCGCCGGCCGGTCAACGAAGCGCGCAAGCCGGGCAATATCGCCGATTGGGTGCGCCGCTTCGGCAGCGCCTATGAATCGATGATCGTGCTCGACGCGGACAGCCGGATGAGCGGCGAAGCGATGGTCCGGCTCGCGGCCGAGGTGGAGGCGGAAGAAACGGTCGGCCTGATCCAGACCAACCCGCAACTGACCGCCGCGCGCACGCTGTTTGCGCGTTGGCAGCAATTCTCCGTCGCTTTTTATGGGCCGGTCTTCAGTGCCGGTCTCAACTGGTGGTCGGGCGACGAGGCGACCTTCTGGGGGCATAACGCGATCGTGCGCGTGCGCGCCTTCGCGCAGAGCTGCGGTCTTCCCCGCCTGCCCGGCCCGGCCCCGCTCGGCGGCGAAATCATGAGCCATGACATGGTCGAGGCCGCGTTGCTGCGGCGGCGCGGCTGGCGGACGCGGATGATGGTGCTCCGGTCGGGCAGCTATGAGGAAAGCCCGCCGACATTGGTCGACCATGCCATCCGCGACCGGCGCTGGTGCCAGGGCAATCTTCAGCATTTGCGGCTGCTCGACGCCGCCGGACTGCACTGGATCAGCCGGCTTCAATTGCTGATGGGCGCGTCCTCTTATCTGACCTCACCGCTCTGGCTGCTATTGTTGGGGATTGGCGCGATCGAATCGCTGCGGGTCGGAGGACCGATCGCGAGCACGGAAACCCCGCTCTGGCTGATTGCGATCACTGCGGTTTTGTTGTTCGGCACCAAGTTGCTGGCGCTGACATGGGCGCTTTTCGACCGCGCACTGGTGCGCAGCCTCGGCGGCTGGCGGCGCGTCCTGCTCAGCATGCTGGCCGAGATTCCGCTTTCGATCCTGGTCGCGCCGATCATGATGGCATCGCAATGCCGCTCGATCGTCGAAATCCTGCGCGGCAGGCAGAGCGGCTGGCAGCCGCAGCGCCGCGATACCGACGGCCTCGGCCTGGTCGAGGCTTTCGGATATTATGCGCCGCACGTGCTGCTCGGCCTGCCCTTCTGGTTGATGACGATGGGCGATCTCGGCACCGGACTCTGGCAGCTCCCGGTGACGATCGGCCTGCTCGGCTCGCCGTTCGTCGCGGCCTGGACTTCGCGCGCCGATTGGGGCGCCGCGCTCGCCCGCCATGGCCTGTTCGCGGCCGATCCGGGCGAAGAAGCGACCGAGGAAAATCGGAAACCTGCCGTGCTGATCCCGATTCCGGCGCTGGCGACCAGTTAACGCTGCGGAGGCGTCTGTTTCGGCCGCCCCTTCCCTTCGTCCTTGGCATGGTCCAGCGCCGCACCCGGATTGGGGCGCGGCGATTTCGACGGCGTACCCACGCGGGCGTCGCGATTGACGCCTTCCGTATCGGAATGGGGCGGGGTTGGCTGAGGTTTGGGCATTGGGGCGTCTCCTGTTTCGTCAGGAGAACGCGCCAGAGGCCGCTAGGCTTCGGCGTGTCCGATCTGGCCGCTGTCCGCGTCGAGATCGCGCAGATCGCGGCCGCGCGTCTCGCGCCCGAACCAGGCGACCAGCACCAATGCGAGCGCGGTGGGAATCATGATCAGCCCGGATGAGAGCCCCATCGACAAGATGATGCCGCTGATCGTCAGCGCCTGCGCGAACAGGCCACCCGCCTTGGTGCAGGCGGCGACCCAACCGGTTGCGCGGCCGCGTACCCTCAGCGGGAAGCTTTCCGCCGCATAAGGCAGCACGATCGCGATGATTCCGTTGGTGCCGACGATCAGCAACGCGACCGGCAGCACCGGGCTGCCCGCGCCCGCCAGTTCCAGCCGCAGCACGAGCAACAGCCCGGCCAGCGTCAGCGCGATCATCGTCACGAGCGACCATTTGGTGCTCCAGCGGCTGTAGAGCAGCGCCGCCAGGAATACTGTCGGGAAGGCGATCAGCGCGCTTTCGGCGAGCAATTTGCTCGACACGCCGACCGAATAGCCTTTTGCGACGAGGTCCGCGGGCAGCCACAGCAACAATCCGAAGTTCACCAATCCCCACGAAAGCGCGCAGAGGCTGAGCGCGGCGAGCTTGCCATACAGCTTGAGCCCGGTGAGCGCGTGCGAACCGGTCTTGGCGGCGATCACGTCCGCGCTCGCCTTGCGTGCCTTCGAACCGAAACGCCGCATCACCGCCTCCGCTTCTTGCGCCCGACCGCGCGCCAGCAGGAATTTGGCGGATTCAGGGATGAAGGCCCCAAGCAGGACCAGGGTTAAGCCGGTGGGCAAATTGGCGAGCCAGAGGATGCGCCAGCCGAAGATCGGCTGCAGCACCGCCGACAGGCCGCTCGCCGCGAAATAGCCGCCGACCGCACCAAGGCCGCCGACCAGGACCAGGCTCCAGCCGCGATGCCGGTTGGGCATCATCTCGGCGAGGAGGGCGTAGGTCACGGGCAGCATGCCGCCCGCCGCCGCGCCCATCATGAAGCACATGCCGATATTCCAGGCGAGGCTCGGCATCGCGCCGCAGATCGAGGTGCCGACGAACATCACCGCGGAGAGCAGGATCGAGGCCTTGCGCCCGTAAATGTCGGCGATGACACCCCACACAACCGATCCCGTCACCGTGCCCATCAGCGCAAAGAAGGGCACCAGCGACACCGTCTTCTTGGGCACGCCATATTCGCTGATCATGCCGGGCACGGTGAAGCCGAGCGAGGCCGGCTTCATCACGTCGATCACAAGCGCGATCACCAGCACCGCCATAAGCCCCCAATGCGCGGCGCTGAGCGGCGCATCCTCGGGCGCGGCGACGATGATATCCGCCGCCGCGGCGCGCTGCGCGGCGACGTTGCGCGGCAAGAGGCCATAAGCAGCGACCAACACGCCGGTGATGATCAGGCCCATGCCCAGGATCATCGTGCCGCCCATCGGCATGCCGGCGAGGTGATAATGCATGGCGCGCGCCATCGCGAACATCGGCAAGTGCGCGAGCACGCCGGCCGTGACGGCGAGACATCCGAGCGCGAACGCCCATATGGCCTGCCGATCGGACAAGGTACTGCTGATTCCGCCCATGATTCCCCGCATCCCCCTCGCGATTTCGGGTTAGAAAAGGGCCGTTGCGGTCGCGCGCAACGTCAAAAAGCCTTCCAGCGAACCAATCTCTCGATTTTGTCGGCATAGGAGCCCAATCTGTGTCGCGGGCGCTACAAGGTAGGTATGTGCCTACAATATTCGGGGCAAGATATGACGGACGAAGTCACCAGAAACGAGGCGCGCAAGCGCTACGAGCTGCATGCCGAAGGGGGAATCGCGGTCGCTTATTACGAATTGCGGGGCGATGCGGTCGCTTTCGTGCATACCGTCGTGCCCGATCATCTGCAGGGGCACGGATTGGCTGGCATATTGATCAAGGCCGCGCTCGCGGACGTGCGCAAGCGTGGCCTCAAGGTGATCGCGGAATGCCCGTTCGTGGCGCGCTACATCGAACGCCATCCGGAGGAGCGGGATCTGTTGGCGTGATGCCGGGTGATGGGGGAAGCGTCAGCCGGCGCGCAAATGTGAGACGAAGGCACGCGCATCGTCGCGCAACCCTTGCAGGCTCGCCTCCAACGCGCGGCCGTCGGCGCGCAGGTCGCGCACTGATTCCTGGTTGGCGATGGCGGACGAGCGGATGTCGGCACTGGTCGCGAACAATATTTCGGCGCGGCTGCGCACCGCTTCGATCCTTTGGTCGATCATATCGGTCGTCCGCGCCTGGTCACGCGACACCGCCGCGACCTCGGTCGCGACGTCGCCCATCTGGTCGATGAGCGCGGTGAGTTCGCTCGTGGCATCGGCGACGCGCCGAATGCCGCGCTGCACCTCGCCCACCTGATGACGCACCTCGCCGGTCGAGGCGCCGGTACGGGCGGAGAGTGACTTGATCTCGGTCGCGACCACCGCGAACCCGCGCCCGGCCTCACCATAGCGCGCGGCCTCGATCGTCGCGTTCAACGCCAGCAATTTGGTCTGGCCCGCGATGGTGTTGATGACTCCGACCACCTTTTCCACCTCCTCCGCGCGCGCGACCGATTGGTGGACCGCGCCCTCGGCGAGACTGGCATGTTCCTGGATGCGCGAAACGATCGCGCTCGATACGGCTGCTTGATTGTCGATCGTGCGGATCGCGGAAACCAGCGCGCCGGTGGCAGCGCCCGCCACCTCCATCTCGGACGCGAAGGCGGAGGCAGTCTGTTCCAGATCGGCCGCCAGCATGTTGGCGCCCTGCACCGCCAGATCGACGCGCTCGGCATTATGCTCCAGCCGTCTCATCGCCTGCTGCGCCTCGTCGATCATCGCGCCGACGCGCGTCTCGAATTGGTGGAGCAGATTGTCGAGCGTCTCGCGCTTGGCGCGTTCGCCATCGGCGGTGGCGGCCGCGACGGCGGCGGCGCGGCGGCGTTCTTCCTCCAGCGCATCGCGCTCGAGCATGTCCTTCTCGATCGCCTGGATACGGAAGGTCTTGAGTGCGCACACGATCTGGCCAAGCTCGTCGCCGCGGTCGAGCGCATCGAGATCGACCTCGTGATCGCGCGCGGCGAGCGAGCTCGTCACCTCGGCGATGCGCAGGATCGGCCGGATCAGCGACCGCCCAATCGCCATCGGCCCGACCACGCCCACGCATGCGAGCAGGATCGCGGATAGCGAGACCAGCACGACCATCATCTCGATCCGGGTCTGGACCGCGGTTGCATGCTCCTGCGCGTCGGCGACGCCATTTTTGGCGATCGCGTCGATCTGCGCGATCACCTGACTGGAATTGGCACGAAACGGCGCGAGCATCGCGGTGCTCGACGCGAAATCGATATCGAGCATCGACGACACGACGTTGATCGCATCCGCATATTTATCGATCAGACCCAGTGTCTGCTGGATCTTCCGGCGCTGGTCCTCAGGCGCTGAGGCGGCGAAGCGGGCGAGATCGGCACGCGCCAGCTTGAGCTCCGCCTCGATCGCGGCGGCACGCTTGGCGACATCGGTGCCGGGCGTCGCGGCCGCCTTGTCGGCGAGCAGCCGGTACATTTCGCCATTGGCATGTTCGAATCGCGCGGTGACGTCGCTCAATGTCGCGATATCGATCATATCGCGCCCGACCACCCGGTCGGTGCCATGCTGGGCATAGACCAAGGCGGCCATGCTCAACGCGGCCGAGAACAGGAAAAGCGTGAGCATGGAGGCGGGTGCGGCAGCGAACTTCCATACCAACGGCCAATCCTGGAAGCGGATCTTGCGCTCCAGTTGCTCGAGCAAGGCGACGATCCGCTTCACAGCCCGAGTTTCACTCCGAACAGGAAGCGCCGGTCGGCCGGGATCGGCGATCCGGTCGCGCCGTTGGCGGCCGTGATATTCTCGCCGGTCGCGGACAGAGTGACGCGGCCGAACTTGACCCCGATCTTCTGATCCCAGGCGAGCGCCGACTTCACGTTGAGCAATGCGATCTGGCCGAGCGCATCATCCGCGAACTGGCGCGTGGCCGAGGTGTAGCGAAGCACCGACGTTGCGAACCAGCGATCCTGCTTATAACCGATCTCGACATTTGCCTTGTGGCGCGCGGTCGTGTCGCGCGGCGATAGGGACAGAACGTCGATCGGCAGCAACGTCTGCTTGGTATCGGTGAAGGTGTAATTGGCGCGCCAGTCGAGATGTTTGCCGACCGTGCCCGACAGCGAAATCGCCGCCCCGGCCGAGCGGAAGGGACCATCGGCCTGGAAGCGGGTGACCATCGCAAAACCGCCGATAAAGGTCGGCACCACCGCCAGGCTCTCGCCCGGCGACGCTATGGCGTCTTGCGTGCGGGTATAGAAAAAGGTGACATTGAGCTTCGCGAGGTTGGACAGGTCCCTGCTGTAGCCGACCTCGCCACTCCACACCGTGACCGGGTTGAACGCCGGGCTGCCCGCCAGAATGATTGGCGGCGCGGCCGGGCCGAGGCCCAGGTCGAGCTGCATGCGCAGACCATATTCGATGAGCGAGGGAATCTGGTATCCGACGCCGCCATTGACGCGCAACTGCCCGGCCGAGCCCAGATTGAGCAACGCCGCGGCGTTGAAACTCGGACGGACGAACTGCCGATCGAAATCGCTCCGTTCGTTGGCGGCGGGCAGCCGGACCGGACCATCGGCCTTCAGCGCGAGGCGATCGAGCCGGCCGGCAAAGGTGAGCGCCAGCTTGTCGGTCGGATGCAGGTCGAGCATAACACTGCCCGACCACACGCCATAATCGATCTGCGGCGAGAAGAGCACCACGCCGTCGAGGCGGTTGTTGCGATATTCGACGCCCAGGCGCAGCACGTTGTTGAGGCCCAGGCGAACCAGCGTCGAGCCCTGCGCCGAGATGATCCGGTTTTTGAGCAAAGTGGGCGTGAACGCCGTTGCGCCGCTCGCGCCCGCGCCGAAATGCGCATCCAGCCAATTGGCATAGACACGTCCGGTAATGCTGCCCCAGTCGGTGTCGCGATCGGCACGGAGGCCTGCGGTTGCGGCCTCGTAGCGCTGACGTGTCGCAACCTGCGTCGGCAGCAGCTCCAGCTCGCTATTGGTCGAATAGCCGCCATTAACCGTGACACGCGTCCGGGCGTCCGGCGCGGCTTCGAGCGTGCCGGCAATCTCGTCCCGCTTGACCGACGCCATCGACGGCGGCGCCGGCTGATCGGCGGGGAAGCTGCGCTCATGCTCGCGCTGCTGGCCGCCCGAAAGCCGCAGATCCACGTCATGGCCCAGCGGCAGCGTCGCGACCGCGCTCAGCCGGCCATAACCGTGCGTTCCCGCTTCCCCGCTCGCGACCAGCGATGGCCCCTGCCCCGGCCGGATCGTGATGATGTTGACCACCGCGCTCGCGGCGTTGAAGCCGAACAAGGCGGTCGCGGGGCCGCGCACCAGCTCGATCTGCTGGATTTCCTCGAGCTGGACGCCGAGCAGGTTCCAGTCGGTCATGCCATAATGATCGAGATAGACCTGGCGCCCATCCACCAGCACCAGAAGCCGGGGATTGTAGGTCTGCACGCCGCCGCGCACCGCGACGTCGGTCTGGCCCGCGGTCCAGCGGTTCACGTCGACGCCGGCATAGGATTTGAGCAGGCCGGGCACGTCATGCGCGGGCGACGCCGCGATCTGGTCGCGCGTGATGATCTCGATCGACGCGGGCGTTTCCGACGCGCGCTGCGGCTTGCCGGTGACGCTGGTGGTCACCGGTTCGCCCATCGTGTCCTGCAACGCCTGATAATCGACCGACTGCGCGGCTACCGCGGACGGCAGCAGGCTGACAGCGAGCGACAAACAGGTGACACGGGCAAAGGAACGCATGGCCCTAGATTTCCTTGACGAGCATGAGAAACGCCGATCCGAACTGGATATTCGCGGCCTTGGCGGCGGCGCGGCTGACAGTGATCTGGACGCGGGGCACGGTGCTGATCGCGACCGCGCAATGCCCGGCCTGCACGCATCCCAGATCGGAGGTGATGGTGAGGATCGATTGGCGCGCGGCGGCGGCGGCGATCTGCGCTTCCGCATCGCGCAGACCCGACGTGACGAAGGCCACGCGCACCCCGGCGAGCTGTCCCAGCGCGTTCGCCGCGACCCTTTTCAGCCGCAACGTGCCTTTGCCCGCGATCAGCGGACCCGCGCGCTCTATGCTCGCCGCTTCCGCCTCGGATGCGGCGTTGCCTGGCTCATAGATGATAGCGGCGGGAATCGACCCGGTCGGCGCCGGTTGAAGGAAGGATATGATACGCGTGGCAACGGGCAGGTTGAGGTCGGAGGCGGCCATCGGGGACACCAGGCCGAACGTGGCAATTATCCCGACCGCGCTCCTTAGCTTTTGAATTGGCACGCAAACCCCGCTCGTCTCAAGACTTGAGCCGGCTTTACGGATGAGCGCTTGAAATTTGGTTAACCCGCTGATGTCTTTAAAAAATCAGCGAATAAATTCAGTATTTTAATCCATGTTAGCCCAAGGCAATGCGGTCGAGGTCAAGCGATCGAGGCGGCGCGGCTGGCAATGCTGGGCGACCGCACCCACCGCGTCAGGCTCGACCAGGTGATCGAGACGATGCGCAAGACCGGTTGAGTATGAGCGAGCACTATAAGGAAATCTCGCTCGGCGGGCTTGCGGTGAATGTGGCGGAATGCTGAGCTTGGCCTTGGAGAGGCAAGGCTGAATAGCGGCTTCTGATCCCGTCGCGGGTGTAGCCACGAAGGGGAAAATAAAAAAACACCGGAAACGAACTTAATGATTGGGAGCTTGCGGCAGGGGCCGGACCGGAGCGTGCGCGAGGCTGGACCGGGCCCAAGCAGGGATTCAATGCGTGTTACCAACCTTAAAAAGAGCCAGACCTCCGCGAGATTATGGGGGCTTTATCAGGGTGCCACCTGAAATCAGGTATGCTTTATACGTACATTTGTCAACCAACTTGTCAAGAAACGAGGCGCATCATCCTTCCTCCGTCTGGACAGCGGATTCCACATCCTAATCTTGCCTGCGACACGCGCTATGTGCGGGGTCGACTAGGCCCACCAACATCTTTTTCGACTGAATAGCAGACGTTCAGCACAATGGCCGCATTGCGCCCCAGGTTTGGCCATTCCCTCCGTCCGTGCCTTTTCCCGTAAGCAGTCGTTCGATTGCTTCAAGCGGGCACAGAACTGCCCTTCACCGCACCCGTGAAACTCATCTACGAGCAAGATGACAATGCCTGGTTCACCGCACCATCCGGCCGCGCATCGAGCCGAGGCCAGATTGGCGATCAGTGTCGGCTGTCAGCGGCGTCTGCGGCGACGAAGTTCGGAAAGCCTCGGGTCAGCTGACGTTTCGGGAAGCTCCGCGAGGAGATCGAGCATATTCTCGATCCTGTAAGGCCAATCGCGGGGGTCCTCAGCGAGAATTGCCCATAAGAGATCAAGCGTAGGGGCGGGATAGCGTTGGGCGGGATGCGTCTCTGTCCCATCCAGCATCAGATAATTGTGAAGTGCAGCGCCGCGCACCGGAACAAGCCGGGGTAATATGGCCTCCACGACCTGTCCCATCATATCGCCGCTGTCGATGGCAAAGTCTGCGAGCCGAGCAGATATCGACGGTGTGCGAAGCGCCCGTTGCTTAGGCCAGACGCGATTGAAAAAAGGAATGACCAAAGGCCGCCAATGCCCTTCCGGGTCGCCCGACCAATGTCTCAGATACCACAATACACGACCCCGCAGTTCGTCGTCGCTGTCGATCAGGATTTCTCGCAGCTCCAGTTCCCTGATAATCGGTTCACCGTCAGGGCCTTTAACTCCGCCCCAGCCATCCAGCAGGATTCCTGCCATAATGTTGGTGTGATGCCGCCGCGCACGCGGTTGGCCTGCGAGAGCAATAAGCGGTGCCTTCAGTTTCTCATAAAGGGCAGACTGGGGCGTGTGCGCATGCCAGAAATAACCGTCCCAAAAGGACTCGCTATCGGGGCCAGCGGCACCCGCTGCGGGCAGTATCTCTTGCTCCGTCCAAACCGGGTCCACAAAGTACAACCACCTTGTCTGAAAGCTGATCATGACTAACGCGTGCTGCCGCATTTCGCCGGGCAGGCGCAGGAGCTGACTGAGGCGCTGGGACCAATGAGGAGGAAGGCCTGCCCCCTCGGTCAGCTCTTTCTTCGCAGGATCATCGTTGAGGAAGTTGTGCATTTTCCCAACGGGCGCATTCAACGCGTCGTCCGCCCAACTATTGTCGGGCCTGTGGCGGCGCTCATCCGCGCCCAAGGGAAGGACCGTGATCAGGCGATCCCACAGCGGTGCGATCAGTTCCGGAGCCTCTGAATAGAGTCGGAGCCGGATACGGTTCATCCAATCGCTTACGGGGTAAGCAATCTCAAAGAGTGCATTATCTGGGAGACGGATGATGCGGGCAGCGACCGCCTGAATGAGACGCAGCGGATCATTGAGCCGCTGTTCCGCATAGAGAAAAGTCGACCAAGCCGATCGCGGCGCGAAGCCCTTGCGTCCCACATGGGTGAGCGCGGCGAGAGCCCGGGCAGGATAGCGTTCCGATAGGCCGCGAAAAGGTACGGCCTCGGTATGATTGCGGAAACCCCAGCGTCCCCCCTGTTCGGCAACTTTCAAAATCTCTGAGACAGGTACCGCGAGAAGCGGGTCCGGTGTCGGATCACTCTTGATGGAATAGACTTTTGGAGCCTGGGAATCGGCTGTCTGCTCTCCCGCAGCTTCGGTCCATTCCGGGACAAGCGCTTTGAGCTCAGCCATCTCGGCATCGACGTCAAAGCCGAATGCGACTCCAGCTTGCGAAAGCCAATAAAGAAGATTGAGGCGGTAGTACGCATTTCGCTCGGCTAATTTAGCGGACTCCATTTCGTTCCACGGAAAGGCTCCCGTAAGCATTCGGCGTTCAATCGCCTTCCGCGCTTCAGGAGCAAATTCGGCCCACTTGTCCCGTAGAGCGTAAAGCAAGTCCCATTGGTGCTGGGAGCCCCAGAAAGCATTTTCGGAAAGTCCGAGGACGATCGCAGCCGCCTCTTCTCCAGACCGCAACGACGTACCGGCTGCCCATATCCGTAACCGTGCATAGATTTGGTCATCGTTGGCGGGCCAGCTGGTGATTTCGGTCCGGGCAGCATCGCGGTCGATTGCTCCCAACGCGCCGACAGCATTCTGATACAGAAGGAGCGGGATCGTCAGCCCGTAGCTCTCTTCGGGGGTCAGCAGTGCTCCATCATCTGGCCCGCGCGTTGTATAGAAATGAAGGTGGTCGTGCCCTTTGATCTCCTTTTCCAAGGCGACCGCAACTTCGAGGTTCTGCCGGAATAGCGAGGTGGCATAGTGGAGCTGTTCTGGCGGTATCGGGATGCCCGCGTGCGGGTGCGGATATTCGATACTCGCTCTGATCGCTACGTCCGGCGGCGTTTCTCCCCAGAACAAGGGGTGAGTGCCGTGATCTTCGGCAACGCGAAGACAAGGCCGGTACATTGCCGCCAACTCTCGAATAAGCTGGGGATTCCATCCGTCCTGCTTCGCACGCGCTTCGATATCATAGCGCGCATGATCGGGGTCGGTGCGCACATAATCCCAAGCAGCGAAAAGCAGTCGCCATCCACGCCGCATATTCTCCGGAAAGCGGTGGGCTTCGTGCCGAAGTGACGACTCTATGTGCCGTCTGATATTTGGATGGAGACCGTTCTGCTGCGCCGCCCACCAGAGAGCGAGGGGCTGGTGCGCCACTCTCTGAATCCAGACGCCGATGCTTGCTAATCGCGGCGGAAGCCCCGCTGGCTGGTTTGCACGCGCGCCTCGGACCACCCCCTCAGATTGGTTCGGTGCATCTTCAAGATCGGCTCGCGTTGGTGCGAATAGGTCCCATGCATCATCGGGGACAGAGCGATCAGATATTCGGTCGTTCGGATTTCCTGGCTTTGGATAGGGGTCACTATCCAGTCCGAGCATTGTGAAAGGGTCAAATTCCTTGCTGCCCTCCCCATAGGGATTGATCGGTCCCGGTCGCGCGTAGCGTTGCTTCGGATCGAAAACGAGCAGCCAGGCAGCATCAAGTGTTTCGTTTGCTGTGGCGATCCGGTGAGCACCTTCGGTCGTGCTGATCAGATCGGCGATACGGCCTCTGCCGTATGCGTCGAGGTTCTGCGGGCCCGCCTTCGCGCTATCGAGCAGCGTATCGTGCCAGCCGTCGATGTTCTGCGCGCGTTCAGCCCAGCCTGCGACGGTATCCCAAAGGGGCGAAAACCCCTGACTATCATCAAACGAGATTGGTCGGACGCCACGACTTTCCCACAGGGCCGCCGAAGCGCCCCTGTCACCGCTGTCGCCTTGGAACGCATACATCCGGGCCGGTGTACCCGCCCGAAGGTTTAAGGCCTCAAGGAGGTATTGAACGGGTGGGTCATCGGCTGCGTAGCCAATGAAGACCACCTGAAAGCGGGCCAGCAGCGCCTGAATGAAGCGCGTGGCCCAGCCGTCCGACAGATAAGCCCGGCCAAAATCCGCGCCAGAGACGACAAATTCATCATCCTCGGGTCGCGTGTAGGTTTTATCGACGCGGCCATGAAGATGGACGACGCCCCGAAATTCCTTGTCGCTGCGCGGGTCGGGCAGATGGGGAGGGCCTGAGACCTTAAGAGTGCGGTTGCACGCCTCGAACAAGAGGTCGAAATTCGTGGTGACAAGGCGCGTCACACCAGCACGAGACGTCGCAAGTGCCAGAATATTGCGGTGAGCGCCCAGAGCAGGCTTGCCCACCGATTTGATCGCTTTGGCCACGGCGGCGCGCACATCGTTTGTCTCGAATTCACGTTCGAGCAGGCTGAATATTCTATCGGCGGCTACGAGACCTCCCACACCGGGAATGTGGTGTTTCGTATCGGTTGCTCGGGAGAAGAGCGTGCGTGCCGGACTTTTGATTGCCGCACCGAGCTCCTCGATCACCTTTCCGCCAAGCTCGACAAAGCTCGGAAGATGGGCCTCCTGCTGAGACACGCCCGCGCCGCAGAAAAAGATAACATCGCCATTGTCTCTGGCGACGAGAAGCTCGTCTGGAACGAGTGGGCCGTTGGCTACGAAGCGCATGTGTGAAGTTACAGACGATCAGTCACGGACGTCAAATGCGACGAGAAACACTAACTTACGCGTCGGGCTGATTCAGCAGGCCCGTGCCGTCAATCACATGGAGAAATGTCCCGCCCCCAAAGTTTGCGACCGTCATCGTCTCATCATAGGCCAGCCGAAAATACTCGTCTTGTTCCTCGTTGACGGGCCACGCTGGGAATGAGGTACGAATTGTCTCATAGACCGCCTTTGTGAAGGCGATGAGCAGGTTTGAATGGGCCACCTGACCCTCACCCTCAAAGACATAGCGCCACTCGACAAACAAATTTGAGAGCGCCAGAATATCTTTCTGGAGATCTACGGCTAGCCTACCCGTGCGAGATTCGTATCTCACGGTGATCGCGTCTCGAAACGAGGGTTCGAGTTTTGCGAAGAGTACGTTGAGGCGGTGACCCCGGGGCGCTTTTGGCATCAGGCTCTTAAGGTACAGCTCAGCCGCAAAAGCATAGTTCACCACCATCGGGCAGAGCGCGATTACGGGCGCGCCGTCGCGATCGACCACTTCGCGCGCGGACCGGATCGCGGCCTCGTGGAAAGCTATTCCTATCAGAAATGCTTGCTGATCAGCCGCAGCGGGCCCCTGATTTTTGGGGGCGTGGACGTCGTAAACTCTCATCTCTTCGATCCAGACCGAGCTGCCGATAGGCGGACTTCCACTCCTCCTTGCGCTATCATAGATTTTACTATGTCGATGACCAACGCCAAACACGCAACGACGCTCATACTCACAGCTATATATAGCCAGCGAACAGCTACGCGGCAGCATACAGCCTTCACGTCCGGGCCGTTCTCGACCGAATTGTTTTTCGAGGATTATGACCTAACGCAGGCGGCCTTGTATGTCCGGAAGCACAGCTCATCATATCTCGCCGGTCTCTCAGTCTCAGCCGTCCGGAGCATCCTTCGCGACTTCGTCACCGACAATTTCGGGCTCATTGTCGAGCACTGTTTTGGACAAGAATTCGATTGTTCTTTCGCCGAATGGCTTCCGCCGATCGCGGTCGATCGGACCGCGGCGGCAATGGCAGAGTCCCGCATCTTCATTGAGCCGAGGGCGCTCTACCTTTTTCCGCTCAGCGTTGTGCAGGTTGAGGAAGGCTATCGCAGCGACAGCTTTTTTCTGGCGTCGCCCTCAGACCTGGCCTCGCAGCTCGGCGAGCTATGGGATTATTCCGACGCGCTGATCGGCGAGCGGTTTCCGCCCTGGGCGGATTGGAAGGGGATCACCTTTGCAACAAGCTGTTGGCTAGGTGTGTATGCGCCCACAATCGAGGCGGCGAAGCAAAGAAGAGCGGCCATCCTAGGGGCCGTCGCCTTACTGCCTCACCATCTGGAACGGTATGTATTTTCTGGCCGCAAGGTCGCGGAGAATTTTGCGAGTTTCACAGAAAAACAGCGCACGTTTCATAGTAGCACGGCGCACACGCCTCCGCTTAGCGAGGACATTCGCCTCACGGCGGATGATCGGTCCTGGCTCGATATACTCGCCGGAAAACTGCTCTCGGAAGTTACCGCGGAAAAGCGCTCGGTTAGGGCACTCGAATATTTCTATCGGGCGTGGGCTCCTAACCCGGCCGGACGCTTTGCCGATATAGTTGGCGCGATCGATGCCATTTTCAACGACCAGAACGTCGCCACTCAATCGATCATTGATGCGGTCGGACCCCTCATGGGCCCGTCCTATGATCCGAAGCGTGTGAGGTTACTGCTAGGCATTCGTGGCAGCGTCATCCACGGAGGCGCGCCGAATGTCTACGAAAGCAGCAAATATCAGCTCTACTATGAGGAATATGGCGAGGACGCCGTTCGCGACCTTGAAATGGTCGTCGCGCGGTCGCTCCAATCCCACATTTTCCGAGGCGCAATGGTCGAGCGTGCCCACAATTACGCGGAGCTAATCCGGCAGCACACCGGCAGAGTTGTCTAGCGTCCCGGCCGGAGGAGAGGTCGGATTCCAGGCAGCCGCGCTCCGCCCTTGATGGCGGCATCCTTTGTGAGGCATCAACTCCAGCTATGCCGCAAAATCATCACTATCTGCCGCAGAGCTATCAGAAGGGATGGGCCGATTCCAAGGGCCTCGTCCACGTCTACGAATGGCGGCACGATAAGCTCGTTTGTAAACCGAAGTCGCCGAAATCGACGGCGGCCGAGCCTGATCTTTACGCTATGCCGATGGCACCCCCGGAAGTCCGAAACATCATGGAGGATGAATTCTGGCGTCAGATAGATCAGTGGGGCGCCGACGGGCTCGCTCTTCTGAAAAACTCTGATCCTACGGCCTCCTCCAAACTCGACAGAAACAGGCTTGCGACATTCATCATGTCGTTGTTGTGGCGAAATCCCCGCGATCTGGCGCGCATAGAAGCCGAAGCGAAAGCGCATGTGACGAGCGGCGTACTAGCCGAAGATTATGCCGGTAATCGACGGGCCCACGAACCCGATAGCTTTGACGAGTTCAAGGTGCTGCTTGACCAACCCGGTCTCACCGAGTTCGGCGCTCAAGTCTTGCGCTCCTATGTCCAGAATCAGCCTATCCGCGAGCAGCTTATCAGCATGACATGGGAAGCGGTGACGGTGGCGAACGCCGAACCCATTCTTACCTCAGACACCCCGATCATACGATACAATGGGTTGAAAGACCCGGACGGGGTCTTAATCCTGCCAATCTCCCCGACAGAGTTCTTCGTCGCTTACAATCAGAATCCGCCCGAAGAGATTGATGTGCGCCGAACGATCGACATGAATATCCGAAGCGGAATTTTCATAGAGTCAATGAACCGCTACGCCGTCCAGCATCGGCACAAATACGTCTACGGAAAGGACGCGAGCCAGCTCGCCTACGTCGCGCGGTATTGGATTGTGCGTGAAGGGGCCGACGAAAGTCACCGTCCAGACTGAGTGCAAAAGAGCAGGAGGACTGCGCCCTCGTGCCCGGCAAACACAATCGGCGTGACCGAGGCTCGCTCATTTCCTTTCGCTGCGCCCCCACCACTCACGCAGATTGCCATTAACCCGCTTTCACCGCTCATTGGCGCAGCCCAGTTTGGTTGCATTTGCAACCGCGTTGGCGAACCTGCGCGAACACAGGATCGGGTGCGGTTGGTCCGCTTTAGCGGTATCCCAAGCTAGAAGCTGACATTCTGCTATCGGCCCAACTACCGCCATTGCAGCGGCAAATTGGAATGACCGCTTGCCATCATTTTTCAGTTGTTCCCGTGACGATGTCGCCGGCCGCCACAACGGCATTGGTCAAGGCAGTAAGATCGGCGTCAACGCAATCAGCCGTTAATCCGCCGCAACGCGGGGGCTGCCTATCGATTCATGAAAAGGAATGGTGGAGCCGTGGGGGATCGAACCCCAGACCTTCGCAATGCCATCGCGACGCTCTCCCAGCTGAGCTACGGCCCCGTATCCCGCACCGGCCTGGGTGTTGCCGGCGGCGTTGAGGGCCGCGCCTTAGATCAGGCGCGGCACCCTTGCAAGCGGGCTAATCACTCGATCGTCCGGAAAAAACGCTCGCGCTTTTTCCGAGCGTGAATCGAGTGATCAGACAGCCTGCTTTTTCGAACTTACTGATCTTCTTCCTTGTCGCCGGTATCGACGCCGATATCGTCGTCGCCGCCCAGATCGACATCGTCGTCCGCGCTCGGCTCTTCGTCCTCGTCGACGTCCAGATCCTCGGCGAGATCGGAATCCTCCGTCTCCTTCTCGGACACGGGTTTGGCCGCTTCGAACGGCAGCGGCTGCTTCGACTTCAGGATCGGATCGACCTCAAAGTTCGTGCCGCATTCGACACAGCTGATCGGCTCTTCCTGGCCGAGATCGTAAAAGCGCGTGCCGCACTTGGGGCAGGTGCGCTTGGTGCCCCATTCCGGTTTCACCACGGGTTTTTGCTCCGAAAAAATTCGAGGGAGGCGATCCGGCAGATGCGGACCGGCCGAACGCCGCGCGCCTTGCCATGAGCCGGGGCCGCTGGCAAGGCCGCCGCCAATGCACCACATGGCCCCCGCTCCCGCCGCCTTCAAGTCCACCGGCCCGCTTTCGGGCCGCGTGCGCGTCCCCGGCGACAAGTCCATCTCGCACCGATCGCTGATGCTGTCGGCGCTGGCGGTGGGCGAAAGCAGTGTCGAAGGCCTGCTCGAAGGCGAGGATGTGCTCGCCACCGCCGCCGCGATGCGCGCGATGGGCGCGGATATCGCGCGCGGCGCCGACGGACGCTGGGCGATCCATGGCGTCGGCGTGGGCGGATTGCTCCAGCCTTCCTCCGCGCTCGACATGGGCAATTCGGGCACGTCGACCCGATTGCTGATGGGGCTGGTCGCGAGCCATCCGATCACCGCCAATTTCATTGGTGATGCGTCGCTGTCCAAGCGGCCGATGAACCGCGTGATCGAGCCTTTGTCGCAAATGGGCGCCGAATTCAGCGCGAGCCCCGGCGGACGCCTGCCGCTGATGCTGCGCGGCATCTGCCCGGCGGTGCCGATCGACTATCGGCTGCCGGTCGCGTCGGCGCAGGTGAAATCGGCGATATTGCTCGCCGGCCTCAACACGCCCGGCCTGACGCGCGTGATCGAGCCCATTCCGACGCGCGACCATAGCGAGCGCATGCTCAGGGGCTTCGGCGCCGATCTTTCGGTCGAGCTGGAGGCGGACGGCGCGCGCATTATCGCGATCCGCGGCGAAGCCGAACTCAAGCCGCAGCATATCATCGTGCCGGGAGACCCCTCCTCCGCCGCTTTCCCCGTCGTGGCCGCCTTGCTGGTACCCGGATCCGACGTCGTGATCGAGAATGTCGGCCTCAACCCCACGCGCGCGGGCCTGTTCGACGTGCTGCGGCAGATGGGCGGGCAGATCGACTATCTCGACCAGCGCGAGGTCGGCGGCGAGCCCGTCGCGGACCTGCGCGTGCGGGGTTCCACGCTCAAGGGGATCGAGGTCTCGCCCGGCATCGTGCCCAGCATGGTCGACGAATTCCCGATCCTGTTCGTGGCGGCGGCGCTCGCCGAGGGCCGCACGGTCACGCGCGGCCTCGAGGAACTGCGCGTCAAGGAAAGCGATCGCATCTCGGTGATGGCCACGGGGCTGCGCGCGATCGGTGCGCGCGTCGAGGAGACCGAGGACGGACTGATCATCGACGGCACCGGCGGCGAGGCGCTTCCCGGCGGAGCGACCGTCGCGGCACATCTCGACCACCGCATCGCGATGAGCTTCGCGGTGGCCGGGCTCGTGGCGCGCGACGCGGTCACGATCGACGATATGGCCCCCGTCCAGACGAGCTTTCCCATCTTCACCGATCTGATGCGGACCCTGGGCGCAGAGGCCTCCTGAGCCGATGCACCTCCCGACCGACGGCACGAGCAGGATCGCGCCGGTTCTTCCCGGCACAAGACTCCGTCCCGAGCGCGAGGAAATGGTGCCGGTCGAGGGCGGGCACATCTATGTCCGGATCAATGGTGACCTCGACAACGGCCTTCCGCCGATCGTGATGGTGCATGGCGGACCGGGCAGTTCGCACTGGTATTTCCTCAACGCGACGTCACTTGCCGACGACCGCGCGGTCATTCTCTACGATCAGCTCGACAGCGGCCGCTCGGACCGGCCGAATGATCCGGCAAACTGGCGGATCGAGCGTTTCGTCGACGAGCTGGAAGCGATCCGCGCACATCTCGGCATCGCGCGCTGGCACGTATTGGGCACGAGCTGGGGCGGCACAGTGGTGCTCGAATATGGCGCGCGCCGGCCCGAAGCTTTGGCCGGACTGATCCTGCAGTCGCCGCTCGTCTCGACCCAAATCTGGTTGCGCGACGCCAATCGGCTCAAGGATGCGATGCCACCCGAGATCCGCGATCTCCTCTATCTGTGCGACACGCCGGAAGCGGCCGACGAGGCCGATTGCGAGGCCGCGACCGAAGCTTTCTACCGCCGTCACATCCAGCTTTGCGATCTGTCGCCAGAGATCGCGGCTTATCGCGCCGCTTTGCCCGGCAGCTTCAACACGATGATCTATAATCATATGTGGGGCCGCGCCGAATTCACCGCGAGCGGAACGCTCAAGGATTATGAAGGCACGCCGCTGCTCGCCCGGCTCGACGGCAAGCGCAGCTTGTTCGTGACCGGCGAGGCGGACGAGGCGATCCCGGAAACCGTGGCGGAGTTCGCCCGCATGGCCGGCGCGGAGTTCGCCATCATCCCCGATGCCGCGCATTTCGCGATGAGTGATAATGCGCCAGCCTATCTGGCCATATTGCGCCCCTGGCTCCTAAGGCAGGACACATGATGTGGGATTCCGCCAATATCGTCGGCTTGATCGGCGACGCCGCGATGGTGATCGCCTTCGCTTACTCGAATATTTCGAAATCCATGAACCTCGTGGTGTTCAACCTGTTGAACCTGGTGGGTGCGGCTATGCTGGGCGCCTCCCTGATGGTTCATTTCAATATGGCCTCGATGGCGCTGGAGATCGTGTGGGCGGCAATCGCTTTGTTCGGATTGGTCAAGGCACTCTCGACACGAGCGCGCGCATGATCATCGCCGTCGATGGGCCCGCCGCGTCGGGCAAGGGCACGATCGCCAGGGCGCTCGCCACGCATTATGGCCTGCCCCACCTCGACACCGGGCTGCTCTATCGCGCGGTCGGCATCGCGGTGCTTGAGGCAGGCGGCGATCCCGGATCGGCCGAGGACGCGTTATATGCGGCCCAGCATCTGTCGAGCGCGCTTGACGATCCTGGCCTGAAGTCGGAGGCCGCCGGCAAGGCCGCCTCGCTCGTCTCGGTCCATCCTGGCGTACGCGCGGCCCTGCTCGACCGCCAGCGACGCTTCGCCAGCCAGCCGGGTGGCGCCGTGCTTGACGGGCGCGACATCGGCACCGTGATCGCACCGCACGCCGACGCCAAATTGTTCGTGACCGCGGACGCCGAGGTGCGCGCCGAACGCCGCCACGCGGAACTCAGGAAGATGGGGCTCGACATCCATCGCGATGCGGTGCTGCACGATATCCGCGCGCGTGACGAACGCGACAGCGCGCGCTCGGCGGCGCCGCTGCGGCGCGCCGACGATGCCGCCTTGCTCGACACGAGCGCGCTTGGCATCGACGCCGCCATCGCCGCCGCCATCGCTTTGGTCGAGCAATGCTCGCTTTCCGCCGCCAACGATTGAACTTTTCGGAAATTTCAGAATGATCCGACGGCTTGTTGTTGCGTTTTCCCTGGTTGCAACCGCGGTTCATGCCCGGCCGCACGCGCGCCCCGCGCCGCTCCCCAAGGTCGCGATCGTCACCAGCGAGGGCACCATCACCGCCGTGCTCGAAGCGAAGCGCGCCCCGATCACGACCGCCAATTTCCTCCATTATGTCGACGACCACCGCTTCGACGGCACCTATTTCTACCGCGCGGCGCGCAGCAAGACGATCAAGGGCAACGGCCTGATCCAGGGCGGGCTCGACCATAATATCGCGCGCAGCTTCCTGCCGATCAAACATGAGCCGACCAGCAAGACGGGGATCAGGCATCTCGACGGCACGCTCTCGATGGCGCGCAACGAGGTCGGTTCCGCGATGGCCGACTTCTTCATCACGCTCGGTCCTGCCCCCGACCTCGACGCGCGGAGCAATTATGCGGGCTATGCCGCCTTCGGCCATATGCTGACCGGCAAAGCGGTTGCCGAGCGCATCCTCGCCAAGCCGACCTTTCCCGGCGGCTATGACGAGATGACGCTCAACCAGATCTTGCGCGACAAAGTTAAGATCATCACGATCAAGCGGATTAATTAAACCCCCAAGCGGCTTTTCTGTGCCGTTAACCAATCCAATCGATTGCACGCGCGGTAAAGTATCGTTATCAGGCCGTTAATCGCTATGGGAAAGCGATGTCCTTAGGGGGGAACATCATGCGTAAATCAATCATGGCTTCGGCCGTGCTTTTCGTCACGTTGCTCGGCGGCACCACCGCGATGGCAGCTGATATCGACACGACGACCGGCAGCTATAACGGCGATATTTACGCCTTCGGCTATCCGGATACGGCGACCTATGGCCAGACATTCACGGCCGGCGGTGCGAACCTGTCGAGCTTTTCGCTTTATCTGACAGGCGGCTACACCCCCGTCGATCTGAAGGGATATATCGCCACCTGGGACGGTTCGAAGGCCGGCACCCTCGTCTATTCGAGCGACGTGCGGACGATGAACAGCTCCGCCACGCCAGAAGAATTCGCGTTCGCGCCCAACGTCAGCCTCGTTGACGGACAGCAATATGTCGCTTTCCTCAGCGTCTCCGAGGTCTACGGCTCGGGCACGGGCTCTTTCGGAATGCCCTCTGTCGGAGACGAGACGCCGGGGCAGTTCGTTTATATGAACAATGAGGACAATTTCGGGGCCCTGTTCAACAGTGATTGGAACACCAATTACGCCGGCGATCGGGACGTCTTCTTCAAGGCGAGCTTCTCAGCGGCACCAGAACCGGCGAGCTGGGCTCTGATGCTGGGCGGTTTCGGCGCCATTGGCGGGGCGTTGCGTACCCGCCGCAAGACCGCCGTTTCGTTCGGCTGATCACAGCGCGATTCGAGGCTATACGGAGCGCCGCCGGCCAGGGAGGCATGGCGGCGCTCTTTTTTACGCTGACCGGAACTCCGCCAGCTTTTGTCATTGGCCCACCGCCGATCACGGCCTAAAGCGACGGCGCCATGACCAAATCCGCCACCGACCTGATGCAGGAGATCGTGCTCTCCTCCCTTATCGACGCCGTTGCCGCTCTGCGCGCCGCCTCCAAGGGCGTGCCCAATGCGATGCTGCGCGACGTCCAGGCGATCGGGCCGAACACCGGTTTCGGCGACCTGCCGAAGGAACTGCAGGCGAGCATTCAGGAATCGGTGCGCCAGGCGTTCAACCGGCTGCTCAAGGAAGGCTATAGCGTCTCGCCCGGCCGCCCGGCGCCGCCGCCGGTGCGGCCGCGTCCGCAGGGACCTGGCGGACGTCCGCCCACAGGCCCGCGCCCGCCCCAGAACCGCAACGGCCCGCGCCCCGGCGGCGACCGCAACCGCCGCCCGCCCAAGCCGAGGGGCTGACCTCTCTCTTCGCTTGCCGAAAGCGCCCGCTTTCGCTATGAAATGCCTATCCAGCGAGCGATGCTCGCGGAGGACGGCGCGCAAGGCGTGGGACATCCCATGCTTTTGACGCGCCCTTTTCGCATTTCGCGCTAAGCCCTCCGCACGTTTCACCTGATGGATACCGCTCGCGCATGAGGCTCGGGCGGTGGTTCGGCTGAAGACCTCCGGAGACAACCGGACGGCCGGAAACAAGTTGAGAAGGTTCTAACCGCTTATGGCCACTACGGCATTTCCCTCCCGCGACGATTTCGCGGCGCTTCTGAACGATACGCTCGGCGGCGAAAATCAGGGCTTCGAAGGACGGGTCGTCAAGGGCACCGTCACCGGTATCGAAAATGACATGGTCGTGATCGACGTCGGGCTGAAATCCGAAGGCCGCGTTCCGCTGCGCGAGTTCGCGCCCGCCCCCGGCCAGAAGGCCGAGCTCAAGGTCGGCGACGAAGTCGAGGTCTATGTCGACCGGGTCGAGAATGCCGCCGGCGAAGCGATGCTGTCGCGCGACCGCGCCCGCCGCGAAGCCGCCTGGGACAAGCTGGAAGAAGAATTCGCAGCCGGCAATCGCGTCGATGGCGTGATCTTCGGCCGCGTGAAGGGCGGCTTCACCGTCGATCTGAACGGCGCCGTGGCCTTCCTGCCCGGTTCGCAGGTCGATATCCGCCCGGTCCGCGACGTCGGTCCGCTGATGGATATCCCGCAGCCCTTCCAGGTGCTGAAGATGGATCGCCGCCGCGGCAACATCGTCGTGTCGCGTCGCGCCGTGCTTGAAGAGACCCGCGCCGAACAGCGCACCGGCCTCATCCAGAGCCTGGCCGAGGGCCAGATCGTCGACGGCGTCGTCAAGAACATCACCGATTATGGTGCGTTCGTCGACCTGGGCGGCATCGATGGCCTGCTGCATGTCACCGACATCAGCTACAAGCGCGTCAACCACCCGTCCGAGGTCATCAACATCGGTGACACGGTCAAGGTGCAGATCATCCGCATCAACCGCGACACGCAGCGCATCAGCCTCGGCATGAAGCAGCTCGAGAGCGATCCATGGGAGGGTGCTGCCGCGAAATATCCGATCGGCGGCAAGTTCACCGGCCGCGTGACCAACATCACCGAATATGGTGCGTTCGTCGAGCTGGAGCCGGGCATCGAAGGCCTGGTCCACGTTTCGGAAATGAGCTGGACCAAGAAGAACGTGCACCCGGGCAAGATCGTCTCCACTTCGCAGGAAGTGGAAGTCATCATCCTCGAGGTCGACGAAGAGAAGCGTCGCATCAGCCTCGGCCTCAAGCAGGCGCAGGCCAATCCCTGGGAGAAGTTCTCCGAGGCGCACCCCGTCGGCTCGACCGTCGAGGGCGAAGTCAAGAATGCGACCGAGTTCGGCCTGTTCATCGGCCTGGATGGCGAGATCGACGGCATGGTCCACATGTCCGACATCGCCTGGGGCGTTTCGGGCGAGGAAGCTCTGGCGCTTCACCACAAGGGCGAGATGGTCAAGGCGCAGGTCCTCGACATCGATCCGGAGAAGGAGCGCATCAGCCTCGGCATCAAGCAGCTTGAGCGTGGCGGCGTGTCCGGCGCGACGGCGAGCCCCTCGTCGGGTGCGCCTGGTGGCGTGAACAAGGGCGCGACCGTCACGGTTACCGTCCTCGCGTCGAACGATGGCGGCCTCGACGTCCAGGTCGGCGACGATGGTCCGGTTGGCTTCGTCAAGCGTGCCGACCTCGGCCGCGATCGCGACGAGCAGCGTCCGGAGCGTTTCCAGCCCGGCCAGAAGCTCGATGCGATGGTGACCGGCTTCGATCGTTCGAAGAAGCCGACCTTCTCGGTCAAGGCGCTTCAGCTCGCCGAAGAGAAGCAGGCGGTGGCTCAGTACGGTTCGTCCGATTCGGGCGCGTCTCTGGGCGACATCCTGGGCGCGGCACTCAAGGCGCGCGACGAAGCCTGACGCCTCGGTCACCCTGGGTCTTTAGAGGCCCGCGGCGGACATCGAATCGTTGAGGCTTGCGATTTAGGACCGGGACGGGCACATCCGCCCTCCCGGTCCTTTATCGTTTGGTCAGATTGATCTGGATTTAATTTGACCGCATGAGTGAGGATAATGGCGATCCGCGGCTTCTTTTGGGGGAAAGCCGTCGCGGTTTAACGCGTAACTAGGGGGCAAACGTTAGTGATCAGGTCCGAACTCATCGCTCTCGTGCACAAGGACCAGCCGGGGCTTTCCCCGCGCGAGGTCGAGCAGATCGTCGCATGTATATTCGACGCCATCTCAAAACGGCTGGCGGACGGCGGTCGCGTCGAGCTGCGCGGCTTCGGCACCTTCACCACCCGCGCCCGCGATGGCCGCGTCGGCCGCAACCCGCGGACCGGCGAAGCGGTGGATGTTCGGCCCAAGCGGGTGCCCTATTTCAAGCCGGGCAAGGAAATGCGCCACCGCCTGAACGTTTGACGTTCAGGGTCTAGCGCTGTCAGTGCAGGTGCGGCTGACTAGAGCCTGATCCACGCTTTCGGCGGAAGCGCAAAGCGCTTCCACCAAAAACGATCAGGCTCTAAGTCGCAGCCTGTGCGGACGTGGCGAAACCGGTAGACGCAGAGGACTTAAAATCCTTTTCCCGTATGGGAGTGCGGGTTCGAGTCCCGCCGTCCGCACCATGCTTGTCGCCAACCGCCTTGCCCGCATAAGGTTGGCTATGCGGCGGCGCGTCTCCACCCTCCTGTTCCTGAGCCTGCTGCTCGCCAGCTGCCATGGTGGCCGCGATAATGGCAGGATCACGGTCAGCGAGATCGGCGAGCAGCCGATGGGGGCCGCGATCGTGGAGGCGACCAGCGAAGGCCTGGTGCGACTCGACCGTGAGGGCCAGGTCATTCCGGGCGCGGCGGCGCGCTGGGCGATCCTGGACGACGGATTGGATTATATCTTCAGGATCGACGATGGCGCCGGCGTTTCCGCGCCGCTGATCGCGCGCCGGCTGCGCGAGAGCCTGCGGCGACATCGGCGCGACCCCGATTTTGCCGCGATGGGCCCGGTCGAGAGCATCGAAAGCGTGACCAGCACCGTGATCGAGATGCGGCTGTCCATGCCGCAACCCGATCTGCTGCCCTTGCTGGCGCGGCCGGAATTCGCGGTCGGCGGCATGACCGATTTCAAGACAGGCAAGTCGAGGCATGGAGCGACCATGCTCGATCCCCGGCCGGGCGAAGACGCGCCCGCCCCCATCCTGCTCCGGACCGAGCGCCCAGGCCGCGCGGTGGCCCGCTTTCAGAGCGGCGAATCAGAATTGGTGACGGGCGGCACCTTCAACGATCTGCCGGTCGCACGCGTGGCCCAGCCCAACCGCAAAGCGCTGCGCTTCGATCCCGCGACCGGCCTATTCGGCTTTGCGATCCGCAATGCCGGCCTCCCCGCAACCGTGCGGACGGCCTTGTCGCTTGCGATAGATCGCGATCGGATCGTTGCCGGCATCGGTGCGCCCAGCCGTGCCAAGGCGACCACGATTGCCGGATCGACGCTCGAGCCGCCCTTGGCGGAGCGTCGGGCCTCGGCGCGCGCGCTGCTGCACGGCGAGGCCGCGCATATTCGCGTGGCCATGCCGCGCGGCCCTGGTGCGCGCTTGCTGTTCGCCTTTGCGGCACAGGATTGGGCCAAAGTCGGCATCGGTGCGGAGATGGTCGATGCGCAGGCGCGCAATGCCGATCTCGCCTTGGTGGATCGGGTCGCGCCGCCCGCGACGCTGGCGCTGCTGGCCTGCGCCTTCAGCACAGGCTGCGATCCACGCGATCGGCTTGCGCTGATCAATCCGCCCTTCATCCCGGTCGGCGCGCCGGTGCGCTGGTCGCTGGTCGCGCCCAGCCTCGATCTCTTCACCGAGAACGGGCTTGCCGCCCACCCGCTCGATCAGCTGCGGTCCCGCCGTTAAAGGCCAAAGACTGGGAACAAAGTGCGACAACCACGCGATGATTCCTCCATGCACGCGAGCGATCCCCGTCCCCGCCTTTATCATGCACTCGCCGATCGGATCCCCGGTACCGGCCGCGATCCCGCCTCGGTGCGCAGGCGGATCGAGGCAATGGAGCAGATTCTCGAGCGCATGTTCGTCATCCCCGGCATCAACAAGCCGGTCGGGCTCGACGTGGTCCTCGACATATTGCCCTTTGCCGGCGATTTCATCGGCGCGGTCCTGGGCAGCTATCTGGTCTGGGAAGCGCGTAACCTCGGCATGTCGAAATGGCAGATGGCGCGCATGTTCGGCAATGTCGGGATTGATTTCATGCTGGGTTCGATCCCCTGGGTCGGCGCGATTCCCGACTTCCTGTTCCGATCGAACAGCCGCAATCTCCGGATTATCCGCAGGCATCTCGACAAACACCACCCGGAAACGGTGACGATCGAGAATTAGGGTCCGGATTTCAGCGGCGGATATGCACTATCCGCGCGGGCTGGGTGGGCGCGGCGCAGTGCATCGACCGGAAGCTCGTATCGAGGCACAGCCACAGCTCCTGCAGCGAACCTTGCTTGTCGAGATCGAGCCTGATGCTGTCCGGCTCCAGCCCCGGATTGGCCGCGGCAAAAGCCTGCGCGAATTGCGATTCGGTCAACGGCGCGTCGGACATGCGGCGCATGTCGGGAAAGCGCAGGCCGTAGAAGAGCCGGTTCGACTGATCGAAATAGGCATCGGGCGTCGCGCCCGCGATGCAGGTGCCATGCTTGGCCCATTCATGCTGCATCAGCTGCGGCGAAGGCGTCGCCCAATAATGCGCCGCGATCACCTTCCTCGGCAGGATGTCCGCGGGCGCGCACCATTGCGGCCAGCTCTTGCCCTCGCCATCCGGCCACAGGCCGTGGAGCACGAAGCGGCTGCCCGTATTGCGGTCGCATTCGAAGGACTCGGCACCGCCGACCGCGTGGAAGCAATGCTGTGGCGTCCAGATCAGCGCGAGCGTGTAGCTGGTCACCGGCACCACCCGCACCGGCTGATTGCCGGGAAGCTCGATGTGCGGCGGCGGCAGATTGGGCGGCGGCGGATCGCCCTGCATCTGGGCGACGGCGGCCGTGCCCGAGATGGCGACGGCGAGGACGGCAAGCAGGCGACGGGTCATAAAGGTTCGAAATCCAGGCCGATATCGGCGGCGGGCGCGGATTGGGTCAGCCGGCCGACCGAAATATAGGTGACCCCCGTTTCCGCTATCGCGCGGATCGTGTCGAGCCGCACGCCGCCCGAGGCCTCGGTCGGCACGCGGCCTGCGACCAGCGCGACCGCCTCGCGCAGCACCGACGGCTCCATATTGTCGAGCAGCAGCCAGGTGGCGCCGGCATCCAGCGCGGGCCTTATCTGATCGATCCGGTCGACCTCGACGATGATGCGCACGATCCCGGCGTCGATCGCGCGCCGGACGGCGGGCACGATTCCGCCCGCGACCGCGACATGATTGTCCTTGATCATCGCCGCGTCCCACAGGCCCATGCGATGATTTTGCGCGCCGCCCATCCGCGTCGCATATTTTTCGAGGCGGCGGAGGCCCGGAATCGTCTTGCGCGTGTCGAGCAGGATCGCGCCCGTGCCCGCGATCGCATCGACATAGGATCGCGTGAGCGTGGCGATGCCCGACAGATGCTGGATCGTGTTGAGCGCCGAACGCTCGGCCGTCAGCAAAGCCCGCGCCTGCCCCTCGATCCGCAGCAGCGCGGTGCCCGCCGGCACCGCGGCGCCGTCCGCGGCCAGGATTTCGATCCGCGCAGCGGGGTCGAGCGCGGTGAAGAAGTCGGCAGCCAGCGTCGCTCCGGCGACGATGATCGCATCGCGGCTCGTCATCAGCCCCGAAAAGCGCGCATCAGGCGGGATCACCGCGGCTGCCGTGATATCGCCTCCCGTTCCAAGATCCTCCGCCAGCGTTGCGGCGACGAACGTATCGGCGTTGAAACCATCCAGGATGAAGGCCATTATAAGGTCCGATTTGTCCCTATTTCGAGCTCAAGGCGCTCGATGCATGGAGAGTAGGAAACGAAATATGCGTGTAGCCAGTTTCTTTCTTGCCGCCACCCTTCCGGCCGCCGCTTTGGCCGCGCCCGCGCCGCAAACATCCTGGGGCAAGCCCGGGGTTTCGCTGGCTACATATCGCGCGGAATCGATCGGCTGCGCGATGCGGGCTTATTATACCGATGTCGCCGATACGCATGCCGCCAAGAATTTCGTTCAGGGCTCGAAGCAGATCGACACGATCATCAACAGCGGCGCGGATTATATGAGCAGCGCGACCTCGATCGGCCACGTCGTCGATAGCGTGAATCCCGACCGCGGGATCAAGGAGATCAAGCAGTTCCAGCTCGACCTGGTCGCCAAATGCCTGCTCGACCACGGCTATCGCCGCTTCCGCCTGACCGACGATCAACGCGCGCATCTCGAAAAGCTGAAGGTCGGCAGCGACGCACGCCACGCCTATTTGCACGAATTGGCGGCCGATCCCGCGATACTCTCGGCTCAGGCCGTACCCGATCCCGCACCGGCGACTCCTTGAGCTTGGTATTGCGCACGGTCCGTTAAGGATATTTGGCCATTTGTCGTTACTGATGAGTATCGAGCCAAGGAAGCCCGCAACCGACACATGACGGATATTCGACGCATGAGCGCCAAATCATCCTCGAGCGTCGCCCATCAGGACGAGCTGACCGACGATCGCGCCTATTTCCGCTGGCAGTTCAAGGGGACCAGCTTCCCTTGCCGGATGGGCAAGAAGCAGTTCGAGATTCGCCTGAAGGACCTCTCGCGCGACGGTGCTTCCGGCCTGGTCGACGAGCCCTTTGCGATCGGCGATTATTTTTTCGTCGAGCTCGACGCGAATACGGCAGTCGAAGCGCAGGTCGTCTGGACGCGCCGCGTGATGATCGGCGTGACATTCAATCGGGTGCTGACCGCCAGGTTCGTGACCGGAGTTCATGAAAAGGCGGCCGAGGAAGCCGCGCGGCGCGAACAGAAAGAAACCATGACCTTGCTGCGAAAGCCGCGCTGAATCGCCGGCTTCGGATCCGCCGGCCAAAAGCATGTGACTGTCCGTCCCGCGCAGATTCAGCTCCGCCAGATGGGCCGGCCCACATCGCCCTTCCCGACCGTCCCGGCCGCCATTTCCAGCATCCGGTCGAGCGGGCGCTTGGCGGCGATGCGCAATTCCTCCGCCATCTCGATCCGGGGGGTGAGGTCGCGCAGCGCGAGATAGAGTTTCTCGATCGAATTCATCGCCATGTACGGGCACATGTTGCAATTGCAGTTCCCGTCCGCGCCGGGCGCGCCGATGAAGGTCTTGTGCGGCGCGGCCTTCTCCATCTGGTGGATGATATGCGGCTCGGTCGCGACGATGATTGTCTCGGCGGGCGACGAAAGCGCGAATTCGAGGATCGCGCGCGTCGATCCCACCTGGTCGGCATGATCGAGGATGTAGGCCGGGCATTCAGGGTGCGCCGCCACCGGGGCGCCCGGATATTGCGCCTTGAGCTTCAGCAGCTCGGTCTCGCTGAAGGCCTCGTGCACGATGCACGCGCCCGGCCACAACAGCATGTCACGCCCGGTCTTGCGGTTGAAATAGGCGCCCAGATTCTTGTCGGGCGCGAAGATGATCTTCTGGTCCATCGGGATTTGCGACAGGATCTTCTCGGCCGAGGACGAGGTGACGATGATGTCCGAATGCGCTTTCACCGCCGCCGAGCAATTGATGTAGGTGATCGCGATATGGTCGGGATGCGCCGCGCGGAAGCGCGCGAACTGCTCCGGCGGGCATGAATCCTCAAGGCTGCAGCCCGCCGCCATATCGGGCAGGATCACCGTCTTCCGGGGCGACAATATCTTCGCCACCTCGGCCATGAAGCGCACGCCGCAAAAGGCGATCACCTCCGCATCCGTCTCCGCCGCCTTCTTCGAAAGGTCCAGACTGTCGCCGACGAAATCGGCGAGGTCCTGGATCTCAGGCACCTGATAATAATGGGCGAGGATGACCGCCTTCTTTTCCGTGCGAAGACGATCGATCTCGGCGCGCAGGTCCAGCCCGGCGAGGCTTTGCGTGGGAGCGTTCATGCCGGCCAAAATAGGTATGCGGATCGCATTTGTCGAAGGGCTTGGCCGGGGTTCGGGCAAAACAATTTCTGCTGGCAGGCATGGCCTTTCGCGGTCCTTCGCCGGGACGTCCGGTCAGGCCGCGATCGCCCAATTCTCGCCATCGCGCCAGACGCGGTCGCGTGTTTCAAGATCGATCAGGTGCGCCAGCACCGACCGGCCCGCCGCGCCGTGCAGGCGCGGATCGATGCCGCGATACATGGCGGCGACCATCGCGGGGATGGCTTGCGCCTCCTGTTCGAGCAGGTCGAGGATCTGGCGTTCGCGCTGGCGGCGGTGCGTCGCGATTGCGCGCACGAACCGCTGCGGATCGGTCACCGGGTCGCCATGCGCGGGATAATAGATGCGATCGTCGCGCCCGAGCAGTGTGTCGAGGCTCCGCATATAATCGGCCATGTCGCCGTCGGGCGGGCTTACCACCGTGGTCGACCAGCCCATGATATGGTCGCCCGAGAAGAGCGCCTTGCTCTCCCGAAGCGCGAAGCAGAGGTGGTTGGACGTATGCCCCGGCGTCGCCACCGCCTCGAGCGTCCAGCCGGCGCCCGACACCGACTCGCCATCCGCCAGCACGCGGTCAGGCCGGTAATCGCGATCGAATGCCGCATCCGCGCGCGGACCGTCATCCTCCAGCATCAGCGCCGCGCAGCCGACGATCGGCGCAGCGGTTATCGCCTGGAGCGTTCGGGCAGCCGGGCTATGGTCGCGATGCGTGTGCGTGCACAGGATCGCCGCGATCCGCTCGTCCCGCGTTGCGGCGACGATCGCGTCGACATGCTCGGCCAGGTCCGGGCCGGGATCGATCACCGCGACTTCGCCGCGGCCGACGATATAGGTCTCGGTGCCGGTATAAGTGAAAGGCGACGGATTGGGCGCCAGCAGGCGGCGCACCAACGGCTCCAGCAAGACGGGCAGGATCGGCATGTCGACAGCCGCGCTTATTGCGCGGTGGTGACCCCCTGATCCTGCAGGAGCTGGCCCAGCTCGCCGCTCTCATACATCTCCATCATGATGTCGGAGCCGCCGACGAATTCGCCCTTCACGTAAAGCTGGGGGATGGTCGGCCAGTCCGAATATTCCTTGATGCCCTGGCGGATCCCCTGGTCCTGGAGCACGTCGACGCTCGCATATTCGACGCCCAGATGTTCAAGGATCGCGACCGCGCGGCTGGAGAAGCCGCATTGCGGGAAGAGCGGCGTGCCCTTCATGAACAGCACCACGTCATTGCCTTTGACGGCGGAGTCGATGCGGGCGCGGGGGTCGTCGGTCATGGTTCGATACTCTTATTGAGGACAGGCAGTGGTGAGCTGGAGCGCGTGGAGCACGCCGCCCATGCGGCCTTCCAGCGCCGCATAGACGCGCTGATGCTGGCGCACGCGCGGCAGCCCGCGGAAACTTTCGGAGACGACGCGCGCGGCATAATGATCGCCGTCGCCCGCAAGGTCGGTGATCTCGACCTCGGCGTCCGGGATCGCCGCCCGGATCATCGTCTCTATCTCTTCGGCCGCCATCGGCATCGCGATTATTCCTCGATGCCCATCAGCTGACGGCGCGCCTCGACGCTCGCATCGTGAAGCGCGGAGCGTACGCGGCTTTCTTCGATATCGACATTGGCCGAAACCAGGTCGCCCAGCAATTTGCGCACGACATCCTCGTCGCCCGATTCCTCGAAATCGGCCTGGACCACCGCCTTGGCATAAGCGTCGGTCTCTTCGGGCGTGAGGCCCATCAGGCCCGCCGCCCAGGTGCCGACCAGCCGGTTGCGGCGCGCGGTGATGCGGAACGACATTTCCTCGTCACGCGCGAACTTCGCTTCGAATGCGCGTTCGCGGTCCTCGAAAGTGGTCATTGCCGGCGTCTCCCTTATTCGCTCCGGAAGATAGGGACGCCCGCGGAACGGCGCAACCGAGGCTCAGAAGGGAATCGTGAAGGTGATCATCATCCGGTTGCTGGGAAAACCGCCGACATCGGCTTGCTTGCCGCCTATATCGATCGTGTCGGGCCCGAACTTCCTTTGCGCGCGGATCGGCGCGTCCGCATATTTCCGCCCGTCCAGGGGCTGGAGCCGGTAGCGGGCGTCCGTGGCGCCGCACACAACCACCTCGTCGGCATCCCCCCTGCCGCAGGTCGCAGGCGGCGGTTTGAGATAAGTATGCGGCGGCTGCGAAGGCCGCAGCGCTGGCGGCGGCTCGACAGCGACGGGTTGGTCGACGGCGGCGGCCAGCAGATATAGCAGCATGGTCGCTCCCTCGTCCGGCGCTCATGTACGATATCAGCCGTCGCGCTCCAACCGATCCCGAGCGATTCGGCGGTAAAAGCAGCTGCGCTCGCCCGTATGGCAGGCGGGCCCGGCCGGATCGACCTTGAGCCAGACCGAATCCTGGTCGCAATCGATGCGCAGCTCGGCGACGCGCATGATGTTGCCCGACGTCTCGCCCTTCTTCCACAACCGCTGGCGCGAGCGCGAGAAGAACCAGGCCTCGCCCGTGTCGATCGTACGGTCGAGCGCATCGGCATCCATATGCGCCACCATCAGCAATTCGCCGCTGGCGCGGTCGGTCACCACGGCGGTGACCAGCCCGGCTTTGTCCCATTTGGGGCGCAATTCGTCGCCCGTTTCGCGATCATGGCTCATCGCATCGCCTTAGCGGGAAAGATACGATTACGAAAACTTCGTCATTTCCCTGTCACAAGGGGCGACATTCCGGGAAGGTCCCCCTATATGGGCGGCCATGGCGCAAAAGGGCTGAGATGCTCACCACCAATCCTTATGATGACGACAAGCTGCGCGAAGAGTGCGGCGTCTTTGGCGTTTACAGTGCAGAATCAGCCGCGGCGGTCGTCGCCCTGGGGCTGCATGCGCTCCAGCACCGCGGGCAGGAGGCGGCTGGCATCACCAGCTGGGACGGCCATCTGTTCCACAGCCACCGGGCGATGGGTCATGTCGCGGGCAATTTCGACCGCGACGAGATCATCCGCGCCTTGCCGGGCCCGGCGGCGGTCGGCCATGTCCGCTATTCGACGACCGGCGAAACCGCGCTGCGCAACGTCCAGCCGCTCTTTGCCGAGCTGGCCGACGGCGGCTTCGCGGTCGCGCATAACGGCAATCTTTCCAACGCGATGCACATCCGGCAAGAGCTGGTGCGGCGCGGCGCTATCTTCCAGTCGACCAGCGATACCGAGACGATCATCCATCTCGTCGCGACCTCGACCTATCCCACGCTGATCGATCGTTTCATCGACGCGTTGCGCCGGATCGAGGGCGCTTACTCACTCATCTGCCTGACGAGCGAAGGCATGATCGCGTGCCGCGATCCGCTTGGCATCCGCCCGCTGGTGATGGGCAAGCTCGGCGATGCGACCATCTTCGCTTCCGAAACCGTCGCACTCGACGTGTGCGGCGCCGAATTCGTGCGCGAGGTCCAGCCGGGCGAGATCGTGATCGTCAACGACACGCTCGTCCGCTCGATCAAGCCGTTCGCGCCCGTGCCGCCGCGCCCGTGCGTGTTCGAGCATGTCTATTTCTCGCGTCCCGATTCGATTTCGGGCGGCCAGTCGGTCTATTCGATTCGCAAATCGATCGGTGCCGAGCTGGCACGCGAAGCCGGGATCGATGCCGATTACATCATTCCCGTCCCCGATTCGGGTGTTCCCGCCGCGATCGGCTATGCGCAGGAATCGGGAATTCCTTTCGAGCTCGGCATCATCCGCTCGCATTATGTCGGCCGCACCTTCATCCAGCCGGCGGACAATATCCGCCACCTGGGCGTGAAGCTGAAGCACAATGCCAACCGTGCGCTGCTGCAGGGCAAGCGCATCGTGCTGATCGACGATTCGATCGTGCGCGGCACCACCAGCGTCAAGATCGTGCAGATGATGCGCGATGCCGGCGCGACCGAAGTGCATATGCGGATCGCCTCCCCGCCGACGCGGCATAGCTGCTTCTACGGCGTCGACACGCCCGAACGCGCCAAGCTGCTCGCCGCGCGGATGACGGTTGATGAGATGGCGAAATATATCGACGCCGACAGCCTCGCCTTCATCTCGGTCGACGGCATGTATCGCGCGCTCGGGGAAAAGGGCCGTGTGCCCGGTCGGCCGAGCCATTGCGACGCCTGCTTCACCGGCGAATATCCGACCCCGCTGACCGACCATGACGAGGTCGACCAGTTCGCCTTGCTGGACGACAAGATCCTGGCATAATTCGCCCTCCCCTTGTGGGAGAGGGGATCATGCGAGCAGCCTCGATGGCAGCGAGCGCGAATAGTGCGGGACGCTTCGCTTCGCTCGCGCCCCCTCTCCCAACCTGTGCGGCCGAGTGACCATCCCCCGGATGGTCACCAAAACGGCCGCACACCCACAAGGGGAGAGGGCTTTATGCAGGGGCTTTCCTCGTCGCCGCGATCCGCTAAGGCGCGGCCCCATGACCGACCGTCCCTTCGCCGACCAGATCGCGCTCGTTACCGGCGCCAGCCGCGGCATCGGCGCCGCCACCGCCCGATCGCTCGCCGCGCGCGGAGCGCATGTCCTGCTCGTCGGCCGCACGGTTGGCGGGCTCGAGGAGACCGAGGAGGCGATCTACCGGGCGGGCGGCACCGCCACGATCGCGCCGCTCGACCTGGCCGACGGCGATTCGATCGGCCGGCTGGCGGCGGCGCTCGGCGAGCGCTGGGGCAAGCTTGACCTGCTCGTCCTCAACGCCGCGATGCTCGGCACGCTGGCGCCCGTCCCCTCGATCGATGCCAAGGAATTTTCGCGGCTGCTCACGCTCAATGTCGGCGCCAACCAGGCGCTGATCGCGGCCTTCGACCCCTGGCTGCGCCAAAGCGCGCACCCGCGCGTCGTGGCGATCACGTCCAGCGTCGGGCAGGAGCCGCGCGCTTATTGGGGTGCTTATGGCGCGTCCAAGGCCGCGCTCGAGACGCTCGCGCTCGCTTATGCCGACGAAATGGCGGGGTTGGGCGATCTGCGCGTCGCGATCGTCGATCCGGGCGCAACCGCCACCGCGATGCGCAAGGACGCCTTCCCCGGCGAGGACGAGACCAGGCTCAAGCCGCCTTCCGTGGTCGGCGAGGCGATCGCCGACCTGCTCGCCTCGGATTTCGAAACCGGAACCCGGATCAGGGTTTCGGAGTAGACGCCGGCGGACTGGCTTGGGCGGCCGGCCGCTGCTGGCGCGACAGGATCAAGGTCCGCAGGAACGTCCCCCGGTCGTCGCTCGGCAGCAACTTGAGCACGGCAACCAGGCGTTCGGTATTGTGGTCGCGGATCTGGCTCTGCACGTCATTCTCGGCCTTCATCGCGGCCTCGACCTTGTCGGGGTCGATGATCGGCGCCATCACCGCGCTCATCAGCTGGTCGTGGGCCGAGCGCACCTTCGACGCGAGTTGCTGCGCGAGCGGGTCAGGCGTGGCCTGCGCCTTCTGAAGGATCGCATTGCCCTCATCGGACACACCGGGAATTTTGCGTGGCGCGGCCGGGGCCTGCTGCGGCTTGGCCGCCGGCGCGCCGGGAGCCTGGGCGGTGGCAACGGTGGCGGCGCCCGCAATCACCAGCGCGGCAAGGATATTCGGCTTCTTCATGAAATTCTGCTCCAGGGTCTGTCCGACATTGTGGGATCGGGCGCCTGAACACAATCTTGATCCCGCGCACTATCTCATGGAAAGCGGAAACGATGCAGGACCTGCCCTATCGCCCCGCCGCGGGCATCATGCTGCTCAACGCCGACAACAAGGTGTGGGTCGGCCAGCGAATCGATAATGTCGCCGAAGCCTGGCAGATGCCGCAGGGCGGGCTCGATCCCGGCGAGGATCCGCGGGCGGGTGCGCTGCGCGAGCTGGAGGAGGAGACGGGCATCACGCCCGAGATGGTGGAGATCATCGCCTGCGCCGCGCGCACCTTCGATTACGACCTGCCGCCCGAGCTGGCGGGCAAGCTGTGGAAGGGCAAATATCGCGGCCAGCGCCAGACCTGGTATCTGATGCGCTTCCTCGGCCGCGACGCCGATGTCAGTCTCGACACGCCGCATCCGGAATTCCGTGCCTGGAAATGGGCCGAGCCCGGTCATCTTCCAGACATGATCGTTCCGTTTAAACGGCAGCTCTACCGCGATGTGCTGGAAGAATTCGCGCCTTATCTCCGATAGGCTGCGAGGAGGCCCGATGTGACCCCTACCCCTTTTGCCCTCGCGGCCGCCCTTCTGATCGCGGCTCCCGCGCTCGCGGACGATCCGCAGCCCCCGCGCGCCATCGCCCCGACCGACACGATCGCGGCGATGCTCGACGCCGCTTACCGTTCGGGCGACGATACCACGATCCGGTCGGTGATCGGCGTCGCCAAGGCGACCTTCCCCGATCAATCGGTCGAGATCGACCGGCTCGCGGCGGGCGACGCCGCCGTACTCGCGCAGTCGCGCAAGGAGGCGCAGATGCGCCAGCAGGAGCGGATCGCCGAGGCGACCTTCTTCGAAATCTGGAAAGGCGAGCTGGAGCTTGGCGCGAGCCAATCCAACGGCACATCGGACGTGGGCGGCGTCTATCTCTCGGCCAAGCTGACGCGCGACGGGCTTGCCTGGCGCCAGAAGTTCACCGCGCGCATCGATTATCAGCGCAGCAACGGCGTCACCACCACCGAGCGCGCGCTGGCAGCCTATCAACCCAACTATAAATTGAGCGACGACAGCTACGTCTTCGGCCTTGTCCAATATGAGCGCGATCGGTCCTTGGGCTATCTCAATCGCGAGACGTTCGGCACGGGCATCGGCCTCACCGCGTTCAAGAGCCCGCGCGGCAAAGTGGATTTCGAGGGCGGGCCCGCGCTCCGCGTGACCGACTTCATCGATCAGCCCAATCGCACCACGCTCGCCGCGCGCGGCAGCCTTGCCGCGCGCTACACGCTGTCGCCCTCGCTCAATTTCAGCGAGGACGCCTCGCTGTTCGTCGAATCGGGCGACACCACCGCCAGCTCGACCAGCGCGATCGACACGCGCCTGATCGGCCGGCTGAAGGCAAAGCTTTCTTATAACATCCAGTACGAGCAGGATGCCGCTTTCGGGCAGAAGTCGCTCGATACCGTGGGACGCGCCACCTTGGTCTACGCTTTCTGATGCCTGCCGTCGTCCGCATTGCCGGCCCCGGCGATATCGATGCCCTCTACGAGATGGCGAAGCTCACCGGGGGGGGCTTCACCAACCTGCCCGCCGATCGCGACGCGCTCGCGGCCAAGCTCGTCCGCTCCGACGCCGCGATCGCGAAGGAGGAGGAAGCGCCCGGCGACCATCTCTATGTGCTGATGATGGAGGATCTGGAGACGGGCCGCATCGCGGGCACCGCGCAAATCATGGGCCAGGTCGGCACATCGCAGCCATTCTACTCCTACCGCCTGGGCGCGGTGACGCAGCATTCGGCCGAGCTCGGCCGCACCTTCCGCGCGGAGATGCTGACGCTCGTCACCGATCTGGAAGGGTCTTCGGAAGTGGGCGGGCTTTTCCTCCATCCGCGCTATCGTGCCGGGGGCCTCGGCCTGCTGCTCGCGCGCAGCCGCTATCTCTTCATCCGCCGCCATCGCGCGCGCTTCGCCGATCGCCTGCTCGCCGAGCTGCGCGGGGTGATCGACGAAGCCGGCAACGCGCCTTTCTGGGACGGGCTTGCGGGGCGCTTCTTCGGCATGACCTTCCGCGAGGCGGACGGCTTCAATGCGATCCGGGGCAACCAGTTCATCGCCGACCTCATGCCCAAGCACCCGATCTATCAGGCGATGCTGACCGATGCCGCGCGTGCGGTGATCGGCGTCCCCCACCCCACCGGCCGCGCCGCGATGCGGATGCTGGAGGAGGAAGGCTTCGCCTGCGAAGGCTATGTCGATATTTTCGACGGCGGCCCGACCATGACCTGCGCCACCGATCGCGTGCGCACCGTGCGCGAGGCGAGCGAAGCCGTGATCGAGGCGGTGGGCGTCGAACAGGGCCACCGCGCCATCCTCTCCTCCGGCCGCCTCGGCGATTTCCGCGCGACGCTGGGCGAGCTGTCCTTCACCGGCGGCGTCGCGATCGACGCCAAGGCCGCCGCGGCGCTGGGCGTGGGTGTCGGCGACACGATCCTCCACGCGGCGCGGTAACGGGCACCAATCCATAGCTCCCGAACCACCGGATCCAGCTGGACCGCTCCAGAATATGAATTCCTGCCTTCGCGGAAATGACGGTGTAGGGTAGGTCCGCCCCATGATCCGCGAAATCAATTTCGACGGGCTGGTCGGCCCCAGCCACAATTATGCGGGGCTGAGTCCGGGCAATCTCGCCGCCAGCCACAATGCCGGCAGGACGTCGCATCCGCGCGCGGCGGCGCTCGAGGGCATCGCCAAGATGCGCGCCAATCTCGCGCTCGGGCTCGCCCAGGGCCTGTTCCCACCGCACCGCCGGCCGAACCTTCTTTGGCTCGAAAGCCTCGCCACCGATCCCGCGGGCGCGGCGCCCTGGCTGCGCGCGGCGTCGCTCTCCGCCTCGCCGATGTGGGCGGCCAATGCCGCGACCGTCTCGCCCGCCGCCGACAGCGCGGATGGGCGCTGTCACCTGACGGTCGCCAATCTGATGACGATGCCGCACCGCAGCCACGAATGGCCCGAGACGCTTGCGCAACTGCGCCTCGCTTTCGCCGATCCTGCTTTCGCGGTGCACGGCCCCGTCCCCCCGCCCTTCGGCGACGAGGGCGCGGCCAATCATATGCGCCTCGCCCCGGCCCATGATGCGCCGGGGGTCGAGATCTTCGTGCATGGCGTCGCGGGCGGCGGCTTCCCCGTGCGCCAGCATGCCGAAGCCGGCCGCGCCATCGCCCGTGCGCACGGGCTCGGTCCGGATCGCACGCTCCATGTCGCTCAGTCCGAAGCCGCGATCGCGGCGGGCGCCTTCCACAACGATGTGGTCGCGGTCGCCGACGGCCTGACGTTGTTCGCGCACGAACAGGCCTTCGCCGATCCTGCCGCCTTCCATGCCGATCTGCGCAGGCTGCTGCCCGAGGTCCAGATCGTCGAGATGCCGGCGAGCGCGGTGCCGCTTGGCGACGCGATCAGCTCGTATCTGTTCAACGCCCAGCTCGTGACCCTGCCCGAGGGTGGCCAGGCCCTGATCCTGCCCGCCGAGGCACGCGAGACGCCGTCGGTGTGGGCATGGCTCGAGACGATGATCGCGGGCAACGGCCCGATCCGCCGGCTCGAACTGGTCGACGTACGCCAGTCGATGGCCAATGGCGGCGGCCCCGCCTGCCTGCGCCTGCGCGTCGTCGCCGATCCCGCCACGATCGATCCGCGCTTCCTGGTGGATGACGGAAAGCTCGACCGGATCGCGGCGTTGGTCGAAGCCCACTGGCCCGAAAGCATCGCCCCCGACCAGCTTGCCGGTCCGGCGCTTTGGGGGCGAATCGAGTCTGCGCGCGCGGCTTTGCTCGACCTGCTGGGATTGCGCGAGCTATTGTGAATCCGGTCGCGCGCGCCCGCCTCACGGAGGAGAAAAATAAAAAATACCGGAAACGAACTTAATGATCTGAACCGCACGCAAACGAAAACCGCCGCTGCCGGAGATGAGGAAGAGCCGAAACCCTCGTCAGTTTGTACATGCTTTGTTCTAATTTGTCAAGCTGAACACACTCCTCCTCCGTCATATCCGCGAAGACGGAAATGGCGGTTTAAGCGTCCGGCTCCAATTTGCTCTGATCCACCGTCCGCGCGAGCTTCTCCGCCTCGGCCTTCTCCAGCTTGCGCTGCGCCTTGGTGCGCCCGTGCAGCGCACGCGCCTCCGCCGCGGCCTGCTCGGCCGCCTTGCGGTCGCGCGCCTTGCGCGCCTGGCGGAGGTTGATCACATCACCCACTAGCGCGGCACTGCCATCAGCATGGCCCGCCGGGCAAGCCTCACCTCGACCGGGGTCTTCGCCCGAACCTCGCCGTCGATCGAGATAGGCAGCGGCGGATCGGTCTCGATCCGGAATTCGCGACCGCGGAACTCGCGCACGGTGCCGCGCACCTGATCCGGGCCGATCAACGCCAGCCCCCAGCTCCACAGCAATTTGGCGCGCAGCTTCCCGTCGATCGCCTGGATCACGATCTCGCCATCATCCACCCGCGTCTTCACCAGCTCGGTGCCGCCATGGAAGCGGCCATTGGCGATCCGCACCTCCAGCGCATCCAGCGTCTCGACCTGCGTGCCTTGGGTGACGGTCAGCGTGAACGGCTTGAACCGCGCCATCTGCAACGCCGCCCAGGCGAGATAGCCGGGCCGCCCGAAGATCCGCTTGAGCCCGTGCGGCATCGTCTGCGCGATCAGCGGCGACAGGCCGATCGCCGCGCAATTGGCGAAATAATCCCGATCGATCATCCCCAGATCGACCGTCTTGACCTTCCCCCCCGTGATCACCCCGATCGCGCCTTCGATATTGAGCGGCATGTCGAGCGAGCGCGCGAAGCTGTTGGCGGTGCCGAGCGGCAGAAGTGCGAAAATGCTGCCTTTGCCGACGAAATAATCGACCGTGGACGAGACCGACCCATCGCCGCCGCCGACGATCACCATCGGCACCCCCGCCTCGACCGCCTTGCACACCTCGCTCGCGAATAAAGCCGGCCTCTTCACCGCCTTCCGGATCACCAGTTCGACGCCGGCCTCCTTGAGCAGCCGGCACGCGTCGCGAAAGGCGCGTTGGCCCTTGCGTGACTTGGTGTTGACGATGAGCGCGGCCTGGCGGGGAGGTTTGTTCACCCTGCTGCAACGCCGGCATCACCGTTTCGGATGCGTGATCCGCGGCAACGCCTCACCGGCCCATAAGCGCGCCTGTGTCGGTCAGGCCCGCCACTGTCGCACGAGCAGCAGGATCGACCATGCCAGCATGCCAAGAACGGCCAGGCTGGAGAGCAGGAAATCGGCTTCGCGCAGGTGCCAGCCGCCGCCATTCGCCAGTTGCAAGGAATGCGCGACGGCAATCAGCGCGAAGATGATGGTGCAGACGATCAGATAGGCTTTCATCGAGGCCCCTCCCTTCGGGCTTCCAAAGCGTCAAACCCTGCTCTGCTGATCCAGCGGACTTTTGTCACCCACGAGCCAGAGATGACCGAAAGGATCGACGAAGCTGCCCTGCCGATGCAGTCCCCATGGCGCTTCGTGATTGCGGGGCGGGTCCGTTCGCCCCGCAGCGCCGCATTCGATGGCTCGGGCGATGACGCGATCGGGATCGTCGCAGAACAATTCGATACGGCAGGTCGGCAGGCCCCGCTTCTCCGGCACCTCCCACCCGTTTCCGCACGGCTCTCCCACGAAAATGGGTGCGCCAAGGATGTCGAGACCCACGACTGAGCCCAGGTCCCACATCACCTCGGCGCCGAGCGCCCGCTGATACCATCGAACCGCTTCCTGGGCATCGCTCGCCGCCAGCATCACGGAAATCACGACGGAATCCTGTTTCATCCTCACCTCCCGCGTGGCGGCCGACGTCATTCTTCCCACCGGAACAGCGCGTCGACGCTGGTTTCGAACAACCGCGCGATCCGGAACGCCGCCTCCAACGAAGGCGAATAATGGCGCTGCTCGATCGCCGCGACCGTCTGGCGGGTGAGCCCGATCGCAGCGCCCAGCTCGCTCTGCGTCATCCCCCTTTTTTCCCGCTCGGCGCGGACATTGTTGGCGATCGGGAACATCAGGCGGCCCGGTGGTGCGCGTACAGGAACACCGCCTGGCGCGTGCATTCGGCAAAGACAACCGCGAACAGCACCGCATCGCCCACCATCGGCCCGCTGAACCCCAGGTGCAGCGTGCCGATCCCCAGCAAGGCGCCCGCGATCAGCACATAATAGCCGACCTGCGTCGCACGCCGATCGAACGCCCGCTCGCGCTCGTCCATCGCGTCATATTTGTCCGAAGAGGTGCCCGCGATGAGGATATGGCCGAGGATCTGGACCACCACCAGCAACAGGATCGTGCCGATCAGGTGCGCGACCGGGTTGAACGGATGCCCCGTCCGGAAATGGATGACGAGGAAGGTGAAATACCAGGCGTAGATCAGCCCCATGCTGACCAGCGAAAGCAGCGCGCTCTTGTAGCGGAACGACATGATCCGACTCCGTGTCAAAAATCTTTGACACGGGATGCACCGGCGGTCAGGTGATGTCAAACATTTTGGCAATTATATACTTGAGTGAGCGAATTGACGCCAGCGCGAGTCGCGGTAAGCTGGCGGCATGGGGGCTAAAGAGTTTGCGCGACTAAAAAAGTCGCTCACTAAAGCCGGGGTTTGGCGTTGCGGCGCTACCGATCCTAAGAACGGCAAGATGGGGAAAGACGCCTTTCCGCTGGCAAAGGGCCGTTCATATATTCTCGGAAATCAATTTAGGTGGCGCGTCGATCACTGGGAATCCGGCTCAGCGCGCGGGCGGCTATTGATCGCCTACCATCTCGGCAAACAGAATTATCTGGCGTTCCTCTCCGTTGAACGGGGGCCAAAGGAGTACGCGATAATCCTCTGTCTCGAATACCATGCCGATCACCCCGGCTGGCACGTCCACACCGGCACCGGGCCAATCCGCGAATTTGCAGTTGGTTGTGCGCGACAGCGCATTTTTGGGATTCGCATCCCCCGCAAGGGCCGCTATCACCGCCTTGGGCGCGGCTATGAAATGAGCCCCATTGTGGCCCAAAACATAGCCTACAAGGCATTTCGGATTGTGGACGCGACGGCAACTGAGGACCTATTCTTATGAAAGAGGAACTCTGCCAGGCATTTTGCAACGAGCTGACGGTGCGCGACGTGCCGTTCGGCTTGGCTGTCAGCACCGCGTTCTCGTTCCCGGACGGGGACCGCATCGGATTTTACGTGAAGCATCACGCCGATGGCACGTTTGAGATCCAAGACAGCGGCCTTGTATTCCCCAGTCTGGAGGCCGGTGGGCTCGACCTGAAAAACAAGTCGCGCATGGACGCCTTTCAGGGGCTCATGAGCGAATACGGTGTGTTTCTCGACGAGGGAGACAGAGAATTCCGCCTTGCGGGTGACAGCGAAGGGCAGTTGCCCGCCGCCGCGCTGCGCTTTGTGTCGTTCCTCCTGCGCGTCGGCGATTTGCTACTGCTTGCCGATGATAGGGTCGCCAGCACGTTCCGCCATGACGTCGAGCGTGTTCTGCGTGAAAGCATCGGCGAAGGAGCGCTCATTCGCGAGAGGGAGCCGATCAGCGCAAACCTTTCGGACTTTCCGCCCGACTATTTGATTCAAGCAGCCGGTCGCGAGCCGGTCGCGCTTTTCCTCGGCACAAGCGACGCGCGCGTTCTGGAAGCGCTGTTCGTTCAAATGCGCGCTGAGCATGAGGAGCACGTGCCTGTCAAAATCGTGGCGCTGCTTGAGCGCGAGAGAGGCATCAGCGCGTCTGTGCGCCTACAGGCTATGAACCGCCTAGACGGCTTGCTTGCGTTCCGTGGTGACGAGGCCGCAGCCATTGCGCGTGTCGCAAAGGAAGCGGGGTTGGGCCATGCCGTCCACTGACGACCAAACCTACTCGGAAGAAGAGACGGTAGCGCGCCGCGAGGCAGCGTTGAAAAACCTGCTTTCGACTCCTCACAAACCGCAAGAGAAGATTGGTCGGCGGCCGGAACGACGGACGTTCAAACGCAAGGCCACAGAAGGATGAGTAAGCTTAATCATGGGCGACGCGGGCCTCCACGCCCCGGATCAGGTTCTTTGGATCATCCATCGGGAATTGAGCGACCATACGTCCATGTAACCGCTGCGGAAAAGGCCAAGGCCGCGCGGGAAAAGAGAGCGGAACGCAAAGCCAACGGCATAATAATCATACTGGCGGAATTGAAGGTTACGGTCGCAGAGATGAAGGCCAGGTTTGGTCGTTCGTGACTACGGCGCAGGCGCGCGGAAAGGCGGCCTTATTCCTCCGGCGCATCGTCTAGATAGGCTGGAACGGCGCCCCGGGCCCTCAGCGTGCCCTTGCACGCAGCGCAGGCAAAAATGTTGTCCATGCCCATGTGCCCTTGGAACTGCATGAAGGATTTACACCCTTGGTTGAAGCAATTTGCGCAAAGCCAATGAGGGGGCTCGCCGCTCTGCACGCGAAGCTTCGGCATATAGGCCACGGAGCCGCCCCAGATTGGTACAAGCTCATAGCGCTCCTTCTCTGCGGACCAGTCTTTCAGGCTCACAATCTGTTGTTCAAGGTCCGCTATGCGGCCCAACAACGCCGCCTCTTGCTGCTGTGCCGCAAACAGCGCGGCGTGGGCCTCAAGAATGTGGCCTTGGAGGTTGATCTTCAGTTCATTGATCGCCGCTTGCGAAGCAACAGCGTTGAGGCCCTGAACGATGTCCTTAGCCGCCTTAAGGCTGCTCAGGCCCGCACTAATCTCGGCTAACATCTCATTCCCCCCATCGCTTTCGGCGCTCGCCGATCTGACGAGGGAACTTAGCGGCTTTAGGCGGCGAGTCGATCAACCCGCCGATAAGTCAGGCGACGGCCTTCACCGCCCTTGAGAATGACCGCAGCGCGCTCGCCATCGTTCATATCGCGGGTGTTGTAGCGAAGATCGAACTCCGCACAGTAGCGGCCCAAATGGGTTTCGCTGAGATGGTGATAGGTGCCGATCACGCCGCGCTTGAAGATCGAGAAGAAGTTTTCGACCGTGTTGGTGTGCTTGAAGCCCGAAGCATATTCCTTGTCGCCGTGATTGACCTTGGAGTGCCCCGCGAACTCGCGACCCATGCGGCTGTAAATGTGGCTCTCGTCGGTCATCAGGTGGCTGGCGCGATCGATCTTTGAAACGACCATCGGGCGCACATCATCGGCCTTGAGGCTGGCGACATGGCGGCTTTGAACGCGACCGTCACGCTCAATCAGTGAGACGACCATTTTCTTCGGCGCAGGCTTACGGTGCGCGCGGTTCCTGGCTTTGCCACCGACATAGGTTTCATCGGCTTCCACAATCACGCCGGGGCCACCGAACGGGCCGGAAGGAGCGGCACCGTCCATTGCCTCGCGGATGCGATGGCAGAGGAACCAAGCGGTTTTGTAGGTCACGCCCAGCATGCGCTCCATTTGCTTGGCGCTCATGCCCTTCTTCGAAGCGGCCATCAGGTGCGTGGCGAGCAGCCACTTGTGGAGCGGAACGTGGCTGCGCTCCATGACCGAGCCGGTGCGGACGGTGAATTTGTCGCGGCAATCGTTGCAGAGGAACATTCCAGCCTGCGTCTTGCCTTCCATGCGGCGCACCTTGAGCGATCCACAATGGGGGCAATTCGGCTCACCGTTCCAGCGCGAGCGCTCAATATGGGCCTGTGCGGCCTCTTCATTGTGAAAAATTGGATCGGTGATGATGGTCATGGATGGAACTCACGATTGGGCGCAGGCGAAGGCGGATTTGGTCTCTCTAGTCGGGATCGACGCGCCGCATGCGCATCTGTGGGATGAGATCGAGCCCATTATCCTTGGCTACCCTAACCAACTCTACGGGGTCGTTCTCAAGGCGCGCACCGCAGCCGGCGCAGTCAAGGGGAACATTCATCTTAAGCCGACCAAGCTGTTCGCTCGTCTCTTGGCCGCAATCCGGGCAGATGATCGTGATGAAATCCGCGTCATTCATGCCGAGTGCTCCCGCTGTGGAGCCGCTATGGCAGAGGCGCGTTGCTAAGTAAAGTATATAATTGCCAACATTTTCGACATACTATACTCCCCGTACCCACTGCTAAATGGTGTGGTATAGCGGCTCCCGAGATTCGATCCGGGGAAGTGGTAATGGCTACCGATGGATTTCCTCTGACGGGTGTTGAATGTCAGGAGTGCGGCGCACCGTTTCTGTTATCGTCGGCGGGGATAATTGGTCGACGGGAATTGGATCGGGCGCCTGATCCGGTCCCTTTGAAATGCCCACACTGCCATAAGGGAAGCCCCTATCCGAAATCGTCCATCGGTATCCTGCGGGTAGATCGGGAAGGGCCTGCCCAATGATCCGAGTTGTCCGGGTAACCGAGTGGGGCCTGCCGGACATGACCGAGCCTTTCGCGTAAATAAATCCGCGCGATTGAAGCGGTTCGGAGCATCAGATCAGGCGGGGTTGCAGCCCTGCTGATAGCTTCTCTCGATCGCCGGTTTTTGGGCGTTCGCTACGGGTGCGGGACGTAGAGTTTTCCCGAGCTTTGCCTATCCGTTTCCTCCTTGGCCTCATGGGCCTCCCATTCCGCCCGCTCTGCCCGCTCCTCGGCATCACGAAGCTTGACCTTCATATCGGCCTGCTCATGTTCTAGCCGCATAATTTCGCTCTGGGCCGCCAGCGCTTGAGCAGAAGCGTTGTCGATCGATGCGGGCGGGACAGCATTGTCCGGCGGCATCGCAGCGGTGGTGTTCGTATCGTTTTCAGCTACGAAATCCGCTGCCATCCATTGCTGCGTTTGCTCATCCGCCGAATTGGCGACCTGTGCCTTCTGGCAAGAACAGAGGATAAGGCCCAGCGCTAGGACAGTAGCGGCGCGCATCAATCGCACCCATCCCAAGTGCGATCTACCTGATCGAAAACCATCCGAACCGCTCTTTCGCGGACTTCAGGCGCAAATTTGCTCATCGTCTTGCTCATCGTGGCTCCACCTTCTCAAGAGACGGAACCTCCATCAAACCCGACGCGATTCAACACGCATCTCCATTACCGCCTGCGAAACGCCTGCTCAATCTTCTGATCCGTATCATATTGGCTCAGCGCATAGACCGCCCAGATGGCCGCCGGGAGCCAGCCGATCAGCGTGACCTGCAACAGCAGGCAGGCGATGCCCGCGAGTGGGCGGCCGATTGTGAAGAACAAGAGCCAGGGCAGCAGAAGCGCGATGATCAGGCGCATATTTTCCCTCCCGAGAGAGGAACCAAGCTACGCGGCGGTATGGGCATATTGCAATGCCGCTTGTTCACGCATCCGGGGGTTCAGATCGCGACGGGCGCCCCGTCGGCATCCGCTGCATCGCGTTTTCGACGGGCTTATTCGGCCCGCTTTACCTGTACCGCCGCCTTTAGATCGAGCCGGATCAAGCTGCCGTTCCGTAAATCGGTCAGCCAGATCGAGCCGTGCCCGAAGCGCAACGAGTCACCGCCAGCGCCCGTCCACTGCACCAGCGGCTGATCGGTGCGCGCGTCGATTACGGTGAGCGGCACGCCAATCTCGGTTACGAAGACCATGCCGTCGCCATAGGCAATGTCACCGCCCGTGCCCGGCAGGCCGAGCGGGATTGTCGCGGTAACGAGGCGGGTTTTCGCGTCGATGCGCGTCACCGTGCCGTCGCCCTGGTTCATCGCCCAAATCGCGCCGCCGCCGGCGGCTAGGAACCGCGGGCGCGGGCCGGTCGCGGTCGTGCCGATTATCGTACCGGTGCGCGCATCGACCGCGGTGACGAGATCGTGATCGGTGCTGCTGATCCAGACGATATCGCCATCGACGATCGGGACTTGCGAACCGGCGGCGATCGCGATGCGCCGAACGGGCTGATTGGTATTCGGGTCAATCGCGACGAGCGTGTTGCCGTCGACGACGAACCAGATCGCGTCCTTGCCCGCCGCGATGCCGCCCTCTGCCGGCGGCCCCATCGGGATCGTGGCGACGATGCGGCCGCTGGCGCCGTCGATCCGCACGACGGAATAGGCCTTTTCGCCGCAGATCGGCACCCAGAGGCTGTCGAAACCCGCCGCGAGGCCAGCGCAGGCAGGACCCGGCAGCGCGACCGTAGCTGTATCGGCATTGGTGGCAGGATCGATGCGGTGGACGACGTTGGGCCCCTTGCCCGCCACCCACACTGAGTTCGTGTCGATCGCCACCCAGTCCGCAGCGAGCTTCGCGACAGGGAATGTCGCCAGCCGTGAGAGCGCGGCAACGGAGCGCTGGATCGCCGGCAATCCAGGCTTGGCTACCGGCTCGGCACTGGCGATGCCTGCCCAAAGCGATACGGCGAGAAGGAACGTGCTTGACCGCTTCATGCCGAGACCCCCGTCTGGAATTGCCGCTCAGGCAACGTTGGCGGGCAATTTCCGCCATAGCGGAAACCATCATGATTATTATCGATTGAGTCAATCGTAATACTACAGCGCCGTTTTGAAGAAGGCGCGGCACAGATCGGGCCGGCTGGCTGTCTGGCAAGGTCCGGATCGCGGCGGGCGCGCCAGCCGGCCCAAACCGTAGCGGCACAGTCAGATAGCGACGGGCGCCCCCATCAAAACATGATAGCCGCAATAGCCCAGCAGCCCCAGCCCGGTCGTTCCGGAGAAGGTCATCAGCGTCCAGCCGAACAGCGTGAGCAAGGGCGGGTTAGTGCGCGCTTCGCGATGATTGCGGCTGGTGCTGGCCATCACGAAAGTGACGATCATACCGTAGGTTAGCGCAGCAAACTCGAACATTACAGGATCCCCCCGGATCGATATCGGACCGGATGCGCCATGGTTAACGCGTCGGCCCTACTGATGCGTTAACGGCGCCGGGCGGACAAGCGATTCGACCGCCGTGGTGGCTCATTTCGCCGCATTGGCACCCTCCTCAGGCTACGGGCACTAGCTGCTCTTCTCGGAGCCCTCTCCACTTGTGGGAGAGGGTTGGGGAGAGGGGATCGGGCGAGCAGCCTCGATGGCTGCGAGCACGAATGGTGCAGGACGCTCGCTATGCTCGCGACCCCTCTCCCAACCCTCTCCCACAAGGGGAGAGGGTTTAAGTTGGCATCCGGGATGGGCGGACGCTTTCGCCGCGAGGAATGACGCATTACAGGCGCTGATCATGAGTCATGCCGCTTTCCCCGCGCTCCGCCTCCGCCGCACCCGTTCCGCCGCGTGGAGCCGCGCGATGGTGGCCGAGACGGTGCTCACCCCCGCCAACCTGATCTGGCCCTTGTTCGTGACCGAGGGCGAGGATGTCGAGGAGCCGATCGCGACCTTGCCCGGCGTGTCGCGCTGGTCGGTCGACCGGATCGTCGATCGCGCGAAGGAAGCCGCCGGTCTCGGCATTCCTTGCATCGCACTCTTTCCCAACACGCCGCGCCATCTGCGCACCGAACGCGGCGAGGAAGCGCTCAATCCCGACAATCTGATGTGCCGTGCGATCCGCGCGATCGCGGATGCGGTGCCCGACATCGGCATCCTCACCGACGTCGCGCTCGATCCCTATACCGCGCACGGCCATGACGGCGTGATCGACGCGCAGGGCCGCGTGCGCAACGACGAGACGATGGGCATCCTGGTCGATCAGGCGCTCACCCAGGCACGCGCGGGCGCGACCATCATCGCGCCGTCGGACATGATGGACGGCCGCGTCGGCGCGATCCGCGCCGCACTGGAGGCCGAGCATTTCCACGACGTCCAGATCATGGCCTATGCCGCCAAATATGCCTCCGCTTTCTACGGTCCGTTCCGCGATGCGGTCGGATCGGGCGGGCTGCTCAAGGGCGACAAACGCGGCTACCAGATGGATCCCGCCAATGCCGAGGAGGCCTTGCGCGAGGTGGCGATGGACCTGGCCGAGGGCGCGGATACGGTGATGGTCAAGCCCGGCCTGCCCTATCTAGACATCATTCGCCGTGTGAAGGAACGATTCGAAGTTCCTGTATTCGCATATCAAGTCTCGGGCGAATATGCGATGATCGAGGCGGCGGTCGCCGCCGGGGCGGGTGATCGGGATGCGCTCGTGCTGGAGACTTTGATGGCCTTCCGCCGCGCCGGCTGTTCGGGCGTGCTCACCTATCATGCCGCGCATGCCGCGCGCCTGCTCGCCGGTTGATCGAGACCGATCGCCTGATCCTACGCAATTGGCGCGACGCGGATCGCGCGCCTTACCTCGATTTCTGCCGCTCGCCCGCGGTGATGGCCTGCCTCGGCGGCCCCTCGACCGAGGCCGAAGTCGATGCCGCGATCGGCCGCGTCCGCGCCAGCCAGGACCGCAACGGCTTTTGCTTTTGGGCGGTCGAACGCCGCGCCGACAGCGCTTTCCTCGGCTTTTGCGGGCTCAAGGTCGCCGACACGCCGGGCACGCCGATCGAGGACGAGATCGAGATCGGCTGGCGGCTGGGCGAGCCTTATTGGGGCCAGGGCTATGCGCGCGAGGCGGCGCTGGCGAGCCTGCGCTGGGCCTGGGCCAATCTCAGCACCCTGCGCGTGATCGCGATCACCGTGCCCTCCAACAGCCGCAGCTGGGGCCTGATGGAGCGGATCGGCATGACCCGCCGGCCCGAGCTCGACTTCGGCCATCCGATGTTCCCGGAGGACCACCCGCTCCACCAGCATATATCCTATGCGGTGGACCGGCCGGTAGCGGGCTAGTCCACGCCTCTACCCGTCATCCCAGCGAAAGCTGGGATCTCAGGAGGGTAGCCCTCGACCTCCTGAGACCCCAGCTTTCGCTGGGGTGACGGAGTATGGTGCCCCGAACGGGAGATTGGACGGTAAACGCCTACCCCAATTTCCCCGTCAGCGCCGCCACCGCGGCGGACTGCGCGTCCTCGATCGCCGAAACCTGCCTGGCGGCCGCGTCGATCGCGGCGCGATTGCCCGGCGCGGCATAAGCGGGATCGTCGCGCAGCGCGTCGATCGCCGCCGCCGCGTTGCGCACCGCGGCACGCGCGCTTTCGAGCGCGGTGATCGCTTCCTGTGCCTGGACCCACTCCTCGCCGCCCTGCGCCTTGCCCGCGGCCTTCGCCACGGCATTCTCGGCTGCGCTCCGACGCGCGGCGAAATCCCTGTCGCCCGCTTGCGCGGCATCGATCTGCTTGGCGAGCGCCGCCTGGAGCGCGGGATCGGCGGGCCGTTCCGGCTCGGACGCCTGCTCGACCGGCATATCGATCGGCTGCTTCTCGACCGCGCGCGGCATCAGCGAGGGCGCCTGCACCGGCGCGCCGCACGCGGAGAGGCTCAACAGGGAAGCGGAAATCAGGAGTTTCGGGACGCTGCGCACCGTCGCGCCCTAGGCGCGCTGGGAAATTCGCGCAACCGATCGGGATATGGGTTGCGCCCCCCGATCCGCTCGACTAGGGGGAGCGACCTCACGCGCCCGTAGCTCAGCTGGATAGAGCATCAGACTACGAATCTGAGGGTCGGACGTTCGAATCGTTCCGGGCGCGCCACTTTCTTCTCGAGCTTAGTGGATTCCGCCGTTCTGGCTCGACGGGGCTAGTCCGCACCTAATGAATCGCCGGATCGGGCGGCTGCATCAAAAGGCCCGCGTCGGAAAATAAGGACGGCGCGAGAGGACCGACGAAAGCAACGATCGACGCGATCGCGCCTTCACGGATTTCCAGAACTTGCAGGGATTGCGGCTGCCAAGCGTCGCCATCGACGACCTGAGCGTAAACGGCAACGGCACAACGCCCATTGGCCCGGAACACATAGGTCCGGAACCCACGGAACCGGCGCAATGCGTGCCCCATGAAGAGCTCGATTGCATCGCGACCGCTGAGCCAGGCCCGCCAGGGCGGCATATGCATCGTGGCATCTTCGCGCAGCAGCGAGACGAAGGCGCCGAGATCATGGTTCGCCAAGGCCGCCGCGAACCGCGCCGCCACCTGCCGATCCAGATCGCTGGCGGCGACCCATTCGGGCTCGCGCGCATAGGCCGCGCTGAATGTGCGCCGGGCCCGCTGCAACAGGCTGTTTGCCGCCTGTGGGGTCATGGTAAAAGCGGACGCGACTTCCTCGGCACTCCAGCCGAGGACCTCGCGCAGCAGGAAGATCGCCCTTTGCCGCGCCGGCAAGAGCTGAATGCAGGCCAGGAAGGCCAGGCGCACGGCCTCGGCCTGCTCGTAGTGCGCATGCGGACTGGGGCGCTCGTCGGCGATATTGAACAGAGCCGCGTCCGGCATCGGCTCCAGCCAGGCGACGTCGAGGTCCGGCGAACCCAGTTCGGCGTAGCTTCCGGTATCCATCGGGGCTGGATCGCTCCACAGGCGCCGCTCGCGTTTGCGTCGCCGCAGCGCATCGAGACAGACGTTGGTTGCGATCCGATAGAGCCAGGACCGCACGGCCGCCGGCTCGACCAGTTCGGCGCGTGACCGCCAGGCCCGTGCGAATACCTCCTGCGTCAGATCTTCGGCATCCGCCAACGAACCCATGATGCGGTAGCAATGGACCTTGATCTCGTGCCCCCGCTCGCGGGCGAGGCGGTCGAATGCCATGCGCTCCGCGCTCGCGCCGCTCTCCGTCTGTTTTGCGGTCATGTCACGATCTCCTGGGCGCCTTTCGGACAGGACGATACGGGATCCGCAAATTCATCGCTGCCATTGATCCGGCGCGTCCGCGATGAATTTCAAGCGCCGCCAACGTCCTGTCGAATGAGGCCACAATCCTTGCGAGGCCCGTCGTTGGAAAGGAAGCACCATGATAGATATCGTCATCCACGGACTCTCCTTCAGTCCCTATGTCCGCAGTGTCGCGATGGCACTGGAGGTCAAGGGTTTGTCCTACCGTCACCAATCCATCGATCTGCGGCCAATTCCAGGCGGCCTGGGAAGTCCGGAACACCGGGAATTGCACCCCTTCGGCCGGGTGCCGATCCTCGATGACGGCGGTTTTCTGATCTACGAGACTCAGGCGATCCTGCGCTACCTCGATGCGCGCTATCCCGAACCGCCGTTGCAACCCCGCGATCCGCAGGCGCTGGGACGGATGAGCCAGGCGATGGGTATCCTCGACTGCTATCTGTTCACGCAATCCGTCAGGACCATCGGCGCCGAGCGCGTGGTCCGTCCCGTGCTGATGGGCATCGCCCCGAACGAGGCGGTAGTGACCGCGGCCCTACCGGCGACGCAGATCTGCGTGGACGCTCTCGACGGCGTGCTGGGCGACGATCCGTTCTTCGCCGGAGAGGCGCTGTCGCTGGCCGACCTGATGCTGGCCCCGCAGATTCACATGCTGACGCCCGCGCCCGAATTCCGCGCCATGCTCGCGCAAACGCGTCTGGCCGCCTGGCTCGAGCGGATGTTGGCCGTGCCCTGCATGGTCGCTACACCCGCCACGGAGCTCAGGCTGCCCGCCAGCCTTTACGAGCTTGAGGCGGCGTAAGCGCGAGCCACCGACGCACTCCAACCCCTCCCACCGGCGCACCGCGAAACGGCTCCCGGTGGGAGGGTTAGCCCCGCTCGATCCCGACGAATGCCGCCTGATCGAGCCAACGCGAGAAGGCCAACAACCCGCCCTCAGACGGTCGGCCGCACCATCGCCGGGGCGCGCGTCTCGATCGTGATCGTCGCCGGCAGCAGCGCGGTGAATAACGGCCCCTCGGGCACGGCCTCGACCGTGATCCGCCCCGCATGCCGATCCGCCTGGACGATCACCTGCGCCAGCCCGTTGAACAAGGAGCGCTGCGGCTCCTTGTCGCTTTCGTGGCAATTGGGATCGCCATTGCCGACACCGATGATCTTGCCCGGGCCGGTGATGCGGAAGGCGAGCTTGTGGTTCGCGGTCGGGATCGGCCGGCCGCGCGCATCCAGCATCTCGACCGTCAGCATCGCGAGATCCTGCCCGTCGGCGTCGATCATCCGCCGGTCCGCGCTCAGCCGGATCGATCGGGCGGGTCCGGTCGTCTCGCGCCGCTCGGTCAGCACGATCTTGCCGTTCCGGCGCCCGCGCGCCTCGATCACGCCGGGCTGATAGCGCACCTTCCATTCGACATGGCCGAGGTTCGGCACTTTTTGCCAGCCGAGGCTGCGGCCGTTTACGCTCAGCTCGACCTCATCAAGGTTGGAATAGACCCAGACCGGGATCTCCTCGCCTTCGCGTCCCGCCCAGTCCCAATGCGGAAACAGATGCAGGCTCGGCTTCTTTCCCCACCAGGCCTTGTAGTAATAATAGTAGTCCTTCGGGAAACCGCACATGTCGACGATCCCGAACTGCGAATTGACCGACGGCCAGCCATAAGGCGTCGGTTCGCCGCGATAGTCGAAACCCGTCCAGGCGAAGCCGCCGGGAAGCCAATCGCGGCTGCCATAGACCTTCCACCATTGCTCGGGCGTTTCGCCCCACGGCACCACGCCGTCATAGCTGCTGACGACGTTGCGGCTCGGGTCGTTTTTATATTCGCCGCGGGTCGAGATCGCGCTCGACGTCTCCGATCCGAACACCGGCCGCGTCGGGAACTTCTTATGGAAGCGGTCGGGGAATTCGAGATTATAGTTGAAGCCGATCAGGTCGAGCGAGTCCGACAGGCCCTCTTCATTGGTGCCGTTGACCGCCGCCGTCGCAACGCGTGTCGGATCGAGCTTGTGGCACAGGTCCACCATGCTGCGCGCGATGCGGACGCCCTGCGGCGCCAGCTCGCCCTTCTGCAGCTGCCATTCCTCGTTGCCGATCGACCACATCATGATCGACGGCGAATTGCGGAAGCGCTTGATCATCAGCTCGAGCTGGCGGAGGCCCTCCTCGTTCGAACTCATCTGGCGCGTCTCGCACATCATCATCACGCCCATGCGGTCGCAGCTCTCGACCCATTCGGGAGTCGGCTGATTGTGCGAGGTCCGCACCGCATTGCAGCCCATGCCCTGCAGCACCGACAGGCGGAAACGCTGCAGCGCGTCGGGCAAAGCGGCGCCGACGCCGGCATGGTCGTGATGGTTGCACGTGCCCTGGAACTTGGTCGGCACGCCGTTGAGCAGGAAGCCCTTGTCGGCATCGAACTGGACGGTGCGGATGCCGAAGCTGACGCGCTCGCCGTCGCGCACCGCGCCGTCGCCCGCCAGCTTCACGATCGCGGTGTAGACATTGGGCGTCTCGGGCGACCAGAGCTGCGGTGCGGTGACACGCACGGATGCACGGCACTCCGCCGATCCGCCGGGCACGACCAGCACGGCGGCCGACGTCGCACGGCCGACAGTGCGGCCGGCGGGGTCCAGGATCGTCCAGTCGGCGGTGACATTGGCGGATTTCCCGCCTTCATTCTCGGCGAGCGTGATCAGGTCCAGCGTCGCCGCCCCGTTTTCCAGGGTCGTGTGGACGACGCTCTCCCATTTGCCGAGATGGACCGGGTCGGTCTTGGTCAGCCAGACATGGCGGTAAATGCCCGCGCCTTCATAGAACCAGCCATCGCCGAAGCTCGCATCGACGCGCACCACGACGTGATTGGCGCCGCCATATTTGAGCAGGTCGCTCAAATCGAAACGGAAGGAGGAATAGCCGTCATCGTGGCGCCCGACGAAGCAGCCGTTCACCCAGATGATCGCGTCGCGCAGCGCGCCGTCGAACTCAATCCAGATGCGCCGGCCCTTGTCGCTCTCCGGAATGTCGAACGTCCGCCGGTACCAGCCAACGCTCGTCTCAGGGAAGCGGCGGCCGAGCGGCTTGAAGCCGTGCCCTCGCGTGCTGTTATCGCCCACGACCTCATCATTCACGAAGGGCAGTTCGACCGCCCAATCGTGCGGCAGGTCCAGCATGCGCCAGCCGGTATCGTCATAGCCCGATTTGGCGAGCTTGAACTCGCCCGTCTTGGCGAAATCGCCCTGTCCCATCCCGAAGCCGAAATCCTTCGCGGGGTCGCTGGCGTGCCCGAATGCGAAGCGCCAGCCGAAGTCCAACAGATATTCCTCGCGCGGCGCGATCGCCGCGGGCGCAAGCACCGCCTGATCGCCTTTGTTGCCCGGCGCCTGCGCAGCCGCGGACTCGAGCGGCAGGGACAGAAGCGGGCCGGCCGCAAGACCGGAGGCAAGCAGGCTACGACGCGAGACCTGGGTCATGAGGACTCCTGGAAAATTGCCAATCAGGGAAGCCGCCGGGCGATAGGTCCGGCTGCGTTACGAAACGGGTGACATCCTTCTTATTGTCATACAAAACCCGTTTTCATTTTCGAACGCAAGCCGATCCTTGCGCAAAGGCGCGGAAGGCGGCCGGGAAAATCCGCCGATCGGTCGTTCAGGCGTGTCCGCTGGTGGGCGCGAGCAGCCGCACATCCACCCCCGCGGTCGCGAAGGCGCGCGGCCAGCGATCCTTGATCGGCGTCTCGAAGACCAGTTCGTCGCTCGCGCCGACCGAAAGCCAGCCATGGCGGCGCATCTCCTCGTCGAGCTGCTCCTCGCCCCAGCCGGCGTAACCCAAAGCGACCAGCCACCGGTCCGGCCCCTCCCCCTTCGCGATCGCGCGCAGCACGTCCAGGGTGGTGGTCAGCGAGATCGTGTCGGACACCGGCAACGTATCGTCGCCACGCCAGTCGGGCGAATGGAGCACGAAGCCGCGCTGCGTCTCGACCGGGCCACCCTGGTGGATCGGCACGTCGGGCGCGACCCCGGGCTCGATATTCAATTGCTTGAGTAGGGCGTGCAAAGTGATGCCGGGTACGATCCGTCCGATGCCGACGCCCATCGCGCCGTCGGGCTGGTGCAGGACCATCGCGATCACCGCTTGCTCGAAGCGGGGATCGCCGATCCCGGGAAGCGCCAGCAACAACTCGCCGGCGAGCGAGGCGAAGTCACCCGTTGCCATAGGACTGTTATAGGGATCGGGCATCGATCCGCCAACCGCTCCACGCCCCTTCCGGGTTCCCGGGAGGCCTGTTAGGGAACAGGAAAAGGAGACGAACCGAATGACGATCGCAGTTGGCGACACCCTGCCCGCGGCAACCCTGGTCAAGATGACCGCCGACGGGCCCGAAAAGGTCGAGACCGGCAGCTTTTTCGCCGGGAGGCGCATCGCGCTCTTCTCGGTTCCCGGCGCGTTCACGCCGACCTGCTCAGCCAAGCATTTGCCCGGCTTCATTGACAAGGCCGATGCCCTCAAGGCCAAAGGCATCGACGAGATCGTCGGTACCGCGGTCAACGACGCCTTCGTGATGGGCGCTTGGGGCAAGAGCGCGGGCGCGGACGGCAAGGTCACCCTGCTCGCCGACGGCAATGGCGATTTCGTGAAGGCGCTCGGCCTCGATTTCGACGGCAGCGCCTTCGGCATGGGCACGCGCGGCAAGCGTTTCGCGATGGTCGTCAATGACGGCAAGGTCGAGAGATTGTTCGTCGAGGCGCCCGGCGAATTCAAGGTCAGCTCAGCCGATTATCTGCTGGCGGAGCTCTGATGCCGTCACGGCAAAGTCTCGCTTATGTCGATGCACTCGACGCGCTGTACCGGGAATCGGTGACCGCGCTGCGCGGCGCCCTGTCGCGTTACATTGCGAGCGGCGAGCGCCCCGATCCGGCCGCACGCGCCGCCGGGGCCTTCTGCTATCCCGAAATCCGCGTCCGCTATGACGGCTCGCCGTCGGTCACCGCGCCCGGCCGGGCTTTCGGCCGGCTGCACATACCCGGCGACTATGCGGTCAGCGTGACCCAACCGGCTTTGTTCCGCGACTATCTCGCCGAGCAGCTCGATTATCTGGTCGAGGATTATGGCGCCGAGGTCAGCATCGGCCGCAGCGACGAAGAGATTGCCTATCCTTACGTGCTCGACGCCGAGATCGACCTGACCGGCGCCGCCGCGGTCGAACTGGCGCGCATCTTCCCCGCGACCGAGCTCGCCCATATCGGCGACGAGATTGCCGACGGCCTCTCTGTCACGGGCGTCGGCCCGCGCCCGCTCGCATTGTTCGAGGCGGGCAGGACCGACTTCAGCCTGGCACGGCTGCGCCACTACACCGGCACCCCGCCCGCGCACGTCCAGAAATATGTGCTGTTCACCAACTATCATCGTTACGTCGACGAGTTCGTCGCCTGGGCCTGCGAGGAGCTGAACGCGGGCAAGGGCTACACGATGCTCAGCGGCGCGGGCGGGCTCGAGATCAGGCCTGGCGATTCGGATCCCGCGCGCGCGGTGGCGGACAGCGCCTGGCGGCGGCACCAGATGCCGGCTTACCACCTCGTCGCGCCCGATCGTTCGGGCATCACGCTCGTCAATATCGGCGTCGGCCCGTCCAACGCCAAGACGATCACCGATCATCTCGCGGTGACGCGGCCCGAGGCGTGGCTGATGATCGGCCATTGCGGCGGCCTGCGTCCCAGCCAGCGGATCGGCGATTATGTGCTCGCCCACGCTTATCTGCGCGACGACCATGTGCTCGACGACGTGCTGCCGCCTGAAATCCCGGTGCCGGCCATCGCCGAAGTTCAGCTCGCGCTCGACCGCGCCGCCGAGCGCGTCTCGGGCGAGAGCCGCGAGCAGTTGAAGGCCCGCCTGCGCACCGGCACCGTCGTCACGACCGACGACCGTAATTGGGAGCTGCGCTACACCAGCTCGGCCTTGCGCTTCAGCCAGAGCCGCGCGGTCGCGATCGACATGGAATCCGCGACGCTTGCCGCGCAGGGCTTCCGCTTCCGCGTACCCTACGGCACTTTGCTCTGCGTCTCGGACAAGCCGATCCATGGCGAGATCAAGCTGCCGGGCCAAGCCAACCGATTCTACGAACGCGCCATCGCCGAGCATCTGCGCATCGGCATCGCTGCGATCGACGAATTGAAGCTCGCGGGCGACCAGCTCCACAGCCGCAAGCTCAGGGCCTTCAACGAGCCGCCCTTCCGCTGATCGTGGCCCCCGGCGGGCCGGATCGCCTACGACTGCTGCGCGCTTGACGCGTGGCGTGAACCGCTTTTCTATGTCCGACAAAATAACAGCGCGCGGTCGCGTGACCGCGGCACATACCCAAATCCGTGCGATGTTTACGGTGCGGGCGGGAGAGCACAAATGTCGGACAATGGTGCGCGTGCAAGCGGATTGAATCGGCGATCGGCCCTGCTTGCCTCGATGGCAGGCGTCGGCCTCGCCGCATCGGGGGCAGCAACCGCCGGTCCACGGCGCATTGCGGCGGCGCGAAGTTCATCCGGCACCTGCCTCACGCCGCGCAGCGCGATCGCCCGCACCCAATATGGCCCGGTTCGCGGTTATGTCGACGACGGGGTCTATATCTTCAAAGGCGTGCCTTACGGCGACACCACCGAAGGCGCGAACCGCTGGCTTCCCGCCAAGCCGCCCAAGCCCTGGACCGACGAATATAACGCGCTCGCTTATGGCGCGAACTGCCCGCAGACGCTGCACAATTTCCGCGCCAAGGAACATACGTTCCTCCAGCAATGGACCGACGGTTTCCTCGGCGAGGATATGCTCAAGCTGAACATCTGGACGCCGTCGCTCAGCGGCAACCGGCCGGTGATGGTCTATTTCCATGGCGGCGGCTTCAGCTTCGGCTCGTCGTACGAACTCGCCTCGCACGACGGCGCGCAGATGGCGCGCCATCATGACGTGGTGCAGGTCTCGGTCAACCACCGGCTCAACATCCTCGGTTTCTTCGACGCCGCCGAGATCGGCGGTCCGGCCTACGAGGATTCGGTCAATGTCGGCATGACCGATCTGGTCGCGTCGCTGCGCTGGGTGCGCGAGAATATCGCGCGCTTCGGCGGCGATCCCGACCGGATCATGATCTACGGCCAGTCGGGTGGCGGCTCCAAGGTCACGACCTTGCTCGGCATGCCGTCCGCACAGGGGCTGATCCATCGCGCCTCGATCCAGTCGGGCGGCGGCGGCAATATCCCGACGCGCGATCAATCGCGCGAGCTCGCGCGCCAGACGATGAAGGAATTGGGTCTCGCCGCCAACGACATCGAATCGCTGCAGAGGATGGAATGGTCCAGGCTGATGGCGGCCGGCAATGCCGCTGCCACCAAGATCAACGGGCCGGCGCGCGGGCCAGGCGGGCTCGGCTTTCCCGCCAGCGGACCCCCGCGTGTGGGCTGGGCGCCGACGATCGACGGCAAGATCATCACCGTCCGCTCCTATCAGGAGGTCGCGCCGGAGACGTCGCGCAACGTGCCGGTGCTGATCGGCTCGGTCAGCGAGGAGGGAACCTCCTGGAGCCAGAATCCGAGCGAGGAGCAATGGCGGCAGAACCTGACCAAGAGCTTCGGCGCCGACAAGGCGGACAAGCTGATCGCCGCGATGAAGCACGCGCATCCGGAGAAGAGCATCCGCACTTTGTCCTACGGGGTCGGCGGCTACGGCCAGCGCAACAATGTCCAGCGCATGGTCAAGCTCAAGCATGACCAGCATGCCGCGCCGGCCTATCAATATTGGTTCACCTGGCAGTCGCCCCAGCTCGATGGCCAGGCGGGCGCCTGGCACACAGCCGAACTCGCTTTCTGCTTCGACAATACGAAATTGTGCGGCCAGGGCACCGGCAACACGCCCGAAGCACAGACACTGGCGAGGAAGATGGCCACCGCCTGGGCGAATTTCGCGCGCACCGGCAATCCCAGCCAGCCGGGGCTGGCGTGGACGCCGAGCGACTCCGATCGCTGCCAGACGATGGTCTTCGACAATCATTGCCGGATGGAGGACGATCCCGACGGCGCGGTTCGGCGGATATTGCTTGGCTAGAGCGGGTTCAGCGTAGCTGAATCAAAGCCCTAGTTGGTCGGCGTGTCCTGGGGTTCGTCGGTCATCGCCGATGGCGGCCAATGGTCGATCACAGTGCGGTTACGCCCCTCGCGCTTGGCCTGGTAGAGCGAGCGGTCGGCGCGTTCCATCGCGTCGCGCAGGCTCAATGTCTCGGCGCTGAGCTGCGCCACCCCGAAGCTCGCCGTGATCGACGGCAAGGCAACGCCGTCCTCATTGGGCAACGCCACCATCCCGCGCACATGCTCGACGCGCTGATAGAGTTCGAGCGCGTCGACCCCCATCGCCATCAGCACGAATTCCTCGCCGCCGAGCCGCGCCAGCAGGTCGCCCGGCCGGATCGCGGTGCCGAGCATCTTGGCGAACTGGATCAGCACCGCGTCGCCGGTCGTGTGGCCGTAGCAGTCGTTGATCGCCTTGAAACTGTCGATATCGGCGATCGCGACCGCGGCACGGTCGCGGCCTTCGGCGCGAAGCTTGGCGATCAGATGCGGCGCCGCCTCGTCGAAGCCGCGCCGATTCCACACGCCGGTCAGCGGATCGGTCCGCGCGAGCCGTTCGAGCACGATCCCGAAATCCTGATTGAGCAGCAAGACCGTGACCAGCCCCAGCGCGACATAAGCCGCCGAGGACCCCAGCGCGATGAACGAGATGGCCTGGTTGGCCTGCTGTTCGATGAAGACGAGGCCGACGACGAGCGTGAGATTGGCGACGGCGAACGCCACCAGCAAAGCGGTCGCATACCAGTCGAACCCGCGATATTTGCGCGTCCGGCGCGGCCCGACCGCGACTGCGGCGAGCAGCAGGCCGATCCCGTTCAGCAGCGCGATCGTCGCGGAAATTTGCTCCCGCATCACCGGGGCCAGATCCTGCAACAGGCTGATCGCGAGCGCGATTCCGGTCCAGATCGCCCCCAGTGCCGCCGCACGATCCGGCCGCCCGCCGCGTTGGCGCAAGCCATGCACCAGCAGCAATGCCGCGGCCAGCCAGCAAAGGCTGGGCGTCGCCCCCGGCAAAGGAGCGACGTTGAGCACGAACGTCGTACCCAGCACCGACATCCAGCCGATCATGATCGCCGCGAAGGCCGCGCCCCAGCTCATCGCATGCGTCGCCTCGCGCCGCCGCCGCCAGATGGCAAGCAGCGCGCCCGCGAACAGCCCGCTGATCAACAGCGGGGTGCAAAGGATCGCGACCAGAATCACAGGCGGCGCCGCGGCGACCTTATCGTTGCAACAGTATGGCGCGCATCACGCCAGTCGTCGCGCGGACCTTTGTCTCAAAGACCATGACGCCTCTTAAATGACGAGTCGTTAAATCCTCGTCACGATCGCTCGCGAAGTTAGAATCCTGGCAAGAAATTGAAATGTAAATCATTATCCACGCAAACTCCCCCCAATAGAGTTTGGGCGAAAGGGTGAGCGCGGATATCAGCTCAGGTCAAGACGGTAACCGTCTCATTAACCATTAATTTTGCGAGAGAAATTCTACGATCGCACGTCCGAGCGTGGGCTGCAGTACTGCGGTCATATGGTTTCCTGCGATCTCGATAAGTTTCCCCCGCGGCAGCAAGGCGGCCAGATCGGCCGAGGATCCATTGTCATGATCCTCGATTCCCGACAGCACCAAGGTTGGCGGCCGGATCGCCTCTATCTCGGCGCGCGACGTCGCGACGAACGTGTCGAGCAACGGCAGCATCGCCAGCGGATCGCCCCCCGTCGTCTTGAGGAATGCTTCAGCCATCCATGCGCCCGAGCCGCGCGTGTGCCGCCCCAGTCCAGTCAGCACATGCCGGAAAAAGTCGCGTCGCTTGTTGGGGTCGAGAATGCCTTCCAGCCCCATGCCCGACAGGATCGCCTTGCGCGGGCCGGCGCCCCGCACCAGCATCCGCAGCACCGTCCGGCCGCCCAGCGAGTAACCGCCCAGGTCGTAATCGGTCAGCCCCAGATGGCGCAGCAAGGTCTTGCCGTCCTCGGCGAGCACGTCGGGCGGATAATGAGCCGCATCGTGCGGCGCCGCGCTCATCCCGTGCCCGCGCAGGTCGGGCATGATCACGCGATAGCCCGCATCCGCCAGCAATTGCGCATGACCGTAGCGGATCCAATTGACCCAGCCATTCGAGAACAGCCCATGGATCAGCATCACAGGCCGCCCCTCCCCCATCTCGCGATAGGCCAGGTCGAGCCCATCATGACTCTTGAAATAGCTAACGGGGAAATCTGTCGGGGAGCTTGCCAACTGTCTTCATCCAGTGATCGGTGACGGGCAGGCTTCGTCGGAATTGACCGTTATCCGATAACGGACGCGTCGGCATTGGCAGCCGCTGGTCAGGTCCTTGGCCATCGCCGCGCGTTGGCATTGCACGGCCACGCTGGCAAGTCGGCGCGCGCCATGCCACGGCGCTCTTATGCCCGCTCCCGTCCAATTCGACGCGATCATCCTCGGCGCCGGCGGCGCGGGGCTGATGTGCGCGGCGGTCGCGGGCCAGCGCGGGCGGCGCGTGCTGCTGATCGATCATGCGCCCGAGGCTGGCCGCAAGATCCTTATCTCCGGCGGCGGGCGCTGCAATTTCACCAATCTCGACGTGGCGCCCGATCGCTATCTCAGCGTCAATCCGCATTTCGCGCGTTCGGCGCTCAGCCGCTATACCGCGGCCGACTTCATCGCGCTGGTCGACCGCTATGGTATCGCCTGGCATGAAAAGACATTGGGCCAGCTCTTCTGCGACGGTTCGGCGAAGCAGATCGTGGCGATGCTGCGCGACGAGTGTGCCGCCGGCAGCGTCACGCTCCACCTGGGCGACGCGATCCGCGACGTGGGCCATGCCGATGGCCTGTACAACGTGGATTATGGGGAGCGCAGTGCCGCTGCCCCCGCTTTGGTGATTGCGACGGGTGGCCCCTCCATTCCGAAATTGGGGGCGACCGGCTTCGCCTACGATCTCGCGCGCCGGTTCGGGCTCAAGGTGGTCGAGCCCCGCCCCGCACTCGTACCGCTGACCCTGCCCCACGAAGAAGCCCTGTTCCATTCGCTTGCAGGCGTCGCGACGCCCGTCGTGGCCCGCGCGGGTGGCGCCTCCTTCGCCGAAGCCGCCTTGTTCACGCATCGCGGCCTGTCCGGCCCCGCGGTCCTGCAAATCTCCTCCTATTGGCGGCACGGACAGCCGATCGTGATCGACTTCCTGCCTGGCCGGCGGGGGTGGCTCGTCGCCGCCAAACGCGCCCGCCCGCGCGCGACGCTGCGATCGGTGCTGGGCGACCTCCTTCCCGACCGCCTGGCCGAGGCGCTCGCCGAAAGGATCGCGCTTCCCGGCGCGCTTGACGAGAAGCGCGACGCGGTTCTGGCGGAGATCGAGCAGCGCCTCGCCGACTGGACATTCCGCCCCAACGGCACCGAAGGCTTCGCCAAGGCGGAGGTCACGGTTGGCGGTATCTCGACCGACGGTCTATCCTCGAAAGCGATGGAGGCGCGAAAAGTGCCCGGCCTCTACGCGATCGGCGAAGCGGTCGACGTCACCGGCTGGCTTGGCGGCTATAATTTCCAATGGGCCTGGGCCAGCGGCTGGGCCGCGGGGCAGGCCTTGTAAAAGCCCTCTCCCCTTGTGGGAGAGGGTTGGGAGAGGGGTAGCGAGCGCAGCTCGCTTCATCTGTTCGCCCTCAGGGGCATCGAGCCCCTTCGGTCGATCCCCTCTCTCCACCTCTCTCCCACAAGGGGAGAGAGAGCTTGGCTCAGCCCAACGCCGTCACCATCTCCTCGGCCGGCGTCGCTGACTCGGCTTACGCCGCCTTCTTCAGATGGCGCCGACCGAGCAGCTCCGCGATCTGCACCGCGTTCAGCGCCGCGCCCTTGCGCAGATTATCGCTGACGCACCACAGGCTGAGCCCGCTGTCCACGGTCGGATCCTCGCGCACGCGGCTGACATAGGTCGCATATTCGCCGACGCATTCGATCGGCGTGACGTAGCCGCCATCCTCATGCTTATCGACCAGCATCACGCCGGGCGCCTCGCGCAGGATCGACTTGGCCTTGGCCGCCGAAATCTCGTCCTCGAACTCGATGTTGATCGCTTCCGAATGGCCGACGAACACGGGCACGCGCACGCAGGTCGCGGTCACCTTGATCTTCGGATCGAGGATCTTCTTGGTCTCGACCACCATCTTCCACTCTTCCTTGGTCGATCCGTCGTCCAGGAAGCTGTCGATGTGCGGGATCACGTTGAACGCAATCTGCTTGGTGAACTTCTTGGGCTCGGCTGGATCGCCGACGAAGATGTTGCGGCTCTGCTCGAACAGCTCGTCCATCCCCGCCTTGCCCGCGCCGGACACGGACTGGTAGGTCGCAACCACGACGCGCTTGATCTTCGCGGCATCGTGCAGCGGCTTGAGCGCCACCACCATCTGCGCGGTCGAGCAATTCGGGTTCGCGATGATGTTCTTCTTCGTATAGCCCGAAATCGCCTCAGGATTGACCTCGGGCACGATCAGCGGAACATCCGGGTCCATCCGATAGAGCGAACTATTGTCGATCACGGTGCAGCCCGCCGCCGCGGCGATCGGTGCGTATTTCCTGGTCGCCTCGGATCCGATCGCGAACAAGGCCATATCCCAGCCCTTCCAGTCGAAATGCTCGATATTCTTGACGGTCAGTTTCTTGCCGGTCTCGCCGAAGTCGATAATATCACCAGCCGAACGCGACGAGGCGAGCGCCACGATCTCGTCCGCGGGAAACTCCCGCTCCGCCAGGATGTTGAGCATTTCGCGACCGACATTGCCGGTCGCTCCTGCGACGACCACACGATAACCCATTGAAACCTCCTTTGACGCGGGCGGCTTTAGCCCTAACCGCGCCCTTGTCCAGTCAGGCCAGCCCGAGGAAATCTTTCGGTTCATGAACTCAGGCCATTCCGAACGCACGCCGCCCCGCCTCCACGGCCCCCGGCTCTATTTCGCGGTGGCGGCGATCAGCCTCGGCACGATGCTGACGATCATCGACGGCGCGATCGCCACGGTCGCGCTGCCGACGATCGCGCGCGACCTGCACGTCGACAATTCGTCGGCCGTGCTCGTGGTGACCGTCTACCAGCTCGTACTGGTGATGGCTTTGCTGCCCTTCTCGGCGCTGGGCGACCGGATCGGGCTCAAGCGCCTCTACCAGGGCGGGCAGATCGTCTTCACGATCGCAACGATGCTATGCTTCTTCGCGCACAGCCTGGGTTTCCTGCTGGTGGTACGCGCGCTTCAGGCGACCGGCGCGGCGGCATCCCTGTCGGTGATGGCGGCGATGATCCGGCGCGTCTATCCCGCCAGGCATCTCGGCCGCGGGCTCGGGCTCAACAACATCATGGGCTCCGTCTCGGGCGCGCTCGCGCCGACCGCGGGCGGCCTTATCCTCGCTGTCGCGCCCTGGCCGTGGGTGTTCGCGACGGCGGCTCCCTTCGCGATGCTGTCAATCCTGCTCGGCCGCTGGGCGCTGCCCGATGTGGCGCCGCGCCCGGGCCGCTACAACCTTGCCGGCGCGATGCTCAACATGGCGACATTCGGACTCGTGATCGCCGGACTGGAGGCGCTCGTCCACGGCAACTCGCCCGTGGTGAGCGGCGCGATCGTCGCGATCGGACTGATCTTCGGCGTGATCCTCGTGATGCATGAACGGCACGAGGAATTCCCGATCCTGCCCGTCGACCTGCTGTCGCGGCCGGTGCTGGCTTTGTCCGTCTCCGGCGCGTTCATCGCCTTTTTCGCGTCGCAGATGCTCACCTTGTCGCTGCCCTTCCGGCTTCAGCATGGCTTCGGCTTCGCGCCGAGCGAGGTCGGCGCGATGATCGCCCCCTGGCCGCTCACCACCATGATCGTCGCGCCGTTGGCGGGATCGCTTTCGGACCGTTACCCCGCCGGATTGCTCGGCGGGATCGGAATGGTGATCGCCACCGCCGCGCTGCTGCTCCTTGCCTTCCTGCCCGCGCACCCGACCTATTTCGACATCGGCTGGCGCATGTCCTTGTGCGGCGCGGGATTCGGCCTGTTCCTGTCGCCCAACGCGCGGCTGATCGTGGGCTCGGCGCCGCGCGACCGCGCCGCATCGGCCGGCGGCCTCGTCTCGACCACGCGGCTGGTCGGGCAGACGACGGGCGCGACGGGCATTGCCGCGATGCTCGCGCTCGGCGTGGGGGCGACCCCCTTCCCGGCGCTGTTCGCGGCAGGGCTCACGATCCTGGCCTGCCTCTTCAGCGTGTCGCGCCTGCGGCCGTCGCTCCGCAATCCGACCGCGCGCGAAACCAGCGTCGCGCAGCCCGGCAGCCATGGCGACGTCGGCGCGGCGTAAGCGCGACCCGTCGCATGTACTTCAAAACACGCGCTTTACGCGCCAGGTCTCGGCAGAATACTCAAAGGTATTCTGAAAACATTGCATGTAAATTTTGACATTTTTAGATCGTAACACGACTTAAACGACCGGACTTTATCGACATAATGCCATTCATCATAAATTAACTTCCCCGAAATGGGCGCAATTGTGCCTGGTAGATTAGCCCGGTACTGCTCTATTATTACTGCTCGAGTCAGCGAATCATTTTGGGGGGATTTTCATGGCTATTCATCCACGCGCGGCAATAATTCTCATGAGCGGTGCGCTTGCCGCCACGCCGGCATTTGCCCTTCCCAGCCAGGCCTCGGTTGCCGATGCCCATAGCTTCGTCAGCACCTGCGCGGGTACCAACTATGGCTCCGGCATCAGCCCCGGCGAGGTGATCTTCGGCGGGGTGAGCAACTCCAGCCAGACATGCGGCTATGCTGTATCCGCCACGGCAGGCGGCAGTGCCAGCGTTACTTCGAGTTTCTCCGGCGCGGCGGCTACGCCCTATTCCAATAGCGCGAGCGCCAGCGCTGCCGTCGGCGCGATCCATCTGTCCGCCGTCAACAGCGGTTCGAACGCCGATTATTTTCCCGCGGCCGAAGCGGTCGCCGGCTGGAATGACCAGATCACGATCACCAACGGCCCGATCGGCCAGCACGGCATCTGGGTGTTCAACCTTCACGTTGACGGCGCGTTGAGCGCCGATGGTGCCTATCCGGCTTCGAGCGCGTTCGCGCTGGTGGCGTTCAAGGATCATCTGCGCCTGTCGCATTATGACGCGCCGACCTACGCCGCATTCCTCGCCGCCAATCCGGCGATGGCGTATAATGACGAGAATTATTACCAGTTCGACCAGGGCGAAAGCTGGGGAATCGAGCGGATCGACCATGATCGGCTGGTGACGATCGACCAGACCGTGTCGTTCGCGGTGCCCTTCATATATGGGACAGCCTTCTCCTTGGGCATCTACGGTCAGGTGTCGGCCGGCGAGTCATCCTATGGCGCAGGGACCGATCTCAACTCGTCAGCCGCTGATCTGTCACATACGATAACCTGGGCTGACAAAGGCTATGTCGTTGCGGCGGATGGAAGCGGGCCACACAATACCAACTTCACGCTGAGCTCGCTGAGCGGATTCAATTATGCCGCCGACGCCCCGGAGCCCGCGACCTGGGCGTTCATGCTGCTCGGTTTCGGTGCAGTCGGCGCCCTCACGCGAAGCAATCGTCGGGCGCTCGCCGTCGCCTATTGACCTGACGGGCATCTGATCAAGGACCCGGCAGATGGCGGATGCGTTCCAGCCATCCTATCGGGGAGATTGCTCATGCCCTTCATCAAGACGCGCGACGGGACCGATCTTTACGTCAAGGATTGGGGCGAAGGCCGTCCCGTCATCCTGATCCACGGCTGGCCGCTCAATGCCGATAGCTGGGAGGATCAGGCGCTCGCTCTGGCCGAGGCGGGCTATCGGGTGATTGCCTATGACCGGCGCGGCTTCGGCCGTTCGGGCCAGCCCTGGACCGGCTATGATTATGATACTTTGTCCGATGATCTGGCGCAGGTGATCGAGGCGACCGGCGCGCACGACGCGGCGCTGTTCGGCTTCTCGATGGGCGGCGGCGAGGTCGCGCGTTACATGTCGCGCCATAATGGCAGGAATGTGCGCGCCGCCGGCCTGATCGCCTCGGTCGTGCCTTATCTGCTCAAGGATGCCACCAACCCCAACGGCACGTCGCGCGAGACGATCGAGGCGCAGATGAAGGCGCCGATCCGCACGGACCGCGCCGCCTTCTTCATCCAGTTCGCGAAATATTTCTACGGTGTCGGCTATGTCACCAGCCCGGTCAGCGAGGGCGTGCTGCAAAATTTCCAGCGGATGGCTGCACAGGGCAGCATCAAGGCGATCCTCGATTGTATCGACGCCTTCATGACGACCGATTTCCGTCCCGATCTGCAGAGCTTCAGCGTTCCCACGCTGATCGTTCATGGCACCGCCGACCAGACCGTTCCGATCGACCTCTCCGCCCGCGCCGCGGCGCGGGGCATCGCCCAGGCGACCTTGCTCGAATATGAAGGCGAACCGCACGGCCTGAACGTCACCGCGAAGGATCGCCTGACTGCTGACATGCTCGCTTTCCTCGCCACTTAACCATTCCCCTCCCGCTTGCGGCAGGGCGAAGCGGGCAATCCCGGCAACCACCGTCAGAAATTGGCTCAAAATCCCACCAAATAACTAGGGTCCGGACTCATTAGAGCCACCAGATGACGGTGGCGGCGATGGCGATGGTGGCCATGAAGGTTTTGATATTGCGGTCGAAGCGCATGGCGACGCGTCGCCAGTCTTTGAGGCGGCAGAACATGCGTTCGATGATGTTTCGCTGCTTGTAGATTGCCGGATCGT